>Ga0302294_10000029_pt1 | contig 40768 bp, 27 predicted proteins | sample III_Fen_N2_3_FD_194550 | JGI IMG/M metagenome (GOLD analysis project Ga0302294, IMG submission 194550) | Peat permafrost microbial communities from Stordalen Mire near Abisko, Sweden - III_Fen_N2_3 | ecosystem: Environmental > Terrestrial > Soil > Wetlands > Permafrost | place: Sweden: Abisko...
CTTATTACACGATATGGCCGTCCACCAGCGGTTACACGGACCGAAAGACACAACGCAACGTGATTGAAGGGCTCACCTGGCCAGCAGGGGAAATCGACGAGGTCTCCACTCGGTTCGTGCAGTTTGGCATCTCCGCCAGTCACGGTACGGTATTGAACCTCGATTCCATTGGCCTGTACATCGGTGGTGCAGGTGGCAGCGGCATGCGTTGCCGGATTTCCATGTCCAAGAATCGTTTTTCCGATTATACTGCCATCAAGGAATTCAGCAGCATGACCTCCAACACGATGTACGCAGTGAGCTCCATCCCAGTCGTTTCCTTGGCTGAAGGCGATACGTTGCTGCTGCGCGTTTATCCTTGGTACAACGGAACGGCCACGGGCAAGACCATTTGCTTGGCGGACGTGACATTTCACGGAATTGCGGCGAATACGACAGCGGTGACTTCGCTCCAATCTGCTCATGCTTCCCTTTATTATAAGGATGGCGCCGTCCATTTGGAAGGCATTGATGAGGCATGTCAACTCCATGCGTACGACTTGACAGGTACGAACGTTTTCTCGGGTAGTTTTCAGCCTACATCCAACATGGAATTTAAAGCACCGAAAGTCAAGGGACTTTACATTTGTGATGTCAAGACACTGAATGTTGACCAAAAAATAAAAATTCTCATACCATAAAACCTTAAAAAACCAATCAAACATGAAGAAACACTACCTTTTACTCTTGGCGTGGATGGTGACAGCCTTGTTGCCAACGTCGCTGTCTGCCGCCGTTTACATGGACGTGGCAACCACCATCACTTGGCCGTTCGGCACAGGAGCTGCAGGACAGTTGGCCACGTTTTCGGAAGGAACTGCCGATTATTTTGCCACCAATTATGTGGAAAATGGGTCCAATTTGGCCTACAAGGCTGCCAACACGACTTACGCGATCACATTTACCCAATTTCAACCCGCCGCGCAATTCAACACCGCCAGTACCGACGGTATGGTCAGCTTCAATGTGCGCACCAAGACTGGCTTGACCTTCACCCCGACCAAAGTGACGTTCGATTGCCTACGTTACGGTACGGACGGCGGTGCGGTCGACGTGGTTTGGAAAGCGTCCGATGGAACGCGTACCTACTTGGCTACGAACTTGAAACCTGCCCGCAACAATTCGGGCGCGGCCACCCATGCCGTGTACGACCTGACGACATTGGCCACACCTCCCGGTGCCTCCAGCGGCCTTTGCGCCTTGGAATTGTACGTTTACTCCCTGGGCAACACCAAGCAAGTCGGTTTTGCCAACATCCAAGTGGAAGGCAAGACCCAAGGCTCGCCTGTTACGGTGGTGACCCACACGTTCGCCACATCCGTGAGCCCCGTTGGTGCAGGTAGCGTCACTACAAACCCGGTCGGCAGCGTTTTTGACGACAGCACCGCCATCACCCTGACGGCCAAACGCAACTTCGGATACAGTTTCGCCTATTGGGCCACACCGAAAGGCGATTCCATCTCCGGTGCGAATCCGTTTACGTTTGCCTTGCGCAAGGACAGTTCGCTCACTGCCGTTTTCCGCAAGATCAACACCTATTCGCTGACCGTCAACACGGCTGGTGGCGGCAAGAGTTACATGGTGACTGCATCTCCGGCAGGAACGGTCGTGGACGGTAAAGTGATGTACGAGCAAGGCACTGTGGTCACCCTTACGACCACCAACAATCCTGTTTTGAATTTCACGAACTGGTCTTCGGGTGAAACAACCCCCATTTTGGTGTACAACATGACCAAAAACATGGAAGTCACCGCAAACTTCAGTGCCATCGATTACATTGTCGGTTGGGATTTCTACAATACTGGAAACGGTGGTCGTGCGGCCGACTTCTTCTCCAGCACTGAAAACGAATCGGCAGCACTGGTCCTGAGAGATTCTACCGGAACATCCACCACTTGGCTCGACAAATCGTGGCTTGCAGCAGGTGGTTATGAAGGTTTGGCGGCTGCTGTGAACTGGTCTCCGTTGGTGAATAAGAATTATTACCAGATTAGTTTCTCGGCCAAAGACTTTTCCAACATCAAGGTGATGGCCAAGATGCTTTACAACTACAACGCCTATTCGGTTCAACGATGCCAATACTCCTTGAACGGGACCGATTTCACGACCTTGGGCCTCTATACCATGACTTCAGCCAAGGTTTGGTACAACGACACATTGGATGTGCCTGCTGCTGCCGACCATGCCGAAAAGGTCTATATCCGCTGGATTCCCGATTACAGTTCAGCAGTGGTTGGTACGACTTCAACCAATGATGGCACATCGCTTGCTGCCGTGTATGTGACGGCTACGGCGACCATCTTTAACGACGGTGTGGCCCCTGTGATGGTCAGTTCAGTCCCTGCTGAAGCGGCTACCGGAGCTTCTGCGACCGGCAAGATCGTACTGACGTTCGACGAAAAGGTGAAACTGGTGGACAGCACGGCAACGGCTTCGCTTGGAACAAAATTGCTGAAGCCGGTTGTCATGGGCAAAACCATTACCTGCTCCTACGCTGGTTTGGACTACAACACCGTTTATACGTTTACGCTGGCTGCCAATAAAGTGGCTGACTTGGCAGGCAATGCCAAGGCTGAAGCCATCGTGCTGCATTTTACGACGATGAACAAACCTGCCGTCACCAAGAAAGCATTCGATTTCATCGTAGGCAAGGATGGTGATTTCAAGGCTGCGTTGACGGCTGCTCAAACGGCTTCTTCCAAGGGCGAACGGTTCTACATTTTCTTCCCCAAAGGCCAATACAACATCGGTTCGCTCACGGGAGACGCCAATCAAATGACCACGATTTCGCTTCCCAAGGTTTCGTACATTGGGGAAAACTCCGATAGTGTGGTGTTGTACAACAAGTCGATACAGGAATCCATCAACAGCACGGCGACGATGTATTTTACAGGTGCGGCCTCCAATGTGTACATGCAAGATATTTCGTTGATGAACAAGATGGATTACCGCACCGGCACGCTGGTGGGTCGTGGAGTTGCACTTTGGGATCAGGGCAGCAAGAACATTTACAAGAATGTGAAGCTGCTGAGCAACCAGGACACCTATTATACAGGTGGTGACCGCAGTTATCTGGAAAATTGCGACATCCACGGCACGGTCGACTTCATCTGTGGCGGCGGCGACATTTTCTTCAACGAATGCCTGCTTTATCTGGAAGACCGTTCGGGCAACTGCTTGACTGCTCCGGCTACCAACAGCAGTTGGGGGTATGTGTTCAAGAACTGCACCATCGACGGGTTCCCCAGCAACAGTGGTTCGTACCGTTTGGGCCGACCCTGGAGCAACGCACCCAAAGTGGTTTACATCAACACAACCATGAAAATGTTGCCGGTGGCTGCCGCATGGGGCGATCCGATGAACGTTGTTCCATCCGTGTTCGCCGAATACAACAGCATGACGGCCAGTGGTGCCAGCGTGGATTTGAGTTCGCGCCGCACCAGCTATACCAAGGACGCGACCACGGTGACACTGAACCCGGTGCTGACCACGGCTCAGGCCGCTCAGTATTCTTTGGAGAACGTGTTGGGCGGTACGGATGTCTGGCAGCCGAATTTGGCTACGGAACAGGCTTCGGCTCCGGTCATAACACGCATCGGAAATACGGTTAAGTGGGACGACAGCAACTATGTATTGTGTTGGGTCGTTTCCAAAAACGGTTCATTCTGGAGGATTGTGACAACAAACAGTTTTGAAATTCCTGACAATACAGAGGATGCAAGCTATTTTACCGTTCGTGCGGCCAATGAAATGGGGGGATTGAGTGCCTCTTCCAATGCAATCCACTATGCGGTCATGGGGCTGAACAATCCTTTGGTCCATGTGGTATCCAGACAGTTCTATTCCTTGGACGGCAGAGCGTTGGCAGCTCCTGTGAAGGGATTGAACATCATTCGTACTCGTTACGATGACGGAAGTGTCAAAGTGACCAAGGAAATGCATTCCAATCTGTTGGGAAAGTAATCAATTAATTCAATGAATTCATAAGGGGATGCCTGTTGCAGGTATCCCCTTTTTTTGTCTAATTTTACAACATCATGCAATTGAAGAAAATTCTGAATTCCCATAAACCTGGCGGCATACCCGATTTGCTGGCCATCGCACTTCCCATGGTCGTTTCCACGGCTGCTGATGGCGTGATGACCTTTACCGATCGGCTTTTCCTGTCCAGGGTGGGTTCGGAAGAGATGAATGCCGCCCTTGGCGGTGGCGTCACTTTCCAAATGTTCCTGTTTTTCTTCGTTGGCTTGTGTGGGTATTCCACCGCTTTGGTGGCACAATATTACGGTGCCGGAGCACTTCGCAAGGCACCACAGGCTACGTTTCAGGCCATATTGATTACGTTTGCGGCATGGCCCATCGTTCTGTTGCTCAAACCGGTGGCGGTTCATTTTTTCTATACGATGAACTTGTCCCAAACGCAAATCGGGTTTCAAATTCAGTACTTGAACATCTTGGTCTGGGGAGCTTTGTTCAGCATGCTTCGGCAGACGATGGGGTGTTTTTTCGCTGGAATCGGCAAGTCCAAGATCGTAATGACGGCTTCCATGACGGCCATGGTGGTGAATGTGTTGCTGGGGTATGTCTTGATTTTCGGTAAACTGGGCTTGCCTGCGATGGGGGTTCAAGGTGCTGCGTTGGCGACGGTTTGCAGCGGCGCTACGGCCTTGACTATCTTGCTGATTGCTTACTTCCAATCCGAAAATCGGCGTCGGTTTGACATTGCCCATTCGTTTCGGTTTCAGCCGGCCATCATGAAAAAACTCATCAAATACGGTTCACCGGCTGGGCTGGAGCTGTTTTTGAACTTCCTGGCGTTTTTCTTGATGACGGCCATGTATCAGTCTCAAGGCCAGGCGGAAGCGACGGCGGTTACTATTATGTTCAACTACGACTTGGTGTCGTTCATTCCTTTGCTGGGCATCGAGATTGCCGTGACCAGTCTGGCTGGGCGGTACATGGGGGCGGGGAGGCCACAAGCGGCCCATCGGTCGGCGCTTTCGGCCATTCGAACCGGTATGGTGTATTCCGTGGTCATCTTGATGTTGTTCCTGTTCATTCCCGAAACCTTGGTCCGGGTGTTCCATCCGCACGTGTTCAGTCCCTATTTTGAAACCGCCGTGCCCATCGCGGTAAACATGATCCGCATCGCCTCCTTGTACGTGTTGGCACAGGCGGTGATGGTGTCGCTCATCGGAACGCTGCGCGGCGCCGGCGATACGTTTTATACGATGTTGGTTTCAGTGGGCGCCAACTGGGCATTCATTCCGTTGCTCTACCTTTGTCTGTATGTTTTCCACACCTCCGTGCCCTTCGCCTGGTTTATCATCGTGGTGGTCTACCTGATTTTCTGTTTGGTCATTTACAGACGGTTCCGAACCGAAAAGTGGAAAACACTTCAAATCATCAAGTAGCTATTTTTTGGAACGCAATGCATCGTCCTGGATGCGGAACCGTACCATCCGTTGAATCAATTCCTTAGGCAAGGGCTTGTCCATGGGAAATTGGATGGCGCCTTTGGTGAATGGGTAGCCAAGCTCGGTCAATTCTTCCGAGAAGGCGGCTATGCCTGAACCCGTGGGATAGAATCCGATGTGTTTCTTGGTGGCGGCAAAATAGACCAGCACGCCATTTTGACGGTAGGCCGGCATGCCGTAACTGATTTCTTCCTTGGCTTCTGGAGCAGCTTCACGAATGATTTCGCGCAGTTGTTTTAATAATAGCTGAACCGGCCCTTCAAAATGGCCGATGTAGTCGTCTGCATTTTTTGTTTGGATCATTGCCTGCGTATTTGCTGCGAATTTATTGAATTTTACTACATTTGAGGGTATCAAAGCAAAAAAACATGCAAATAGGTCGCTGGTTGGCATTGGGTTTGGCTTTCGGATGGGTTTCAGTCGTGAAAGCGCAGCAACCGGCCGACAAGGATTACTTGCTGACTTCGTTCACTACGCAATACGGTTGGTCCGTCTTGGATTTAACCGACGGCTACCTGTCTGATTTGCCCTATAGCGGTTATGGTTTGCAGTTCAGTGCCACGTCTCGACGGTTTGCGAACCCCGAGAATGACCGGTTGTCCATGCGGACCGATTTCAGCCTCAATGCCGGTGCCGTAATGAATCAACCGCAGTCCGCGTCCATTTCGTATGTGGGCGCCAACGTGGGGTATGGGCTTCAGGTGCATTTCAAACCGTTGCGAAACCTGCAATTGCTGGTCGGTGGCGAAGGAGATGCCGAAATGGGGCTGAAAGCATACAGCCGAGATGTGAACAATGCCGGAAACATGGATTTGGCGCTGAACCTGAATTTGGCGGCGACCTTGCGCTACGATCTGAACGTGTGGCACCGCCCCATCCGCTTGCAGGCCGACTTGCGAACGCCGTTGCTGGGGCTGATGTTCGTTCCAGTGCGTGGCGAGTCGTATTCGGAAATATATTACCTCCACAGTTACGACAATTTGTTCCATCTGACATCCTTGCACAACAAGAATGGGCTGAACATAAAGTACTTGATTCAAGTGCCACTCAAGCATTCGGTTCTGAACATTGGGTTTCAGACGGATTACCTCAAATACAGGGCCAACAACATGGTGTTCGTCCGCAACATCACCAGCATGCAGGTGGGCGCCACCTACGATCTGGTTTTGTTTGGTGGCCGAAAGAATGCGGCTCCTGCACATTTTATAAGTTCCGAATGGTAGCACCTATGAAAAATCGAATCAAACTCCTGCTGCCTTTTTTACTGCTACTCGCCGCTTGTGTGGACGATCCAGTCACCTTTCCGAACACTTGGCAGGGCAATTTCGATGCGCTGTGGAAAACCATCGACACCCGCTATTGCTACTTGGATTACAAGCAAGTGAACTGGGATTCCATCCACGTGGTCTACCAAAATCGCCTGAGCTCGGTTTCGAACGAGTATGAATTTTTCAACCTCATGGGCAACATGCTCAAGGAATTGAAGGACGGGCATGTCAATTTGTACTCCGATTTCGACATCAGCCGTTATTGGAACTGGTTTCAGGATTATCCCTCCAATTTTCGGGAAGATTTGTTGTATTCGCCTCAGTATCTGGGCTCGAATTACCGCATTTCTGGCGGCATGCGGTATGGAAAGTTGCAGGCGGGCACCATCGGGTACATTTATTATGGCGACTTCACCGCCACCTTTTCGTACGAGAATCTAAAGTACCTCTTCAACGATCTGTCCGACTGCAAGGGCCTGATACTCGATGTCAGGAACAACGGCGGCGGATACCTGACCTCGGCTGAAACCTTGGCCTCCTGTTTCTTTGATAAAAAGACGTTGACGGGTTATTTGGCGCATAAGACGGGGGACGGGCACGATTCGTTTTCCAAACCGATTGCCTTGTACACCGACAAAACTGATTCCCTGCATTGGTCCAAGCCGGTCGTGGTGCTGACCAACCGCCTGTCGTTCAGTGCCACCAATGCCTTTGTGAGCCGAATGAAATATGCCCCCAGAGCCGTGATCGTTGGTGACCGAACGGGTGGCGGAGGCGGATTGCCCTTGTCGAACGAACTGCCCAACGGTTGGCTGGTTCGGTTTTCGGCCTGTCCGATGTTCGACGCTTCAATGCATCACATCGAGTGGGGATTGGATCCGGACGTGAAAGTCGACATGACCGCGGCCGATGCCAACAACGGCTACGATACCATTATTGAACGGGCCATCGCCCTGTTGAACGGGTTTTAGGCATCAACGCCCAGCAAGAACTTCAATCCGTATCCGATGAGGAAAGAAATGAGTGCGACGCTGAGGCTGATCGCGGTCATCTCGGTAAACCTTTCCTTGAAATTCAGGTCCTTGGCTACCGAAATGTAGTAGTTGAAGCAATAAATAATGAGTACGCCGATGGCCAGGGTGATACCGAGTGCCAGGAACTTGCTGGAAAGCAGCAGGAAGGGTAAAATAAGCAACCCGACCGTAATCAGGTAAGCCACTCCGGTGTATACTGCCGAACGTTTGGCTTTGGGATCATCGTCCGCTTTGGAAGAAAGATAGGCTGAAGCCGTCATGGACATAGCCGCCGCAATGCCCGTGACGAGGCCTGCCAACGAAATGAACCGAGTGTCGCCCAAGGCCAGCGTAAAGCCTGCCAGCGTACCGGTAAGCTCCACCAACGCGTCGTTGAGACCAAGGACGACGGAACCGACGTACTGCAGGCGTTCCTCCTCAATCATGTTCAAAATCTCTTTTTCATGGGCGGCTTCGTCCAACGAGAATTGAGCCACTTCGGGAAATTGGTCGCTCAGACCTTTGTAGAGTTTGGATCCGGTGCCTTCGTTTTTTTCCATTTGCTTGAGCACGAACGTGGGGCCAAGAATCGTAGCCAACAGGACATAACGGAACACGGCCCAAGTATTGGGTTTGACCGTGACGCCGGTTTTGGACTGCCAATAGGCGGCATGGCCCTTTTCCTGGTCGCCGATTCTACGCAGCACGGCGGCATTCTTGGGGTCTTTGGTCCGGTCGGCCAAACGGTGGTAAACGTGGTATTCCGTGATTTCAACACGCTGTGCGGCCATGGCCACTTTCAGTATCTTTGGATCCATAGTTGATTTTTTAGTATGCGAATATACGCATTTTAAGCTACCTTTGCCTGTGCCGGAGGCTTAAATTTGTTTGCAGTTATGAAAAATAAGATTGATTTCACCATACGCGAAGGGGAGGAATTCATACCTCTGGTTCAATTGCTCAAAGTCACTCAGGTTGCCGAATCGGGCGGTGAGGCGCAAGTGTTGGTCGTGGAAGGCCAGGTCTTGCTGAACGGCGTCGTAGACTACCGCAAGCGTGCCAAAATTCGTCCCGGCGATGTGGTTTCCGTGATGGATGTGGAAATATTCATCAAAGCGTTATAAAGTCACTTGCAACGTCGCACGGATGGAGCGGCCCGGTTGGGTCAAGCCACCGAAATCGGCGTATAGCTCATCGAACAGATTGTTGAAATCAAAGTTCAGCCGGTAACCATTCTTTACCCAACTTATTCGGAGATCCGTCAACGTGTAGGGCTCATACTTGGTCAACACATGCGTGCTGAAATCGGTGTAGGTTCCTGCACGGTCCTGCCAGGAGGCATTCCAACTGGCTGAAACCTGCCCGAAATTCCGTTGTCTCCATAGGCGGTGTTCCAGGTGCAGATTGAACTTGTTCCGCAAATAATCCAGCGCATATTTTGAATCGTAACCGGAGGCATTCTTGTCCATGGTCAGGCCAGTCCAGGAGATACGTACGTCTTGGATGAAGCCCCCAAGGTCCTTATATTCAGCTGCCAGCTCCGCACCTTGGGCGTTGATGGCCGTTTCGTTTCGGCTCAGCCATTTGGTCGAATCGGGTTGCTTCACCCAATCGATCACGTTGGTTCCGTGGCGGTAAAAGCCTGTGGCTGAGGCGCTGAAGGCACTTTGGTGAAACTGGGCGCCTACTTCGTAAGTGGTTGATTGTTCGGGCTTTAAATCGGGATTACTCAACTGTGTCGCCGATTTGTAGTATAAATCGGTGAAGGTAGGCAAGCGGTAAGATCGGTTGACCCCGACGTTTAAGAAAAGGCTTTCGGATAATTTGTAGGCTGCATCCATTCCACCGAGCAAATAGGGTTTGAAATCGGTGTGCAGGTTGCCCGAAAGTCCGCCGGAAATTTTCAAGGCATCTCCCAGATAGAGTGTCTGATCGGCAAACAACCGAAAGTTCGTACGGCTTTTCGACTTGGTGAACGTGCCCGTTTCATCGAAGAAATCGCTTTGGGGGGAGGGGCTGGTCACACCCAAAACGTTGCTCCAAATCTTTTCATTCCGAATGTCCATTCCAATAGTGGTTCTGCCCAAACTGCTTCGTTGGTGCAGCATCAAATTTCCCGAAGTGACCGCCGTCAGATGGTAGTTGTGCCCTGTGTACCAAGCTGCTGCATTCTCAAAGTTCCTGAAAAGCTCGAACCGGTCGTGGTGGACGCGCTCGCTCAGTTGGCCTTCCAAGCTGGTGTTCCCAAATTGCTTTTCCCAATTCAACGCCGTAAACAAGGTCTTGGTTCGTTCATACTGATTGGGATAGGTAAACGTGTAAAAGCTGTTGGCTCCGAACGCTTTTTGTTGGTAGCCTGCCTGGAATTGGAAATTCCCAAGCTCGTTGGAGCGGTATTTGGTTTGAAATAGGCTGTTGAGAAACTCGAAATCGGTGTTGTCCCTATAGCCGTCGCTTTTCTTGTAGGAGGCTGAAAGCGTGGAGTTCCAATGGTTGCGGTTGAAATCGATCGATCCGCTTCCGTTCAGAAATCCGAAGCTACCGCCACCGATTTGACCCTGAAAACGTGTTCTGCGTTCCTGGTTGTCTTGACCGGTCACGATGTTGACCACACCGCTGTAGGCGTTTGGTCCCCAAATGCGGGCACTGGGACCTTGAAGAAGTTCGATGCGTTGGATGTTTTGGAGTTCAACCGGCAAGTCTAGGCTGAAATGGCCGGTCTGGGGGTCGGTGATGTTGACACCGTTGAGAAGGATGAGGACTTGGTCGAAGGACCCTCCGCGGATGCTCACGTCGGCTTGTACGCCGTCGCTGCCGCGTTGCCGGATGTCCACGCCGGCGATGGATTCTAGGAGTTGGTCAAGGCTCTTGGCCGGTGACGCATTGATTTCTCGGCGTTCCGTCACTTGGACGAGGCGCGCATTTCCGGACCATGCCACTGGCTGGTCCTCCGATACGATGACATCTTCCAAATGAACTCCTGCTCGGCTGGTGCTGTCCTGCACGTCGGCCAAAAGCGGTTCGTAGCTCAACTGCACCAACGTGCAGGCGAACGTGACGACGCCAATTTTGACGACTTTGTGCAGGCTGGCGAAAATCGCGTAGCCTTTGCGGGTCCATCGGTGAAAACAAAGTACCGGATTGCTTGTTTTGTAAAACATTGTTACTGATTTTTGGTTAGTAAAAATTGCTTATGGATGCAATCGGGGATTTCGTGAATATAATGCGTGACGTAAATCAACGTCTTTTCTGGGTCGGCGCAGTACGCCTCGATGATTTTCTTCGTCTTCAGTTTGTTGGAAACATCCAGCCCATGGAGCGGCTCGTCCAGGATGAGCAAGGCCGGTTCTTTGACGAACGCGCGCGCCAGCAGGCAAAGCCTTTGTTCTCCCGAGGAAACGTTCCGAAAGGATTTTTCCGAGAGCGCAAAGATACCGAAAATTTTCATCCACTTGGCACATTGCTCCAACTGAGCCTCGTTGCACTTGCGATAAAGCCCGATGGTATCGAAGAGCCCGGAGCCAACAATGTCTTTACAAGGAACATTTTTCAAATAGTAATTGTGCATCTCGGGCGAAACGTAACCGATGTTTCGCTTGATGTCCCAAATGCTCTCGCCGGAGCCTCGTTTGCGGCCGAACAGGCGGATGTCGTTGGCGTACGACTGCGGATTGTCGGCGCAGACGATGCTCAACAGGGTGGATTTGCCGGCGCCGTTGGGCCCGAGCAACGCCCAGCGTTCACCCTTCAGAACGGTCCAGTTCATATGCTGGAGGATGACCCGCGGTTCGTACTTGATTTGTACGTTGCAAAGCTGAACCACGGCTTCAGCCATTATGGTATTTTCTTCGTTGAAATTGGCTGAAGTGTATTTTTCAAAGCATCGCTCCGAGCGATTGGACTCCAGTAATGGAAAAAGGCGCCTCAACAAGTTGGAGTCGGCGATGAATTCGCCGGGGCTCATGGGCGCTTCCAACGTGCGTTCCGAAATGGGCAACACGTGGTTGATAAAGGGTGGGATGTCCGATGGATTGGACAAGACAAATAAAATTTGCAGGTCGACCATCTTGGAAAGTATCTCCAAAACAGTGTTCAATTGCTCGCGAGAAGACGCATCCAGGCCGATGAAGGGGTTGTCCAGGATGAGAACCCTTGGCCGGGTCATCAGGGCGCGCACCAAAAGGAATTTTCGGAGCTCACCGCTTGAAAGATGAATCATTTTGCGGTCCAATAGAGGGCGGACGCCCAATAAATCGAGGATGCTGTTGGAATAGTCTGCGTCCGGATGGAGCGTCAACAGGCTGCTGACTTCCGGAGACGATTCGGCTTCCTGGGAGTTCCAGCGTTGCTGGTAGGCGGAATTTTCGTAATCGTTGGTAAGGGAGGATATGTCTCTGAACGCCATGGCTTTGACGGCTTCGGAAACGGGCAAGCCGAGCGACTCCAGCAAAGGATAGTCCCTAAGGCCCGATTTTAGTGCCAATTTGCCGGTAAGGACGTCAATGAATAGTGTTTTCCCCGCACCGTTCGGCCCGATGAACGCCCAATGCTCACCCGGGTTTAGCGACCAGTTCAGGGGAAATAAAAACTGCACGTCGGGATGCCTTAGCACCACCTCGTGCAGTCGAATGAGTGGAAGCATGCTTATTTGGCGGGTTCCCAGAAACAAACTTTGGGGGAGACAATGGCGCCTTCTGTCTTGAGCTGTTTCATGGCTTTGTCGACTTCTTTGCGGTCGATGCCGGTGATTTCTACGATTTTACCTGCGTTGACGGGCTTGCCGGCAGCTTTCATGGCTTCGAACACTTGATTCTTGGTATCCATTTTTCAATTCAATTTTAAGTTAAACCTTGGAGTATCTACCTGCAAATATAAATAAAACGTGCCAATGGTGTAGCGAAAACGGTCTTAAAAAAAATCGATGACCTTATAGGTGATATACATCCAAAACCAGTAACGTAGAAATTTTCCGATCAACATGGAAATGCCCGTTACCCAGATGTTGGCGCGCATGTAGCCCAAGGTGACGGCAACTAAATCGCCAACTACGGGCACGAAGGTGAAAAAGGCCATCCATGAGCCCTTTCCCTGCATGAAGTTCAAGTATTTGTTGAGTTTCTCGGGCTTGACCTTAAGGTATTTCTCGATCCATTCGATTTTGCCGAAATGGCCGATCCAGTAGCACGACATGCCGCCCAGGAAATTGCCGGCCGTGGCTGCGGCGATGCATCCCCAACCGTTGGCACCCATGGCCAGAACGCCGCTCAGCACCGCTTCCGAACTGAACGGCAAAATGCTGCCGGCCAGGAAGGTGGCGATGAACAAGCCCAAATAACTCCATTCGATGAGGGTCTGCATATCAGTCTATTTTGAATACGAAGCCGGAAGCCGTTCCGTACGCGCCGCCTTGGGTGGCGTTGAAAAGGTAAGCCGGTTTTCCGTTTTTGAACAGCAGCTGCGGGCGTTCCAACCTGCCGTAGCGCTTGAGGATGGAGGGCGGCGCCGGTTCCTTGATGTAAGCGTCCAAGCCGAACCAGCCAATTTTGGGCTCGCCCCAATGAATGCCGTCCTTGGAGTCGAAATACAGCCCGACCGTGTTGTTGAAGTAGCCCATATCGCGCATCAACATGTGGTAGCCTTTTTTGTCCAGCCAAATGTAAGCGTCCTCCACTTGAATGTTGCCTTTATACTTGGAGAAATCCACGATGGGGTTCTCCGGAATACGAATATAAGGTCCCCTCAAACTGTCTGAAATCGCCAGTCCATACTTTCGGTTCCCTTTCACGGTGCCGGTTCCATTCACATAATCGGAGTCGTTCCACGATTTGTAATACAGGCGGTATTTGCCCTTAGGATCTTTGATGAAGGCGGGGTTGGTGGTGCAATGGTCGTCCCAACTGCCCTTCACGTCGACGTCCAATAAGGGTTTGTCGCTGCGGGTCCAAGGTCCGTTCAGACTTTTGGCGGTGGCCAGACCGATGCGTTTGGTGTTGGTCTTGCCGTTGGAATTGCCCATATAAAAGAGGCAATACAACCCGTCGACGAATTGAATGTGCGGATTGTGGCAAGTCGTTGCATCCCAATAGCCGGGTCGGGGCGCCAAAATAGTTTCCACATAGTGATACGGCCCTTCCGGTTTATCCGCCACGGCGTGCGCGATTTCACTCCCGTGGAGCCATCCGCCCATGCCGAGTTTCGCGTTCCACCGGGAAAAAAAAACATGAACGCGGCCTTGGTCGTCAAAAATGGGCGCGCAGCACCATACGAAGTAATCGGGGGTCTCCAGAATGCGACCCATGGGTTTCAGATGCTTGCAAAAGGCGGACACCGTGTCGCGTTTCTGAGCCTGTGTGCCCATGGATAGGAGCAGCAGGCAGGCAAAAAACATCGTGCGTCGTATTTTCATCGGAAACGGTAAAAAGAGAGTTCTTGCTGGTCGCTGGCGTTCAGCTCCAGGGTGGCAAAGGTAGCCATTGTGACGCGAACATTGGCTTCCAACACCTTAATAATGTTGCCATTCTCCATAAAGTCCAATCCCAAAAAACCGCTGTAACCGCTCAGTAACCCCTCCAACCGCATTAGTGCCTCTTGAATCTGTTCTTTTATAGCTGAACCCAAGGCCTCAATCCGTCGCATCAACCCACCAGCATACGTCTTTCGGTCGATGATGCGCATCTCTGAATAGCCGAACACGATGTATTCATCCTCTAAGGTCTTGTAAATCTGAACGCTGCGTGGCTCTCCTTGAACCGTGGCTTCTTTGAACCACAAGGCTGGGTATTTTCGGCTCGGCAATTTCATACCCAATCGGTTGGTGCTGTGAAAAGTTGCGTATCCACCGGCGCCGTTGGCTCTTTTGTAGTAGCAATCCTCCTCAACGTCGAAAAGGTGCGTCTTGGGTTCCATGATTGACCATTCAGGTGTTAGGTCAGCCAGCAAGGTCTTTTGGGCAATCTTGTCGTTGTACTTCAAAAAATCGGAATGGCTGTAGTTCAAGTGAAGGTTTAACCCGTTGGCCATTAAATCGGCATCCGGATGGGGTACGCAAACGTACAACCGCTCGATTTCAACCGGTAAAACAAGACCTTGCATCCGTTGGAACAGGGTCGGTCTTGGGTCGCCCGTAATTGGCACCACGAACCGCTCGTTCCTTAAAGGATGTGGCAGTTTGGCAGCATATTGGTTCACTGCGACGTGCTGTCCGTGTAACATCTGACAGAGCAAGTTCTCGCAGGAAACAATGTAGCGGTGCTTGCCCAAGCATTCGTCCAGAATGCCCCGTGGGTCGAAGGTGTAGAGGGTGTGCCTGTCGTTGAGCTCGGGCAGGTCCTCGATGCGGAGGCTGCTAAAATGAACCGAACAAGGCATATTCCTGGGTGTTGCAAAAAACCTGGCTGTACAGGTGCATGCCCACCCGATTCGTCTCAATTTTACGGTCCAGCTGGAGCACCGGATGGCCGGGCTTCACTTCGAAATGGTCGACGAGGCGTTTGTCGGCCTTGATGGCGAAGATGCGCTGCTCGCCTCCTTTCATTTCCAGCTGGTAATGTACCCTCAGGATGTTGAACAACGACTGGTTTTCGAGGTTTCTGGCCGTGAATCGGGGCAGGTTGATGTTGGGCAGCATCGTGATGTCAAAAAAGACAGGGCGGTTGTTGATGAAGCGGATGCGTTCGAAATAGATGCAGCCGGCATCGCGTTCGGCATCGGAAATCTGGAACCCAAACGCTTCTTTCCAAGGTCGAATTTGCGGTTTCACCACGATTTTGGTCACCAATTTATCTCCGATGGCCGAAGTCGTGCCCGTAAGCGACAGAATGCCGACGCCCTTTGGCTTTCCGGTGACGATGCTGCCTTTGCCCTGCTGCTTTTGGATGAACCCGTCCACGACGAGGCGGTCCAGTGCTTTGCGAACGGTGGGCCTGGCCATTTCGTACAGCGTGCTGAGCTCATTTTCAGAGGGTAAGAGGTCGCCTGGAATGTAGACGCCGCTCTCAATCTGGTTCCTCAACGCTTCGTAAAGCATGCGGTAGTGGGGCAGACGGTTGGTTTCGGACAACATGGTTTCAAAGGGTTTTTACGATGCGAAAGTATTCAATTTTTGTTTAAAAAAGCTACTTTTGAGTCGGATAAACCACCAACCCATGAAACACGCACTGCTTCTTTCTTTTTTGTTGACCTTTTCACAGGCCTTTCAAGCACAACATTACCACTTTTTGGTGGGCACCTACACCAATACGGGCAAGAGTCAGGGCATTTACGTCTATGATCTTAACGGCAAGACGGGCGTTGTCACCCAACAATCGGTCACCACCGGCGTATCCAATCCAAGCTATCTGTGCATGACCCCAGACAAGAAATTCGTGTATTCCGTCAACGAAAGCGCAGAAGGCAGTGCGGCCAACGCATTCTCATTCGATGCAGCCTCCGGCAAGCTGAAATTGCTGAACCGTTCACTCACCAACGGCAAGGGCCCGTGCTTCATTTCGTGTACGAATAACCACGTTTTCACCGCCAATTATGGGGGCGGAAGTCTGTCCGTTTTTAGTCGCAACGCCGATGGTTCGTTGAGCGATTTAAAGCAGAAAATCCAGCATATAGGTTCAAGTGTTGATTCAAGTAGGCAGGCTGAACCACATGTACATCAAGTTATTGTGCATGATGATTATGTATTTGCCAACGATTTGGGAACCGACAAAGTAACCGTTTACAATTACCACCCTTTGGCAACCGATGCAATCCTGACACCTTTCGATACCTTGAATGTCAGGAAGGGCAGCGGACCACGACACCTCGCGTTCAGCAAGGATGGAAAAAAGGCGTATTTGGTGCAGGAATTGGACGGAACGGTTTCCGTGCTGTCGTTTGAAAACGGCAAGTTGAGCTTGGTGCAGGAAAAAACGGTGGTGGCTGACCCCAATCAAAAGGCGTGGGCGGCCGACATCCATTTGTCTCCGGACGGCAAGTTTCTGTATGCCACGAACCGGGCGCCTGCCAACAGCATCACCTGTTTCAAAGTGCTTCCCGACGGCAAGCTGGAAAACTACTTCATGGTTTCCACCCGTGGTGACGGCCCACGCAATTTCGCCATCACGCCCGATGGCAAGTATCTGCTCATTGCCCACCAGTTCTCCGACAACATTGTGATTTTTAAACGAGACAACAAAACCGGAATCCTCACCGATACAGGTGAGCGCATCGAGGTGGGAGCTCCGGTCTGCTTGCTGTTTTATTGATCAGTTCATTTCTTCCGTGATGCTGCCGTAGCGGTGGTATTCGAACGCGATGCTTTGTTCCTTCACATAATGGAGCAGCTCGATGCGGCCTTCCACCAAAGGTTTGGCGGTGGCCACGTATTTGCCCAATTCAGCAGCCTTTTTGTAGAAGGCGTCCGAAAGTTGGTCGCTGCAGGTGCGGATGCGTTCGAAATTGGCCATTTTAGCCAGGAATTCAGCTTCCGTTTCCACATGCATGCGCAATCCAGCGGGGACGGCTTTGCGAATGGCGGCTTCCTTCTCATCGCCTTTGGAAATGCTGATTATCAAGGGTGTACCCACGGTTTTGGCGGCTGCCAGCACCATCAGGACGTCGGTGAGGTGGTCGGTGTCCTGGACGCGCAAAGCCACGCTGCGTAGCGGTAAATAGCGGAATGTGTTTTTTTCACCATAGAGGTTGTTCACGTCCAGTTCCTGGGAGAATTCGGACTTCAAATTTGCCAGGTAACTGGCAGTGGCTGCTTCCAAGCGGTTTTTGGAGGCTGTCTCGCTGAAATGCACGAAACTGGAGACGTAGTTTCTGCCACCAGCCTTGATGCCACCTCCAAAGGCAGAGCGCTTCATCCCGCCGAATGGTTGGCGGTTCACGATGGCGCCCGTGATGCCTCGGTTGATGTACAGGTTTCCAGCTTCCAGGCTGTTTTTCCAGCGCAGTTGTTCGGATTCGTCCAAACTTTGCAGGCCTGAAGTCAATCCGAATTCCGTTTCTTCGTTCAGGAGTTTGATGCCGTGGTCCAGGTTGTCGATGCAAACGACCGACAACAGCGGTGCGAACAACTCGTTTTTAAAGGTAAAGCTGCTGGGTTTAACACCCCATTTAACGCAAGGTCTAAGAATAAAGCGCTTGTCATCCACGAATTTTGGCTCCACCAGCCAACTTTCGCCCGCTTCGAGGTGTTCGATGGCGTGCAGCAGCTTTTCATTGTCGTTGGTGATCATCGGGCCCACATACGTGCCACCGTTCCAGGCGCCGCCCGTTTGCAAGCTGGTTACCGCGTCGGTGAGCTTGGTCTTGAAGTCCGGGTCGTTGTAGACTTCCTTTTCGAGCAGCAGCAGCGAGCAGGCGGAACATTTCTGCCCTGCATTGCTGAACGCGGAAGTCACGATGTTCTGGATGGCATGGTCGCGGTCACCGCTGGCGGTCAGGATGATGGCGTTTTTACCGCCTGTTTCGGCCGAAAGCGGGCAACTCGGGTTGTTTTCGAGCAGGCGGAAAGCCGTATCGGTGCCGCCCGTCAAAATCATGTGCTTGATGGAAGGGTGGGAGGTCAGGTAGTTGAGAGGCTCGCGCCCGGCCGTGCAGACCACTTGCAGCGCATCTTTGGGCACGCCGGCGTTCCAAAAGCATTGTGCGAATGCCCAAGCGACGGGCAGCGCCACGGTGGCGGGTTTCAGGATGACGGTGTTGCCGCCGGCCAATGCCGCAGCCACGCCGCCCACCGGGATGGCCAACGGAAAGTTCCAGGGCGGGATCACCAGCACGATGCCTTTGGGCGCATACGTGACGGTTTTCAGTTCGGCAAACGCTTTCATGGTTTGCGGATAATAATGGCAGAAATCGATGGCTTCGGAAACCTCGACATCGCCTTCAGCAATGGTCTTGCCGGTAATGGCGGACATGCAGCCGATGAGGTTGCCGCGTTCGTTGCAGAGGTTGGAGGCTACACGGTGCAGGATGACGTTGCGTTCGTCCAAGGTGGTTTTCCGCCACTGAGAGGCATCGGTTTCAGCAATGGAAATCAAGGACTTGACTTGCTCCAAGTTGGAGAGGCCTGCCTCGCAGACGCAAATTTCGCCGGGTTGGCTTCGGTCGAAATAACGGTGTTTCTGCACTGCTTCAAACTGCAGGTCGCCGATTTGAACGGGGATTTGCCAAGGTTGGTCCTTAGAGGATTTTTTCCAATTTTCGCGAATCTTGGCAGCCCACAACCGATTGACTTTCAGGTCGAAATTGGTGTCGGGCTCGTTGTGGAAGGTCTCAGGAACGGTTTCAGCCACTAGGATCGTTCGGTCCTGCGTGCGATACGATTTGGCTTCAAGCGAATCTTTGAGCGCAAACGCTTCCAAAAATTGCGATTGCAGGAAGTTCCATTGCTTGCTGTCGTAGGTCAGGCCGAAGGAATAGCTCAAAAAGTTGTCCTTGCCGGTGTTTTCATCCAAACGGCGCACCAGATACGAGACGGCATTGAGGAAATGTTCGTTCTTGACCACCGGGGTGTACAGAATGATTTGCTTGCCCAGGCTGCGCATCACGCGGGGCAGGTGGTTGGCCATGCCCTCGAGCATCTCGAACGTGACGAAGTCCTCTACGCCGAGCTTCTTGCCCAGCAAATAGGCGTAACCGATGCTGAACAGGTTGTGGGAGGCTACCCCGACGTGGAGGGCCTTGATGTTTTCGGGTAATAGGGCGCGGTCCAGGATGTGCAGGTAGTTGGCATCCACTTCCACTTTGCTGTGCAGCACAGGGTTTTCCCAGCCTTTGAGCGACGAGACGATGCTTTCCATCTGCAGGTTGGCACCTTTGACGAGGCGCATCTTGAGCGGAGCACCACCGGAGGCCGTCCGTTTCTTGGCAAACTCGAGCAGTTCGGTTTGAAAGTTCCAGGCGTCCGGCAAATACGCCTGTATCACGATGCCGGCGCGGTAATTCTTGAAGGCGGGTAGGCTCAACACCGTTTTAAACACGTCCAGCGTAAGTTCAGCATCTTTGTATTCCTCCATGTCGAGGTTCACGAACTTGGAATGGGCGATGCCCTGTTCATCAATGAACGGAAAATCAATGGATTGTTGGTAAATGTGAGCCAGGCGTTCGCACAAGTCCAATTTGTTTTGTTCGTAATTCAGGGCACTGATTTGGGCATAAATGCCTGAAATCTTGATGGAAATGTAGTTGATCTGTGGATCTTTGAGCGCTTCTAAATAGTGTTCATAGCGTTTGCGGGCTTCACCGTCGCCCAGCACCACTTCACCCAAGAGATTTACGTTCTGGCCGATCTGCTGCTTGCGGCGTTCGCTCAGGTGGCGGTTCAAGTAGGAAGCCTTCTCGTTGATGATGACCTTGGCCGTATCCAGACGCAACCGTTGCTTGAAGATGGGCACCGAAATGAAGTCGAACCAATAGCCGAACGCCGTGAACAGCTTCAGCAGGAAGGCATCGGAGGAACTGAAGAATGCCGGTACTCCGTAATGTTCGATGAGCAGCTTCATTCGCTTGGCCAGTTTTTTGTTGTCGTGAATCTGCGAGGATTCGTCCAGCATTTTGGAAAGTAAAATCTTGTCGTTCGGGTTCTGAATGAGGATGGCGTACTTCTTTTGTTCCTTGATTTCGTCCGCTGTGATTTCCTTTTCGGATTTGGAGAGGAACTCTTTGGCCCAATCAAGGACTTCGGGGGTGCTTATTTTTTCCATGGGAAGTTGTTGGTTTTTAGTGATGCGAAAATAGAGGAAATCCTTGAAATACACGATATCCAACTTGAATTCTGCATAGATTTTGCATTTTTTTTCATAACCTCAGCCGGAAGTTGCCGATTATTTGCTCTTCTTTGACCTAAAATCAAACCATCCGCCTTTTTTTATGTCTTACTTTTGTATCTTCACGAACTGAAATTTTATCCTATTAAATCCAAAATCTTGCCATGAAACGAGCACTCTTTTCTGCGACATTTCTCTGTCTGAGCGCTTTTCTGTCCGCCCAAAACGACGAATGGAAAAATCCTGAGATCAACCAAGTGAATCGTGCACCCATGCACACCCACTTTTTCGCCTACGAGAACGAAGCGGCTGCCAACGCTGCAATTCCTGAGAATTCAAGCAATTATCTGAGTCTGAACGGTACCTGGAATTTTTTCTGGGTCAAGGATGCCTTCAACCGCCCGACAGACTTCTTCAAGACGAACTTCGACGACAAGAGCTGGGCAACCATCCAGGTTCCCGGTATTTGGGAACATTACGGATACGGTGACCTTCAATACGTCAACAACGGCTATCCTTGGCGGAATCAGTTCGAAAGCAATCCCCCAAAATTTCCGGAGGAGAACGACCACGTTGGTTCCTACCGGCGTGTAATCGACTTGCCAGCCAACTGGAAAGGCAAAACAGTGCTGGCCCATTTTGGCTCTGTCACGTCCAATATGTATTTGTGGGTGAACGGCAAGTTTGTCGGTTACAGCGAAGACAGCAAGATGGAGGCTGAATTCGACCTGACCAAATACCTCGTTCCCGGCAAGAACCTTATCGCCTTCCAAGTGTTCAGATGGTGCGACGGCACGTACCTGGAAGACCAAGACTTCTTCCGTTTGAGCGGTGTGGCCAGAGATTGCTATCTGTATGCCCGAAACGCCTCGAACGTGGCCGATTTGCGCGCCACGCCCGATTTGGATGCCCAATACAAGGATGCCACCCTCAAAGTGGACCTCCAATTGACCAAAAATGCCCAGGCTGACTTGATTCTCTGCGACGCCAAAGGTCAGGAAGTGGCCAAAGCCAGTGTCAAGGGTTCAGGCAAGCTCACAACGACCATGAACGTTTCCAATCCTGCCAAATGGACGGCAGAGACTCCGGTTCTGTATACGCTCAAAACCATTCTGAAAGACGGAGCGAACGTATTGGAAGTGATACCCGTCAAGGTTGGTTTCCGCAAAATTGAAATCAAGAACGCCCAATTGCTCATCAACGGCAAGCCCATCCTCATCAAGGGTGTGAACCGTCACGAAATGGATCCCGACCGTGGTTATTACTTGTCAAAGGAACGCATGATCCAGGACATTCAGATCATGAAGCAATTCAACATCAACGCCGTACGCACGTGCCACTACCCGGACGACAATTTCTGGTACGACCTTTGCGACCAATATGGCATCTATATGGTGGCCGAAGCCAATATCGAATCCCACGGGATGGGTTACGGTGACCGCACACTGGCCAAGAACCCACAGTACAAAGTGGCGCATATGGAACGCAACCAACGCAATGTCCAGCGCAATTTCAACCACCCGGCCATCATCATCTGGTCGCTGGGCAACGAAGCCGGTTTCGGACCGAACTTTGAACAATGCTACACCTGGATCAAGGCTGAGGACAAGTCCCGTCCGGTTCAGTACGAACAAGCCAGGCAGAACGACTTCACCGATATTTTCTGCCCGATGTATTACGATTACAACAACTGTGAACGTTACGCCAAGGGTGACGCCAAGAAACCGCTCATCCAATGTGAATATTCCCACTCGATGGGCAACTCCGACGGTGGTTTCAAGGAATATTGGGACCTCATCCGCAAGTATCCGAAATATCAGGGCGGTTTTATCTGGGACTTCGTGGATCAATCTCAACGCATCAAAAACGCCAACGGTGTTGAAATTTACGGCTACGGCGGCGACTTCAACAAATACGACGCATCCGACAACAACTTCGTGGACAATGGGCTCATCGGTCCCGACCGTATTCCCAATCCGCACATGTACGAAGTGGGCCATTTCTACCAGAACATCTGGGCAACTCCGGTGGATCTGCAAAAGGGTACGATTTCCGTTTACAATGAGAACTTTTTCCGTGACTTGTCTTCCTATATGTTGGAATGGCAGCTGCTGGCCGATGGGGAACCCGTTCAGGCAGGAGCCGTCACCGACTTGAAAGTGAATGCCCACGACAGCCTTACGGTGCAATTGCCCTATGATTTGACGACCGTTTGCCCGAGCAAGGAGTTGATGCTGAACATCGCCTTCAAGCTGAAATCGGCTGAAAACCTGCTTCCCGCAGGATTCAAAGTCGCCTCCAACCAGTTGACCGTTCGCCCTGCCACGTTCCAGACATTGGAATTGAAGAACTGCACGCCCAGCAACGTGGAAATTCCACAGCCCACCATTCAGGACAACGATTACCATTTCCTGCAGGTGAACGGTGACAACTTCGCCATCGAGTTCAACAAATGGAGCGGCTACCTGACCAAATACAAAGTCAACGGCATGGATCTGATGAAGGAGGGTTCCGAACTCACCCCGAACTTCTGGCGCGCACCGACAGACAACGACATGGGTGCCAGCCTGCAACGCAAATTCGCCGTTTGGAACAACCCGGAAATCAAATTGGTCAAATTGGACAAAGCCATCGAAAACGGCCAAGCCGTCATCAAGGCTGAATACGACATCAAAGCCGTTTCGGGCAAGCTTTACCTGACCTATACCATCAGCAACACCGGTTCCATTTTGGTGAACCAGAAGCTGGTCGCTTCCAAAGACGCCAAAGTAGCTGAGATGTTCCGCTTCGGTATGCGCATGCAGATGCCCTACAACTTCGACATCTCCGATTATTACGGTCGTGGTCCCATCGAAAATTACATTGACCGCAACCATGTGACCGACCTCGGCCTTTACAAACAGACAGCCGACGAACAGTTCTACCCCTACATCCGCCCGCAGGAAACCGGCAACAAGACCGACATCCGTTGGTGGAAGCAGGTCAACATCGGCGGCAGAGGCCTGATGATCCGTTCCGAAGGACCGCTTTCCATGTCTGCGCTTCATTACACCATGGAATCGCTGGACGATGGTTGGGACAAGCATCAACGCCACTCGCCGGAAGTACCCAAGTCCGATGCCCTGAATCTGTGCATCGACCAGTATCAAATGGGTTTGGGTTGCATCAACAGTTGGGGCGCATGGCCTCGTCCAGAATACCGCCTGCCCTATAGGGATTATTCGTTCACTTTCCTACTGTCTCCGCGATAAACCTTATTGTAAAATTATCCATCGTTTCACGGCCGTTCACAACTGCCCGGAACGATGGATTTTTTTATGGAGAGATAAACCTTTTGGCCCCTTTTTCATCCAATTGTCTATTGGGTATGTTGCTGTTATTGCCTAACTTTGAGCCCTTCCAACTGCACCTTAAGAAGATGAAAAAGACAACCCTGACTTTGTTTTCCCTCTTGGTTTTATCGATTTTTACCTCTGGCAATGCCTTTTGCAACGAACAACTTTCGTTGGACGGCACGTGGCAATTTCAAACGGATCAAAAGGATGAAGGCGTTCAAGCCGGCTGGTTCCTGAAAACCCTACCCGAAACCATCCAGTTGCCGGGCTCCATGGCCGAAAACCTCAAAGGGGACATCCCCGGCCTGAAAACCCAATGGACAGGCAGTTTGTACGACAGCTCTTTTTATTTCAACCCGGCGTTTGCCAAATACCGCCAGGAAGGCAAGGTCAAGTTCCCGTTTTTCCTCACCCCCGACCGCCATTACATCGGTGTGGCCTGGTACCGCAAGGACGTGGTCATTCCCAAAACCTGGAACGGCAGCCGCATCACGCTCTTTTTGGAACGCCCCCACACCATCACCCGCGTTTGGGTGGACAACAAGGAAATGGGCAAGGATTCCACCTATTGTGTCCCACAAGTTTTCGATTTGACTTCAGCCCTCAAACCGGGCAAGCATACCATTTCCCTGCGCATCGACAACCGCATTGGGGCGGTCAACGTGGGTGCCGACTCGCACAGCGTGACCGACCAGACCCAGGGCAACTGGAACGGTGTCGTAGGCAAGATGTTGCTGAACTCGGGGCCCAAGGTCTATTTCGACGATGTGCAGGTGTTTCCCAACTTGGCTGAGAAAAAAGCGCTGATAAAATTCAAAGTGGACAATGCAACTGGCAAGCCCTTCAAGGGGAGCCTCCGATTCAGTGCCAAAGGTTTCAATACAGCGATATTGACTGAAACCGGCCTTCAGGAGCAAACGGAATTGCTGCCAAAAGGAGTTTCAACCTTCGAACTTACTTTGTTCATGGGTGATAAAATGCAGGAATGGAGTGAATTCAATCCAGCACTATATAAGTTGGATGTAGCCCTGATGACGGATGGTAAAATGCTCGATTCCAAGACTATGACCTTCGGTATGCGTGAAATCACCATCAAAGGAAAGTGGTTCTATGTGAACGGCCGCAAGACGCAACTGCGCGGCACGGTCGAAAACTGTGATTTCCCCCTGACCGGTTATGCCCCCATGGACGTAGCTTCCTGGGAACGGGTGTTCCGCATCGCGAAGAGGTACGGATTGAATCACATGAGGTTCCATTCGTATTGCCCGCCCGAAGCTGCTTTTGAAGCCGCCGACCTGGTGGGATTTTATCTGCAGCCCGAAGGACCGAGCTGGCCCAACCACGGTTCCTCTCTGGGAGACGGCAAACCGGTGGACCAGTTCCTCATGGACGAAACCATCCGCATGTCCAAAGTCTACGGCAACCATCCCTCGTTCACGATGATGGCGGTGGGCAACGAGCCCCGCGGCAATTGGGTCAAGTGGGTGACCAAGTTCGTGATGTATTGGAAAAAGACCGACAGCCGCCGAGTGTACACGGGTGCCTCCGTCGGTGGCGGATGGGCCTGGCAACCCGGCAACCAATACCACGTCAAGGCAGGCGCCCGCGGACTGGATTGGGACCGCAACATGCCCGAGTCCAATTCCGATTTCCGCAGCAAGATCGACACCGTCTCCGTGCCGTTCGTCTCGCACGAAACCGGCCAATGGTGCGTGTTCCCGAATTTTGACGAAATCAAGAAATACACCGGTGTGAGCAAGGCTCGCAACATGGAATTGTTCCAGGAAGACCTGGCCGACCACGACATGGCCGGCATGGGCCACGACTTCATGATGGCTTCCGGCAAACTGCAAGTGCTTTCGTACAAACACGATATTGAGAAGAACCTCCGCACGCCCGATTATGCCGGATACGAGCTGCTCAGCCTCAACGACTATTCCGGGCAAGGCACGGCGCTGGTTGGCGTCCTCGATGTATTTTGGGATGAGAAAGGCTATTGCGACGACCGCGATTTCCGCCAATTCTGCGGGCCGGTCGTTCCTTTGATCCGCACCTCCAAATTCGTTTGGCAGTCCGACGAACACCTCACCGCCACAGCCGAGCTTTCCTATTTTGGCGCCGCCGAGAAACAAGCCATCAAACCAACTTGGACACTCAAGAACAACCTCGGTGTTGTTGTGGCTGAAGGCAATCTTGCAGCGCAAACGGTGGAGGCCGGACTGAACATACCGCTGGGTTCCATCGACATCGATTTGAGTTTTGTGCAACAAGCCGGCAAATACACGCTGGAAGTAGCCACCAACACCTGCGAAGGATTGAACAGCTGGAATTTCTACGTCTATCCCGCCTCCACGGCCAATGTGGATGTATTGTCGCTCTTGGCCGGTAATAACGACCTTTATGTGGCCAACTCTTGGGATGATAGGACTGCCTCTCACTTGGCTGCCGGCAAGGATGTATTGATTTTGGGCGCCGGCAAGATCACCTACGGCAAGGAAGTGGTACAAACTTTGGCACCCATTTTCTGGAACACCTCCTGGTTCAAGATGCGCCCCCCACATACCACCGGCATTCTGGTCAATCCCTACCATCCCATCTTCAAAGATTTCCCCACCGACGCCTACGCCGACCTGCAATGGTGGGAAATTGTCAACAAGGCACAGGTGATGCAGTTCACAGATTTCCCCAAAGGATTCCAGCCGCTCATCCAATCCATCGACACCTGGTTTGTGAACCGCAAAATCGGCATGTTGTTCGAAGCCAAGGTCGGGCAGGGCAGGCTCATCGTCTGCAGCGCCGACTTGCAAAACAACCTCAAAACCAGACCGGTAGCCAGACAACTGCTCATCAGTATTTTCAACTATATGAATTCCAACAAGTTCCGTCCTGAATTCACGGTGGATGCCGCTCAAGTGAGCGACCTGTTCACCAAAGTGGCTGGCGGTGTGAACATGTACACCAAGGATTCTCCGGATGAACTGAAACCGAAATTGAATGCAACCCAAAAATAAGAAGACGATGCGTAGGAATCCTTTTGCAACAGGCTTGGTCGTTTTCCTGTCTGTTTTTACCACGATTTCAGCCGCCAATACAGCTTGGCCCGAAATTCGTACCGAAAATAAGCCCGGTGTCCGTTGGTGGTGGATGGGCAGTGCCGTCGATGAGAAGAATCTGACCTGGAACCTGGAACAATTGGCCCAAGCAGGCATCGGCAGCGTGGAAATCACGCCGATTTACGGTGTGCAGGGCAACGACGCCAATGAGCTGGACTATCTGTCGCCCAAATGGATGCACATGCTCCAATATACACAGGCTGAAGCCAAACGGCTAAACATGCTGGTGGACATGAACGGAGCCACCGGTTGGCCCTTCGGCGGTCCTCAAATCGATGCCGAACATGCCGCCACCAAGCAATACATTCAGCGGTATCCGGTCAAAGCCCTACCCGGTGGCCGAGCCAAACTGCAAACATTGGTGATACAGCCGGAAGACGTTAAGCAACGCCCAGTCTCCAAAATATTGTCCATTCTTTTCGTCGGTGCCGATGGTGCCCGTGAGCGTATTTCATTGAGCAACTTGAAGGACAGTCTGCTCACCTTCGGCATCGCGCAGGACGGCGAATTTTTCGTCTTGTTTTCCGGAAAGACGCTCCAACAAGTCAAACGAGCCGCTCCAGGTGGTCAAGGTCTGGTCATGGACCACTTGTCCAAAGACGCCTTGCAGGTATTTCTGAAACGATACGATGAGGCCTTTCAAAAAAGTGGCGCCTCCTGGCCCCATGCCTTCTTCAACGATTCCTACGAAGTGTACGGTGCCGACTGGTCCGAGAACTTCCTGACTGAATTCAAGACGCGTCGGGGTTACGATTTGTCCGATTACCTGCCTGAATTCCTGGGCATCGGCGATTCCATCGTCATTTCCAGAGTGGTGTGCGACTACCGGGAAACCATTTCGGACATGCTGCTCTACAACTTCACCATCCCTTGGACCGAATGGGCCCACGCCCGGGGTTCGCTCACCCGCAACCAGGCGCATGGCTCACCCGGCCAATTGCTGGACTTGTACGCGGCCATGGATATCCCCGAATGCGAGTCCTTTGGCGAGAACAAGTTCGACATTCCCGGCTTACGTGTGGATGCCCGTTACAAGGAAAGCGATTCCAACCCGGTCACCTTGAAATTTGCCTCTTCGGCCGCACACGTGGTTGGAAAACCCTACACTTCCTGCGAGAGCATGACTTGGCTGACCGAACATTTTCGCACCTCGCTCTCCCAAATCAAGCCTGAAATCGACCAGTTGTTCCTGAACGGCATCAACCGTGTGTTCTACCACGGCTCACCCTACACGCCCAAGGAAGCCGCCTGGCCGGGATGGATGTTTTATGCTTCCATCCAGGTGAACCCGAACAACAGCATTTTCCGAGACATGAACGGTCTGAACGACTACGCAACCCGCATCCAGTCTTTTCTACAGGCCGGAAGTCCCGACAACGAAGTGTTGGTGTACCTGCCTATCTACGATATTTGGCAAACCTTCCGCAAAGGCAATTACGTCACCTTCGACATCCATAAGATTTCTGAAAAACTGCCCTATTTCCAGAAAATGGTCTATCGCATCCGCGAATTGGGCTACGACCTGGATTTTGTTTCCGACAATCAATTGCTGAAATCCGTCGTCACGGGCAACAAGGTTCAAACCCCTGGCGGCAAGTACAAGATCATCATCGTGCCCGACTGCAAATACATGCCGGTGGAAACGATGCAGAAACTCGTGCAACTTTCCAAAGAGGGTGCCACCGTGGCTTTCCTGAACCGCTTGCCGGACGATGTTCCCGGTTTGAGAAACGTGTCCGACCGGAAGGAAGAACTTCAGCACGCCCTTTCCCAATACAAACTTTTCCCAAGAATATCCGATTATTCAGGCAAACCCTTCGAAAAGGGGTGGGTCATGTACGGCTCCAGTTTAGAAGACATGCTGCAATATGCTCCGGGGCGTTGCAAATGCGAGCCCATCACCAAAGAATATGGTGCCTCCTTTATTCGTCGCTCCATGGGAGACGGCTCGATTTATTTTCTGTCGCAACTCACCAACAAGGAGATTGACAACTGGGTTTCCATTGCCACCCCTTCCAAATCGGCTATGATCTTCAACCCGCTGACTGGACAAAAGGGTAAAGCCAGACTCCGGTCGGTCAATGGACAGACGCAAGTGTATCTGCAACTCAAACCCGGTCAGTCCCTCCTTTTGAGAACCTACGACCAGGAAGTGGTCCCGGATGCCGAATATCCTGTTTATGAAAGCTCCAAAATTGATTTGCTGGCAACTGCAAAATTGGATGGGACAAAAACGGTCAAGGACAAGGCCCCGACCCTCTATCTGAACGGTTCATGGAGCTTCCATTTCACCCAAGGCGTGCCTGCCATTCCCGGCAACTTTGTCATGAAAGGCGTGCCTGTTTCTTGGACTACTCTAAAAGCCGACAGCGCCACCGTTTACATGGGTACCGGCCGGTACAGCCTCCAATTCAAGCTGCCCAAAAAGCCGGCCGACGATTGGATGCTCGATTTCGGCGTCGTCAACGAAAGTGCCAGGGTCTACATCAACGGCCAACCAGCCGGCATTTGCTGGAGCATACCGTTCAGCCTTCAAGTTGGATCTTTTCTGAAACCGGGAAAAATGAACACCATCGACATCGATGTGACCAACTTGCCGGCCAACCGTATTGCCGATTACGATCGCCGCGGTGTGAACTGGCGCATCTTCAAGGAAATCAACTTCGTGGACGTGCTGTACCAAAAAACGACTTACGGCGGATGGCCCGTCATGCCTTCCGGATTGACTCAGGTACCTCGACTAATTCCGTTATATTTGAAATCAGAATAACCTAACCATAACCCTATGAAAAAAATGATGATTGCAGGCGCAGCGTTGCTGATGAGCCTGTCGATGCTGGGGCAGACCCCCCTCAACATCCAGACCAAAAAGTCCACGGTCAGCGTGAATCAAGACATGTACGGCATCTTTTTCGAAGACATCAACTTCGGTGCCGACGGTGGCTTGTATGCTGAACTGGTCAAGAACCGTTCCTTCGATTTTCCCCAGAACCTGATGGGCTGGAACACGTTTGGTAACGTTTCGGTTGAAACCGTGGGCGGACCGTTCGCCAAAAACCCGAATTACGTCCGTTTGTTGAAATCCAGCCATCCGGAGAAATATACCGGTCTGGAAAACGAAGGTTTCCGCGGCATGGGTTTCGCCAAGGATGCCAGCTATCGTTTTTCGGTCTATGCCAGAGCAAAAAGCGGTGAGCAAAAAATTCGTGCCGAGCTCATTGACGAGCAGAACGAAATCATCGACAAAAAGGTTGTGGTCATCAACGGTGCCGATTGGAAAAAATATCAGGTCGTCTTGACTTCCAACCGGGAAGTGTTGAAAGGCCGCTTGCGCATTTTCTTCGAATCAGGCGAACAGGTGGACCTCGAACACGTCTCCTTGTTTCCGACCGACACGTGGAAAGGCCGTGAAAGCGGACTCCGCAAGGATTTGGCTCAAGCACTGGCCGACTTGCATCCCGGTGTACTTCGTTTCCCCGGCGGTTGCATCGTGGAAGGAACGGATTTGAACACCCGCTACCAATGGAAAAACACGGTTGGCCCGGTCGAAAACCGTCCGCTGAACGAAAACCGTTGGCATTATACTTTCCCGTACCGATTCTTCCCCGATTATTTCCAATCCTACGGTCTGGGCTTCTTTGAATTCTTCCAATTGGCCGAAGAAATCGGTGCCGCTCCGCTGCCAGTGTTGAATGTGGGTCTGGTTTGTGAGTTCCAAAATAAGGATACGAGTGTACAAGTGCCTGTGAATCAATTGGAACCGTTTATCCAGGACGCTCTTGACTTGATCGAATTCGCAAATGGTGATTCCACCAGCAAATGGGGTAAGGTTCGTACCGACATGGGGCACTCGAAACCTTTTGGCTTGAAATACCTGGCCATCGGCAATGAACAATGGGGGAAAATTTATCCGGAACGCCTGGAACCTTTCGTGAAAGCCATCCGAGCCAAATATCCGACCATTCAGATCATCGGAAGTGCTGGTCCGTCCTCCGACGGCAAGGATTTTGATTACTTGTGGCCGGAAATGCGTCGCCTCAAGACCGACCTGGTGGACGAACACTATTACAAATCCCCGGATTGGTTCTACACGAACGCCACGCGGTACGACAAGTACGACCGCAAGGGTCCGAAAGTGTTCGCCGGTGAATATGCCTCGCACGACGCCACCACCAAAAAAGCCAACAATTACCTTTCAGCCCTTTCGGAAGCTGCCTTCATGACGGGTCTGGAACGCAACGCCGATGTGGTTCGCCTGGCCACCTACGCGCCGCTCTTCGCTCATGTGGACGCTTGGCAGTGGAACCCCGATTTGATCTGGTTCGACAACCTGCATCGCATGTTGACGCCCAACTACCACGTGCAGCAGTTGTACAGCCAATACAAGGGTACCGATGTTCTAGCCGCCTTGTCCGCCGGACAACCGCTGACCGGTCAGAACGGCCTGTATGCCAGCAGTGTGAAGGATGCCAAGACCAACACCATCATCATCAAGATCATCAACAAGGAAATGAAGGCACAGACACTGAACATCGTCTTGGACGGTTACAAGCAGAAAGTGGCATCCGTCAAGATGGTCCGCCTGCAAAACGACAACCTCAAGGCCATCAACGCCTTAGGCAAGCCCGACCAATTTGTTCCGGAAGAAGCGACGCTTGAACTCGTCGGCTCGAAATTTGATTTCTCTGCCGCTGCGCAATCCTTCACCATTTTGGTCATCCAGTTGAGCGACGCCAAGGTTTCAGACACTGGAAAGACTCCTGGCTTGCATGGTCAGGCTGGCAAACCCACGGTGTTCACCATCGGAGACTCTACGGTGAAGAACGGCGACGGAACCGGTAGCAACGGCCAATTGGGCTGGGGTACCTACTTGGGTGACTTCCTCAACCTGGATTCCGTCAATGTCGAAAACCGTGCCTTGGGTGGTCGCAGCAGCCGCTCTTACATCGAAGAAGGCTTGTGGGACAAAGTGAAGAGTTCCATCAAACCGGGCGATTACGTCATCATGCAATTCGGCCACAACGACGGTGGCGCACCCAACGATGTGCAACGTCCGCGCGGCACCCTGAAGGGCAATGGTGACGAAGCCAAGAACTTTTACATGGACGCTACTAAAGATTCCCTGCTCATCCACACGTTTGGTTTTTACATGCGTCAGTATGTGAACGAAGCCAGAGCGCTGGGCGCCATCCCTATTGTTTGCAGCCTTATTCCCCGCAACCATTGGACCGACGGAAAAATCAACCGCGACGATAAAACGTATGCGCTTTGGGCTCGTCAAGCTGCTGAGCAAACTGGTGCCCAGTTCATCGATTTGAACACGATCATCGCCGACAAATACGACGTGCTGGGTCAGAACTTTGTCGAATGCCTGTTTGTAGCCGACAAAACCCACACCACCATGACCGGGGCCAAACTCAATGCCTTCATTGTCTCCCAGGGTGTCAAAGGCTTGAAAGACTGCAAGCTGAGTAGCTGGGTGAAATAGGTTCAACAGAACGACTCATTTTCGGGGTTGTCCATCCGGGCAACCCCGATTTTGTTCTGGACAGCAATGACGCAAACATGTCGTAAGCGCGACGGCATCAGCAAAAGTAGGTGAACGTACATTTGTCGGAACAAAAAACTCCTAAAAAATGAAAACAGAAATGGCCAATCGAATCAAGGAACTTCGCGCACGTCGAGGTTTTTCACAAGAAGAATTATCGGAACGAACAGGTTTGAGCCTTCGTACCATCCAACGTATTGAAAACGGTGAAACAGAGCCGCGAGGCGATTCGCTGAAACGACTGGCTCAAGCATTTGACGTTTTGCCGGAAGAATTGGTGGATTGGACCGTTCAGGAAGACCGAGGGTTTCTGCTGAGTCTGAATCTTTCCTCGTTGAGTTTTCTCCCATTTCCACTCTTGGGCATTCTCGTTCCACTCATCATCTGGATTTCCAAAAAAGGCAAAATCCAGGATGTGGACAAGCTGGCCAAAGAAATCCTGAATTTTCAGATTACCTGGACCATGGTGCTCATCGCAGGTTACATCTGCCTCATTGCCGCCATGGTTTCCAAAATGCGCATCTTCGACAATACCTTTTCGCAATTCTTAAGCACCAATTTGATGTTGAACCTTATTTTTATCAAGGTCATGTATGCATACAACCTCATCCTGGTCCTATGGAACACCTACCGCATCAACAAAGGTCAAGAAACCCGCTACTTTCCAAAATTCCGTTTCGTCCGTTAAATCCCTTTTGTATCCTTAAATGCTGATGTTTGTATCCCTACTGTATTGCTTATTTGTCGTGCAATCTGGTTTTCAACCGTATCTTTGCACCATCCAAAGGAATTAAACAGAATAGATACGAACATTCATGAAAAAAGTTTTACTTTCCATCATCGTTCTTGCAGCGTACATCGTATCGGTTTCCGCCGTTGACAATGTTGCCAACAAGACCCTAAGTGTTCAAAGCAAAGCACGCATCATCGTTCCTATCACCTTGGCCAACACTTCCAGCCAAGCACTCGATTTCGGCGTCATTGCCAGGGGTACGGTGGCTTCAACGGTAGTTGTCCCCGCATTAGCATCATTTTCTTCCAATGTGTCGAGCGGCGATGCTGTCGTTTTGTCCAGCGCAACTCAGACTGCAGCAAAGTTCACTGTAGGTGGTGAAAGTGGAAAAACCTACGCCATCACGATTCCCAGTACGATTCAAACCATAACGTCAGGCGGAAACTCCTTGAATATTACCACTTTCAGCTGTTCAAACGGAACTGGAGGCGTTATTGGAACGAACGATGTATTCTATGTCGGTGGCACGCTGAGCGTTCCGTTGAACGCCGTTGCCGCGTCCTATACCGGAACCTTTAGCGTTACGGTCGCTTACAATTGATTTAGAACAACAAATAAACAAACAGCCCGGCAGATTGCGATCTGCCGGGCTGTTTGTTTATAAACCAATACGGTTCAATTCAATTTATACATTTCTGAACCCGCCAATAAAAAGCATCCAAGGCCGAAATCGTCGAAGTCCACCACCGTATCGTAATTGACTGGCTGGCTGTCTTTGGGCTCTTTGCCCGTGCCTTGCACAAAACCCAGATATCCGTCGGGATGAACGGCCTGCGTGGCCATGGCGTTCCATGCTTTCAACACTACTGGCAAATAGTCGGCGCGCGGAAGAATGCCCTGTCGGATGCCCCAAGCCATGCCGTATGCAAACAAAGCCGTTCCGGTCAATTCCTTACCCCCGAAATGCGTGGAGTCGTGTAAACTGACGTTCCAGAACCCATCGCTGCGCTGGCAGGCTTTCAGCGCCTTGGACATGGCCTTGAAATCTGCCAGATAGGCTTTGCGGTGCATTTCCTTAGCCGGCATGATGTCCATGACACGGCACAAAGCCGCATATACCCAGCCGTTACCGCGTGACCAGTAGCAATTCGCACCATTTGGCTCTTTATAGGGAGGGCAAAAGTCGGCGTCGCGCCACCACAAACCGTCGGCAGGGTTCCATAAGCCTTTTCCGCCTTGAATGTTGCGGGTATGCTCGTACATTTTCCATGCCTTTTCGAAAAAACGAGTGTCGTTTTCAAGCACGCCCATCTTGGCAAAAACAGGCATGCCCATCTGGATGGCGTCGATCCAAGTCCAGTCGTTGTTTTGGGGCGTGTTCAGCAACATGCTCATATTGGCACGCGTGTTCTTCAATTTCTCGGGATTGGGGCAGAGGTTGTACAAATCGATGTAGGTTTGAGCCGCACAATAGTTGTCGGCGTTGCGTGTCACATTACCATCCCGGAAGCCCCATTTATGGAATTCAGCCCAAGCATAGGCATAATTGTAGTATTTCTCACGGGGACAAATTTGGTGGAGCGCCATGAGCCCTTCGTAATAGACGCCGCGGGTCCAGATGTTGCTTGGGCGAAGCTTTCCGCCACCGGTGGTGGGAGCGGACGGGTCGGCATGCTTGGTCATGAACGTGTCGTTGGCGAGCTCCATCGTTTTTAGGATGCCCTTGCGGTCGGGCAGCTGTTGACCAAAAAGTGGAGCGGAAGTTAGAATGAGCAGTGCGAGGCCAAAAATGGACTTTTTCATGGTGTGATTCACTTGGTTGGTTTAGCGGCAAAAATAGACAAAATTACCGTATCCGAATGTTTGAAAAATGACAGAAAGAGTATGAAAAAAGGCCCTCAGAACCTGTTTTTCCAGAGCTTGTTCAGAAACTCCTTCAGTTTGGCCTCCGAAGCATTGAGTTGCGGTTTCCAAATACTCCGGCCTTTCAACTTCTTGGGCAGGAATTCCTGTTCCACGAAATTGTTCTCGTAATCGTGGGCGTATTTGTAGTCCTTGCCGTAATCGAGTTGCTTCATCAGCTTGGTGGGTGCGTTGCGAAGGTGCAACGGAACCGGCAGGTTGCCTGTTTCCTCGACGATGCCAAGCGCGGTTCCGATAGCCATATAGGCCGAATTGCTCTTGGGCGACGAGGCCAGGTAGATGGCGCATTCAGACAGGGCAATGCGGCTTTCGGGCCATCCTAACTTATGCACGGTGTCAAAGCACGCGTTGGCCAGCAGCAAGGCATTCGGATTTGCCAATCCAATATCTTCCGAAGCGGATATCAGCATGCGCCTAGCGATGAATTTGGGGTCCTCGCCGCCGGCCACCATGCGCGCCAGCCAATAAACCGCCCCTTCGGGATCGCTTCCGCGGATGGATTTTATAAAGGCTGAAATGATGTCGTAATGCATCTCGCCGTCCTTGTCGTACGCCATTGGATTTTGCTGAAGGCGTTCTGTCACGAGCGCGTCGGTGATTTCCACCGGCCCTTCACCTTCTTCGGCATTGACCACCAATTCGATGATGTTCAATAGTTTGCGAGCGTCGCCGCCCGAAAAACGAAACAAGGATTCTTTCTCCAACACCTTGATGTCCCGATTTCGCAATTCCCGATCGGTTGAAAGCGCACGCTGAAGCAGGTCTTCCAAATCTTCTACTTCCAGTGACTGAAGCACATAGACCTGGCAGCGGGATAGGAGGGGGCTGATGACCTCAAACGATGGATTTTCCGTGGTGGCGCCAATCAGAACGAACGTGCCGTTTTCAACCGCCCCGAGCAGCGAATCCTGTTGCGATTTGCTAAAGCGGTGAATTTCATCGATGAACAGAATTGGCGTATGGGTTTCAGCATTGAAGAAGCGGTTGTTCTTGGCTTTCTCGATGACCTCACGAACGTCCTTGACGCCCGAACTGACGGCGCTCAGGGTGTAGAACGGCCGCTCCAACTGGTTGGCGATGATGCGCGCCAGCGTTGTCTTGCCGACCCCCGGTGGTCCCCATAATATAAAGGAGGAAATATTGCCGGAATCAATCATTTTCCGCAATACGGCACCGGGTCCCACCAAATGCTTCTGACCGATGTAATCGTCCAGTTTCTTCGGTCTAAGCCGTTCAGCAAGAGGTTGTGCCATGTATTATAATTCAAAAGAAATTTAGAGGAAAGTCGAACAATTGTAAGCCCAAACCGTGCAAATGTACGCCAAAAATTAATGGTTTTTTGTGTGGCGGTAAGAAAATATTTTCGTAATTTCGCATCGTTTTTAACACCCTCCTGTATACCAATTTCCATCTATATGAAAAAGCATAATTTTTACGCAGGTCCTTCCATTTTGAGTGATTTTACCATTCAACAAACGGCGGATGCTGTACGTGAATTCGCAGGGACCGGCCTCTCTCTGCTGGAAGTGTCGCACCGTAGCAAAGAATTCGTAGCCGTTTGTGACGAAGCTCGTGCCATGATCAAAGAACTGCTCTGCATTCCGGAAGCATTCGAAGTCCTCTTCCTTGGCGGTGGTGCCAGCCTTCAGTTTTGCATGGCTCCGTACAACTACATGGAAAAGAAAGCTTCTTTCCTTGAAACAGGTACTTGGGCAGGCAATGCCATCAAGGAAGCCAAATTTTTTGGTGAAGTGCACATCGCTGCTTCCTCCAAAGATGCCAATTACAACTATATTCCCAAAAACTGGGATGTACCGGCCGATTCCGATTACTTCTACTATTGTTCCAACAACACGATATTCGGAACGGAAGTCCATACGGATCCCAGTGTCGGTGTTCCCGTTATTTGCGACATGTCCTCCGATATTTTCTCACGTCCCATCGATTTCACCAACTACGAACTGATTTTTGCAGGTGCTCAGAAAAATTTGGCTCCCGCCGGTGTGACCTTGGTCATCGTCCGCAAGGATTCATTGGGCAAAGTGAGCCGCCCCATCCCCAGCATGTTGAATTATGCGACGCATGTCAAGAATGAATCGATGTTCAACACACCGCCCGTATTGCCCATCTACTCCGCCCTTCAAACCTTGAAATTCTACAAGGAAAACGGTGGCATCCCTGCTTTGTACGAACGCAACCTGGCCAAAGCCAAATTGCTTTACGACGAAATCGACAGCAATCCGTTCTTTAAGGGAACCGTTGCCAACAAGGAAGACCGTTCCATCATGAACATCTGCTTCGTGATGGCCGAAGGCAAAGAAGAACTGGAAAATGAGTTCGACAAGTTCGCCATCTCCAAAAACATCATCGGCATCAAGGGACACCGGTCGGTCGGTGGCTTCCGCGCTTCTACCTACAACGCGCTTCCCATCGAAAGCGTTCAGGTTCTGGTCGATGCCATGCGCGAATTTTCACAAACGCATTAATTCAAAAAACTTCATAGCAAAAGCGGGTTTCGGTTCATTCGGAAGTCCCGCTTTTTGCTTTCCATTTTCCCAACGATTTATCCACCGCCGGTTCGGATGTACAGCCTTCCGGCATAAAAGTATTCTACAATGAAAGTACTCATCGCTACAGACAAACCGTTCGCCAAAGTGGCCGTTGATGGTATCCGTAAAGTCATAACCGAAGCTGGTTTTGAACTTGCCCTCCTCGAAAAGTACACCGAAAAGAAACAGCTTTTGGACGCCATCGCCGATGCCAATGCCGTGATCATCCGCAGCGACATCATCGATGCTGAAGTGCTGGCCGCCGCCAAATCTCTTAAAATCGTTGTTCGTGCCGGTGCCGGTTACGACAATGTGGACCTCAATGCCGCCACCGCCGCTGGTGTTTGCGTGATGAACACCCCAGGACAAAACGCCAATGCTGTGGCTGAACTCGCCCTTGGGCTTATGGTCTTCGGTGTACGCAACCTCTACAACGGAACCTCCGGTACCGAATTGTTCGGCAAGAAACTGGGTATCCACGCCTACGGAAACGTTGGTCGCAACGTGGCACGCATCGCCAAAGGTTTCGGCATGGAAATCTTCGCCTACGACGCTTTCTGCCCTGCTGAAGTCATTGAAAAGGACGGTGTCAAGGCTTTGTCTTCCGTGGAAGAACTCTATTCAACCTGCAACGTGGTTTCCATACACATTCCCGCCACGCCCGAAACCAAGAATTCCATCAATGCCGCGCTGGTCGGCAAAATGCCCAAAGGCGCCATGATTGTGAACACCGCACGCAAGGAAGTCATCGACGAAGTGAGCATCATCAACCTGATGGCCGAACGCTCCGACGTTCGCTACATGACCGACATCATGCCGGCCGCACACGCCACCTTCGTTGCAAAATATCCCGAACGCTATTTCGCCACCCCCAAGAAAATGGGTGCGCAAACTTCCGAAGCCAACATCAATGCCGGTATCGCCGCAGCCGTTCAAATTGTGGATTTCCTCCAGAATGGCAACGAACGTTTCCGCGTAAACAACTAATCTATGGCCCTGATCAAACCTTTCAAAGGCGTACGTCCCCCGGTGGAACTGGTGGAACTGGTCGCATCCCGTCCCTACGATGTTCTGAATTCCGAAGAAGCCCGCGCCGAAGCCGGAACCAATGAAAAATCGCTATACCACATCATCAAGCCTGAAATTGATTTTCCGGTTGGTAAGGATGAACACGACGAGGATGTGTATCTCAAGGCTGTGGAAAATTTCAACAAATTTCAGAACAACATGTGGTTGGTGCAGGACAAGCAAGAACTGTATTACATCTATGCTCAAACCATGAACGGCAAAACCCAATTTGGTTTGGTGGTTTGTGCCAGCGTGGAAGACTACCTCAAAGGCAACATCAAGAAACATGAACTGACTCGCCGCGACAAGGAAGAAGACCGCATGAAGCACGTCCGCGTGAACGATGCCAACATCGAGCCGGTATTTTTCGCCTATCCCGCTCAGCCCGAAATCGATGTCATCGTGGCCAAATACACTTGCAAACCGGCTGAATACGACTTCGTCTCCTCCGACGGTTTCGGCCATCAATTCTGGCTTATCGAAGAAAAAGCAGACATTCAGCGAATTACGGAACTCTTCTCCGCCATGCCCTCGCTCTATATTGCCGACGGACATCACCGTTCCGCCGCTGCTGCCTTGGTCGGTGCCGAGAAAGCGAAGCAAAATCCGAACCACAAAGGCGACGAGGAATACAACTTCTTCATGGCCGTCTGTTTCCCGGACAACCAACTCACCATCATCGACTACAATCGAGTTGTCAAGGATTTGAACAACTTAAGCGACGAAGCTTTTTTGAAAGCACTTGAAATTCATTTCATCGTGGAGAAAAAAGGCTCGGATATCTACAAACCCTGTTGTTTGCACAACTTTGCAATCTACCTTTCAGACAATTGGTACTCCCTCACCGCCAAGCAAGGCACCTACGACGACAACGACCCCATCGGTGTGCTGGACGTCACGATTTCCTCCAACCTTATTCTAGATGAAGTGCTGGGAATCAAAGACCTACGTTCCGACAAGCGTATTGATTTCGTCGGCGGAATTCGAGGCTTGGGTGAACTTGCCAAACGGGTGGACAGCGGAGAAATGAAAGTGGCGCTGGCCCTGTTTCCGGTTTCCATGCAGCAACTCATCAACATTGCCGACAGCGGCAACATCATGCCGCCCAAGACCACTTGGTTCGAACCAAAACTACGGTCGGGCTTGGTCATCCATAAGTTGACCGACTAAAATAGTTGTGTAAATACCTGAAAACCCGCATCATACGATGCGGGTTTTTTGTTATCATACCAACAAGCGAATATTGACGCATTACGTACATATTTTGATGCCTATCAAAAATTTTACGTAATCCAATAATTTTTACACATGCTTCATTCCTCGTAACGATATTTTTGCACTTTAGCCTTACCATTAATCTACTAGTGCATATGAAAAAACAGCTTCTTTTATCCATTTTCGCCCTGCTTTTTTGTGTCTTGCCGATGCAGGGGCAACTGCTTGGTTCCAAAACCTATGATTTTAGGGATGGAACGATCATCACCGCTGGGAAAGCCGATTCGACGCTTTTCTTAAGTGGCGGTTCTTACAAACTGCATGGAGCCACATACGGATTGAACATGAAAGTCGGCGGTGAAATCAAGGTCGTTGTTAAAGGTAGCAGTACCTTAAAATTCCTTGGTTCCAAGTATTCCGGGCTGAAGATGACCGGAACGTCTGCCAAAGGCGTGGATTTGGGTGCTCAGTTGACCAAAGTGACCAATGATTTGGCTGACACTTATGATTTTGTGTATGGCGGTGTTGCCGATACGTTGAGTTTCAAAACCGTGGCAAGCACGGGCAATGACCTCTATCTTCCGCTCATCACCATGATCCCTTCCCAGAAGGGTGGTGATACGACCTTGACGACACCGATCAAAAACGTGGCCTACTTCTTTGATCTTCGTGATGGCAGCATCATTCCCAATTCAACCAGTTTCAACGGGAACTACACCATGGTCAAGGGTTTGTTCAAGG
>Ga0302294_10000034_pt1 | contig 39128 bp, 87 predicted proteins | sample III_Fen_N2_3_FD_194550 | JGI IMG/M metagenome (GOLD analysis project Ga0302294, IMG submission 194550) | Peat permafrost microbial communities from Stordalen Mire near Abisko, Sweden - III_Fen_N2_3 | ecosystem: Environmental > Terrestrial > Soil > Wetlands > Permafrost | place: Sweden: Abisko...
CTGCGTTATCGATCATGAGAGGCGTACCAATGAGTATGAGCAACGAAGACCACCCGGGGACTGAGACCCCAACGAAGGCCGTGGAGACGACCGTGAAGGAGGCGGTCGCCACCGTGGTCGACGCCTCTGTCGTGGAGCAGCACGCTGCCGCTGCCGAGCACGACTCCATGGCGACCGAGCACACCGCCGCCGCCGAGCACACCGCCGCCGCCGAGCAGAGCCATGCACTGGTGCAGGACCGGGAAGCCCGGCGCAAGTTCTGGCTGAAGATGGTCAACAGGATCGGCATCTGGCTCGTCCTGCTCTTCGCCGCCTACGGGGCTGCCGTCTTCATCCAGTCCCTGCTGGCCACCGTCGATGAGGCAACCTCCCATCGCAACGAGTTCGTCTCCGAGTGCGCCACGTCGGGGAACCGCACCTTCGTCGGCGAGAACAACCAGTGGGTCTGTGTCAAGGGTGAGGTGATGTCGGTGACCAACACCAACAGCTCGGCGGGGACCCCCACCAAGGCGGACGCTGAGGCTGCCTGTGTCACGAAGGGCCTCCTCGCCCTGAGCCCCTACAACGCCCCCACGTGGGTCTACTGCGTCAAGGGTGTCGTCGTGGACGTGCTCCAGTGATCCGCACCCTCTCCGACGTCCCCGGTGCGGTGCGCCGTGTACTGCGCAAGGTCGACTTCGTCGCCAAGAAGAAGCTCTCCGACGAGGGACACGCCTACAACTGCTACGACGAGCCGGTGGTGGCCGACGTCTCCGAGGCCAACGTCATCACCTCCGTGGTCGAGGCCCAGCAGCCGGAGTTCCTCTACGACGAGGAGCAGGAGTTCGTGGGTAGTGCCTGCCAGCACGCCCCGGTGCTCGACCTCGACATCCCGTGCATCCTGCTGGACTCCACCACCCCCGGGCACCACCACCTGATCATCGACCACCCCATGGACTGGGGCCAGTACCTCAACCTGATGGCTGCCATGGTGCACGCCGGGATTCTGGAGCAGGGCTACTTCGAGGCCACCAAGGCTCGTGGGTACAGCTCGATCCGGCTGCCGTGGGTGCAGCGGCTGGAGCCCCGCGAGGAGCCACAGCCTGCTCCGGAGATCGTTTCAGGAAACAAGATTGACTTGTCCGGACTCGACAGCTTCGAGGGTCTGTTCTGATGGCAGGCCAGTACGCGCAGAACACCGAGGTCTCCGCCGACCGGAGCCGCGCCGAGATCGAGAAGACCGTCTCCAAGTACGGGGCCACCGAGTACGGATACGGCTGGCAGGGTGGGCAGGCCGTGATCATGTTCACGCTGTCCGACAGGCAGATGCGTTTCATCCTCCACCTCCCCGACAGGGAGGGCTTCCGGCTCACCCCCACAGGCAGGGCACGCACCGCAACCAGTGCCACGGAGGCGTGGGAGCAGGCGTGCAAGGCCTCGTGGCGCTCGCTGGCACTGGTGATCAAGGCCAAGCTCGAAGCCGTCGCAGCGGACATCGTGACGCTGGAGCAGGAGTTCGCCATGCACATGGTGATCCCCGGCACCGGAGGCCGCACGCTGGGAGAGATGGTCATCCCGTCCATCGCCTCCGCCTACGCCGAGGGCAGCCCGGCACCCATCCTCTCCGCCCTCACTGGGCGCGAGCTGACCACAGGTAAGGACTAGTCATGGGCAAGAAGCACGCCGAGGCCAACATCCCCATGGAGGGACCCGTCGCGTGGCGCGTCCGGGGAGCGGTCTACCCCACCGGTTCCGGCAAGATCGCCAAGACCGAGATCACCCTTGGGGACGGCCTGCCACCCACCATCCTGATGCGCTTCGGCACGGACCCAGACGGGGCCACAGTGGTCGATGTCACCACGGGTGGACTGGCAGCAGGGGGCACTCTCCCTGAGAGCCTGAAGGGCATTGGTGCCCTCCTGAGGGAGGTCGCAGCGGTCTTCATGGAGGAGGAGCCGGTCAAGGTGGTCATGGCTGAGAAGCCCCTGCCCAACGGCATGGTCAGGGTGCTCCCCGTACACGAAGACTGATCAGAGCCAGCGGATGCCGGTGGCGCGACCCTCAGTGAGGAGACCGCCACCGTCGTTCCATGTCTGCTTGGTGAGCAGGCCCTCGATCACGATGTTGCCACCGTTCGGTGCAAGGGCGATCCAGCGCTTGTCGGTGCGGGGAGCGTAGTTCTCCCGGACGTCCCTGCCGTAGCGGTTGATGCCCATCTTGAACTTCAGGGTGTGGCCAGCGCCCCGGTTGTTGTTGACGTTGACCTGCGCGTAGCCACCCTCCAGCCAGTTGCCGTCGATCAGGGAGTTCGGGTCGAACGTGCCACCGCCCTCGCTGATCATGATGGCGCTGCCGCCGTAGCCCACACCCGGACGACCCGCCACCGGGTAGAGCACCGGTCCTGTGCTGCGAGGATCGGCAGTGACGTAGGCCTGAAGGGTGTTGCCCCGGACCTGATTGTTCCCACACTGAAGCTGCATCGGGTCGTTGTGCGTCCAGTCCGAGTGTGCAGGGTCCTGCCTGAAGCCGATCTGATCGTGGATCCAGTTCTGTTCAAGGATGTTGGGCTGGGTCGTGTTGACCTTGTTGATCCCGATGCCGTCGTTGGTGCCGTAGATGTTGCAACGCCGGACGGTGAGCCGGTGGCCCACGATGCCGTCCCGGTAGTAGCTCGGGTCGTCGGCCTTGACCGTGCCGTCCTCAACGGTCACCCAGCCGGTGGTGAGGTTCCACGTGTAGAGGCAGCCGAGGTTGTTGCTGGGGTGGCCCTTGCCTCCATGGAAGTGAGGGTTTCTGAAAACGTACTCACCCGTCGGATCCCCCGGGTAGCAGTCGCCGTAGAAGTGCATGTCCCAGTACTCGCCCGGAGGCACAGCCACCTTGCCGGTGGTGCCCGGATCGTTCCAGTTGGTCATCGGGATGCCCTTGATGCACCCGGTGTTGTCGGACCCGGGCTTGTCCACGTTCACCCGTAGCTTGGTCCGGGCCAGCCGGAGGTTGAGGATCGTGATCTGGTCAGTGAGGGCAGGGACCGCTGCCTTGTGGGTATCGATCTCGGCCATGAGCGGAGGGATCGCTGCCTCGTAGGTTTGGATCTGGCTCGTGAGCTGGGTGACCGCAGCCATGTGGCCATCGATCTCGGTGCTAAGTGTGGTGACCTTGGTGCTCAGGTCGGCAGCGTAGGTGTCTGTCATGGGCTCAGATTAGCGACAGGTCGATCTTCTGGGACATGACCGTCTCTCGTTATGCTTCCGTCGACACCTCCGGACACACCCTGCGGGGCGACGTGGCAGCCGCTTACCTGCGAGCGATCAAGGGCGGGATGCCCAAGGGCGGGGTCGACGTCTTCCAGAGGAGCTGGAACGAGCAGGCCCAGCTGAGGGACAACTACCTGCACCACGGTGGTCCGCTCGCGGCCAAGCCGAGCTGGACAGCTCCCCACATCGATCAGCGGGCCTTCGACATGCACACCACCACGGCGGGCAAGTACGCCCCCAGTGCGGCGCACGCGTGGGCCTGCAAGGGTGGCGTCGGATCGAGCAAGCCCAAGGCGGGGGAGAAGCTCCGGATCAACGAGTACGGCTTCTACCGCTCGGTGCCCAGTGAGCGCTGGCACTTCGAGTACAAGGCCTCCCTCGACAAGCACCGCGCCGCCGACCTCACTGCCCGGCTCAAGGCTCTGGGCATGACCCTAAGGCAGTTCCAGAAGTCGGTCGGGCTCGACGACGACGGCATCGATGGTCCCCTCACGTGGTCCGCCCTGCTCGCTGCCAAGGTCCCGGTGGTCATCCCTCCGGTGGTCGTGGTGCCTCCGGTGGTCACGCCCACGGGCCCCCAGCCGGTGGACTTCAGGTTCGGGACCTACAACGCCCAGCTCCAGCGCTTCGGCGGTGGCTCTGACGCTGCTGACGCCATGTTCGTGGACGATGTCCTTGGTGTGTCCGTGCTGGCAGGTCAGGAGGTCGATGAGGACCAGCGGGACGAGATCAGGGCAACCACCGACATGCTGGTCTTCCCCCTCAACACCGTGGCCATCTTCTGGTACCCGGGCAAGTACGAGCACGGTGACCGGATCGAGGTCGACTTCGGAACTCCGTACCACGGCATGATCGGCACCGAGCTGACCAGCAAGAAGAACGGCAACACCTTCGTCGCCGCCTCCGTCCACATCCGGCCCAACGACGCCATCGGTGGCACCGACGCGCACAAGGCTCTTGGCAAGAAGAACGACATCGACAAGGTCATCGCCAAGCTGGCCAAGTACCCCCGTGTGGCAGTGGGTGGGGATTGGTCCACCGCGACTGCACGGGCCCAGATGGAGAAGGCGGGCTACAAGCTCGTCACGCCCTACGTGGACACCTACGACAAGCCGGGGGTACAGCACCTCGACTTCGTGTTCGTGAGGGGCCTGAGCGACCGCACAGGGGGCAGTGAGCACGAGACCAAGGCCAGTGATCACGACGGGATGCTGGCCAACCTGACCCTGCCAGTCAAGTAGACTCGACAGCAAGCCCTGACTTCCCTATCCCCCCCTAGCGGAGTCAGGGCCTAACGAGCAGGGGTGGGTTGGCCCACTCCCAGAGTCGATCTGCCCAGTAAGCCTGATGAGTGCCGGGGTGTCCTGCCTTCTGGCAGCAGACGAGGGTCCATCCACAGGCGGGGGTTCCGTGGTTGTTGCACATGCCTGTAAAGATCGACATTGACCCTAACTTGTGAATCCTTCCGGGAAGGGCGTATCAACAGGTATGTCTAAGTTCGAGCCCACAGCGGCCACCATCAACCTCGTGATCACGCCCCCTGACGACTTCGCCAATGAGGTCGCTGATGCGGTGGCTGCCAAGATCAGCCGCCTCACCGTATGGGACTCCGTCCAGAAGACGCTGGTGGAGTGGACCTCGCTGTTCTCCACCCTCTCCAAGACCCAGCCGGAGCTGAAGCTGGCCGAGGAGGTCGCGGAGTTCCTTGAGGCCGAGCACGACACCGACGCCAAGCTGAAGGAAGCTGCCGACGTGCTCATCGTGGTGGCCACCCAGCTGACCTACGAGGGCTACACCATGGAGGACCTCGCGCACGCCGTGCAGGAGAAGCTGCTGATCAACCTCGCCCGGACGTGGGCCAAGAACCCGGACGGCACCGTCTCCCACGTCAAGGAGGACGCAGGGTTCGAGCAGCCCGTTTTCGGAAACGAGTTGACCACCACCGAGATTGATCTGTCACTGAGCTTCCCCGATGTGGACTTCTCCTGATGGCCGTGGACGAGGGCTTCGAGGCCGCTCAGCTGCACCGTCGTGACTCCCACCTGCCGCAGGGCTTCGTCTCCGCCCAGCCTCCGATCCGGGGCGCAGGCCTGACCATGAAGGTCCTCCTCGACGACGGCAAGGTGGGCATCCTCACCGCCGCGAACGTGACCATGGTGTACCGGGAAGCCCAGCTGTCGGACAGGGACCTGCGCCGGGGCACGATCTGCGCTGCCCCACTGCTTGACTCCGCTGAGCAGTGGATCCGGCTCGACGGCCAGTACATGATCACCGTCCCCACCGAAGATGATTCTGAAAAGGAGAAGCCGTGATCCGCGTCGTGATCAGGCCCCGGATGGGTGGCAAGACCCACGAGATGGTGAAGCTGCTGGCCGACCCCGACGCCGTCATGGTCGTGCCCAACCTCGCGCAGTGCGCTCTCGCCAAGAGGATGGCCACCAAGCTGGGGATCACTCTCCAGCCCAACCAGATCATCACCATGGGGCAGGCCCGGGAGACGCTTCTGGGGGGCCCGTGGCGTCCCCGCTACGCCGTGGTGGACAACGTCGACTTCATCCTCCAGCAGCTGCTGGGGATGCCCATCGGAGCCATCTCCCTGAACAACGCCGAGCTGGACCTCAAGCCGGTCTCCGATGAGGAGGTGCTCCAGCCCCGGGTCGTCTCCCGCAAGGACCTCACACCAGAGCAGCAGGAGCGCTACGACGCCCAGCTGCTGGGCAGGCTCTTCTACCCGGAGAACACCGAGGAGTACGACCGGGTCATCTTGGAGGGCACTGTCGCGCAGGCCGAGCAGGTTGTGGCCACACCGGGGCATCCCGCGACCGTGTCTGTCCCTGTTGTCGTTCCTCCGTGGACCTCCATCAGGAAGCCCGACCATCCTCCGGACCTGCTCGCAGACACCGACTGCGTGTGATCAGGACGAAGTGGTCAGAGTCCCATGCTGATATTGTTGGCTTTGGTCGGGTGACCCCAGAGAGGGTGCTCGCAGCCGCTGTCCACACCGGACGCGACTGCGTCCCCACACAGAGAGAAGACACCATGGCCATCACCGCGAGGTTCTTTGTTGCCGAGGTCACCAAGTTCGCAGGCCGGGATGATCAGGGCACGGTCAGGTTGCGCCCGTCCTACGCCAACGGAGCGAACAAGGAGTGGGCCACTGCCACGCCGTCCGGGGAGATCACGATGTCAGTCAACGATCCCGGTGCGTTCGCCGAGTTCGACGCGGCACGGCTGGCGAGTGACGACATCCACATCACCTTCGAGAGGCACCCTCGGGCCACGCAGTAGAGCGAGAATGGCTGGCCTAGTTGACTCTGGACCAGCCATGGCCTAAGCTAGAGACATCAAGCGGTCAGCTTGCACGACAGAAGGAACCTATGGCCACCATCCAGATCACGGAGCCCCCGCTCAGCGCCGAAGAGGTGCGGGCGGAGATCCTTACCGTCATCGACGGCACAGCCACCACGGAGAACGGTGAGCTGTCCGATGCGGTAGCCCGCACCATCGCAGCGTGGTGGCAGTCCTCCGGCACGGTCGGCAGCCTGCTCGCCTCACTGGCCTGCGGCCATGCTGTCGACAGGGACGCCCTGTACGAGGACATCGCAGCCTCAGGGCGCACGGCCATGCCGATGTGGCCCCGCGAGCTGGAGCTGATGGCGACGTGGGCGCTGAACCATGGCTGATTCCCAGTACCCCCTGAGCGACAAGCTCTCCGATAACGCCGAAGCCCGGGATGCCATCAACGAGTTCGTCGCGTGGCTCAACGGCACCAAGCGGATGTCCATCGGTGAGTGGGCCAAGTTCGACGGCTTCCGCGACGAGATGTTCACCCCCGCTCGGGCGACCTCCGACTCATTGGTCATGGAGTTCCTCGGGATCGACCCGGTCGCTCTGGAGAAGGAGCGCCGCGCCATGCTGGAGCAGTACTCCCGGATCGAGGAGCTTCGTGACTGACAACGACTTCGCCGAGGCCAAGGCACAGCTCCCCGCATTGGTGGAGCTGGCCCTGACGATGAACGACCTCTACTCCTCCGTCACGTCCATCTCCACCAGTACCGGTTGGCGCATCGAGTGCGACCGCGAGGGTGGCCAGCCGAACGGGGCGGGAGAGACCGAGCCCAGTGACTACCGCGAGTGGTTCACCGAGGAGCGGGAGGACCACCACAGGTACTCCTTCACGTTCACCGGCCCGTGGCTCCCCGGAGCCCGGCAGGAGATCCTCGACCGCACCCGCATCCGGCGTGCGGCCACTGCTCGGACCAAGCAGCGGAACGAGGAGACCATCCTCCAGAAGGCCGATGAGATCAGGGCCCGCCGTGCGGCTGAGGACAATGGCTGAGCTTCCCGCATCCGCTGCGGAGGCCGACTGGTGGCCTCTGGTGGGCACCATGGTCGAGGCCAAGATCGGAGGTCGCTGGACCCGGTGTCGCATCGCCCAGCCCTTCACCGCCCACTACCACCCGGTGCGGCTGTACGGTCGGCTGTTCCCCACCGGCTCCCTGATCATCGCGCTGACGGCAGGCAGACCGGACTGGCCTCGCACCATCTACCGACTGCCCAGAGAGTTGATACTCGTTTCCGAAAACGACTTGACACCAACCACCACTAGTCCTAAGATAGAGACATGAACGCAACCGCTACCCCCGCAGACGTCGTCTCCCGCGAGATCTACCGTCAGATCTCTGCGTGCATCCTGATGTCCCTCGGGGCTCACCAGATGGGCTGCATCGGCACCCGCCCGGGAGGGGACGACACCTACGCCCCCGGCCTCACCTTCCTCGCCAAGATCCTCGCCTTCCGCAAGGATGGCACCCGGGGCTCTTCCGCCCGGCTCATGCGGGTCACGATCACCCTCAACAGCAGCGACCTGTACGACATCGACGTGCGCTACGCCGCCCGCCGCACCGTGGTGGGGGACTCCATCCACTTCCAGCTGACCGACGTCTACGCCTCGATGCTGAACAAGTTCCTGCTGGCACTCGACTACGACGGCCCCGAGGTCCTCAACCCCCGGCTGGTGGGCTGACATGATCGACGGTCCCAAGATGCACGTGGAGGTCGGGCAGGTCATCTATGCCTACGACGAGATGGGCCGCAAGATGAACGCCGAGCGGCTGATCGTCACCCGGGTCTCCCGGGTGTACTTCTACGCCAGCTCCACCGGCAAGGCAGACAAGTGGAGTGAGCACGCCTTCACCATCGCTGGTGGTGACGAGCGGGTCCAGTTCGGCTCTTCCCGCACGGCCTATACCGAGCAGAGGTGGGCAGAGTACGCCGCCGCTGAGGAGATCCGCAAGGAGCTGAACACCCTCGGGATCACTCCCAACTACGGCATCAAGGCCTACGCTCGCGCGTCCCTCAGCCAGCTCACCCGCATCCGCGACATCCTGCTGGAGTCAACGCCGTGAGCATCTTCGACAGTCCGCACTGGTCCAACGTCTGGGGGCTCATCCTCTGGACCGGGACTGCTGAGGAGGCCGAGCAGCTGCTCGCAGAGACCCCAGCCGGGATCGAGCGGCGCTTCCTCAAGGAGGCCACCTTCGCCCTGCGCTACAGCATGGACCGGACTCCGCCCCACGAGTGGGATGAGGCGGACGAGGCTTGGCTGCACGACCTTCTGGTGACCATCCAGAGGTCCAAGGTCAGGTATGTACCACCGACCCCTGAGCAGGCCCGTGAAGCCCTGCGACAGTGGGAGCTGGTCAAGGCCAAGTGGCTGGAGGAGCACCCCTCCCAGAAGCGCTGGAACGAGTTTCCTGAAACACCGGCTTGACACTAGGTAAGGACATGGGCTAAGCTAAGGACATACACCCGGTCAACGAACTACCCAAGCAGGAGGCAATCATGTGGATCTTTCTCTCAGGCGCGCTGGTGATGCCCGTCCTTGTCGATCCCAAGGATCACGCAGACGACAAGCACACCCTTGGCATCCGTGACCTTCAGGTCCGGGGTCGGCTCACCGAACATCTGGAGCGCTTCATCGCTGACTTCATGGACCCCTTCGGCCTCGAACACTCCGAGGTCGTGCAGACCCCGAGCCACGACTACACGTGCCGCTTCTACTGCACCAAGGAGGCCTTCGGTCTGGCCATGGCCAACGCGACCATGGACATCGACTACCGCCACTTCAAGGAGACCTCCGAGTACCGCAAGGCAGCCGACGGCATCAGCCCCCGGTACAAGCGGGCCAGCGAGTACCACAAGACCCTGCTGAGCATCTGGTCGGCCACCCTGTCACTGGGCACGGCGGGCAGCTTCTACGGCCCGTGGTCCAAGGACAACCCCGACGGCTACGGCAAGAAGACCAAGAAGTCGAAGAGGGGCCGCTTCTCCGCCTTCGGTGACGTCGAGGAGGACGGCTACGGCCTCTACGCCGACGACCTGTACGGCCCGGCGCAGGACGAGGAGGAACGCTACTACCGCACCCCGGGAGCAGCGGCGATCACCACCGCAGCCGAGTGGTCCAAGATGGTCGACGACCGTGGCATCGCCGACGACTACACCCCGGCCTCCGAGCGTGGGGCCAAGCGGATCTACGACACGGTCAAGGACCTGCCGGTGCGGGAGTGGGCCGACGAGCTGACCACCTCCGAGTTTCAGCTGGTCACCGACTTCGTGATCCGCAACCACGAGGACTACCCGCTGGAGGTCATGGACTTGGCCCGGATGGACACCTCACCGGCCAAGCCCCGGGACCGTCGGGTGACCCGCTCACCGCGCCGTGGTGGCAGGGCCAAGGTGCGTGCCTGATGCTCATCCGCATCACCACCACCCACGTGCATGGCCAGCACGTCACCCGGGAGATGACCTTCCGGAGCAAGGCGTTCGTGGACAAGCTGGTCGACGACTCCATGGCCGACCCCAAGATCGCCGCCTTCGACCTGAAGGTCTGGAACACCCGCAAGGGTGCCGGGCTGGTCAAGGTCGACGGCCAGCTCGTCCCCACCGAGGGCCCGGACTACCACGCCGCCAAGCACTCCGACGGAACCTTCACCAGCTTCACCAAGATCAGGAGATGATTCTGAAAATGAGCGTGACGTTTCTGCCAGCAGGCCAGTGTGAGCACCGCCCTGTCGACCGTGGGTGGGTCGCCACCAACCTCGCCGTCGATCCTCCGATGGTCTGGTGCGCAGAGTGCCGGGAGTACGTGGAGGTGGACGTGACCCACGCCCTGCTCTTCTGGCACGACCACGCACTGGAGTCCGTCTTCGAGCACCGGGTCAAGGTCAAGCTCTCCGTCGAGCACCCGGACTGGTCCGATCCCTTCCTCGACTCCGAGTGGGAGAAGTGGAAGCTGGCCAACTGGGACGAGATCCTGAAGCGGGTGGCCAACCAGCCGAGACCCAAGTTTCAGCAGCTGTTGACACCGCACTGATTCTGTCCTAAGATAAGGACACACCCCGAGCCGAGGTTCAATCACGCAGCCGAGCAGCCCGTGCTCGGTTCGGGGCCACATTCGTTTCAACAAAGAGAGCCAACCATGGCCAGAACCGCTTACGAGAGCTGGAACCCCACCGGCACTTCGCTCAACCTCATCGAGATCGCCAACCAGATCTGTGCCGACTACCGTGCACAGGGCTACGACCTGACGCTGCGGCAGCTCTTCTACCAGTTCGTCGCTCGCGACCACATCGCCAACAACCAGCGCAACTACAAGATGCTGGGCACGGTCATCGACAAGGCCCGCCGCGCCGGTCTGCTGGACTGGAACTACATCGTGGACCGCACCCGGTACCTCGCAGGCAACCCCACCTACGAAGACCCGGCAGCCATCATCGAGTCCGTCGTGGACAAGTTCTACATCGACCTGTGGGAGACACAGGACACCCGCGTCGAGGTGTGGGTGGAGAAGGAAGCCCTCGCAGGCGTCGTCCAGCGTGCCGCCCTCTCCCGGGGATGCAACTACTTCTCCTGCCGTGGCTACGTCTCCCAGTCGGAGATGCACGCCGCCGCCATGCGCCACCGCCGCTACGAGCGCAACGGGCAGGACGTGGTCGTCGTGCACCTCGGTGACCACGACCCCTCCGGCATCGACATGACCCGTGACATCCGGGACCGGCTCCAGCTCTTCGGTGCCAACACCGTGGTCAACCGGATCGCCCTGAACTACGACCAGATCGAGCAGTACGGCCCGCCGCCGAACCCGGCCAAGCTCACCGACTCCCGCGCCGAGGGCTACATCGAGCGCTTCGGAGACGACAGCTGGGAGCTGGACGCCCTCGACCCGCCGACCCTGAACGCACTGATCACCACAGAGATCGACACCTACATCGAGCAGGACACCTTCCAGCTGCGGCAGGACGAGCAGGAGGAGGGTCGTGACAAGCTCCGGCTGGTCTCCAGCCTGTGGGATGAGGTCTCCGACTTCGTCGAGGAGCGCTCCGCCGAGTAGTACCCAGCACGTTTCAGAAAACAAGGTCAACAAGGAGGTACCCACAATGGCTGTTCCCTACTACGTCCCGCCCGAACCCACTCCCAAGAAGCCGATGAGTGGTGGTGTCAAGATCGCCCTCGGAGTGGTGATCGCCTTCCTGCTCATCGGTGCGGGGTCCCTCATGGGCAAGCCCACCCCGGCTCCTGTCACCGCAGCGGTCACCGCACCTGCCAGCACAGCAGCTCCTGTCCAGCAGGCCACGGTGGTGTCTGAGAGCCCGGACGACAGGTTCGACGCTCTGATCCCGGTCCTCTCCAAGGAGATGCCGACGGCAGCCGAGATGACGTCCCTGCGTGCATTGGGCCACACCACGTGCAACTCCATCGACAAGGGCGTGACCAAGGACAAGCTGATCGCCGTCATGATCGGCCAGAGCATCAGCCCGTCATCCCGCACCGGGATGCTCATCATGGCAGCCATGGTGGCGGCCACTGGCACGTACTGCCCCCAGCACACGGGATTCTTCGCCGCCTAGTACCCAGAACGTTTCACAAAACAAGGTCAACATCAACAGGAGGAATATCGCAATGAACCACATCATCAAGGCCCTCACCTTGGGCACCACCGTCCTCGCGCTGGCCGGGCTCGGCCTCGCCACGGCCCCCCCGGCATCTGCCGATGAGGCCACTCCCATGGTCACCCTCGACTACTCGAAGGCGTGTGGCTCGATCACGTTGACGACCGTCAACAACGACGCCGTCAACCCGGGCTGGTACTACGGCCTGAAGGGCATGGTGGGCTCCGAGCGGGTCGTCAGCGCCGTCCAGAAGGGTCCCGGCACCAAGGTGACCACCAAGACGTTCGCCGAGGACTACAACGGCGGATCGGTCACGGTGGACGTGTCGGTGTACGCCGCCACCGAGCAGGATCTGCTGCCCGCAGCGTGGCCCAACCTGACAACGGTCGTCAGCGTGGTCGTGGACACCGACTGTCTCCCACCTGCACCGGTCAACCAGTGCACCGCAGGTGAGGGAGATCTCTCGACCAACCTTGTCCCGACGTGGGGCAATGTGGACACCCGTGCCAATGGGCACTACGAGTACGTCGCCGGTGGGTTGCACGTGTGGACCACGGACAACTCCTCGCTGGCCAAGGTGAGCCTCGGGCACGCCGCAGACTTCGACCTGAAGAACACTGGTGTGCTGGATCTCGACTGGACGGGTTCAACCCCGCCGCCCGGGATCAACCTCTTTGTGAACTTCGATGGCACCCACAAGGGCACACTGGTGTACGAGTCGGTCTACGGGCAGGACCTGTGGCTGACGAACGGTTCTGCACAGGAGGTCAAGGACAACGCACCGAGTACCACTGGCGGTAACGGGTCTACGTGGCACGGCACCATCAACGAGTGGCTGACGAAGTTCCCCACCGCGAAGGTGTATGGGTTCGCGTTCTCCCTCGGGAGTGGCGTCCTCGGTGACGGGATCATCAAGTCGGTCACGGTGAACTGCGCGAAGTACACCTTCGACGCGGCGATGGAGCCCACTCCGACCCCGACGCCCACTCCGACCCCGACGCCCACTCCGACGCCGACGCCCACTCCGACGCCGACGCCCACTCCGACGCCGACGCCCACTCCGACCCCGACGCCCACTCCGACGCCCGAGCCGGTCAAGGTGATCCACACCTATCAGGTGGACACCTACAGCAACCCGACCACCGGGCTCGCCAAGAAGGCTTCCGGCTACGACAACGATGGCAAGCTCAAGTGGGGCGAGGACAAGGCCCACTACGGTCACTCCCACTACCAGACCGTGAAGGTCACCGGCCTCGCGTCATGGACCTCTGCTCAGTGGCGGACGGCCATCAACAAGGCGACCACCGCGAAGGGTGTCGGTAACGTCACCACTTCCGCCCACAAGTCTGGCCTCAAGAAGGGCCAGAAGCTGACCGTGGCGTGGGAGATCCGGCACGGCTCGTGGACTCACCACAAGAAGGGTCAGCCGCAGGTGTTCTTCGCTCGCAGCTGACCGAGGAAGCAGTTTCAGGAAACAGTTGACACGCCCGCCTTGATGGCCTAAGCTAGAGACATCAAGGCGGGCACCCACCGCCTCCCAGAACGAAAGAGAGCCAGTCATGGCCAGAATCACCCGGGTCGCCAAGGCCCAGCAGCGCTTCAAGATGGTCCCCGTCATCGACGAGGCGACCGGCGAGCAGAAGGTCACGCCCGTCATGGTCAAGGGCCGCGACGGTGTGCTGGTGCAGAAGACCACGAAGACCGGCAAGCCCGTCACCATGAAGGTCACGGTCACCGACAAGTCCAAGCCACTGCCGCCCCGTAAGTGCGAGTCCTGCCGTGAGCCCATCGAGATCGGCACCCCGTACCAGCACGTCACGCCCAAGTCCGGCCCCTACGGCGGCACCACCCGGTACCGTCACCAGTCCTGCCCGACGTGGCAGCCGTGGGACCTCAGCAACAGCCTGTCCGCCCGCGTGGCACAGATCGTCTACGACGCCGAGCAGGAGGAGATCACCGCCGACTCCGAGACCGACGACGTCCAGCAGATCCTGAACGATGCGGCCACTGCGGTCGAGGAGCTGGCACAGGAGAAGGAAGACGCCGCCAACAACATCATCGACGGCTTCCAGCACTCCACGTCCATGAGCGACGAGCTGGAGGACGTCGCCTCTCAGCTGAGGGACTGGGCCAGCGAGCTGGAGGGCACGACGCTCACGGACAAGCCCGACGAGCCCTCCGACGGTGAGCCCGGCGAGGAGCCCGATGACGACACCGAGGAAGGCGACGAGCCCTCTCAGGAGTGGCGCGACTGGGAGCAGACCCGCGACGAGTGGGACGCCTACCAGACCGAGCTGGAGAGCTGGGTCGAGACGGTACAGAGCGAGGTCAGTGAGGCGCTGGGGGGCAGCCCCTTCTGACCTGAGAGGGTGGGGAGTGAGTCGGGGGGCAACCTCCCCGCCCGTACCGAGAGCACCGGCCTTGGGGTCCGGTGCTCTTGTTATTTCATGAAACGTGTACTAAGCTAGAGACATCAAGCGGTCAACCCAGCAAGGAGAATCATGAACCTCATCGACTACAGCGCCCCCGGGTGCATCTGCGCCCAGTCCGGCATGGGACGCCTCGCGGCCTGCAAGGTCCACGGTGAGCGCTCCGGCTTCGGGCCCATCAGCACCGAGCCCGAGTACCCGCAGGGTGTGGACGTGATCGAGGACTCCATCCGGCTCACCGGCATGGGCCACAAGCTCACCATGGGCAGGGACTTCTCCGACACCGGCTGGGTCATCGGGATCGACACGGGCAGGGGTACACCCAGCGCCGCGTGCAACATCCCCGACGAGCAGGCCCGCGTGCTGATCGAGCACCTCCAGAAGTTCACCCACTGAGTTTCTCGAAACGAGTTGACACGGCCACCGCCATGGCCTAAGCTAGAGACATCAAGCGGTCACCAGTCAGGAGAACATCATGAGCACCACCACCCGCACAGCGGCCCCGGCCAGCGAGCGCCAGCTGGGCTTCCTCCGCTCCCTGTACGCCGAGCGCGACATCACCGGCATCGACTCCCCCGACTGGGACACCGTCACCGCCAAGCAGGCACACAACCTGATCGACGTGCTGATCACCCGCCCCCGCATCGTCGCCGGATCCACCGTGGTGGTTGCCGAGGTCTCCCCGTTCCCCGCAGGCTTCTACGCCGTCTCCGTCCCCGGGGACGCACAGGAGCTGGCCTTCTTCGAGCTGGACATCCCCACCGAGGGACGCTGGGCAGGACGGGTCTTCCTGAGCCAGCTCGCCAGCGACAACCGGTGGCCCGTCAAGGGTGCCCGCCGCGCCACGGTCATGGCCCTGATCGCCGAGGACTACCGGGCAGCCGGTGCTCGCTTCGGACAGACCATTGGTCGCTGCTGCCGCTGCCACCGCACCCTCACCGACGAGCGCACCCGCGCCGCTGGCATCGGCGACGACTGCGCGGGGAAGTTCTGATGCCCAGCCCTCGCGCCTTCCGGGTGCTGATCGCTCTCGCCACCCTCGCAGTGGTCGCCCTGTTCTTCGCCAACCTCGCCCTTGGGAGCTTCTGATGCGCGACCTCTACATCATGCTGGCCGGTGTGCTCGTGGCCGTCATTCTCTTCCTCGTGGTCTTCATCGTTTCCGTCCTCGTGTGGGGAGAGATCCGGTGATCCTCCACCCCAGCAAGCTCCGCCTCGCCATCGAGTGTCTCGTGCTCTTCGGCGGGACCACCGCCTTCACCGTCATCACCGCCGCCGTCTCCAACGCCCTCCACTGAGTTTCAAGAAAGAGCACACCATGACCGCACCCGCATCCCACTTCGAGATCACCGACCTCCTGCACGGCTCCTGTGGCGACTGCCGCAAGTGCGCCGAGGACGCCGCCGTCAACGCCTCCGTCTCCGGCTCCGTCGGGGCCACCTCCTCCGTAGAGCGCAGGGACCCCAGCACTGACCGCCTCGTGGTCGAGCACAGGGCCACCGTCCGCCGCGTCCCTGAGGCTCGTGTGATCGTCCTGCACGACCCGCAGACCCTCGCCCTCGACGACATCCGGGAGCTGCTCAGCCACGTCGGGCGCACCTACGTGTTCAACTCCGAGCTGGTCGACATCCTTCGCCGCTTCGACCTCATCAAGGAGTCCTGACCCATGGCAGACAAGCCCCTCGCCCACGTCGAGCCCAACCAGCGGGGTCTGCTCGCAGCCCGCGCCGCCTCCCGCTGGTACCTCGGTGACTCCAGCTGGGCCGAGATCCTGATCAACGCCTACCTCAACCCCGACGCGGCACTCGCCGCCGTCCGCAACGAGAAGGAGTCCTGACCATGGACATCACGACCACCGACACGGACATCACCACGACCTCCCCCGAGTCCAGCTACCGCGTCGTCTTCATCTTCGTGGACCGCTTCGGCTTCAACCAGCGCGTCACCTCCGAGACCATCCCCACTGTCGGGGAGGCCCGCGACTTCGCCACCGAGAAGTTCGCCGAGCAGAAGCCCGACGCGTGGTGGATCACCGAGGAGCGTGTGGTCGAGTACCACGACTGCACCCCGGTCCCGCCCAAGCCCCTGTACGGGATGCGCCGGATGAACAACGAGGTCCGGGTCTTCACGTCCAAGACCGCCGCCGTCAAGTACAACCGCGAGCTGCCACCGCTGGCCCTCCAGTACCGCAAGGGCGTCCTCGTGAGCCACGACGAGGGTAAGACGTGGGAGTGGTTCTCGTGACCGCCCCACGGAAGCTCCGCGCCCGCTTCGGCATGGACCGCCTCCCCGAGCCCCGCACCCCACAGGGCAAGAGCAGGTTCGTCGCCTACTGCCGCCAGCTCGGGGTCAACCTCCAGCCGTACCAGCAGCGCTGGCTGGAGGCCTACGACAAGGACTACCCACCCACCACCCGGATCGTCTTCAACACCCGCGCGCACACCGCCGAGATCAGCCGCCTCAACCGGACATGATTCTGAGGGGCCCCATCGTGTTTCTCGAAAATGCGATTCGGCCCCTCACTCAGATTCCGAAAATAGCTGTGCACTCACCCCGGCAAACGTGTGTGTAGACTCCCCCACATGTCTTTCTCAAAACAACCGCAGCGCGTCTCCATCGCCATGGTCATGCAATCCCTCCGCGAGCAGGCAGAGACCGTCACCGACGCCCGTAACGCCCTCACTGACGCCATTGCGGACCGGGACGCCATGATGGTCGAGCTGAAGGCCGCAGGGGTCCCTGAACGCAACATCATGAAACTCACCGGACTCAGCAGGGACTCCGTCGCCCGGATCACACAGGGAGCCCGTACCGCCGCCGCACTGGACGCAGAGGCACTCCTCGCCATCCCTGCACCCGGCAAGCTGCGCTAGAGCCTCCCAGCGGCGTACCAGTAGCTATGGCAGCAACCATCCACCGCCTCCGGGTCCGCAACTTCCAGAGCCTGCACGACATCGAGCTGGAGCTTCTCCCGTTCACCGTGATCGTCGGGCCCTCCTCCTCGGGCAAGTCGGCACTCACCCGGGCCCTGCGCACCCTCGTGTCCAACAGGCGGGGTACCGAGTGGATCACCCACGGGGAGCGGACGGCATCCATCACCGCAGAGACCGACGCAGGCACGGTCACACTCACCCGCAGCCGCTCCTCCGCATCGTCGGACAACGCGTACACCCTGACGCCCGCAGACAACCCGGAAGCCCAGCGGACCTACGCCAAGCTCGGTGGCGACACCCCGGAGGACGTTTCGAGATTCCTCGGCATCAACTCCGGCACCACGGCCACCCCGCCGATCAACTTCGCAGGCCAGTTCGACAAGCCGTTCCTCCTCGCCGACTCCACCGCCGACGTCGCCCGCACACTGGGGGCCCTCACGAACGTCAACATCATCTTCGAGGGAGCCCGGGAGTCCAACAGGCAGAAGCTGGCCAACGCGGTCACCCTGCGCACCAGAGCAGCAGACCTTGAAGCGGTCAAGGCACGGGTCCCCGAGTTCCGAGCCCTGAAGGCACAGGACGTGGCCCTCACCGCAGCCGAGCAGATCATCGAGCACGCCCGCCAGCTGGAGCGCCAGATCGCCCGGCTCTCACAGGCACTGGACATCGTCACCGTGATCGAGCCGTCCCTGCCACGCCTCCAGCGCCTCGCAGACATCGTGGTCCCTGACGAAACATCGATCCTCCGGGCCCAGAGCGCCCTCTCCAGCTTCCAGCAGGCTCTCACCCGGATACCGACCCTCGCCCGAGCCCAGCAGGCCGCACAGCAGGCGTACGACGTCATCGACACACAGGAGGCCAAGCTCCTCGCCGACTATGCCGAGTTCACCGGGGAGATCACCGACTCCCTGCACGGGTGGATCGGGGGCATGACCCTGAGGGGGGACACCCGGATCGAGTTCTCCGAGACCGGCATCGAGGTCGAGTGGATTCAGACCGACGTGGCCGTGAGTCTCTTCCTGAAGTATCTCGAAACGAAGGCCAGTTCGTGACCGGCTTCTCCCTCCCCGCGTGGACCGGTCGCTCCGCGCCCCCACCGGGAGAAGATTCTGAGCGGGCCCTCTCCCTCACCGACGCGTGGGCTGCACTGGTCCGCATCCGCAACAGGTCCATGACCCAGACGGAGCTGGCCGAACGTGCGGGGCTGCACCGCTCAGCCGTATCAAAGATGGAGGCCGTCGGTTATCTTCCGACCCTGCGCACCATGGCCACCTATGCCGACGCCCTCGACATCGAGCTGAACCTCACTTTACGAAAGAAGGCTTCATGATCACGCCCCGCAGGTTCCTCATCCGCTCCCGGGACAACCTCGCCCAGATCCTCGCCGAGGGAGTCGTGTGGTCCAACGGCGGGGTCAGCACCGTCCGCCACCCGTGCCGCTGGTTCAAGGACTCCCGTGGGCTCGCCCTCGCGCTGCCCGAGGAGCTGGGACTCCCGACCCCACAGAACCTCGCCCAGCTGGAGAACCTCGCCGCAGCCGTGTGGGGAGAGCTGGACTGGCTCGACAAGTCCGAGGAGGAGATCGCCGCAGCAGCTGCACAGGCGCAGGCCAAGATCGACGAGGCATGGCGGGATGCGCAGGTGGACATGCACAAGATCCTCTTCGCCGCCCGGAAGCTCGACTGGCGGGACCCGGTCGCCGTCGCACAGGAGCAGCGCACTTCCCGTGGCCTCGACGAGGTTTCAGGAAACGAGCCCGCCCCCGAGGAAGATTCTGAGCTGCCCTTCGTCGGCTACCGGGTGGCACAGGCCGCTCCCGGTGACTTCCTCATCTCCGGTGACTTCTCCGCGCAGCAGGCAGCGCAGGACGAGGAGGACATCGACACCCTCAAGAGCTGGTGGCCCCACCGGACCTTGACCGTCCACATCCCTGAGCCCAGCAGGCTTCTCTCGACGCTGCTGCTGGGCCATGACCCGTGGGCCGAGGTCATCGTCGGCAAGGACACCACCATCAACGGGATGCTCGGCGACCTCGTATTTCGTCCGTACGGGCCCAGCAGCTCCGAACCCGTACCAGTACCCGCAGAAGGTGCTGCTGAGCCCGTGGACCCCCCACAGGGCCCCGCTGAGCAGCCGATCCAGTCGTGAGGGTCGCGATCACCGAGGCAGATCTTGTCTCCCTCGCTCCCGACAGCGTCATCCTGCTCACCTCGTGGGGTAGTTACTCGAAACGAACCGACGGCTTCTGGCAGCGCGCGGGTGGACTCCCGCTGAGTTCCCGGCACATGGCCTCGGGCAAGCCCCTGCTGGTCATCTTCGACGCGGGCCGGATGGAACAGACCATTCGGGTACTGGAGGCCGACGCCCTGTGCACCCTCCAGCTCTCGGGTGGGGAAGCCCTGCACGCACTGGCCGAGATCGACTTCGTGAACTGCTGGCGCAAGCATCATCCGAGGGTGGAAGATTCTGAGCGCCCCCCTGCGCAGCCGACCGGCTGAGGCGTACCAGTGAGTGGGGGAGATCATGGCCGAGTTGTTCCTGACTGGTGCAGCTTCTGTGGCTCTCTTCTGCTTGACCATCACCGGCATCCGCTACGCAGTGAGGAAGATCCGTGTCCGACGTTTCCAATAACGAGCCCGACGAACTCCGTGGCAGCAGGCGTCTCTCGCCGCACGGCACCATCGCCGCAGTCCGCAGGCATCACCGTCACCACGAGCAGCTCTGTGAGCCCTGTGCGGTCGTCTCCAAGGCTGACCGGGCCAAGCGGTACCGGGAGGACCACGAGAAGTCCAAGAGCGCCATCGAGACCGCGCGCCGCACCGCCAAGGCCCGTGCCTACCGCATCCTCGCCGAACGGCACTACGTCGAGTGGATCGACTTGCTCGACGACACCACCGCCGAGGAGCTGGAGTCCAAGGGACTGACCGGGTGAGCGACTTCGAGCAGCCCGTCTTCGGGGACTACGACCAGTTCGTCACCTTCGCTGACGACCGGGTGATCGCCACCTACCAGCTGCCTGTTGAGCCCGATCCTGAGCTTCCCGTGGCCAAGCCCAAGAGCCCGTACCAGCAGGCCCTGTCACTGGCCAACAGCGTGCTCCCACACCCCCTCGACGACGATCAGGCGACTGCTCTCGCAGCGGTGTACGCACAGCTGGCAATAGCCGACAGGCTCGAACGGGTGGAGACTGGAATCCTGAAGTCTCTCGCAAGTCCCCTTCCGGGTGACACGGGAGACGTGGAGGGCGGGCCTTGATGGGCACAGACGAGCTTTCGACGTACATGACGCGCCTGCGGATCAGGCTCAACCGGGCGAACATCCCCGAGCGGTACTTCATGGAGCGGGGTCACCCGTGGATCAACACCCCGAAGGGCAGAATCCTGCGCCCTTCGCTCGGCCACGCCTTCCATGGCACCGGGGTCTGACCCTGTGACGTCCGCCCTTGTCCCCGAGCCCACTGAACGCTGCGCAGTCCCCCGCAGTGCAGGCAGCGTCGTGGTGTGTGAGCTGGCCCACGGACACGGGCCTGACATCCCCGGTGAAGCCCGGGTGCACCGAGGCCGGGACAAGGGTGGGCACTGGCACGACTGGCCGTCGCAGTGAGTGAAGGAAGATTCTGAGCCTGCTGGCGCATCGAGGCGAAGACTGATAGCGTGAACGCTGTCAGTACGGCAACTGGACACAAAGCAAAGGAACCCGAGGACGAGATCCTCGGGTCCTTCTGTGTTGTTGGGTCAGTAGCGCTTGACTGTCTCCCCCCTCTTCAGGCGGTTCAGCTCGAACGGGCGGAGCTTGCGGCAGTACTTCCAGCTCCGACGGGACAGGCCGTGGTCGGTGCAGTAGATGAAGCCGGACTCATCGATCATCGTGATCGGCTTCACGCAGTCGGTCTTCATGTCGCAGTGCAGCTCCACGACCACCGGGGCCGGGGGAGTGCCCCAGCCGCAGTGGGAGCAGACCCCGTTGTGGATCGTGCCCTTCCGACGCCTGCCGGTGCACTGGGCCATGGTGAGGCACGGGTCCACGCTGGCGTGCACTGGGCAGATGAAGGTGGTGACCGAGCCGTCGAGGTGACGAGCGCACACGCAGGTCATGATCACAGCGCCTTCGCGGAGTAGGTGATCGACTGCATGACCCCGGTGCCCCAGCTGCGCGTGCTGTGCACGACGAGGGAGAAGGACAGGCCGGGGTACTGCTTGAGGATCACCCGGCGCACGCGGGCCTTGATCGCGTCAACGTGGCGGTCGAAGTTGCGGACGCCTGCGTTGCCCCAGCCTGCCTCACTGGACACGGTCACGAGGAGCCGGGTGGTGGAGGGATCGATGCTGGTGGTCACGGTCCAGTCCTTGCGGGTGGCGCGGAGTTCGGAGAGTTCGCGGGGAGATTCGTACATGGCTGGTGCCCTTCGGTGTGGTTGTTCCGGCTTGATGTCTCAAGTTTACCCCACCCCTGTCCCTACGTCAAGTCATTTCCAGAAACAATCGAGATCACTCCCGGGCTCAGAATCTTGATACGCCAAAGAGCCCCTCCCCCCGAAGGGGGAGGGGACATCCTCCGGTGTGAAGATCAGTCGGTCACCACCACCTTCGCGTGGCGAGCAGCCTCGGTGTCCATCTCCGCGCCACAGCTGCACTCGAAGTGGTAGGGGTAGACGAAGTCCCAGCGGTGGCGGCGGTGGGTCTCCGGGCCCGTGAGGGTGTCGAAGCGGCCACACGTGGCTTCCTTGAAGGCTGCGTAGGTCTTGTAGACCCCGATGATGGCCTCCGGGTCGAGGGTGAACAGGGTGTCGATGAAGATGCCCCACTCGTCCCACTGGGCGGCGTGCTCGTCGCCGTTGCCTGCACCGAAGTTCGGACGGCTCGCGCTGTTGCCGGTCAGGCGGATGTCAAAGGAACGCTTCCGGGAGCGGGAGCCCTTCGTCTCGCAGTCGGCCAGCTTGACGCCGACCATGCCCCTCGCGTGGACCGCCTGCACGAGGTCGGAGTACTTGATGACGTCGGAGTGGATCTTCATGGCTGTTGCCCTTCCTTACGGGTACCGGGTTGTTCCGGCTTGATGTCTCAAGTTTAGGACACACTGCCACTCGATGTCAAGCGAAACTGGCAGGAGTTATTTTCGGAAACGAGTTGACACACGTCCCAAGGTAGGTACATAATAGAGACATAGCCGGACGCACCGGCTCCTCGAAAGAGAAGGGCATAAGCCATGAGCATCCAACTCACCCACGAGTTCATCGTCTGCAACTGCTGCAACGCGATGATCGCCAACAACGAGAGCTGCGACTGCACCCCCGATCAGCACCCCGACGGCCTCGCCGCCTTCACCGGGCTCGCTCCCAACGTCAACGTCGTCCCCGGCGACGAGGACTACGGCTTCTGCGACTGGAACCGCTGCGCCGGGTGCGGCTCCACCCTCGCGGGTGACCGTGTCGGGGCCTACGGGCTCACCGACACCGGCTGGGCTCCCGAGTCCACCTTCGATGACCCGGACGTGGACTGGAGTGAGGGCCTGTGAGGCGCTACGCGGCCCTTGCAGCCTCGCTGGAGGCGCAAGGGTGCCGGATGAAGCGGAAGCGCTCCGGCTGGTGGGTGGGCTTCCCCAACGGGGCCACAACCGCCTTCCACCTCACCCCCAGTGACCACCGGGCAGACCTCAACCTCCGCGCCACCATCCGGCGCAACGGGCTGGTGTGGCCCTTCGACTGAAGCTAGGCTGGTCGAGCCCCTCGTTCCCCTTCGACCGGGAGCGGGGGGTTTCCTCATGCCCGGACTTGGAGCGTCGAGCCGAACATCCAAGTCGAGGTGGGGTCGAGTGGGACCGTGGGAAGATTCTGAGCGTCCGAGCGCAGCGACACCACCGCTGACTACGCCTTCGACAACAGCTGGTCGGGGCACTCAGAACAAGCAAGAGCCCCCCGCTCCCGAAGGAACGAGGGGCTGAGCTGGTCGATCAGACTGCGGGCGTTCCCCACAGCGTGCCGTTCGCGCCAGCGCGGATCATGTACCGCGCCCACTTCCGGGCCTCGGCCTTCAGGCCGCACTTGCCGCCGTCCATCCCGTTGGCGGGGCCACTGGTCACGACCCAGATCCAGACCCGGCGAATGCCGCCCTTGGCACACGGGCTCCAGATGTCCCTGCGGATCAGGCGGTAGGTCTCGCCCTTGTAGGTCTCTGTCCCTGCAACGTCTGTGTATCCGGTCATGGCTGCTGCCCTTCGGTTGTTGTTCCGGCTTGATGTCTCAAGTATAGTACACGTGCGCGCGTATAGCAACTCGTTTCCAGAAAAAGATTGATCGAGTATTCGCTTGACACTAGCTAGGTACATGCCTTAAACTTGAGACATCAAGCCGGATCAACCGAAGGGCACCAGCCATGGCTCAGTTCTCACTCACCATCAACCTCGACGGTGAGGCGTTCTCCGAGGAGACCGAAGACCGTATGGACACCCAGCTCGCTCCCGAGTACGAGCTGCACCGCCTTCTGACCGACATCGCCGTGACCGTGAAGTACGGGACCTTCGAGGGCTCCATCATCGACATCAACGGTCACAAGGTCGGGCAGTTCGCGATCAACACCGAGGACCCCCAGACCTTCTCCCTCGCACAGGTGCAGGACCGCAACGAGCACTTCGCCAAGGACGCACGCTTCGTGCAGGTGAACTGACATGACCCGCTTCTACGGTGGCCTGATCAACAGGCTTCAGGAGGGCGCTACGGTGCGCGAGGTCCCCAAGGTGGGGGACGGGGCCACCATGTACCTCTACAGCGACAGGCACGCCTACACGGTGCGCGAGGTGAAGGTCAGCCCCAGTGGGAAGACCATCACGATCAAGGCCACCCGGGACCACGCAGTGCGTACCGACGGCGGGGGCTTCAGTGAGTCCCAGACCTACGACTTCACCACGGTGGGGGAGCCCGAGGACGGGCAGACCTTCAAGAGCGTTTCAGGAAAGCCGTTCCGCTCCGTCTACTGGGACCACGAGGCCAACGGCTACCGGATGTCCGAGACCATCCTGCGGGTCGGTCACCGCGACGAGTACTACGACTTCACCAAGTAGCCAGCTGGGCTCCCGGTCCTCGTGATCGGGAGCCCACACGCACGAGAGGAACAACTAATGGACACCTTCATCCGCGTCGCCGTCCCCGAGGCTGTCACGCTCCGCACCAAGGAGCTGCTCAGTGGACTGGGCATCGAGGCCAAGTTCGTGGACGACCTTGCCGAGGTCACCGCCCGCGACATCCTCGCCACCTACGCCGGGTGTGCGGGGGTAGATGATTCTGAGCGGTTCGCTCCCGGCGACCGCTTCATCACCATCGGCACCGACCCGGGACGCAAGGGCATCGTCGTCAGGCTCGAACGCAACCTCCGGGTCAATACCACGGTGTGTGTCGTGCTCGACGGTGAGGACAAGGTGATGAGCTTCGGAGCCAGCGTGATGCAGCTCATCGAAGACGCCCTGCCCGAGGACGAGGAGATCCTCGACGACATCCCCCCGCTCCGGCAGGAGAACGAGGAGCTGAACGAGGACATGGTCTACCGGGCCCTGCGCGCTACACCCAGCACTGCCACAGCACAGTCCCAGCACGCAGCTGCGGGAGCCTTGTTCGCCATGCTGCGCTCCCGGCCCTACTCGGCACCACGGCTGAACGAGCGTCAGGTCTGCAACTTCGTGGAGGTCATGGTCGGCCTCCCCTGCATCACCGGGGCACAGGCAGCCGCCGTGCTCGCACTCGTTTACGGAAAGGAAGTCCAGTCATGACCGCACTCGACCGCATCGTTCGTTTCTACGGGATCGGTGAGACCATCATCCTCGCCGAGTTCAAGGCAGCCGAGAAGCTGATCAAGGAGTACGTGGACGACACCATCGCAGGCATCCGGGCACGTATTTCCTGAAACAGTTGACAGGAGAGCTGCTGTGTCCTAAGCTAGAGACATGAACACAGCAGCTTCCCTGAACTACACACTCAACCCCGAGTGCATCAAGGTCGACCGCTTCATGGGCCTGAACATCGTGTTCGTACCCGCAGGCATGGTCTACCGGGTCACCGACGTCAACGGGATCAGTTACTTCGAGTCCACCCCTGACCGGCTCATCGCCTTGATGAAGCAGCACGGGCGCAAGCACCTCAAGAGGAAGGCACGTTAGATGGGCAAGTGGGAGATCGCCAACAACGGCAGCGGGAAGCGTATCTACTTCCTCTTCAAGGACACCCCCACGGGCACGGAGTACCACTGGAGTGCAGGAGGTAACCTCGTCCGCTACGCATCACACATCACTGCACAGAAGGCGGCAGACAAGCTCAACGCCTGACCCCAAGCCACTGTGGCCTCGTTCCTCCGGGAGCGGGGCCACTTGACTTTGTGTCCCTAACATGAGACAATAGACGTATGAGCTACCCAGACCCTCGGAAGGAGGCCACCTCATGGAATACCGGATCTACCGCAGCACCATCGCTCCCGAGAACGTCATGCCTGAGCGGGCTGACTCCCAGCTGGAGGCCAGCTTGCTGGCACAGAAGCTCTCCTACCTCGAACCCAGCATCCGCTTCATCGTGAGTGACCGGGACATGAACTACCTGTCCAGCTACCTCGACGGCACCTACATCCAGTGATCACGAGCCCTCGTTCCTTCGGGAGCGGGGGCACTCGTGTGTGGGTGGGATGAAGATTCTGAGCGGGCTCGCGCAGCGCCAACGAACGCTTGCCTTAACCGCTCTAGTGCAAACGAACGCTTGCCTTATTCACCTGTCCTCAACTTGTGTCAGTGTCCCAAGTCTGGTACAGTAGAGCTATCGAGGTCGCAAGGACCTCTTCGCAGTAGGAAGTACCCGCATGACCTCAATCATCATTGGCTACACCCCCAGCTACCTCGGCTGGAAGGGCAGCTACGCCTCCCCCCGCCGTGCCCACCTCGCCGTCGAGCACATCATCGCTCGCGCCGAAGAGGAGGGCGTGGACATCGAGATCATCGAGCCCACGTTCAACCGGATGCAGGTGGCCAAGGAGCTGTCCCGCGTGCACTCCAAGTCCTACGTGGCCAACGTGCTGCGCGGAGCCCATAAGGAGCACCCCGGCCAGCAGGGACAGATCGCAGCGCTCATGTTCGAGGGCACCCGCGTGCTCGTGGACAAGATCATCGCCGACGGCTTCATCCCGCAGGTGTACTTCAACCCGCAGGGTGCCAAGCACCACGCCGGGTACGACGACAGCTCGGGCTTCTGCGTGTTCAACGACATGGCCTACGCCGCCACGGTCTTCACTGACCGTGGCCTGAAGGTGGCCTACCTCGACTGGGACGTGCACCACGGCGACGGGGTGGAAGCGCTCACCCGCAACAACCCCAACGTGCTCACCGCGTCGATCCACCAGTTCGGCATCTTCCCGGGCACTGGGCTGAAGAGCCAGTGGAAGAACAGCGTGTTCAACTTCCCCATGGCAGCTGGAGACGGTGACGAGGAGTTTCTCGAAACTGTGGCCATCGCCCTTGAGGCCATCAAGGACTTCGAGCCGGACGTGTTCCTGCTCGCAGCAGGGGCTGACGGCCTCAACGAGGACCCGCTGGGCAGCCTGCGCTACACCCTCGACGGCATCGAGACCGCAGCCACCATGGTGGGCAAGCTCGCCAAGGAGCTGAACATCCCCGTGCTGATCGGCGGGGCGGGCGGCTACACCCCGTTCACGTTCACCCCGCTGGCATGGCACACCACTGTGTGGGCCATCCACGACGAGCTGAAGAAGGCTGTCAAGAGCATCGACGAGGAGGCGTTCGACTGGTCGGGCTCCCGCTACGACTGGGACCGCACGGATGGCCACAGCGAGGGCGAGAAGCCCGCTCTGGACGAGGCAATCGAGGAGGGCTACAGCAACGACCGTGCAGCTCACATCGACGCCATCATGGACGGACTGGAGGGCATCCCCAGTGACTGCTGGGAGGACGTCCTCACCCGCGAGGAGTACGACCTCGTGGCATCCAAGATCGAGCCGATCATCCTCGCCGACGCACAGCGTGCAGCAGCCGAGGTCTCCAAGCCCCGGCGCAAGGGCAAGCGGGGTCGCCGCTGATCAAGATTCTGAGGAGGACCGGGGGCAACCTCGGTCCTCTTTAGTTTTCGGAAACAGTTGACACAAGGTAGGTACATGCCCTAAACTTGAGACATCAAGCCGGAACAAACCACACCGAAGGGCACCAGCCATGGACATCACCACTCCCGAGAACATCACCGTCGAGAGCTTCACCTCCCCCGTCCTCACCGGCAGGGACCAGCGCAGCCTCAAGGCGTTCGTGCTCGCAGGCATCCTCCCCAACGGTGACCAGCACCGGGTCAGCCTCACGGTCAGCCACGACGCCGACCGCAAGTCCTTCCGTGTCAGCGTCAGCCGCTACACCCGGGAAGCCAGCACGGACCACGGGTTCGTCGTCGAGCACTACGCCCTCATGGAGGACATCGCATCGCTGGGCGGGATCAAGGTCGCCCGGTACAGCTTCAAGGCCCTGAACGCCACCTTCCTCGACGCTCTCCCGGTCGCGGTCGCAGCCCTCAAGGATCAGCTGGCTGACTTCCTGCTCACCCCGACCACGGCCCGCTGATCATGAAGAGCGGCATCGCACTGATCGTGCTGGGCGTTCTCCTGCTCGCCACTGGAGTCATCACTCCCGGCCTGCTCGGGATCTCCATGGGCCTCCTGATCGCCATCAAGTCCAAGGCCACCCACCGGGTGCCCGTGGTCCCCCATGCTCCGCAGCGGATGATCCAGCCGCAGGAGCAGGCACCCATGGACTGGAGGGTGGCCCTGTCTGACGTACGCACCCACGTGAAGGACACCGGGTGCCTCGTGCGCAGGAGCGACTTCGAGAGCAAGAACGGGTTCTGCCCGAACGGGGGGAGCTACTGGGAGCACGACTGATCCAGACCCAAGAGCACTCGGCTTGTTTCTCGAAAGAGTTGACAGGTCGAGTGCTCTGTCCTATACTTGAGACATGAGCAACGGTATCAGCGGTCAACCAGCCACCCCCTACAAGCACACCTTCGCCACCGGCACCGAGTGCTACAGGGCCCGTGCAGCAGCCATCCGCAGGGGTGAGTCCGTGAGTGGGGCCCACCGCACGAAGGAGACCTTCTGGTTCAAGAGCAACGTCAAGGACTGAACAGCAAGAAGCCCCCGACTCCACAGTGAGTCGGGGGCTCTGCTATGCCCGGGAGGGAGGGGGGAAGATTCTGAGCCTCCCCAGCGGGATCACACCGTGGGTTCGACGGGCGGCTCCTGCGGATCGGCGGCGTTGGCGGCGGTGTCCAGTGCATCTGCCGACCCGGTCAGCGTTGCGGTGATCGCGTCGATGTCAGCCTGCTGGAGAGTGCCAGCGTCGAGCTTGGCCTTGAGGTCTTCGAGTGCGGCGATGGCTTCCTGTACCTCCGAGGAGACACGGGTAGCTGCGGCTTGCAGGGCTTCGAGAGCGGCCATGATGAGATCCAGCTTTCTGTCGATGGAGTGTGGGTAGTCGTGATGGACGTGGACGTGGATTGTCGCCACTTGTGCGCCCCTCTGGGTTGAAGTGCAGGGAGTCCCGCAGGCATCACGCTACAAGCACTCACAGTGCGGCTGGCAAGGAGCAAACTTGCCCCAAAGTCGTTTCGACTTGTTTCTCAAAACAGTTGACAACCAGTGCCCAATGACCTAAGCTAGGTACATAAGCAAGAGAGAGCCCCGAAGGGCACTGGCAGCAAGGCACGGATGCTGAGCTGGAACCCTGAGACTGATCAACAGCGCAGGGTGCAGAGCGAAGGGGCTCTCTCAATATCGAGGAAGGCTCCTCCCCATGAACATCCAGTTCACCTGCCCCCAATGCGGGCGGATCGAGAACATCGCCACCGCAGTCCACACGTTCCCCTCCTACTCCAAGGCCGTCACGGTCATCTGCTCCACCTGCACGGAAGGCAAGTAGTCATGAGCAACACCCTCCCCCCGGCCCTGATCAAGGCCATCGACGCCAAGTTCGTCACACTGGGCACCCAGCTGGACGAGGCACGCGCCATGCTGAAGGAGGGCAGGTACGCCAACACCAAGAACTCCCGCCGCCAGCTCATGCAGAGCATCCAGTACCTCGAAGCCCGGTTGGCTGGCCAGCTGGACATCATGCAGCTCACCCACAACTTCACTGCACAGGCCCTCACACGCGAGGAGCTGTACCACGGCACCGGCTTCGCTCCCGGCGCGCTCTTCATCCAGATCAACTGATCCAACACTCACGGCCCGTGTTTCTCGAAAGAGTTGACACGGGCCTCTGTGTGTCCTAAGATAGAGACATGAAGTTCATTGCTGGCGGAATCGCCCTGTACGCGCTGGGCCTGTACCTCGCATCCACCCACTTCGGCGGATGGGCGTTCCTCTGCCTGATCGTCGGCACCATCCTGATCCTGAACGCACACGAGTGATCGAGGCACTGGTCGTCGCCCCCACCGTCTCCCTGATCGGGATGATCGTGTGGGGCATCGTGTACGCCGTGCTCGACGCCATCGCCCCCCACCTACCCACAACAAGATTCTGAAAAGGAGCATCACCATGGTCTTCGGTATCCCCGCCGCTGTGCGCCTCACCATCGTCGAGGCCATTGGCCCCTTCGTGATCATCGAGGTGGGCAAGAGCGACATCGCACCCGTGCGCTTCTACGCAGAGAACCGGGACGTCACCCCTGCCGTCCGGCTGAACAACGGCCTGCTCACCTTCGAGGACGCACGCCTCGCCGTGTGCGATGCACTGGAGACCTACGCACGCGCCCTGAAGGCTGAGCGCAGCTGCACGTGTGGGGCGCACGAGTACCGGGGCTGCTTCTGCAACCTCACCGTCGCCGAGTTCATGAAGAGCCCGCACGCAAAGAGCATCTAGGGCTTGACTCTAGCTAGGTACAGTCCTATACTAGAGACATGAGCACAGCAGTCCTCACCCGTGAAGCACCCCGCATGACCCGCACCCAGCACGACGCGACGTGTGAGCTGATCGAGGCAGGGGACTGCGAGTGCGAACGACTCGGACTCATCGTCATCGTCATCATCAAGGAAGGCAAGTAGCCATGACCACCATCACTCCCCTCACGGACGCCAAAGACCTCATCACCTACTCCAAGATCCGCTGCTACGGCGTGCTGGGCGGCACCTACGTCGCCCTCGTGAACAACATCAGCGTCGAGCGCGACAAGGTGACCATCTGGGTGCAGCTGGACGACGACAAGGGCACTTCGATGCCCACCATCGTGTGCGCTCCCGACACGGGCATCGAGGTTGTCGAGGCTCCCGATCTCACGCCCTACGGGATCGTGCAGGAGTTCATCCGCCTCGCCCGCATCCAGTGGAGTGACGACGTCGAAGGTGCAGCTGCTGAGGCTGTGCTGGACGGTCTGGAAGCCCGGCTCCCCCAGATCCTCCAGCGCCAGAACGAGCTGAAGGCGAACTCATGAGCCGCCTGTCGGGGGAGTGCATCGACTCCCCCAAGGACCCCTGCGAGGGCTCGGTGGAGTACCGCACTGCACTGAGCCCCTCGGGCAAGATGTTCCCCCGGTGTGACAAGCACTGGGCAGCGCGCCTGAAGGTGCAGGAGGGCATCAACGCCCGCTACCCCGAGCGCCAGCCTGCTGACTTCGATCCGCTGTACGCAGGCGAGCAGTGGGATGAGGACTGAACATGATTCTGAGGGAGGCAACGCCGTGATCTACCTGTACTGCCCTGAGTGCGGCAAGAAGGGCGTGACGCTGCACATCCGCGCCGTCGATGACTACTACGGCTGCCGCTACTGCAACTTCGAGTTCTACACCCATGGCACGGACAGGTTCGACCGGCAGGCAAGGGCAGCACTGGCTGTGCGCAACCCGGGCTTCAAGGTCTAGGGTCTTGACACAAGGTAGGTACATGGCCTAAGCTAGGTACATACCCACCAAGGAAGGGCAATAGCCATGAGCACCATCACCGCAGAGCTGGTCGAGAAGAACGCCAAGATCCGCATCTACCCCTTCAACGACAGGGGCAGCTCTGAAGGCGTCGTCTTCAGCAAGGACGACCTCTGCGAGACCATCGTCATCTGGTGCACCACCCTCGGCAACCCGGACGGCGTCCGCATCGAGTGCGACCCGTCCACCACGTTCGAGGTCATCGAGAAGGCACCCACGCAGATGACCATGCCCGAGCTGGTGCGCGAGTTCGCATCCATCCGGGTCCAGATCGCCCTTGATCAGCCCCACTCCCTGCGCCGCCTGTGGCTCATCGTTGCTGAGCTGAAGAGCCGGGGTGCCCTTGACTGAGAGCCCAACAAAGAGCGCCCCTCGTGCGTACGGGGGGCGCTTCGGCGTACCAGTAGGTATGACCATGACCGAGCCCAAGATCATCTGTGTGGGCGACCTGCACGTGTCCGACAAGGCACCTGTGAGCGCCACCGAGTCCTACACCGACGACATCCTCGTGATGCTGCGTTGGATCGCCGACTATGCCGCCGCTGAGAAGGCGGATGCGGTCGTGCTGGCAGGGGACGTGTTCCATCACAAGGCCCCAAGCCGCAACAGCCACGAGCTGGTGCTGAAGATGATCGCTGTCGTGAAGTACTTCGAGGACAAGCAGGTGCGCCTGCTGTGCGTGACCGGCAACCATGACGTGATGAACGGCGTGATGGACAGCGTGCATGAGCGCCAGCCACTGGGCGTGCTGTACGAGGCGGGCCTTGAAGAGCTGGTCGGCTGGGATGAAGGGGGCCTGCCCTTGTTCGGTGTCCCATGGCGCGAGTCGTGGACCGAGCCCGGCGACCCCGCCCTCGCACTGAAGGGGCTGGAAGATTCTGAGGGCCTGCCCCTGAGCAACGGCGTTCTGGTCGTGACGCACGCCCCGATCTACCCACCCTACGAAGCGCAGAAGCAGATGTTCGAGCTGGTGCAGCTGGAGGGCGAGGACGGGTTGAGTGCAGCCATGGGCAATCAGGGCCACCTGTACTACGGGCACATCCATGAGGACCACGGCGTCTTCGAGGTCGAGGGCGTGCAGTACGCCAACATGGGTGCCCTGAGCAGGGGGAGCCTGCACGAGTACAACCTGAACCGCCAGATCAAGGTCGCTGTGTGGACCATCGAGGGCGGGTTCACTGAGGTGGTCGTGCCCCACAAGCCTGCCTCTGAGGCGTTCCGTCTTGCCGAGGTCATGGAGGAACGGGGCGAGCGGCTCTCTCTGGAGAGCTTCCTTGCAGCAGTGGGCAATCAGACCTTGGATGTCAGCAGTACGGGCAGCGTGATTGACCACATCCGGGGGCGCGCAGACGTGAGCCCGGCAGTCAAGAAGCGCGCCATCACGATTCTGGAGGACGTGTCATGAAGGACCACATGAAGAAGGCTGAGGACGCGCTGGAGGCTGCTGCTGAGCCCGGGACGTACCGATCCGACGTGCTGGTTCTCCAGTACGCCTTGGCACAGGCAGAGGGCACCCTTGCCGTCGCGCACGAGCTGCGCCTGCTCAGGGAATCCATGGAGGGGCGCTGATGGGCAAGCACGACATGAGCCAGCTGCGCACTGAGACGGGATGCACCGCCTCTGTGTGGTACCAGCACCCCGAGATCGGGGAGCGTCCTGTGGGCGTCTACCTGCGCCTTGCCATGGACGAGAACCTGCCCAATGGGGTGCGCTCTGCTGAGCTGCGCCTGACCGAGATCGAGGCCATGGAGTTGGCCAAGAACCTGCTGGAAGCAACGAAGGGAAGCATGGAATGAGCAAGCTCTACAAGGTAGGCATCACCATCACGGAGGTCGAGACCGAAGAGGTCAACAGGGACCGCTACGACAAGGTCACCACGTCGGGCAGGAACGCCACCACGGTGCTGCTGGAGGGCACCTATGCACTGGACACCATCCAGAAGATGGCAGCCCCTCAGATCGTCACGAACTTCCTGCTGGCGCTCGCGGGCGATGGCACGGGCGACCTGCTGAGGGGGCTGTGATGGCACATCCCGGGATCAAGGTCTTGACCGACGAGATCGCTAAGACGACCAAGCTGCGCGACGATGCCACCACGCACGCCGAGCACGCAAGGGCCAGCGCACGGGCATGGGAAGAGGCTGTCCCGCGCCACCAGAAGCACATCGACGAGCTGGCTGAGGCACTGATCGTGCTGAAGAAGGCGCTCTGATGGGTGCCATGGGAGTCATGTACTACGAGGTCCAGTGCGACCACGTCAACCCTGAGGGGGTGCGCTGCGCGACCAAGACGTCCGATCTGGGCCATGACTTCAGCGCGTGGGCCGACCATGGGCAGGCACTGGACGACTGGCTGAGCCACGATGGCAGCTACGACGAGAAGACGGGCGAGACGTTCTGCTACGACCACATCCCGAAGTGCGCTGGCTGCGGCATCCTGTTGGTCGACGAGGAGCATGAGGACGACTGCCCCACGTGGGTGAAGGACCCGTACAACGCGAAGGCGCTGCTGGACGGCAAGCCGGTGGACTCATGAGCGACGAGCTGCTGGGCTACACCGAGATGGACGGCGACATCGTCACCCATCTCGCGCCTGTGCGGGACGTGGATGGGCCGAAGAACCTGAGGGTCGTGGCGCTGTGCCACAACATCCTGCCGAGGAGCCGCTACCAGCTGGGTCGACTTGAGGTCGACTGGAAGCAGGCTGAGGCCACCTACAAGAGCGCCATCGAGGCGCGCACCCACTGGCTGCACCAGAAGGGGCTGTGCCGGAAGTGCTGGGTACGGATCGACGCCTTGGCACGCCGGGAGCAGAAGGACGCAGGGCCGAAGCATGACCTGTCCGTGGTCGAGCTGTTCGGGGAGCCGCACCGCAAGGTGACCTTCGAGGTGAAGGACGCTTGACGCTAGGTAGGTACATGGCCTATCCTAGAGACATGATTCTGAGGAGCAACTGATGGGCAAGGCCGACGGCTACACCGGCACCTTCAAGAGGGCCACGGCGAGTACCTCCGACCTGACCCTGTGCTTGGGCGACCTGCGCGAGCTGGTGGTGCACACCGAGGGCATGGGGGATGCGGCCATGGTGACCGTGTCGGCGCTGTCCCAGTCGCACACCACCGTGGGCGAGTGCTACCTGAAGCGCCTGTGGGTGCGGGAAGAGCAGGTGGACTGATGGGCGCGATCTTCCCGGGCATCGAAGCCAAGTACCGGAACCTGTGTCAGGAGTTCGACCCCGAGAGCGGCTTCGCCTGCGACTACCCGCGTGGGCACGTCCCGCTCAGGGTGTCCAAGGCGAGTGGGGTGCTGGAGTACGCCCATGGCAGCCAGCGTGGTCAGGTGTGGTGGGGCCCTGTTCCTGCCGTGCCGCTGTACCCGGAGCCGCCTGTGGAGAAGACCCACCGTGAGAAGGCGCAGGCGGCACTGAGGGTCGCCCTGACCCCTCGTGCTGCCACGTCCACGGAAGCGCCGGGCACCCAGATCATGATGCTGATGGGCATCGGTGAGGCCTTGCTGGCGCTCGAAGAGACCATCCGTACCCGGTCAGAGCCCGACCTCTCCGACGAGCACGTTGCTACGACGCTGAACTCCATGCTGACAAGGGACGATGAGCCGGGCCCTGTGGTGGGCTGCAAGAGCGTGCGTGACGGCAAGCTGCCCTGCCCGGAGCGGTTCAACAGGGGTGAGCGCGCAGAGGACCGGGCCCGGTGGTGCCGGTTCTGCAAGGCGACTGTCCCGGACTACGACCCGAAGCCCCGGAACTACGAGCAGGAGAGGGGCTTCTGATGGGTACCCCGAGCACGGGCGTCTGCAAGCACTGCGGAGGCCAGATCTACTACGACCTGAAGGCCACCTACATCGGTGGGCCGAAGCTGCTGCGCCCAGAGATGGCCGGGATGGACGCGTCCTCCAAGCACCTCGGGCCTGCGGAATGAGGGCTGCCCACCTGCGGCTGGTGGAGGAGAACCAGATCCCAGCCTCCATCGCCGATCTGGCCGAGGTCGTGCAGCGCGCCGTGGAGGTACGCACCGACTGGGAGGGCCTCCAGCTGACCGTGATGCGGGACGGCTCCATCACCTACGACATTCAGGAGAAGAAGGAATGAACGACGAGGAGTACGCCGAGCTGGCCGATGAGGTGGGCCGCGAGATCGTGGCCGCACTGGAAGCCGCAGGCGAGTACCGGATGCTGTCCTTGCTGGGCACTGCGCCGGGCACGTTCCGCACGGTGGCCGACGCTGCGATCCGGACCACGCTGGCATGGCGGGACGCTCAGGAGCCGGGCATCTGGGACACGATTGGGCCCAACCTTGCCCGCATCGCCGACGCACTGGAGAGCCCGATTGCACCCGTTCAGTCAGGTCGGTGTGGCGCGTCGATGGACGAGGCCATCGGCTTCCGGACGGGTCCGCACAGGGAGAACCTCTGCTGCGTCCTGCGGGCAGGCCACCGTGGCTGGCACCTTGAGGGCGAAACCGAGTGGAGCAACTGATGGCTGTGGAGAAGCACGAGTACGTCCCGAAGCCGCGCTGGACCGCAAGCCCCTGCCAGTACAGGCTGCCCCACGGATACGCCTGCATGATGCCCAGCGAGCACGCGATCCACCAGACCTTCGAGCAGATGGTGGCCGAGTTCGAGGCGGAGTTGGCCAAGCGGGACCGGCTGCTCATGCACGCGGCGTGGGATCTGGGCTGCGACTTCGCGGTGCGTCACCCGGACATGAACGCCGAGTACTTCCGGTCGGCCAACCCCTACAACGATGTTTCTGAGGAGACCCCGTGACTGCCCCCTACCTGAAGCTGGCCGAAGCTCCGACGCTGACGATCCGCAGCCCTGACTGCAACGAGTGCGCCGTGGAGGTCACCTCCGACGGTGACGGCTGGATGTGCCTTGTCTGTGGCACCCAGTGGGACTACGACGACGGGGAGGACACCCCGGGCACCTTGTACGAGGAGTGGTCCGGCGAGTCGCTGGAGGGCGTTCCTCTGCCTCCTGACGTGGCATGGCGCGTGGCCCTCATGCCGAACGCGTCCGAGCGTCAGGCCAAGGCCGAAGAACTGGTGAAGAAGGAGCTGTCATGAGCGAGCCGATCCTGACCACGCTGGCGGGCTCGCACGCCCACGGCATCAACACCGAGGCCTCCGACTTCGACTACGTGTCGGTGACCATGGCCCCGCTGGAGAGCACCCTCGGGATCGCCCCTGAGGTGAAGACCAAGATCGAGCGGGACGCCCCTGACGGGACGCGCGCCGCTGCCGGGGACGTCGAGCACACCACCTACGAGCTGCGCCACTTCCTGAAGCTGGCCACGCAGGGCAACCCGAACATCCTCGTGCCACTGTTCTGCGCGCCGGAGCACATCACCCACATCACCAGCGCCGGGATGGGTCTGCGGATGCTGGCCCCTGCGGTCGTGTCGATGCAGGCCGTCCACCGCCACCTTGGCTATCTGGACGCCCAGTACGGGCGGATGCGGGGGATAGGTCCCCATCAGTCGCGCAAGCCCAGCAGGCCCGAGCTGGTGGAGGCCCACGGGTACGACACCAAGTACGCCGCGCACGCCCTGAGGCTCGCGTGGCAGGGCATCGATCTGGCCTGTTTCGGGAAGATCGTGCTGCCGATGCGCCTGACCGAGCAGAAGACCCTGCTGGCGATCCGTGCAGGTCACTGGGAAGAGGCCAAGGTCTGTGAGGTCATTGAGCACAACCGGGACATCCTGCGCGACCACGTCAACGGGGTCCTCACCTCCAAGCTGCCCGAGCACCCCGACTACGACGAGATCAACCGCTGGCTGATCCACATCCAGAGGGGACCGCTGAAGTGAAGACGCACTACGCCCGGCAGGGGAGTGCCTCCGTTACGGCGTGCGGTGTGTACCGCGACGCCCCGAAGACGCACCACAAAAGGTCGGTGTCCTGCCTGCGCTGCCGAGGAACCCATGTCTGGAAGTCGGACGCGTACAAGGAGATGAAGTGAGCGACGAGGAACGCACCTACCTGCCGATCAGCGGGTTGACTGGGGAGAAGATGGAGACCCCGCTGGACGAGGATCTCGCCGACGTGCTGATCCGGATGGTCGTGATGACCCCGCTGGAGCACCACCCCGACGTGCAGCGCGTGCTGGCCCGCTACCGGGTCTCGAAGGGACGGAAGGCATGACCACCCGGTTCCGTCGTGGGAGCAAGGCTCCCGGCCAGCAGGTGAACTGGCACATCGCCGTGCAGGACTACAAGAAGGGCGAGATCTACCGGCGCTACCTCGCTCTGTGCGGCTACGAGATCAAGATGCCGTGGGCGACCCGCGCCGAGACCCAGCTCAGCCGCGCCAAGCGGGTGGACGGGCCGAAGTGCCAGAAGTGCATCAAGAAGCTGGCCGAGGAGACATCGTGACCGATGAGGTCCAGCGCTGCCAGATCGAGGCTCACCCCAAGACCGAGCACTACCACATCGTCGCCAGCGACGGCTGGGTCATGCCTGCCGGTCAGCACTCCACCCTCCCTTTGGACCGAGGCAAGATCTTCGGCCCTGTTTTCACGAAAGGACGTATTCGATGACCCTGTTGAGCAAGCCGGAGGGCCTCACCTGCGAGGCTCCCAGCCACAGGTTCCCTGAGCACGGAGACCGCCCTGCTGCGTTCATCTACGGGCCCGAGTGCGAGCTGGAGACGGGCAAGCTGATGTACCTGTGCAAGTGGCACGCCAAGGCCATCGCTGACTGGATCGCCTCCAACCCGAACCGCCCCGTGGAGTGCCCGACCCACGGCATCATCGGCACGGTCAAGTCCGTCGTCGTCCTGAAGGAGATCTGATGGCCGAGCCTCTGACCTTCGCTGCCATCGAGACCATCTTCGGGGTGCCGTTCACCACGGGCCTGCGTGACGTGCTGTACGAGCGCGCCCACCATGCCCGCAAGGGCTACGACGCCGCCCACGATGATGACCATGGGATCCGCCCGTTGGTGGACTTCGCGACGCCCTACCTGAGCGAGTTCTACAACCGGTGCCCTGTCTACCCCGGCAGGCACTGGCAGGAGCAGGAGAACACCCAGATGGCTCGCAGGGCGTTGGTCAAGGCCGCGTCCGTGCTGCTGGCTGCCGTCGACAAGCTGGACCGCCAGATCGAGGCCGAGCGCGTGGAGCGGGAGGGCAAGTGAACACGGACGTCACCCGAGGGCTGCTGGAGCAGGTCTACGCCCACTGGGATGCCCACGATGCCATCGCCCGCTGCGATGAGTGCTGGCCGCAGTGGGTGAAGCTGTCCTTCACCACCCGGATCCAGATCGGGGAAGACTACGAGAGGCTGAGGAAGGCCGGGGTGCACAAGCCTGCTCCCGTGGAGCCGTGGGAGCACGTGGGGCACAATCCGGTCCAGCACCGTGACGGCAAGCCACCGTGGTGCAACGCCTGCGGCTGGACCTCACCGGTTCCGGCTGTCATGGCCAAGGCCGTGAAGGGCTGTCGGGCACAGGTCGAGGAGGCCAAGGACGTTTCTGAAGACGAACCGACCCGGTGCGTCCGGGAAGACACCCACCACGCCCCCTGCTACGTCGAGTGGCCCGCCGACACCCACCTGTGGTGCTCCTTCTGCCAGAGCGCGTGCAAGTGATGGCCACGGTCGAGGAGATCGAGCGCATCATCCAGTCGCTTCAGGG
>Ga0302294_10000036_pt1 | contig 39046 bp, 29 predicted proteins | sample III_Fen_N2_3_FD_194550 | JGI IMG/M metagenome (GOLD analysis project Ga0302294, IMG submission 194550) | Peat permafrost microbial communities from Stordalen Mire near Abisko, Sweden - III_Fen_N2_3 | ecosystem: Environmental > Terrestrial > Soil > Wetlands > Permafrost | place: Sweden: Abisko...
CCTATCCAGGCCCCTATCAGGCAGCGAATCCGGGTTCGAATTTAGGCTCGACTCAAATCGTGCCTTCGGGCGCAACTCTTGAGGGCGCGCCACAGGCTCCTTTCGCGGAGAATTCAGCCTCCGTCCAGGCATACAACGACGACTCCAGGAAAGATCACGAGGGAGGACAGTCATGAGCAGCGTACCTCCGAACATGCCTCCGGGCGGCGGCGCACCGCCTCCATTTCCGCCCTACGACCCGAAGACGCAGTACCGGGTCTATCGCGAACAGCAAAAGGCCGCCTGGCGCGCGCAGCGCGACGCCTGGAAGGCGCAACGGAATGCGGCGAAGGCCAACTATGTTGGCGCCTTTGGCCCGCGGGTTCCCTCGGTCGTCGGCCCCATTCTCTTGATTGGCGTTGGCGTGGTATCCCTGCTGGTGGTCACCGGCCGCATTGCGGGCAGTGATTTCTGGACCTGGTATGGCAAGTGGTGGCCGCTGCTGTTGATCGGTGCAGGCTTGGCCCTGCTGGGCGAGTGGGCCATTGACATGCGCCGCGAGGTTCCGGTGCGGCGTGGCGGAAGCTTCGTCGGCATCCTCATTCTGCTGGCCCTGCTGGGCTTTTGTGCTGCCGGATGGACTCATTTTGGTCCCTGGTTCACGCATTGGGATGGCAATGACAATGATTTCTTCAACTCATTCAACCAGCCCGAACACAACAGCGACATAAGCCTGCCGAGCGCGCAGGTTCCCGCCAATGCAGTGGTCGACATCGAGAACCCTCGCGGTGACATCAGCATCACGGCTGGCGATGGCACCACCATCGAGGTGCAGGCGCAGCAGGTGGCCTACGCCAACTCGGATGAAGAGGCAAAGAAGATCTTCGAAGCCGAAGCACCACATGTGACGGTGAGCGGCAGCGCCGTGCTGGTCAAGTCCGCGGGCAGCTCGAACGGCCGGCTGAATCTATCCATCACTCTTCCGCGAAGCGCCAAGGTGACAGTCAACGCCGACAAGGGCGACGTGACCGCGGCAGGGCTGGGCGCAGGCGTCAGCGTGAAGGCGCACGGCGATGTGCATCTCAGTTCGATTGCCGGAGCTGTTGACGCGCACTTCTCCGATGGCAAGCACGACTTTTCTGCCCACGACGTGCAGGGCGACGTGACTGCCAGCGGCGATTTGAACGACATCACCTTCTCTGAGATCAAAGGCAAGATCACGCAGAGCGGAGAGATTCTGGGTGACGTGCATCTTGAGAGCGTCTCCGGGCCGGTGCATCTGCACACCTCGGTCACCGACGTGCAATTGGCTGAGCTGCCGGGCGACATGACCCTCAACTCCGACGATCTGCACATCAACGAAGCCAAAGGGCTGGTGCGTGTATCAACGCACTCCAAAGATGTCGATCTGAGCCAGATCTACGGCGACATCTTCGTGGAAAACCGCAACGGACGCATCTCCGTGGAGCCGGCAGGCAACTATGCCGTCGACGCAAAGAACAGCAAGGGCGACGTCGATCTGACCTTGCCGCCCAACGTCTCCTCCACTGTGAATGCGCGGACGCATAATGGCGACATCGTCTCGGACTATCCCATTCCCTCGACCGACGGCGAGGACAAGTCAGTGACCTTCCAGGTCGGCTCAGGAGGAATGAAGATCGTGCTGAGCGCGGAGAACGGCGACGTGCGTATCAAGAAAGGCCCAGCCTTCCCCTCCGCGCCCACACCGCCCAACCCGCCGGATGGAGCCAAAGCACCAACCGCTCCAAAGACTCCACCCGCTCCCAACGCGCCTCACTTGAAGCCGTCCAAGGCACTGCCGGCGCAGCCGGTTACGCAATAACAAATCGCGGCTCAATCGGAAGAAGACAAAACCGGCGCAGGAGGGGTTACCTCTTGCGCCGGTTTTCTTGTGGCGGTTGGTACGGCTTCAGACGGCAACGCGCGGTACACGAGCTCCGATGCGGGTGAAGACCTCCCAGGGGATCGTCCCGGTCGTCTCGGCGTGGTCGAAGGCTGTGATGGTTTCGCTGCCCTCGCCTCCCCTTTGCGTCCCCAGAATCACCACTTCGTCGCCGATTTCAACGTCAGGAATCTCGGTCACATCGATGATTGTCTGGTCCATGCTGATGCGGCCCACAAGCGGCGCGCGCACACCGCGAACCAGCAGGCTGAAGTGGTTGCCGAGATGGCGGTCAAGGCCGTCGGCATAGCCCACCGCCAACAGAGCCAGCCGCATCGGTTCGGTCGCCACAAAGGTTCCGTTGTAGCCCACCACGGCGCCGGCGGGAATCGAGCGAAGGCCGAAGACGCGGGTTTTCCACTCGAAGACGGGTTGCAACTGAGCACGCGCGGCCGCGAGCGACGCGGGTTCCAAAGACTCAGGCGGCTCAAACTGGGGATCGAATTGCGGGATCAGTCCGTAGAGCACCAGACCCGGCCGCAGCAGCGGCTTCATTCCATGGCGCGCGGCGAGTGCGGCAATCTGGCCAGCCTCACCGGCGACCAGCGCTGCAGAGTTACCCACGTTGAGCCAATCGGGCAACTGCCCGGCGGCCCCGATCTCGGTCAGCACGGCGTCCAGCCGGTTGAGCTGGTCTGCTGTCACGCGGCCGTTGGCTTCGTCGGCGGCAAAGAGGTGGGTCATCACGCCCTCCAGCCGAAGCCGCGATCCAGGCGCAAAGCGCGCGAGCACTGGGCCGAGCTGGCCGGGCTGCACACCCTGGCGGCTCATGCCGGTGTCAATCTCAAGATGCACGGGCACCGAACCCGGAGCAGCACCGGCAGCCTTGGCCGCGCTCTCCAGTTCATCGAGCTGCCAGAGCTCCCAGGCGACCGCCGTCAGCCCGTTGCGCACCATGGCCTCTCCCTGGCCGGCGAAAGGACCGCAGATCACCAGAACGCGGGCCTCAGGGCAGAGAGCGCGTGCGGCCAGGCCTTCTTCGACGCAGGTGACGCCCAGCCATCGTGCCCCGGCGCGAACCACTGCGGGGGCGCAGAGCTTGAGCGAGTGGCCGTAGGCGTCGGCCTTGACGATGGCCAGCAGCTCCGCATGAGGTGCGGCCAGGGTGGATAGAAAGCGGAAATTTTCTTCAAGAGCGCGGGTATTGATTTCAACCCAGCAGGGGCGTGTTGGCATCAGGGGGTCCAAGCAATATTTTAACTCGCTCAGGCGCTGACCAAATCGAGCAGCGCAAATGCCACCACAGTCTCACCCTTTGACGGAATCTCGGCGAGCAGGTCGGCCTCGAGATCGAAGGGAACTTCCATCTCGCAGGCTTCCACCTCGGTCTGGTTGGCGTTGGTAAAGCACAGCTCGCAGTGGGCCAGTGCATCGCCCTCGCCCATGCGCACCGGCGGACCAAAAAGACGGCAGGTCATCGGCCTCCAGGCGTAGAGATCGCATTGGCCGGTCTCGGTGTCGAGCGCCGGGCAAGGAGCTTCATTGGCAAAGCTCTCAAAGCGCTCGCGGTCTTCCGGGGAGTCGCCCAGAATGCCCGTCTCAAAGTTGCCGGGAAAGGTCGATTCATGCTCGACCATCCACATCGAAGCGCGATGCTCGACCTCCCGGGCAAGATCCCGGTTGGATTCACGCAGGGCCTCCATGCCAGCACTGAGCCGCAGCGCATCCAACGGACTCAGAACAAAGGCTCCGTGACAGCACTGCGAACAGCCCGGTCGGCAGAGCAGATGGGTACCCGCGCGCTTGGCCGCCTCGGCGAACGAAGCGTTCATGATTTGCACTAAAAGTGAATCGCCTGAAGGCGGACGCATATCAGAGAGATTACTGCATTGGCCCATGCAATGGCTCGCGCTTTTTTTGGTCTTGGAGGTATCTCATGTGCAAAACGGGAAGTACTATTATTCCCGGTCATCGTTACCGGAATGCGCCGGCCGCGATCGACTGGCTTTGCAAGGTCTTTGGCTTTGAACGTCATGCCGTCTACGAAGGCGAAAACGGAAGCATCGCCCACGCCCAACTGACCCTCGGCAACGGCATGATTATGCTCGGATCAGGCCGGGATGACGAGTTTGGTTCAGGCTTCAAATCGCCCGATGAGTTGGGTGGCGTCGAGACGCGGAGTGTCTACATTTTCGTCCCCGACGCCGACGCAGCCTATGCCCGCGCCGTAGCCGCCGGAGCAAAGGTGACAAGGCCGCTGCAGGACACAGATTACGGAAGCCGCGAGTTCACAGTAAAAGACCCCGAAGGCCATAGCTGGAGCGTGGGAACCTATGACCCGTGGGGGAAGCACGAGTAGAGACTGCCGCACAGACCGGTCTTGAAAGGGCATGGCTTTAGCCGTGCCGCAAAAAACCCAATAAAACTGCGGGCTTTAGCCCCTGAGGGATGCTTTGCACTGCCAGTTAGGTGTGGGAAAAATGACCTCCGAGTGCGATTGCCCGACGCTCAATGTTGGACTGGCGTACCATCATTTGCATGGCAACCTATCGCGTCGTTGTGCGCGAATCCGAGGAAGGCTACAGCGTCTCGTGCCCCGGCCTGCCCGGCTGTTGGTCGCAGGGAGAAACGGAAGAGGAAGCCTTAACCAGTATTGAGGTCGCAATTTGCGAGTATGTCGAGGCGGCCGAAGAGTTGGCGCGGGATGATGAGGGCCATGTTGTGGAAATGGTGGTTGCTTAATATGTGTTTGAATCGAAAAATGCATTTTCAGGGTCTGTGCCAAGAAGCCGCTGCTAAAATAGGTGCCAATGCCGACACGACGCAAGATTCCGGCTAAACTAGAGGCAAAACTGTTAGCGGATAACCTGCACGCCTGCTGCGTCTGTCACGGGAACAATCTACATGTACAAATTCATCATATTGACGGAAATCCCGCTAATAACAAGCCAGAAAACCTTGCTGTTCTCTGTCTAAATTGCCACAGCAAGGCCAGCGGTAATGAGGGACTAGGGAAGGAATTCTCCGAACTCGAAATCAAGGAATACAAGAAAAGATGGGAGTCCCAGTGCGAGACCGCAACGACAGCTCGCGCTGCAACGGTACGCGACGAGTTTTCTATCGCAAGCCAAAATTCCAAACGGAGATTCGAAATTGACGACTTATATCCGTTCTACTTCAATATGGAACTTGTACGGGGTGTCGGCAAGTCAGTTGGAGTAGATTTTGACGGGCATCTCAACCTTGACCTTCTCGAACAGTTAATTGCAGGCTTGGATCGGGCAGGAAAAATTCACAGGACGAGACCCAAAAATTTCGCGGAATACAATCATCGTCAACTGATATATGAGACGGTCGATGCAACGAAAGTAATCTTTCCACATGCCATCCTCACAGCAACTACTCCCAAGATCGAGGAACTGGCCGTTTGGGTCGCCGATCCAGACAAAACAGTTTTAGAATCGCGAAGCGATGATCGCTATGATTTTTCTGGTACATTTCTATATCTTGTTACACCGTTGTACCAGCACAAAATGACATCCACGTTTTACTCTGGATGTTCCGCCCTACAGGTGATCTCCAATGTAATCGCGGGCAAACCCTTTATCAACACAGATTGGAACGAGGTCTTTGGGAGAAAAAGCTACTTACATCCAACCGAGAAGCTGAAATCTATGGGCGGCATCGTCATAGATCGCCGTCCAATTCAAACGTTGTACCGGTGTCGGTATTTGAGCGACGAACAGAGCTTCAACATCGAAGAGCGAGCCTATCGTGGGCACGATCTTTTGGCGTATCCGCTGTTCATCAGCAATTCAGAACAATACCTTGATCATCTAGCAAGGAATCCTCAGGACAGTTCTGCCGCGGGCTAGGCGTTTGCCGTGTCTTCCAGTTGGGGGCAGCTGTTAGCCGATGGGTTTGTCCCAGCCTTCCAGCGCGCGCTGGAACTCGAACATGAATTTGCCGGCGTCGGCTCCGTCGATCGTGCGGTGATCGAAGCCTAGGCAGAAGTGCTGCATGGACCGAATCGCAATCGTGTCGTTGCCCTCGGCGTCGGTGAGGACGACAGGCTCCTTGCGCAGGCCGCCGATGGCCAGAATCGCCGACTCGGGCTGGTTGATGATCGGCGTGCCAAACTCGCCGCCAAAGACGCCGGAGTTGGTGAGCGTAAACGTTCCGCCTTGCACCTCGTCGGGCAACAGCTTCTTTGAACGGGCGCGGGCGGCCAGATCGGCGATGGTGCCGGCGAGGCTCACGAAACTCAGTCCCTCGGCCTGCTTGACGACCGGCACGATCAAGCCCCATTCAAGAGCCACCGCGATGCCGAGATTGATGTTGGCGTGGTATTGGATCGCGCCCTCCACCATCGAGGCATTGACGATGGGGAACTTGCTCAGAGCCTGCACGGCGGCGGCGGCGATAAAAGGCATGTAGGTAAGCTTGACGCCGTTCTGAGCCTCGAAGCGGGCCTTTTCGCGTTCGCGCAGGCGGGCGATGCGGGTCATGTCGATCTTGTAGACGGTGTGGACGTGCGGGCTGATGCGCACGCTCTCGACCATCCGCTGAGCGATGATGGCGCGCATCTTGGTGAGCGCCACCTGCGGTGGGGCCAGCGGCGCCTTCGGCGCGGAAGATCCCAGACCGTGCTCGGTGAGGTAGCTCTGCACATCCAGTTTGTTGATGCGGCCCTCGGAGCCGGTCCCAACGATCTGGCTGAGATCGAGGTTGTTGTCTTTGGCGATGCGGCGGACGAGCGGCGAAGAGCGCACCCGCTGCCCAGCCACCTGCGGTGGGGCCAACTGCGCCTGCGGCGCGGGGGGTGCCGATGAAGCAGGAACGGAGACCTGCGCTGCAGCTTTCGGCGTGGAAGCAAGCGCGCCAATGTCGCCGCCGATGATCGCGACGATTGTATTGACTTCGACAGTTGCGCCCTCGGGGAACTTGATCTCGGTGAGCACGCCGGCCACGGGCGAGGGAATCTCGGCGTCGACCTTGTCGGTCGAAATCTCAAACAACGGCTCGTCTTTTTCGACCGGGTCGCCGGGCTTCTTGATCCACTTGGTAATGGTGCCCTCAAAGATCGACTCGCCCATCTGGGGCATGATTACATCCGTTGGCATAGAGGTCTCCGCGATAGGGAAGCCGGTTCGAGTGTCTTCTGGCAGGCTCGGGGCGCGTTCGCTTCCTGCCGGATTATAAATCGCTGCGCATGGTACTTAAGTTGCGCCAAGGCAGGCTGGAGGGGTCGGTTTGAATGGTACGGGCTGTTCAGACTCCGGAAAAACTCGATCCGGTAGCCCCACAAGCGTCAGGGCACGACTTCAGTCGTGCCGCTAGCGCTTCACAACCAACCCGGGCTCTAGCCCCTGAGGAAATGACCTTTCTAACGTGAATGAAATCCTCACGCGCGAACAGGCCGCTCGGGCGCACCGAGCAGGCGCTCGACCTCGTGAGGAGTTTGGAGCGGCGTATCTTCGGCTGGAAATTTCGGCGCGGCCCGATCACGCAACGCCTTGAGGCTCTCGATCACCAGCACCTCTTCGCCGAAGACCTGGCCGAAGAGCTGCGCGGCCTGATGAGCAATGGCTTCGAGAGTTGGCAATTGAACCGGCGGCCGGATTTCCTCTTTGAGGCTGGTGACCGGATGATCAGGAATGCCGCAAGGGATGATGAGTGCAAAGTCTTTGAGGTCCGTCGTCACGTTGAAGGCGAAGCCGTGGGAGGTGATGCCGCGTGCGACGTGAATGCCGATGGCGGCGATCTTGCGGGCTGGGGTGTTGGGCTGGTCCGCCAGACCACACCAAACTCCTGTCAGGCCACAGATGCGCCCGGCCTGGACGCCAAAGGCGCGGCAAAGCTGGATCAGCGCCTCTTCCATGCCGCGCACAAAGTCGACCGGCCCCATGTGGCTTCCGCTGGAGTTGCGCAGGGTTCTCAGATCGAAGATCGGGTAGCCCACTAACTGGCCGGGCCCGTGATACGTAACGTCGCCGCCGCGATTGATCTCGTGGACGGTGACACCGCGCTTTGCCAGCATCTCATCCGAGGCAAGAATGTTGGAGCGCTTTGCATTGCGTCCCAGCGTGAGGACCGGCGGATGTTCGAGCAGCAGCAGAACGTTCGGCAGGCGGCCTTCAGCCACGAGCGCGGCAATCTCCGCCTGCAGACGCAGGCCTTCGTCGTACTCCACACGGCCGAGATAGAGCGCATGAATCATCGCTAGCTTGATTGTAGCCAGCAGGCCTCATTCCTGAAGCCGCGCCGCAAAGAGCTTTGCAAACCCGACCCGATGCTGCCAGGCAACCAACAGCCAAAGAAGCGTCGCAAACGCACCCATCCCGATACCAGCCGGGGCCATCAGCAAGTGAAAGGCCAGGATGTTGAAGAGCACGGGACCCAGCAGCGTGAGCCCCAGCCCGACAAACCGGTTCACCAGAAACAGAACCGCGGAGATGACCATGATCGCGCCCACCACATAAAAGTAGTGCGAGGCAAACAGGGCTGCCGAAAACTGCCCGGCCACTCCCGCAGGCATCGGCCCCATGGGAAGGAAATTCAAGAACATATTGGAGCCGAAGAACAAAAACATCAGCCCGAGCAGATAGCGAGCGATCATCGCGGCAATCTTCATGGTGGACTCCTTCATTAGAGGCGAGCAACTAAAACCAAACTCAGGGATGAATCCGATCCTGGACCAAAAACAGTGAGCCTGCAGCCTAACTCGCTTTGTAACACTCCGCGGCTCTCTGTTGGTCGCGACTACTTGAATGTGCTGGTTACAGGCTTCCTCTTCTCTTGTATTGCTACAGGCGCAAAGGCGTAGCCCGGCGGGAACGGAAGGCTACTCGATTCGCACTCTTGGATGGCTCCATTTAACCGTTAGATTCATAGGTTTCACCCGCCTCTCCTCCGGATTGGCGGTAGACTGGTGGCGCCTACCCATTCAAGGAGATCATGATGAAACAGGCAACAATCATTCTCTCTGCTTTAACAGTCTGCATGTTCCTCGGCGGATGCAGTACGCCGGCCACAAAAGTCACCCAGCCGCCGCCTGCCAGTCCCACCTCCTTCAGTTACAGTGACCTGTTCTCAAGCGCTACACCGCCGGTGCCTGCCGATGATGGCGCATTTGCCATGCCCGCCAATGCCGCCGCGCCCACAAATGTCTTCGAAGGCCGCCTGGACCTGGTGAATCCAGCCGGGAATGGCAGCTTCGTGCTCCTGCGAGACGATTTTGGCGCCATCAATGGAAGCGATTCACCCCGGAAGCACCTTGCTGCCTTCAGCTTCGAATTCGTGCAGAACGGCAACGATCTCATCCCGGCGCAGCAGGGGCTGGTTCTTACCGGCAACCCCGTCTGGAATTACATCATCGGCCCGGGGCGAGTTTGGCAGCAGAGTGACGACTCCGGCTACACGCGCGCCTCGTTTCCATTTGCACTGGTTCAGAGGAACCAGAATTGCGTCCACAACGGAACGATGACCTTCCTGTTCAGCAACAGCAAGTCTCCCGCAATCTCGCGTGTGCGCTACCAGATCACACAGGAGACATGCCGGTACGCCAAGTTCAACCTGTGGGGACAGATCTCGGCCACGTACACTCCTTCTTCCGTCGCCAACGCCGCCGCGATCAAGAGCGATCACGCCACTGAGATGGCCAATCGCCTGCCCACCAAGCCGCTCAGCGCATTGACAACCGACTTTCCCGGCAGCGGATTCAGCGTTGCGGCAATGACCAGCGATCGCCAGTATCCGCAAGATGTCACGATGTACGGGCTGCTCGTCAACGGCGTGAATTATGTGAGCGGTTGCCAGACTCGCTACGGCGAGTACGCTTACTGCTCCGAGATGCGCGTGCCCTCCTACTCCACGGCAAAGACGGTATTCAACAGTGTGGCCATGATGCGGCTCGGGCAGCTCTACGGCTCAGGAGTCTATAGCCAACTGATCAAGGACTATGTCCCGGAGTATACGCGCGGCGGCGACTGGAGCACGGTCACCTTCGACAACGGGTCCGACATGGCCACAGGCAACTACCAGAGCGCTGCCTATATGTCGGATGAAAACGGCGCTGACGACGAGGCCTTCCTCGAAGCCGAGTCGTATGCCACCAAGATCGATGACGCCTTCAGACCGTTTCCCCATAAGGCCGCTCCGGGAACGACATGGGTCTACCAGGACGTCGCGACATTCATCACGAATCATGCCATGGACAACTATCTGAAACAAAAACAGGGCGACAGTGCCGATATCTTCAACTTGCTCCGCGACGATGTTTTCAGGCCCATCGGAATCAGTCAGGGCGGACTGACCGCTCTGCGCACGGATAATAGCTCAGACGGCAAGCCGTTAGCCTGCATCGGACTCTTTTATATTCAGGACGATGTCGCGAAGATTGCCAAGTTGCTCAACAATGATCATGGAAAGGTGAACGGCAGCCAGATCCTGGACCCCGCGCGGTTGCAGGACTCGATCTTCCAGAATCCTTCATCGCTGGGTTTGCTCGTTCCTGACACAGGCACTCCTGTTGTGCCGAATACCAACCGGTACAACAATAACTTCTGGGCCAAGAAGGTGACGACGGCTGAATCTCCTCAGTATGGCTGCGATTTCTGGGTGCCTAACATGACTGGATATGGCGGAATCACCATCGCCTTGCTGCCCAACGGAACGACCTTCTACGTTTTCAGCGACAACAACGAGTGGAACTGGGGCAACGCCGCGTTAGAAGCAAACAAACTGGCGTCGATGTGCCACTGAAGGATAGAACCGGAACTACCGCACACAATCCACGGCACGAGGACCGGGCGGTCGCTGAGGCTCTGTATTGAGCCCTGCCGCTTACCGCGCGCTTTCAATCTGCCGCGAGATCCAGCGGCTGAGGCTCACGCCCTCGACTGCCGCACGCATCACTGCCTTGCGGTGCAGCTCCGGCTCGGTGCGGACCAGAATTTTTCCGTTGAAAGGTCGGTCGGGCTGCTGGTTGGTCTCGGCGCAAAGCTCCAGATAGCTGTCGATGCTTTCGCAGAAGGCGCGCTCCAGTTCCGTAGCCGTTCTGCCCTCGAAGTGAATTACGTCCCGAAGACCAGCAACTGTACCGGAAAATGTTTTGTCCTCCGGATCGAAATCGATCGGTCCGGCGGCATAACCTTTGTATTCCATCATGGCTCTTGAAACACTACCTCCGGGGCTAAAGCCCAGAGTTATTATGCGCCCCTCTGCGGCACGACTGAAGTCGTGCCCTTTTAAAACTTCGGCCATTTTTGAGAGTCATTTGGGAAAAGCCGTGAAATCGGAAGTACTGTAGACTTAGGACTGGCAGGAGGACCGGGCGGTCGCTGCCGGAGGCTCGGGAGACTGAGACCGCCGGGGGAGGAAAGTCCGAACTCCGCAGGGCAGTGTGCCGGATAACGTCCGGGACGTGAGCGTAAAGGCTCATGGACGGCCAGTGCCACAGAAAAGAAACCGCCTCGGCTACCCCTTCCCCGTTTCTTCGGAACCGGTCGAGGGCCACCCTGGAGACGCAAGACCCAAGTGGGCCCGGCTTGCCGGGAGTGCTTGCCGTTGCGACAACTCCAGCGCCGGGGTAAGGGTGAAATGGTGCGGTAAGAGCGCACCGCTCCGGCGGTAACGCCGGGGGCAGGGTAAACCCCACACGGAGCAAGACCAAATAGGGAGGGAAGCGCTTGCATCGAGTCATGCAGCGCTGCGCATCGGCCCGACGCGTTCAGGCGGCTCGTAGCACGTGCCGAAACCTCCGGGTAGGTCGCTGATGAACGTCCGCGGCGACGCGGCGTCTAGAGGAATGACCGCACACGACAGAATTCGGCTTACAGGTCCTTTTGCCGAATTGCTTTGAACGACGACAGCCCCGGCCGGAGAGATTTCCGGCCGGGGCTGACCATTTGTGGAGAGCAGCGGGTCAGCTCACAGAGACCTGTGGGCCAGAAAAAGGATGGGCAGCCCGACGTACGGACTGCCCTGGAATTGCCCCGAAACTCGTACTTTGAGGTTACGGCAGCGTGTAGCGAAGGGCGGTGAAGACCATGTTCTCGATGCCCTTGGCGCCGATGCCGGCGGCTCCCGACCATCCCTCACGAACGAAGTAGCCGTAGTGGAATCCTTGGCGGAGCCGGCCGCGATCTCCCTTGTAGAGGTCGTACCAGTAGCCGCCGGCGATCTCTTGCACGGCACGGGTTTGCGCGCCGCAGGAGCCGCCGGGATAAAAACCAGTGGAACCGCCGTTGATGCCGGGGTTGGCCGTGACGTTGCAAGCTGCGTTTGAAAGCAGCGGTGAACCGTAGCCGACGGCTGCGGCGGTGGGCGAGGCCCAGTGGCCGCCCCATGCGCCGTTGGCATCCTGCGCGGCTGTGGGCGCGGCGAGAGTGAAGCCGCCGGGCGAGGGCGTGCGGCTGGCGTAGTCGCCGCCGTAGTAGGACCAGAGCAGCAGCCGGGGGGTCGCATTGACCTCGGCTGAGAGCAGGCCGCTGAGGTTGTGCAGAGGAGAGAACCTGCCCGAAGCATCGGAGGTCACGTCAGGCAGGCTGGAGCCGTAGCGGCCCGTACCCGATCCGTAGAGGCCTTTGGCGCCAAGGCTCAACTTGTTGGACATCAGCGGAATGCGCAAGCTGCCGCCGACGCCGCCGAGGACGATGCTGTTAGTGAAGGAGCCCGCGGTGGTCAGAGCCGGGGCAACCGGGTTACAGCCGGGGGTGGACTTGGGGCAGGTCGTATCATAGAGGCCGCCATAGAGGTAACTGTTGGTCGTCTCGCCGGGATAGACCGTCTCATGGGCAAAGCGAAGGATGCCAAAGACCTCATAGTGGCCGATGCCGGGATCGAAGGCGGCCTTCAAGAGCAGGTCGGGAGCTTTGTTGAAGGAGATATTGGCCAGATTGGTGCAGGAGTTCGTCGTCTTGTAAACCGGAACCGCGACGTTCTTGCCGTCCGAGTCGACCGTGTTGGTATAGTTCACGATGGTGGTCGAGGGAGAGCAGGAGCTGATGGCGTTGTTGAAGGCGCCAGAGTTCAGACCGGCGCTGCCCACGACGGCATAAGGGGTATTGCCGGCGAGCGTGGCCGCATAGGAGAGCTGCGGATTTTCGGCGGAGACGCCAAAGGCGGCCTTGTTGAAGCTCTTGACGACGCGGAAGGCGTACTGGCGGGTCCAGACAAAGCCCGGCATGTAGTTTGGGTCACCGGTCTGCGGAACTGCGATATCGGCGGCCGGGCTGGTGATGCCTTTTCTGTTTTCGGCAGCCAGTGACCAAAGCTGACCAACTGTATAAGACCAATGATTGTTGGTCTCGGCCTGCACGTAAAGCAGCCTCTGCCGCAACAGGTAGCTGTTGGACTGCGTGTTGCTGGAGGTGGTGCCCGCGCCGACGAAATCGGCCTCGTAGTAGCCGCGTATGGTTCCCCAGTTGACCTTGCCCTCGGCCATCAGTGTGAAGCGCGAGGTGCTCGGCGAGCCGTAAAACTCGCTCAGCGAATAGGAATCCGCATGCTCGTATGGCACTGCGCCAAAGCCCGTGGCGATGTCGCCGCCGGTGGCGTGGGAACGCCAGACGGTATCGCCCTCGAGAAAGCCGCCAGGGGTCAGAGTGATGCCCCTGAAGTGCAGCGTACTCGGGCTCTCGATGGACTTTTTGATCTTGGTGGTCTCGTCCGTGACCGTGGCCGCCAGAGTTGTCTGGCTGGCCTTGAGGCCGGTGACGGCAGATTGGAGAGTTGTCACAGCGGCGGCATTCTCACCGACGGCCTGCTGCTGGGTGGTTGCAGCGGCTTCTGCTCTGGCAGCGGCTGCCTGAGCGTCGGCGGCAACCTGGGCGGCCTTCTTCAACTCAGCGTCTTTTTGGGCCATGCCTGTCTTGAGGCCTTCAATCTGTTTGGCCTGATCTTCCATCTGTTGGCGGAGGGCTTGAATCTGCTCCTGGACTGTGGGCGGGGGAGGCGTTTTGGCCTTCTTGGCCGCGACATGCTTCTTGACGGCCGGCTGGTTCGTGGCGGTCTGTCCGAAGCTTGGAACAAGACACACCGCAAGCATTGCCGCGGTGGCGGCATTGACTTTAAATCTCATCAAACAACTCTTTCTTTCCCGGTTGGAAAGGGACTTTGATTTCTATTATCGACGGAAACTGAGAGAAGTTACTCTCGGAGTGGTGTGATTTTGCCAAAAGAGCGGTTGGGGTTCCCAAAGCCTGTATCCGCTTGCCGAAAGATCCCAAAAAGGGATGCGACCTGACGGATCGCTTAGGATGGAAGCATGTTGCGAGTAAAGCTGTTGGAGGCGGGGGCGCGCGCGCCCGTGGTGGCTCATCCGGGCGAGGATCTGGGCTATGATTTGTTTGCGCTTGCGGATGCGGTACTGGCTCCGCGGGCTGCCGTGAAGGTACGAACAGGTATTGCCGTCGAGGCGCGGCATCCGGCAACCGGCGAGCCTTTGGGACTGCTGGTGCGGGACCGCTCGTCGATGGCCTCCAAAGGGGTTGCGACGACGGCCGGAGTGATCGACGCCGGCTACCGGGGAGAAATTCTAGTGCTGATGACCAACCTGGGCGAGGCTGCCATCGAGTTGAAGGCCGGAGAGAAGATCGCGCAGATGATTCCAATTCCCGTTCTCACTGGAGACGTGGAAACCGTCGAGAGCCTTGAAGACTCGGCGCGGGCTGAGAAGGGGTTTGGCAGTTCGGGACGTTGACAGAAAGGAACAGCTTTCCATGATCACGATTCTCGGAGCAGGCGGCGCGATCGCCGATGAACTGGCCAAAGTGCTGGCGGCTGGCAAGAAGCCATTCAAGCTGGTAGGCCGCCACCCGGTCTATCGGGAGGGCGCCGCGGAGCTTGTTTCCGCCGATCTCTCAGACCAGGAGCAGACGATCAACGCGGTGGCAGGCTCCGAGGTGGTGTATCTGCTGGCTGGTTTGAAATACGATCACAAGCTCTGGACAGAGATGTGGCCGCGGATCATGGCCAACACTATCGAGGCATGCAAGCGCGCGGGTGCAAAGCTGATCTTCTTTGACAACGTGTATATGTACGGCAGAGTCGACGGCGCAATGACCGAGGAGACTCCCTTCAACCCATGCAGCCGGAAGGGCGAGGTTCGAGCGAAGATCGCCGCTTCACTTATCAATCAGTGGAAGGCCGGCAATCTCACGGCAATGATCGCGCGCTCGGCTGATTTCTACGGACCCGGCGCAAAGAATGGAATTCCAAATACGCTTGTCTTTGAGCCTTTGAGCAAGGGCCGGAAGGCGATGTGCCTGGCGAGCGACTCGCAGCCGCACTCCTGCACCTACACGCCCGATGCGGCGCAGGCGCTTGTTGCGCTGGCCGAGAGCGCGACGGCATGGAACCAGACATGGCATCTGCCGACGACCGCAGATCCGCCAACCGGGCGGGAGTTCATTACCAGCGGGGCAAATGAGATGGGTGTCGAGGCGAAGTATCGTCTGCTCGGCAGGCCCATGGTGCGTGTCGTTGGATGGTTCAATCCGATGGTGGGCGAGGTGTACGAGATGCTCTACCAGAACGACGCGCCGTATCTGTTCGATTCATCGAAATACGCTCGCGCCTTCGGCTTCGCGGGAACGCCTTATGCGGAAGGGATTCGCGCGACGGCCGCATCCTATCAAGACGTTTAGCCACGTTTAGCCGGGTCCAAGTCCCAAATTGCCGCGGGAACACTCGAAACGGTTGCTCGCATACCGAGCTGGGCTGTGTGCCTGCGCATCGCCTGCCTGGAGACGCGATTAGCTGCTCCAGCCTTTGGCTCGTTCGACGGCCTGGGACCAGCGCCCGCGCCGCTCGGCACGCTCATTCGCATTCATCTTCGGCTCAAAGCGCACATCGCCCTGGCGTTTGGCACGCAACTCCTCGGGCCCGGCCCAGAAGCCTGTTGCGAGGCCAGCCAGGTAAGCCGCGCCCATTGCCGTCGTCTCCGTTACTTGCGGCCTCACTACCGGTACGCCCAGCACATCGGCCTGGAATTGCATCAGCAGATTGTTTACTGCTGCGCCACCATCGACGCGCAGTGCGCCGAGCGGGGTCGTCTCGCTCTCGACGGCTTCGAGAACGTCGGCCACCTGGAAGGCGATCGACTCCAACGCCGCTCGGGCAATCTCTCCCGGTTTGGTGCCGCGCCGCAGGCCGATCAACATTCCGCTGGCGTGCGGGTCCCAGTGCGGCGCGCCAAGGCCAACAAACGCCGGGACAAAGACCACGCCGCCGGAATCCGGCACCGAGGCGGCCAGCGCCTCCACTTCAGCTGACGAGCCGATGAGTTTCAAATTGTCCCGCAGCCACTGCACCACCGCACCGCCAATAAAGATGCTCCCCTCGAGCGCATACTCCAGGCGATGCTGCGCGCTCGCGGCGAGAGTGGTAATGAGCCGGTGCTTCGAGCGCACGAAGCCCGTGCCGTTGCCATCCACTCCAGTTCCAATGTTTTGCAGGAGAAAGCAACCGGTCCCGTAGGTGTTTTTCGCTTCGCCGGCCCGCCAGCACAACTGGCCGAAGAGCGCGGCCTGCTGGTCTCCGGCGATTCCCGCAATCGCCACGCCGCCGAGGCCTAGGGTGGTCGTCACCTCGCCCACTCGCTCGCTCGACCAAACCACCTCCGGCAACAGGCTTTCGGGAATGTTGAAGATACGCAGCAGCTCCGCGTCCCACCTGCCCTCGACGATGTTGAAGAGCAACGTCCGCGAGGCATTGGTCACGTCGGTTACGTGCCGTGCTGCGGTGGTCAGATGCCAGATCAGCCAACTATCGACGGTTCCAAAGGCCAGTTCGCCACGCTCGGCCCGAGCCCGCGCTCCCGGCACGTTGTCCAGAATCCAGGCCACTTTGGTCGCCGAAAAATAGGGGTCCAGCACGAGGCCAGTCTTCGCCGAAACTGCCTCTTCGACTCCGCTCTCGACCAAAGCGCTGCACTGCGCGGCGGTGCGCCGGTCCTGCCAGACAATTGCGGGGTAGATTGCCTTGCCGGTCGCACGATCCCAGACAATCACCGTCTCGCGTTGGTTGGTAATCCCAATGGCTGCAACATCTTTCGGCACTGCGCTGGCCCGTCCCAGCACCTCGACCGCGCAACTCAACTGGCTGGTCAGGATCTCGGTTGGATCGTGCTCCACCCATCCGGCCTGCGGGTAAAACTGCTCGAACTCATGCTGCGCCACAGCGACAATCGTCCCGGCTTCATCGAACAGAATTGCCCGCGAACTGGTCGTTCCCTGGTCCAGTGCAAGAACATAGCTCATCTCAAGCTCTCCGCCTTCGGACCTCAGTCAATCACGCGCAACCTGCAACGGGCAAGTTAACATATACCCATCATGTCCGAGCCAGAAAGCCAATCCGGAGAAGCGCCCCTTCGCGGGTCAGTGCTGGTGTTGTTGCAATTCGACGTCTGCGAGGCGATCCGCCTCGACAAGCTTCAGGAACTCGTAAGCGCCCGCAAGGTCGACAAGCCCAGCATGAAGCACCCCGCGCCGGGCTATGTGCGCTACCAGAGGCCGCCGGTCGTGGTGCCCGCCGAGCCGCTGGTGCTGGAAAGCGGCGAACGGCTTCAAGGCGAGATCAAGTACTACGACTATGGCGTGCTCAGCGTGATCTTCGAGCTGCCTTTTGCCGGCGATTGGGACAAGCTGACCGGCCTGGCGAGCCGCTGGGTTTGGGATATTGACTTTGCGGCCAAGGCCACTGAGATTGTTCGCGCAAGCCTTAAACGCGCTGCGCCAGCGCTCATCAAGCCCTACGATGAGTGGCTCAGCGAAGATTATCTGATCTTTCACATTCGCGAGACTGAGGGGTCGCCCACTGTCACGGATCTTATTCACCAGCACGGCGCGCACATCGCGCAGGTCGTCCGTGGAGACACGGGCCAACTGGCCGAGAGCGAATGCAATGAAGTGCTGCAATCGCGCATCTCCTACTATGCCAACGATCTGGCGGTCATCGGATGGAACGCGGCCTTTCTCTACGACAGCACCGCGGGTGCGGAGATGGCTGTGCAGTTGCTCGAATATGCGAATTCGCAGTTGCTTGAATTCCGTTACTATGACGATCTGCTGACCGAGGAGCTGGAACGGGTTTATACCATTCTGGACAAAGGCACGGGCATCCTGGCGCGCTGGCGGCTGGCGCGCTCAGCCACGCGGCTGCACACGGTTCTGCTGGATGTGGCGGAGCTGACCGAGCACGCTGACAACGCCATCAAGTTTTTGAGCGACATGTTCGCGGCGCGCCTCTACAGATTGGCTGCCTCGAAGGTTGGTGTGCCTGACTACAAGGACCTGGTGACACGCAAGGTGCATACCGCCGAGGAACTCTACCACTTCATGGTGGACCAGTTTAACCAGAGCCGCGCCTTCTTCATGGAGCTGACGGTCGTGATTATCCTGGTGGTGGAGCTGGTGTATATGTTTGAAGGAAAGATGTTTTAGGCGTCGCGGCGCCGACCCTGCCGGGAGCGTATGTTGAACCAAAAGATACGGCTAATCCGATTCGGATAGCGTTAAATCCAGGAGTTTTGTATCCTATAGATGATACCCCGCAAGTTGACGGATAACCCCAACCATCCAACCGAGGAGATCGATATGGCAAATACAGTTAAGAAGACAACAGCAGCCCCTAAACCCACCAAAACAGTAGCGAAAAAAGAGAAAGTTGTGAAGGCGCCAAAGCCGATGATGCCATCACGCGAGCAGATTGAGCAGCTTGCGCGGAGCTATTGGGCCGCGCGTGGCTACCAGGACGGCTCGGCAGAGCAGGATTGGCTGCGGGCTGAGCAGGAATTGCTCAAAAAGGCGTCGTAGAAGAGCCGCCTGCCGTTTTCGAAAAGATGTCTTGCGTTCTCCGCTGCCGCGATGCAGTCGAAGTGTACTGCTCTCAGAGAGAGATGTGCGCTTAGGCTGGCGCTAGCTGACTGGAAATTCCCGATTCTCGTGGATCACGTCGAAGGCTCCACCTCGATGTTGCGGGTTTATGCGCGTGCAGAGCAAGAACCCGGGCCTGAAGGCCTCGCCCTTTTCGCTCTCTTTCCAGGGGGCTGAATCCCCCTGCTCCCTCCGCAATTGCGATCCACAACGGAGAGCATTAGAACGGGAAGAGTGTGTCGGAAGTAGAGGGCATGGCGGTCACGCGTGAACGGCGGCGAGGGGGCTGGGGAGTGGGCGAGGCCAGAAGGCTGGCGATCTCGCGGAGTTCGGCGCGGGCGTGGGCTATGGTCGAGGCGATCTTGTCCTGTGCCTGGCCGGAGGGAGCCTGAGGGGAGTCGAGGATCAGGAGCTGGGGGGTGGCAGGGGACTCCTGCTGAGGCTCGGGCTGAGGGAGCGGCTGAGGGCCGGAGAGCGGAGCTTGCGGCAACTGCAGGGCCTGGCGGGCGCCGGCGAGCGTATAGCCCTCGATGTGGACCAGAGTCTTGATGCGCAAGGCTAGTTCAACGTCGCGGCGGCGGTAGAGACGCTGGCCGGTTCCACTCTTGTTGGGCTTGAGCTGGGGAAACTGGGTCTCCCAAAAACGCAGGACATAGGTCTCTACACCGCAGATACGTGCCACGTCGCCAATCTTGAAGTAGAGGCGGTCGGGGATCGCGGGCTGGTCGACGGCGCGATTTTTGCGTTGCTGCAAGGCCATGGTCGAAGTGGGAAGGCTGCGTTGGCTTCTGGCGGGGAACCTTCTCTAGAGGGGATTATAGGCCACAGATTGCACCGTTTGTGAAGCAAAATCTCGGACAAGATTTTATAGCTGTGTGGGAAAACAGGCGTGGGTTCGTGGATTCCCACCCATTCGCCAGAAAGAAGGCGAATGGATGGGGCACGGAACGCGATTTTGCGGGTCAAATTCTAGCGGAAGTGAGGAGAAGTTCGTGGTATCCCTGGTCTCAAAGTCGAGACCAGGGGCACCCCGGCTTGCTGGATTTAAGCGATTCTACGTTTGATGGCTTACTGCTTTTTGAGGACGGCTGCGTTCTTTTCGTCGGAGAGGATGGTGGACTCGAAGCGGCGGAAGTCGGCGGCTCTGGCGGGAGGAATCTCGACCTGGCGGACGATGTATTCGCGCTCGTAGTGGAGGAGATTTCCTTTGGCAGAGACCTTGGAGTGATAGCTGGCGAAGTCGAGGTCGAGGTCGACGGGGTCTGGAGTTTCATCGACGACGTAGCCGGCGGGAATGGCGATGTCAAAGCTATCGCGCCAGCGGCCGGTGGCATCGAGGTCGATGGGATAGATGCGCGGCTTGTCGTCAAAAGGCCGGGCATAGGAGCCGACGACGCGGGGCCGGACGAGCAGCAGTGGACCGGCCTGATGGGAGTATTGGTGCGCGGTAACTTTGTAGTGGAATTCGAGAGGCTTGTCGAGGGCGGAGGGCTCGATAAATGAAAAAGCGTCGAGGGTCACGCCGGGGAGAGTGGAGGCTAGATGTCTCTCCCAGCCTTCGCGGCGTTCCTTTTCGTCGGTTAACTTGAGTACCCATCGCAAATCGCCGCCTTCAGGTCCGATGTGGGCGGTGTCAACAGAACCGGTCAGAGTGCCATCGGGAGAAAGAGTGAATGAGCCTTTCTGTTCGGTGCCGTTGGCGTCTGAATCGAGGACGGGAAGAGCAATGATCTGGCTGGAGGCTCCGGTGGCTAGAATGCCGTAGCTGCCTTGCAGGTAATTCGGAAGGTTGCCGACTGGGGTTCGTTCGTTGGTGGGGTCGAAGATGAGGTAGCGCTTGCCGTCTTTGGCTTTGACGATGGCTTTGAGGCGGGGATCGTTTACGTCCGCGGGAATCTCGATGGCGGTAATCATGTGGTCTCCATAGAAGGAGGGAGCCTCAGGATCAATGACCCCGCGCCGGTCGTCAACGAGGACATAGAAACCGTGGATGCCTGCGACCTGTGACATGGAGATAAGCAGCGTGGTTTTGTCTTTGCAGTCGCCGTAACGGTTGCGAAAGATGTCGGCGGCATGGTTCGCCTGCCAGCCGCTGATGCCACGCGACACAATGAAGTAGCGAACATTCTTCTGAATGTATTCGGTGATACGGCTGAGCTTGGAATAGAAGTCCGGCGCGCCGGCGATGAGGCTCTGGGTTTGAGAGGTGATCTCCGGGGAAGGGTCCGGGCGGTTGGCCTCCAGGGCCGTCCATCGCTGCCCGAGAGCTTTCCACTCGTTGTCTTTTCCTTCGACACCGGCATCACCCCAATGAACAGACATCCGCGCGGTGAGAGCTGCCCCGTCCGGATGGGACTTTACCTCGCGGAGATCGAGTGCGTGCACGTCTTTGATCTCCCAGCGCCAGTGGTTGGGAGCGACTTCGACGGGCTTGACGGGCTGGAATCTGTGCCATGCCTCGGAGTGGGCGCGGCCTGGGGGCAGATCGACTTCAAGAGCCTGAAAGACGAAGGGGATGGAGCTCTGAAACTGCCAAACCGTCTCCTGCTGATAGGGTGCGAGCAACTCCTCTGACTCACAGATGATGGTGGCGCCGACGTCGGCTGCGGGCGGGAGCACGACGCGGCGCTTGTGGGTGGAGAGCATGACGGGAATGCCGGTATCTCCCACATCGACGAAGTCGGTTTCCTGCGCGGGGTACTGCTTTTCATCGGCGGCGATGGTCCATGCACGGAAGTAGATGATCTTCTCATCGACATCGAAGGAGACTCCGCAGGGTGCATCACGGCGGCCTTGCGGCTTGAGGATGCGAGTCGCAATCCGCTCGCGCTCGGTGGCGCGGCCCTGATCGTCGACGGTCTCGACATATTCGTCGAAGAGGATGACTGCGGGGGAATCCTTGGCGTAGTCGGGGGTCTTGGTCTTGGCGGCTTCAAGGCCCCAGTCGGGGATTGGCTTGTCCTTGCTAAACCAACTGGCGAGGGCGGGAGTGGCAGCCAGAAGGGCGAGAGCGACCAGCGCGGAAGATAAGCGGGATGATTTGGAGGAGAGCGGAAGAGCCATGATCAGTTTCCTTTTGCTGCGGGCGCGCGGGTGAGGACGAGTTGCTGCTGGTCGGCGGCGGCTACTTTCTGGTAGAAGCCGCGGAGGTCGTTGTACTCCTCGGGCTTGGCGATGGTGAAGGCGCGGGCAAATTGGCGGACGATGGTGATCTTGCCGGGAACGGAGACGACCTTGGTGGCATACGCGGCATGGTCCGCCCAGGGAATCTTGGTGTCCTGGGGAGCGCCCTCTACGGTGAGATTGGCTGGAAGGTGATAGACGATCTGGTCGTTGACCTGTTCGTCGTAGTGCATATCGACGGGCTCCAGGCGCTTCTCCTGACCGACAAAAGGATGGCCGCCGCGCGTCTCAAAGAAGAATCCGGGGATGAGGATGCGCTTGGAGGTGACCACGCCAAGGGTTCCGCGAATCTTCACCACAGCCACTAAATTGGAATAGGAATCATCCAGGCCGACGAAGTGATCGACATGGGCTTCAACGCCGTCGGGAACCAGGGATTCGAGGGAGTGGTCGAACTGTTTCTTGACCTCGTCGAGGTCATTCCGGATAGCGATCTGCCTCCAGCGAAGAGCCTCTTGGCCGGTCATTGAAAAGCGGAGGACTCCGGTGATGGAGCCGTGGTCGTCGAAGGTAATGTCGCCGGTGCGGACGGTTTTGTTGTCGGTGTAAGCCTGCTCCGGAGTCTCGGTGACGCCTTGCTCGCCCGCATTTTGACGGACGCCCTTCGCGCTGGAGTGTCTCCAATTCACGGTTTGGAAGGGGCACATCTTTTCACCGGGATCGAGAAGGATCTCTTTGCCGCCGGTGTTGAGGATGACAATATCGTCGTCGAACTGCTTGAAGTTAAGGTAGCTGATATCGAATAAATGGCGGCTGCGATCGGCTACTTTCATGTCGTAGGCGGTGAGCCCGGCGGCGCGCAGCATAGCCAGGTAGAGCAGTGCGATGTCGTTGCTGTCGCCGCTCTTTTGCACCCAGGTATCCTCGGCACGCCTGGCGACCTTCTGATGGAGACGCTTGAGTTCAGCTTGATTCTTTTGACGCGAGAAATCGGTATTGTCGAGCGCCTGGACGGCTTGATAGAGCTTTCTGGCTTTGTCGATGTCGCTGTCTGTGGGAGCGATCAGACCTGCGACAGCTTCCCGAATGGATTTGTTGGGTTCGGCGAAGTGATCGACTTCTTTTGACCAGCGCTTGGCTCTATCTATCCAGAAGTTTTGGGAGCTGTTGGCGTTCTTGTAATAGAACTGCACGCGATAGAGCAGGCTCTCGATGGGCGGCATGAATTCTTCGTTGGGGGTGGCTGGAATGTCGGTCAACTCGAGGCGGTAGGTACCGGCGATGTCGGGCTTGATCGCAGTGTTGTTGGGCAGGATGGACCACCAGATGAGGGAGTTGAGCGGGTCGCCCGTCTCAGAATCGACCAGGAAGTGGCCTGTTCCTTCCATGATTCCAGTCAGGAATGCCTTGAAGGGCTTGAAGAAGAAGCGCTCGTGATGAACGAAGTAGGGGCGCTGAACCTCCCAGATAGGCTCTGAGGAACGATATTCCTCGAAGGAGAGCCGGTAGTGATATTCGAGGATGCTGCCGACCTCGACGCTGGGCAAGGTGAAGACCATGCGATTGATCTGCCAATCGTAACCTTGTTTGGACTTTGACTTGGAGGTGAGCAGGTCTTCGGGTTTGCCGAGGAGCGGAATGACCGTTCCGTCGGAGTGGATGGTGCGGGCCTCAATGCCCTCGACTTTGGTTGCGCCGTGCAGATAAGGAATCTCGACGGTCGCCAGTTCCTTGCCCTTCTCCTGAAGCACCTTGATGCGCGCGTAGAAGTTCTGGACGTGGAGCGGATCGTCGTAAGTCTCCACGATGTCGAGGTAGACGGCGGCGGCTCCCGGAGCTTTGGGGTCGGCTGTCATCTTGAGCTCTTCCTGGGTTGGCTCTTTGAACTGGGCGTGAAGCAGAGTTGGAGAGACCAAAAAGAGAATCAGAAAGGCGGCAATGTTCGACAGACGAAGCGCCGCGCACTGGCGGGCGGTCGACGGGGGACGGGTGCAGGGCGCGGGGGAGAACATCAGTTGCCTTTCGGTGCTGCGGGTGCTGTGGTGAGTACGAGTTGCTGCTGGTCGGCTGCGGCTATCTTCTGATAGAAGCTGCGGAGGTCCTGGTACTCCTCGGGCTTGGCGATGGTGAAGGCGCGGGAGAGCTGGCGGGCGATGGTGACTTGACCTTGGGCTGTAACCACTTTAGTGGCGTAGACGGCATGTTGGGGCCAAGAGACTTTGTTGTCCTGGGGCGTGCCCTCGACGGTGAGGCCTGCGGGCAGGTGATAGACGATCTGGTCGCCGATCTGCTGGTCGTAGTGCATGTCGACGGGTTCGAGACGCTTCTCCTGATTGACAAAGGGATGGCTTCCACGGGTCTCGAAGAAGAAGCCGGGGATGAGAAGACGCTTGGAGGTTGCGCTGCCGAGATTGCCGTGGACGTTGATGACGGCGACGAGATTGACATAGGGATCGTCGAGGCCGAGGAAATGATCGAGATGAGCTTCGATGCCTTCTGGAACCTGCGATTCGAGGGAATGATCGAACTGTTTCTTGACCTCGTCGAGGTCGTTGCGAAGAGAGGTCTGACGCCAGCGTAGGGCTTCCTGGCCGGTCATTACGAAGCGGAGAGTGCCGGTGATGGCGCCTTGCGCGTCAAGGGTGATGTCGCCGGTACGGACCGTCTTGTTATCGGGGTAAACCTGCCCCGGCGAAGTGGCCATGAACTTATCGCCAGCGCCCTGGCGAAGGCCTGAAGCCAGAGAATGCCTCCAGCTTACCGTCTTGAAGGGGCACATTTTTTCGCCGGGATCGAGCCCGATCTCATTGCCGCCTGTGTTGAGAAGCACAATGGTGTCATCGAGCTGGTACGGATTCATGTAGGTGGGATCAAAGATGCCTTGCTCGCGATTGACGACCTTCATGGCGTCTGCGTTGAGGCCGGCGGCGCGCAACATAGTCAGGTAGAGCAATGCAATATCTTCGCTGGAGCCGCTCTTTTGTTCCCAGGTGTCCTGAGCGTGCTTGGCGGTTTTGATTTTGAGCTGCTTGAGCTCGGATTCGGTTTTCTTGCGGGAGTAGTCGGTGTTATCGAGGGCCTGAACGGCGACGTAGAGTTTTTTGGCTTTGTCGAGCTCGCTGTCGGTGGGGGCGACCAGTCCGGCGACGATGTCCTTGATAGTTTTGGAGGTTTCGGCAAAGTGATCCACATCTTTTGACCAGAGCTTGGTCTCGGCGCTCCAGAAGTTGGCGACGCTGTTTTCGCTCTTGTAGTAGAACTCGACCTTATAAAGGAAACTCTTGATGGGAGGCATCCATTCCTCGTCTGGAGTCGGAGGAATATCGGTGATATCGACGCCATAATGTCCTCCAGCGTCGTTCTTTACAGTCACACCGGGGGGAAGCTTTGCCCACCAGAGGAGGTGGTTGAGCACGCGCCCGCGTTCATCCGTCAGAGTCGAATATATGCTGGTCACATTCTGGGCACCGGGCAGGAAGGCCTTGTAGGGAGTAAAGAGGTAATGCGCCTTGTGGACGAAGTAAGGCCTCTGCACTTCCCATGTCGGGGAGGAGTATACGTTGTCGTCATACTCCAATTGATAGTGATATTCGAGGATGCTGCCAACCTCGACACTGGGGAGGGTAAAGACCTTGCGGTTGACCTGCGTTGACTCGCCATTTCGGTCTTTCGTCTTGAAGGCCAACAGATCTTCAGGCTTGCCGACGAGGGGAATCACGGTGCCGTCGGAGTGAATGGTGCGGGCTTTGATGTCGGCGATCTTGAAGTTACCGTGCAGGTAGGGGATTTCGACGGTGGCCAGTTCCTTGCCCTTCTCGGCGAGTACTTTGATGCGCGCGTAGAAGCTTTGGTAGTGGTTCGGATCGTTGTCGATCTCTTCGACGTTGAGGTAGACGGCGGATGCGCCGGGGGCCTTGGGGTCGGCGGTCATCTTGAGCTCTTCTTGAGTTGGTTCCTGGAACTGGGCGTGAAGAAGAGCCGGTGACACGAGTGCTATGAGCAGGGCAAGTGTGCGGACGAAGCGGGAGGTGCGCATAGTTCTTCCTTGGCGTGCAGACGGATAGAAGCCCGTAGCGAGGGTGTGGATTTAATGCAGCGATTTTACATCCAGGAAATTTTGGCGTCGAGGGGGGCGTCTTATCAGCAACTCAACGAGTCAGCAGGCCGGCGAGTTAGAGGCTTGGGGAATCAGCGAGTTGGCTGGTTTTGAGCAGGGTGGAGACGAGGGAGATGGGAAGGCCGACGACGTTGAAGTAACAGCCCTCGATGCGGGGAATCCAACGGGCGGCGCGGCCTTGGATGGCGTAGGCTCCGGCCTTGTCCATAGGCTCACGGGTGGCGACGTAGTCGGCGATCTCCTGGTCGGATAATTCGAGGAATTGGACGGTGGTGACTTCGGCGGCGGATTCGATGCGATGGGCGGAGACGAGGGCGATGCCGGTGATGACACGATGGGTGCGGCCGGAGAGGAGACGCAACATGCGGGCGGCGTCGGCGGGGCTTTCTGGTTTGCCGAGGATATGGTTGTCGAGGGTGACTGTTGTGTCGGCGCCGAGCACTTGCAGTGCGGCAGATGGCGCTTGCGCGCCATGGGGTTCGTGGCTTCCCACCCTTTCGCCAGAAAAAAGGCGAAAGGATGGGGCACCAAGGATCTCGTTGTAAACGGCTTGGGCTTTTTCGCGGGCGAGGCGGGTGACGTAGGCGATGGGGTCTTCGTTGGGGTAGGGGTCTTCAGGGATGTCGGCGGGATGGACTTCGAATGTGAAGCCGGCTTGGGTGAGGAGTTCGCGGCGGCGGGGGGAGGCTGAGGCCAGGATCAGCATATTTGGATTATTGCAGTTGGGCGGAGTTTGCGGTGTTAGCGGAGTTGGCGTGGCGGGGTGAGGTTCGTGGAATCCCAAGTCCGAGAGTCCGGACCTCGGCCACCCTGGAAAACGCGGTGGTTATCCATCCATTGATTGCAAGGCTTTTGGCAAATTCTCGTTCTGACGGGTCTCACGCCAAAGATCGATCAAGAAGGACTTTAGTACGACGAATGCGTTTTCGGCATCTACGACTTGCGATCTCTCCGGCTCATGAAAGTGAAGGTTCTGGCGAGACCATGCAATCTGTCTCGGTGCGCTTCTGGCGATCAATGTGACTCTCGGTATGGGAGGATCATATAGCTCCAGCCTTCTGTCTGCAGTGGAGAAGATAATGTGCTCCATCGAGAATCCTGCCCTGAAATGCTGGTGCAGTTCGGTATCAATCCCAGCCTTGATAACTGGCCTCGCAAAGTCCTTGTAGCTGATCCAATATTCGGTGTTGGGGTATTCTTCGATCTCCTTCACAACCCACAGCCAAGAATCTTCATTCGAATCCAGATAGAAACCTTGAGATCCAACGTTCATTTCAGATGCTCCAAGTTTTTCATTCTCAGACGGTGAGGCCGGTTTGGAGGGTGGTGGGGGTGGCGAGGCCCCAGGCCATGGCGGGGGTATTGTGGGCTAGGCCGAAGCGGCCATCGGGGCCTAAGAGGATGATGCCGCCGTGGCCGCCTAGACGGCTATACAGGTAGGAGATGGCTTCGCGGGCGGCGATTTCGGGGGCTGTGCCGGAGGCTACTCGGTCGGTGGCCCACTTGCCGAGGACGAGCTTCATGATGGGTTCGCCCCAGCCGGTGAGGGAGACGGCGGCGGAGAGATTGTCTGCATAACAGCCGCAACCGATGAGGGAAGAGTCGCCGACTCGGCCGGGAGTTTTGTTGAGGGTGCCTCCGGTGGAGGTGGCTGCGGCGAGGTTGCCTTGGGAGTCTAGGGCTACGGCTCCTACGGTGTCGTGGCTGTCGTACTTGAACGAAGACTCTGGGTTCGTGGTATCCCAGGTCTCAGAAGCGAGACCTGGGGCACCCGAAGTGTCGTGACAGTCCTGCTTGGAAGAAGAGGCCGGGTACTTTGTTCCCCCGGTCTCAAAGTCGAGACCGGGGCCACCCGGGGCATCCGAGGTTTGGGCGGCTGGTCCGACGGCGGTTTCGGGGGTTTTGTCGTCGTGGAGGATTGGGTGCAGAGGAGAGTCCTGGCCGGAGAATGTGTCGTCGCCAAGGCCGGCGGCTTCGCGGAGCTTGGCGTGGGCGAGGCGTTCGCGTTCGCGGTCGAGGACGAGCTCGGCATTGTCGATGAGGGTCATGCCGTGGGCGTGGGCGAATTGCTCCGCGCCGGGGCCGACGAGATAGATGTGCGGGCTCTCTTCAAGGATGAGGCGGGCGGCCTGGATGGGGTTGCGGAGGCGTTCGACACAGGCCACGCCGCCGGCCTTCATGCGGCCGCCGTCCATGAGGAGGGCGTCGAGCTGAACACGGCCGTCGGAGGTGAGAAAGCTGCCGCGGCCGGCGTCAAATGTGGGGTCGTCTTCGAGGACGGTGACGGCTGCTTCGACGGCATCGAGGGCCGAGCCGCCGCGCGAGAGGATGGCATAGCCGGTTTCAAGGGCGTTGCGGACGCCTTCTTCGTGGACTTGCGCCGCGTCGGCGGGGATGGCCCATGCGCCGCCGTGAACGAGCAGGGTGGGGAGATTTTTGGCGGAGGTCGTCACTGGTTTATCGTAGAGCATTTGGGTTCCGGTTATCCCACCCTTGTGAGGTGTCAGTAAAAGATGACCGGTGGTTGGTTTAGGTTCGTGGTTTCCCAGGTCTCAAGTTCGAGACCTGGGGCACCCGATGGCCGGTAAGCGGAATTACTGCATTGGGTATCTTTCTTGGGTTTTGGAATTTGTGTCAATGAGTTATCAGAAGATAACTTTGGATAAGTGGTTGAAAGAAGGAGATAAATAAGATGAATCAACCGTTGCGATGAATTATTGGGAGATTGGTTAAGCTTAGAACATTGAATGAGAGATAAGAGGACAGGAGAGAGTTAGCTTTCCTGATGGATTCGGACTACTTCTACGGGTTCGCAGGTGTGGGGAGAGGGTGAGAGGATTTTCAAGCCGCGCACGAGAGTTTTGACCTTGGCGAAGAGCCGCAATGGAACTGGCGAAAGCGGCTGAAGGCGGACGCGTTGTGCGAAAGGACTGTTGAAGAGATCCGAGCAACCTTCGAGTTGACGCGAAGCTGCGAGGGGCGGTGGAGGGCAGCTCTTTCACGAAGAAGCTGCTGAAGATTCGCGGCGGTTCAAGAGACAATTCGGTGGATGCAGGGGCGGTTCCCGCGAGGGGATCGCCCCTTTCTCTTTCTGCAAAGGATGCCGAGCCGGGAAGGTCAGGCCGGGATTGGCGGAGAGATGGTTGTGGCAGGGCGGAGAGCAACGGCGAAAAAGAAGCCAAGCGGAAATGGGAGCCAGAAGAAGAAGGCTGGCGGTGGAACGGCGAAGTTGAAGAAGGCAGCGGACAAAGAACTGGTTGAACACAGCGATGAGATTGTGCAATCGCTGCGCAAAAAGTTGATCAGCGGCAACGTTACCTGCGGAAAGCTGCTGATTTCACTTGCGGAAGGGCAAGCCGATTGTGAGGGCGAAGCGGTGGAGAGCAAGTTGCGCAGCATGGCTTCGGAGCTGGCATCGGAGCCGGAGTTCGATGGCGAGCTGAATGAAGCCGAGGCTGAGGCTGGTTTGAAAAGAGCAAAGTGATTTCGCATTTTTGGGTTCGTGGTTTCCCACCCATTCGCCAGAAAGAAGGCGAATGGATGGGGCACGGTGGATTCGTTGCTGGGACGTAGCTGGCGGGTTGAGGTTCATCGTTTCCCAGGTCTCAAAATCGAGACCTGGGGCACCCGGGGTCGTTGCCGGGAAGTAGCTGGCGGGTTGAGGTTGACGGAAGAAAAGGCTGATGGAGTTTTTTGCATGAACTCCAGGAAGAAGGAAGAGAGACGAATGAAGCTGACGAATCACGAGTGGTTGCGCGCCGGGAGATGGATTGGATTGTTGTCGATGGCGGTGTGCCTGATGGGAGCGGTGCTGGCGAGTGTCGCCGAGGCGCAGGCGATCAGCACGACAACGGTGCAAGGGACGGTGTATCTGGCGAATGGTCAGCCCGGCACGGGAACACTTGTGGTGAGCTGGCCTTCGTTCACGACGGCGAGCGGTCAGCTGGTTGTGGCCGGCAAGACGACGGTGACGATTGCACCGGATGGATTTGTTAGCGTGAATCTTGCGCCGAACCAGGGAGCGACACCGGCGGGGCTCTATTACACGGCGGTCTACTACATGAGCGACGGCACATCGAATACGCAGTATTGGGTGGTGCCGGCGGCTGCGCAGGCAACGCTGGGGCAGATTCAGGCGCAACTGATGCCGGCGGCTCAGGCGGTACAGGCGGCGAGCAAGTCGTATGTGGATCATGCGATCCAATCGCTTGCCGGCGGAACGCTGACGATCTCAGGCACAACGATGACTGGGCCGCTGACTTTGTGTTGCGATCCGATTGCGCCTATGCAGGCGGCGACCAAGCACTATGTGGATGAGAACGTCGCGCTGGCGGTGCCGATCACTGGCGGGACGATGACGGGACCGATTACCAGTCCGAAAATCGGTGGCGTGTATCAGGCCGACCAGTTCGCGGGTGCGGATTTTGGAGCGAAGCTGAGTGCTTGCATAAGTGGGCTGAGCGCGACGAACGGCGGTACATGCGACGCGCGGAATTTTAGTGGAACGTTGTCGATGGGATCGAACCTGACGATCTCGACGGCGAATGCGACGGTGCTGCTGCCCTGCGCGACGATTGCGACGAGCCATCAGCTGATTGTGACGGCGGGGACGAGAAATGTTTCGTTGCGCGGGTGCACGCTGCGCGGAACCAGTGCGGCGAGCGGAAGCCAAGGCGGGACGGTGTTTTTGTATTCGGGCGCTGGGGCGATGGTGCAGGTGGGCGATCCGACGTTTGCAGCGGATACGCAGGGCTTTCACCTGGATAACGTAGCGATCAATACGACAAATGCAGCGAATGCCACGGCACAGGGACTTGCCGCTTATCGCACGCAGGAGATGGATCTTGAGAGCCTGTATTTTCTGGGTAACTCGAACCAGACGGGCATGACTCTGGATGGGACCGGGAATTATACGGGCGGAAGTTTTCAGGACAACGCCTTCACTGGATTCCAGACGGCGGTGAATGCGATCGGGCACCAGATCTCGAACTCTGCAACAACCGATTGGTTGAACGCGAGCACGTTTACGCGGCTGCATATCAACTGCCCGACGAGTGGCGGAAGCCCGGTTGCAGGGACTTATGGAATCAACCTGCAGCAGGGCGATGGGAATACGTTCACGGGCGGAGATGTGGAGGGTTGCGCGACGGCATTGCATCTGGGGGCGAACGCACAGAACAACACGATCGTTGGGCTGAGGAACGAGAATTCGACGAACCAGGTGGTAGCGGATGCGGGCAGCGCATATAACGACTGGATGACCGGCGGCACGATGTTCACGGGCCAGTTAACCGACAACGGGACACGCAACAGTTTTCTCGACACATTTCACCGGAGTTTCAATGGACTGAATGGCGATTGGTATGGGAGCCAGAAGGACGCTACCGTAATCAATCACTATCGTCTGGGGACTGGAGCGGGCAACGAGCGCGGATTGCAGGATCGCTATCAGACCGACTCTGGATACCGGTGGACGATGGGGTTGAGCGATGCTACGGCGGGAGAGCAGTTCTATCAGATTTTGGATGAGCTGAACAATGTGTATCGCATTTCCGTCGGGCAGTATAACAACGGGCAGTCGAGCACAAATAACCAGACAGTGATCAATTCGGCGGGAACGGGCGCGGTGGTGCTGAATGGGTCGAATAACTCAGGAACCGGCGGCGTGGTGATCGGTTCGGGCGGTCCGAGCGAGACGACGGTGGCGACGATCGGCAATACCGGAAACGCGCAGTTCAACGGCAACCTGCAGGTGGGCGGAACGACGACTCTGGCAGGCACGGCGACGGTGAAGAACCAGGCGGATGCGGAGATCGACGCTATTCTCTGGGCGGGATTGACGGGGAGCCAGAAGGAATCGTTCAGTTACAAGGATTGGAACGGCAATAGTCAGTGGTACATGGTGAAGGACCAGTACAACAACTGGGCGCTGAATTCGGCGACGGGTGGGCTGGATAGCTTCAAGGCCTATCAAAGCACGAACAGTGGCGACACGTACATTAACGCGATCAATTCGTCGGGTGTGGTGCGCGTGAACTACGAGACTGGATCGGGATCGGCGTTCAATATCTACGGCGGTGGCGCGACAAGTCCGCTGTATGCCAGCTTCACAGGAACGACGTCGATCAAATTTCCTGGGCTGGCGGCGAGCAGTGGGCGTAACTGCCTGCAGATCGATAACTCGGGATATATCTCGAATACGGGCGCGGCGTGCGGCTCGGGCGGTGGTGGTTCGGGCACGGTGAACTCGGGCGCGAGCGGCCAGATTGCGTATTATGCCGCGAATGGCACGGCGGTTTCGGGCATGAGTACGGTTCCTGTATCGGCTGGCGGAACGGGCTCATCGACGGCTTCAGGAGCGATGGCGAATCTGCTGCCGGGAGTGACTTCAAATGGCGGGAATGGCGTTGGGGTTGCGGGGAACACACAACTCAACGGGACGTTACAGGTAGGTGGAGCTTCGACTTTTGCCGGTTCAACGACGGTGAAGAACCTGGCCAATGCGGAGATCGATTCCATCCTTCAGGCAGGGTCAAGCGCGAGCCAGAGAGAGTCGTTCACTTACAAAGACTGGAATGGCAACGACCAGTGGACTATGGCGAAGGATGCGAGCAACAACTGGGCGCTTAGTCCGGGCATTGGGGGGCTGGACAGCATCAAGGCGTACCAAAGCGCGAACGGCGGCGACACGTACATCAACGCGTTGAATGGGTCGGGAGTTGTGCGCGTCAACTACGAATCGGGGGCTGGAAGCGCGTTCAACATCTACGGCGGGAGTAACAGCAGCCTGTACGCGAGCTTTGCGGGGACCACGGCGATCAAGTTTCCAGGACTGGCGGCGACGAGCGGCAATAACTGCCTGCAGATCGATAACTCAGGATTGATTACGAACACGGGTGTGGCCTGCGGCACAGGAAGCATGAACGGCACGATCAATGCGGGCACGAGCGGCCAGATTGCCTATTACAACGGGAATGGCACGGCGATCTCCGGAGCGAGCACGGTATCGGTGACTGCTGGAGGAACGGGTGCCTCGACGGCATCGGGGGCACTGGCGAATCTTGGCGGGGCAGCGCTGACGGGCGCGGCGTTTACCGGGCCGGTGAGTGTCGCGACGACACTTTCGGTGGCGAACAATGCCAGTATCGGGCCACGCTACGATGTGACGAACCAGGCATTTGGCGCGAAGGGAGATGCCTCGACAGACGATACGGCCGCTGTTCAGGCGGCCTTCGATGCCTGCTACCACGGGGGAGTGATTCCCTATGGCGGCGTGGTGGAATTTCCTGGCAATCACACGTACATGATTTCGTCGACGATCAATGCGCACAATTCCTGCCAGATTCAGGGAGTGATCGGAAGTTCGAGTACAGAGAATGCGCCGCCCAGACTGGCATGGAACAGTCCGGCGGCGGGAGCCGTGTCAACGATTACCGCGTTCAGCGTTGCATCGAATGTGGCGACGTTTACCGCCGCGAACAGCCTTGTTGCAGGGCAGTGGGTGGAGATCAAAGGCCTGACGGCGGGGTATTCCCTGAACAGGACGATCGGTCAGGTGCTGGCGGCAGGGCTTTCCTCGACTCAGTTTGCGATCACGCTTCCGCAGGGCGGGAGCAATGTTACAACGACCGCCGACTCGGGGACGGCCACGACGGTTAACGTCATGGTTGCCTTCGATTCCGGTGCGCGCTATGAGCAGGCGGTGGACAACATCGCACTAGCCATTGGGGGAAGCGGGCAGGTCTATAACGTTGGATTCTATTTTGGCTCGCGTGTGGACACCGGCACACGAGTCACGAATGCCTGGGTCTCCGGGGCCACCGAATACAGCTATTACTTTGCGGCCGGCGGCATCAATGTCGAATTTGACAAGGGTTGGAGGTCGGACGGAGCGGGAGTTTCCGGAATCTATTGGAGGGTGTCGGGGGCGGACTCTTTTGGAATTGCCAACGGAACCGTGGACAACAGCAGAAGTGCATCGGGCTGGGCAAACAGCGGGGCGGCGGTGATGCTGGACAATGCTGCCTGCGCGAATAACACAGGCATTCACTTTACTTCTAGAAACGTGAAGATCGAGATCAACACATCGCTGACATCGGGGCTGGGCGCATTCACGATGTACGATTGCCCGACGAATTCCGCGATGGAGGCGTTCTTTCTGGATCTTGAGAACACCTGGGTAGCTCCATCCTCGACAAACTCGGCTGGATTTAATTTTTCGTCGTTTGCCATGTTGCCGGCAAACGACGCGGCACTGAGCCTGAATATTCTGAACGGGCAATTTCCGAGCGGAGTATCGCCGAATACGACGACACGCTGGTCGGGGATACCGGAGCTTTTGCGAACGGATCTCTACGGACCGGCGGGCTGGATTCCGCTGTTGAGTTATGCACCGTCGACGAACAGCGACGGCGGGTATTACACGGCGAAGTCGCCGATCTCATTGATCGGGGATGTGAATGTGGGCCAACTGTGGCAGTACGGCATACAGGCCTCGGATCTTCTTTACTCGGACACGTCGTTTGCGGCGCTGCCGAACGGAACGACGCTGTTTGCAGGGCAGATCCTTGCGCCTCCGAGCTATTGGAACGGGGTGAATGGCAAGCGTTACGCCATTGACGTTGTGTACCAGGCGGGCACGACCGGAACGCCGAATGGGGGGGCAACAACGTGCACCGGTACCTCGGGTTCGAGCGTACTGAGTTGCAGCAGTGCTACAGATTTATCAGTGGGCCAGCGCATCACGATCGGGACAGACACGAACAAGGGAATTGCGTATGTGGATGCTACCAATCCGAGCGCGGTGGCGGTGCATCTGCTGAGCAACCTTGGATCGAGCTATTCGACGGCGACGGCGCTGTCGTTTTCGGCGCCGGTGCTGGCCTCGGAGATTCAGATGCCGACGAAGACGGCGAGCGCGCCGACTACTCTGGCTTGGTCGCAAGGAGACATGGAGCAGAACTCGAGTGCGACGGCCAACGGAGTGGCGGCCTGGGTGAACGTGGCGGCCGGCACGCCGGGGACATGGGCTGGGATCCCGCTGGGCAACAGCATCGGGCAGATTGCTCCCTCACAGATTTCGAGCACGACGGGATCGGGGAGTGTGGTGCTGGCCACTTCACCGACGGTGAACGGGCTGACGAATACGGGGACGGAGAATCTGGCCACGCTGAACGTAAGCGGCGGGACAACGCTGAACAATGTGACGATCAACGGAAGCTGCACGGGCTGCGGCACTGTGAATGGAGCGATTGCCACTACTCCGCCGTGGCTGCAGTATCTCGGGACGGGCGCGGATGGGGCATATGCCGGGACAAGCAATGCGAACCTGAGCGGCGACAAATACTACACGACGTTCAATGTGAACTCCGGTGTGACGATTACGGTCAACAGCTACTACGGGCTTGTAGTACACGCAACCGGGGCTTGCACGATCAACGGGACCATAACTGGCGCGGCGCAGAACAGCAGTGCCTATTTGTATGGCGGGTCGACAGGGGGCGGTTCAGGCGGAGGAACCGCGGCTGGTACGGCAGGGCAATCGACCCCGCTTTATCCAGGGGCAGCCACTGCGAGTATGAATGGAGGGAGCGCCGGGGCATCAAGCGGCGGAAATGGGGGCAGTGGCAATACGGTCAGCAGTGCATCGAACAGCACTCCTCTTCGGAACGTTTTAGCCAATGGGGGCAGCACGGATGGGCAATTCATTGGTGGTACACCGGGAAAGGCGGGCGGATCGAGCGGCGGCGCGGCGGGCAATGGAGGAGCAGGCCTGACACTGATCTGCGGATCGATCTCCGGTACAGGCACGATCGACATGAGCGGCGGCTACGGCACACCGGCTGCGGCGAACAGCACGGGCTCAGGCTCAGGCGGCGCGGGCGGCATTGCGATTTTGTCGTCGCAGGCAACGGTCTCAAGCTGGCCGACGATCTATGCGGCTGGCGGTCCGGGCGGACTGGCAACTGTTCCGCAGGCGCTTGCCACCAGCGGCAGTTGCACGACGCAGCCGAAGGTGACCCTGGGCGTGACGTCGGGCGCGCTCTCCAGTTGCGCGGTGGTGCAGGCCGGGGCGAATTGCGGCACGGGGACGAACGTGAAGTTCAACGTACTGGGCGGCGGCGGGTCTGGCGGCACGGTGACTCCAACATGGAGCGGCGGGGCGCTGGCGAGCTGCACGGCGTCGGGCGGGAGCGGCTATACGGCGGCAACTTACACGACTTCTGGCGCGGGTGGCGATGGCGGCAACGGCTGGTACGCGGAGTTCCAGGGCTGGTAGGCGAGGTGTCGACATTCGATGGCGATGGATGTACCTGATCCGACCAGAATGGGAGATCCGTGACGAAGACAACGGGAGGCGACGCGGCTGAGTTTGCAGAGTGGATTGAATGCGCAGACGGGTTGGATCGGGAGGAGCTGGAGCAGTTTGGGAAGATTCTGGACCGGCGTCCCGAGAGTCTGCGGGGGCGGACGGTGGGGATGGCGCTGGCCGAGACGTTGCTGCTGGTGAGGACGCGCGAGGGACGGCCTGCGCGGCTGAAGCCGAATGCGGCGCAACTGGCCTTTGAGCGGCGGCGGGGCGAGGGCAATGTCGTTCTGAAGGCGCGGCAGATGGGGATCACGACCTGGGTGGCGGGGCGTTTTTTTCTGAAGACCATCACGCGGCCGGGGACGCTGACGCTTGAGGTGGCGCATACGCAGGAGGCTGCCGAGGAGATCTTCCGGATCGTTCACCGGTTTCTGGACTGGCTGCCGGAGGAGTTGCGGGAGGGGCCTTTGCGGACCTCGCGGGCGAATGCGCGGCAGATTGTGTTTCCGGAGATCGATTCGCAGTACAGGGTGGTTTCAGCAGGAGAGCGGAATGCGGGGCGTGGATTGACAGTGCAAAACCTGCATTGCTCGGAGCTGGCGCGGTGGCCGGGCGAACCTGCGGAGACGCTGGCGGGGCTGCGGGCGGCGATGGCGCCTCATGCAGAGCTGATTTTGGAATCGACGCCAGATGGTGTGGGCGGATGCTTCCACGAGGAGTGGCAGAAGGCCGGCGAGACGGGGATGGTGCGGCACTTCTTCCCCTGGTGGATGGAGAGGCGATACCGGGCGGAGGCGGCGGACGAAGCGAGCTTGACGAATGAAGAACGGGACCTGATGGCGCATCGCGAACTGGATCTGGAGCAGATTGGATTTCGGCGGCAGATCCGGGCAAATTTTCGCGGACTGGCGCGGCAGGAGTATGCGGAGGATTGCGAAAGCTGCTTTCTGGCGAGTGGGGACTCGGTCTTTGAGCTGGAGGCGATTGAGGCGCGGCTGGCAACGATGATGCCGCCGGTGGAGACGCGGCGGAATGGGGCGCTGGAGATCTGGCTGCCGCCGTTGAAGGGGAAGGAATATCTGGTGGCGGTGGACCCGGCAGGGGGAGGCAGCGAGGGCGACTATTCTGCAGCGGAAGTGCTGGAGATGGAGACTGGGTTGCAGTGCGCGGAGTTTGCCGGGCATGTGGGGGGGCTGGAGTTGGCGCGGTTGGTGACGGAGCTGGCCTGCGAGTACAACGGGGCGTTGCTGGTGGTGGAGAGAAACAACCACGGCAGCGGCGTGCTGGCGCTGGCGGAGACGGTCTGCGGGTACAAACGGATCTATCGGCAAGGCGGGCAGGCTGGGTGGCTGACCACGTCTGCGAGCCGGCCGGAGGTGCTGGGGCGGTTGGATGCTGCCCTGGTGGAGCGGCCGGAGTGTTTTCAGAGCCGGAAGCTGCTGGCCGAGTGCCGGAGTTTTGTGCGGCTAGCGGATGGGAGTTCCGGAGCACGGCCGGGGACGCATGACGACCGGGTGATGGCGATGGCGATTGGGCTTAAAGCCCTGCTCATCTGCGGTGGAGCGGACTTCCATTCTGGACGAGGCTGATTGAGAGAAGGTTGGTTCAGGTTCGTGGTTTCCCACCCATTCCGCAGAAGGAAGCGGAATGGATGGGGCACGGGGCGAGCTTCGGTGGGGCCAGCTCTCATTCCGGACGAGGCCGATGGAGAGACAGTTGAATCAGGCTCGCGTCGATTGCTGATCACTGTCCACTGTAGCTGGGTCTGAGCGCTTAGAATGCGAGTAACGATTCTAAGCGGGCGGGAGTGGGGCTTGGCAGTTCTGGCGGTGCAGCATATCCGGCGGATGCGGGGCGGCGCGCAGGGGCAGTTGATGCTGGGCGCGGACGGGCAGATCTATGTGGTGAAGTTCCAGAACAACCCGCAGCATATGCGGGTGCTGGCGAATGAGTTTCTGGCTTCAAAACTCGCGGCGGCGGCGGGACTGACGGCGCCGGTGGTGGAGTTGGTGGAGGTCTCGAGCTGGCTGGTGGAGAATACGCCAGAGCTGGAGATGGACCTGGGCAAAACGAAGGAGCGATGCCGGGCGGGGTTGCAGTTCGGATCGCGGTTTGTGGGCGGGCTGATGCCGGGGCAGGTGATGGACTATCTGCCCGAGGAGCAGATGGCCGAGGTGAGAAACCTGGGCGAGTTTGCCGGGATTCTGGCGCTGGACAAGTGGACCGGCAATGCGAATGGCCGGCAGGCGGTCTTTACGCGGAAGCAGCGGGAGAGGCGGTATCGCGCGGTCTTTATTGACTATGGGTATTGCTTTCACGCCGGGGAGTGGCGGTTCGAGGACAATCCGCTGCGCGGAGTCTATTACCGCAACGATGTGTATCGGGAGATCGCGGGATGGGAGGCATTTGAGCCCTGGCTGACGCGTCTCGAGACGATGCCGGCGGAGACGGTGTGGGCAGCGGCCAGCGAGGTTCCGCCGGAGTGGTACGGCGGCGATATGAGCGAGATGGAAGCACTGGTGGAGAAGCTGCTGGCGCGGCGAGACCGGATTCGGGAGCTGATTGAAGGGTTTGGGAGATCGGATCGGGGGCCATTTCCAAAATGGGTTGGGGTGGGGGAGAAAATGGGGGAAAGTGGTTGGAAGGGTGGAAGGTGGGGGACTAACATGACGGGGAGAGTGATGTAAAAGGGGCGAAAGGCGAGTTTGGATGGGAAGGGGCGATCGGGCGATGAGTGG
>Ga0302294_10000038_pt1 | contig 38985 bp, 32 predicted proteins | sample III_Fen_N2_3_FD_194550 | JGI IMG/M metagenome (GOLD analysis project Ga0302294, IMG submission 194550) | Peat permafrost microbial communities from Stordalen Mire near Abisko, Sweden - III_Fen_N2_3 | ecosystem: Environmental > Terrestrial > Soil > Wetlands > Permafrost | place: Sweden: Abisko...
AGTCGGGTAACCCCAGGCTGACCATTGTTTGCCTTGATAAGGTGTTTCCGAGTGGGAATAGCCGATGTAGATGCCCTCGGTTCCATTGGCGAAGTGGTCAATATATGAGGCGGTGTAACTATTGCCGGCCTTCTTTACCCCAGGCGTGAGTTGGCTGTAACCGGTCCAGTTGTGGAACGCGCGAACGGCAATCGTCCGTTTGACGATGCTTAAAGGTGATGTGGTCTGCAGGTCGATCGTGCCCGCCAATCCTCCGACCAGATCAGCTTGCCCGGTCTTATAAACCACCACGCCTCCGACCAGCTCTGATGGATACTGGTCGTATTCGACGGCACGATTGTCGTTGGTTGTAGCCTGCTCGACGCCATCAAGCATGCCGATGCTAAAGTCAGGGGAAAAACCGCGGATGGTGATTTGCTGGTTGCGACCGTTGACGCGTTGGCCGGTGAGGCCCGGCAGGCGCGTGAGAGAGTCTGCGATACTCACGTCGGGAAGCTTGCCGATGTCTTCGGGCATGATGACCTCGACGATGGCCTTGCTTTTCTGCTTCGCGTCAGCCGACGCCGCGAGACTTCCACTATACCCGCCCGTGATGCTCATGGAATCCATGACGATCACGTCATCTTTTTCGGTGGCGGGTATGGCCGCGGGTGGTTCCGGCGGGGTGTCGGCGGGTGGAGCCGCGGGCGGGCTTGGTGGGGTTTGTGAGAATGCGGGTTGCAGCGCGGTCAACGTCATCAGCACGGCAGCCGTGGCCAGAATCTGCCTCCGGCGCGTGGTAGGGTTTGGTTGTACTGTTTGCATGGGAGTTTTGTTGGGTTTAGCGCGTACACGGAGTCCTGCCTGATCCAACTATTTTTGGAGGTTGTGGGTAGTTTCCTAATTTACGTTTCAGGGGCCTGGGAAGTTCGGTGAACTCCCTTTTCTGGGGCACACCATCGCCCGACCCAATAAGTTCCGCCAATGGTAAGCCCGCGAAAAAACCGAGATTGATGGCACGAATCCGTGGTGGTGCGAAGTTTTGTCCTGCAAGCCTATGATTTTCGCAGAAGGGGCCTTTTGACTGTGGGCTCCTCCGGCGCTTGCCTTCATGGGAGCCGCTTTCTTTTCCATGAAAATTACCTTCGAAAACGTTTCGCGTAGACCCATGGGTGTTTTGGCGGTCGCAAGCCTGCTCGTCGCCTTTGCCTGGTTACCGCTGCACGCGGATTCTGCCAAGGCCGAAACACCTATTTGGTGGAAAGACGCGGTTTTCTATGAAATATTTGTGCGCTCTTTTTCGGATGCTTCGTCGGGCGCTCTCTCTGGCGATGGGATCGGCGATCTGCAAGGGTTGATCGAACATCTGGACTACCTCAACGATGGCAATCCCGCCACGACGACAGACCTCGGAGTCAACGCCCTCTGGCTCATGCCGATCCACCCTTCGCCCAGTTATCACGGTTACGACATCACCGATTACTTCGAAGTGAATCCGCAGTATGGCGATCTGGCGCTGATGCGTCGCCTGGTCACGGAGGCACACAAACGCGGCATCCGCATTATCATTGATCTCGTGCTGAATCACGCGTCGTCGAAACATCCGCTCTTCCTACGGGCCCAGGCGAACGCGGCCGACAAGGAGGCGCGCAACCTGTTTCGCTTTGCAAAGCTGCCCGAGGAAGTTACCGGGCCTTGGGATCAGCGCGCATGGCATCCTTCGGGCCGAGAGTTCTACTACGGCATCTTCAGCCCGGAGATGCCCGACTGGAATTTTCGCGAGCCTGCGGTGACCGCTCATCATCGTCGCGTGGCCGATTTCTGGCTCAAGGAAGTGGGTGTCGACGGGTTTCGCCTCGACGCTGTGCGCTACCTTTATGAATGCGACGGAGAACTTCAGGACTGCGCTGAGACCAAAGCCTGGCTGCGGGAATTTACCCAGTACTGTCACTCGGTGAAACCGGACTGTTTTCTGGTGGGTGAATGTTATGCCAGTTCATCGATCATCGCTTCCTATGCCCGGGCCGACGCATTGGATAGCTTTTTTGAGTTTGGCCTCTCGCGGGCGGTTTTTGAAGCGCTGCGCCTGGAAACCCCTGGCATCCTCAAACTGACGCTGGAGAAGTTGCGCACCGAATATAAAGGGCGTCAGACGTGGTCCTCGTTTCTGGCGAACCACGACCAGGATCGAACTCTTAACCAACTCAACGGCGACGGGTCGCTTGCCCGGCTGGCTGCGCAATTGGAGTTCGTTCTGCCCGGAACGGCATTCATCTATTATGGTGAAGAGATTGGCATGAGCGGCGCGAAACCCGATCCCGAGTTGCGCACGCCCATGCAATGGACCGGCGTTGCTCCAACGGCGGGTTTTTCCAAAGGAGGCACCGCTCCCTGGCACGCGGTCAATGCCGACTATCCGACGGTCAATGTGGAACGTGAAAGTGCCGAACCGGCCTCTCTCCTTTCGTTGTACAAAAGCTTAATCCGGCTTCGCGCAAAAACTCCGGCACTGCGCCATGGGGTCGAGCTTCCTGTGACGATCTCGTCGGATCGTGTTTTCGCGAGCTTACGGCAGGAAGGCACGGACGGGGTTCTGGTGCTGGCCAATTTCGGAACGGAACCGATTAAAGGGGTCGTGGTTGAGGCCCCGCAGTCGCCGTTTGAGTCCGGAACGGTCGTCGAAGAGGAGGTGCAGGACGTTCCGGTGGGGCAACCCCGGCCCGGTGCCCGAGGGCGGTTGGAGGGATGGGTACCGATCGCGGAACTCGCGTCACGAAGCGTTTACGTTCTGCATATCAGGCGTTAAAGCGGAATCGCCTGCGCAAGAGGTGAGCATTCTCGGGCGATTCCTGCCGCGCCAGTGAATTGCTGATAGATACCACTTTTGCCTCCTTGACTTCTGAGTACTTGGGCCAATTGCATGACATTTTCAGAAGGCTTTTGTCCGTCGCACGGGCTTAATGCATATGAAAAGATCGCCCTCTCGACCCCCCAAAAGGGCGAAAAATACCCCAATAACCCATACCTTCCTCCCATGACTACAATTCAGATACGGCAGAAAATCTCTGCCTGCCTCCTCATCGGCTTAAGTGCCTGGGCGTTGCCCATAGCCGCCAATGCCCAACTCGCCACAGGACAGACCAAATTCCTGGGCAATATCATTGCCGGTAGCGTGCCAGCAAAGTTTTCCACCTACTGGAATCAAGTATCGCCTGAGAACGCCGGTAAGTGGGGCTCGGTGGAGGGGATTGTTCAAGGCACGAGGGATTATACCAATCTAGACCTAATTTATACCTTTGCTCAACAAGCGCAAAACAGCGGCTATAAATTCAAGTTCCACTGTCTGGTCTGGGGCGCGCAATATCCCACGTGGATCACCTCGCTGTCAGAAGCCGACCAGAAAACCGCCGTGGAGAACTGGATCAAAGCTTGCGGCCAAAAATACCCCAACGCGTGGGCGGTCGATGTGGTAAACGAACCGACTAAAACAGCGTGCCCATTCAAGAACGCACTAGGTGGCGATGGCGCGTCTGGCTGGGATTGGGTGATCTGGTCTTTCCAAAAAGCCCGGCAGTCTTTTCCGAATTCCAAGCTTTTTATTAACGAATACGGCACGGAGAACGACCCAACGGCCAGAGCCAAGATGATTACGATCATCAACCTGCTCAAGGCCCAGAACCTGATCGACGGCATCGGTATCCAGGCTCACTATTTCAATCTCAATTACATGAACGCTGCGCAGATGAAGCAGTGTCTCGACGACTATGCAGCGACCGGACTCGATCTGTATATCTCGGAACTCGATATCCAGGGCATCGGCACGAGCTACAGTTTGCCAGTGACCATGACCGAGGATGCGCAGTCCCAGAAATACCAGGAGCTGTTTCCTGTGATTTGGGAGCATCCCGCAGTGAAAGGCGTCACGCTTTGGGGGTATATCGAAGGCCAGACGTGGAAGGCAGGCACCGGTATCCTCAACGCCGACGGCAGCGAACGCGCCGCCATGATCTGGCTGAAGAGTTACATGGCGGGTACGAGCAGTTCGTCGTCCTCGAGTAGCAGCAGCTCAAGTTCCAGCAGCAGTTCTTCGAGCTCAAGCAGTTCGTCGTCCTCCAGCAGCAGTTCTTCCAGCTCGTCCAGCAGTAGCTCCTCAAGCTCAAGCAGCAGCTCGTCGTCATCATCGAGCAGCTCCAGTAGCAGCTCGTCGAGTTCGAGCAGCAGTGGTGGTGGCGGTGGTGGCGCTCTGAGCTCTTGGTCGGTGTCGCTACTCGGTCTGCTCGCTTTGAGCCGCTTGCGCCGCGTTCGCCGCTGATCGTGGACGTGCGTTCCCCGCGTTTTGATGAGACGTATCCTCGCCATAATTTTGCTCGGTGGTTTGCTGGCCGGGCTGATCTTGCAGCGTGGACATCGACGCGGGGACGCAAGCTCAGTTCCTAAAGTCCCGGTCGCTCAACCCGTCGCCATCGCCAAAGTATCCTCCGACGGCGGAACCCTGGCGAACCGGCCGGAGCTGCCCGCCGAGCGCTCGTTACAGCTCCAGCGAGACATTGCCGATGCGCTGCGCCGGGGTGGCTACGACGGGCAAAATCGGGTCGGGAACGACATGCTTCCGGCGCTGGTGGCACTCGATGCCGCCGCCGCCGGACGGCTGGCGCAAACCTGGGAACCCGGCGGGCTGCGCGAATGGCTGCTTCGGCAAGTCGCCGAGCGCTGGTCGGCGGCCGATTGTGCGGGCGCGATCACTTGGGTGGCGACCATCGAAAACAGCCAGGACCAGCGGGCCGCCGCAGGCGCCTTGGTCGCGCAAATTGCCCAGCTCGATCCTGCCGGAGCGTTGACCGCTGCTCAGCTTTTCCAGGTAGGAGTCGACGACGGCAGTCAGGAGTACATTGCGCAGATCTGGACCGAAACAAATCCGACTGAAGCGGTCGAATGGATCGTGAACCGCCCGGCGAGTACGCAGCGAGATCGGCTGCTGACGCGCATCGCCAACGTCCGCGTCCAGAGCAATCCAGTGGAAGCGGCAACCTTGGTTTCGAACTTTCTTCCGGCCGGTAGCGCGCGTGACGAAGCTATCACGTCGGTATCGCGGCAGTGGGCCGAGCGCGACCCGAATGCGGCCACACTTTGGGTTCAGCAACTTCCGGCCGGCCCGCTGCGCACCAACTGCCTCGCGGCGATCGCGAGCGCCGGTAGAAATCGTTAACCGAAAACTCGTGATTGATGGGTGAAGCCCACGGTTTACCGCGAGCGGGTAGTTCGGTCCCGAGGCTCGCGCGGGGACGGATACAGTTATCATTTCTCACTCAAGCATCTCAAAAGAGGCAAGGGCAGGGACGACCCGCCGTGTACACGCCGGGTCGTCCGCCGCCAGTACTTCAATCTTTCCTCTTTATCTTAATCTTTCTCCCGTCTGTCCTGCCGAAAAACCAACGAGAAAGATAAAGAGAACGAGAAAGACTAAAGATATGAACGAGCCCCGCTTAAGGCTGATCCGTTATCACCCTCGAATGACCCTCGCCACAACCATTGATCACCACCACGACGCCAGTACGGCGACGGGCATTCCCAACGAGAAGCTCTTCATGATCGCTGGTTGGTTACTCAAATCGAACCGGACGGCCAAGGCTGACCGTCCCTGCCACGCCCATCGCCAGTTGTTGTTGTGAGAATTGGTTTTACTCGCGCGCTCGCTTCGGAACGCACCTGTGGCGTTGAGGGAAGAGGCGAGAATACCGAAGGTTCCGTTTGGCCGAGAGGAAGTGCCGGACTGCTGGTAGCAATGGGTTTCATGTAAAACGCGTTTTTTGCGGTTTTTTGCGCATGTATGGATGCGACGATCAAAACCCTTGCCAAATGGGTATCTCGGGGTTTTCTCTCACACTTCCCGCGTCTTCACGCGGCGGTTTATTTCTCTCAATCAGAACATCAACATCACAGTAAAAACTGGAGTTCACCATGGCAGTTAAAGTCGCAATCAATGGATTCGGTCGCATCGGCCGCCTCGTCTTCCGCGCCCTCGTGGAACAAGGCCTTCTCGGCACAACTTTTGACGTCGTCGCAGTAGGCGATATCGTCCCGGCCGACAATCTGGCCTATTTGCTGAAGTACGACTCTACCCAGGGTCGTTTCAACGGCACCGTCGGCTCCAAGAAATCCGCCGCCGATAAGGCTGAGGACGACGTCCTCATCGTGAACGGCAAGGATATCCTTGTTGTGAGCGCCAAGTCTCCTGCCGAGCTTCCTTGGGCCAAGCTGGGTGTCCAGCTGGTCATCGAATCGACCGGTCTCTTCACCGACGCCGAAAAAGCCAAGGGCCACATCACCGCTGGTGCCAAGAAGGTCGTCATCTCCGCTCCTGCTAAGGGCGAAGACATCACGGTCGTCATGGGCGTCAACGACGACAAGCTCGACCTCTCTAAGCACAGCATCATTTCCAACGCTTCCTGCACGACGAACTGCCTTGCGCCGATCGTCCACGTGCTCCTCAAGGAAGGTTTCGGCATCGAGGAAGGCCTCATGACGACCATCCATTCCTACACCGCCACGCAGAAGACTGTGGACGGCCCGTCGAAGAAGGATTGGAAGGGTGGCCGCTCTGCCGCGATCAACATCATCCCTGCCAGCACTGGCGCCGCGAAGGCCACCGCCCTCGTGTGCCCCGAGGTTAAGGGCAAGCTCACTGGTATGTCCTTCCGCGTGCCGACCCCGACCGTCTCGGTCGTCGATCTCACGGTGAAGACCGTCAAGGCCACCTCCTACAAGGAAATCTGCGAAGCCATGAAGAAGGCCTCCGAGACCTACTTGAAGGGCATCCTCGAGTACACCAGCGACGAAGTCGTCTCCTCTGACTTCATCCACTGCAAGTCCTCGTCGATCTTTGATGCTGGTTCAGGCATCGAGCTCAACAGCAAGTTCTTCAAGCTCGTCAGCTGGTATGACAATGAATGGGGTTATTCCAACCGCGTTGTCGACCTGACCAAGAAGATCGCCGCCAAGCTCTGAGCTAAGTCTTAGCTCAGAAAAGGGCTGAACAATTCCAGGGCTGAAGGCTGAATCAAATTCGCCTTCAGCCCTTTTTTTTGGTTCACCCGCATACTCTCCCGCATTTTACCTTCCGCATTTCTCTCCATGGCCAAATTCAAAACCATCCGCGACCTGCAACTCGCCGGTAAACGCGTCTTCATCCGCGTCGATTTTAACGTCCCTCAGGACAAAGTCACCGGCGCCATCACCAACACCGCCCGTATCGTGGCCGCTCTGCCCACGATCAAGTACGCCCTCGAAAAAGGTGCGTCGGTGGTCCTGGCCAGTCACCTCGGTCGTCCCGACGGTAAGGCCAGCGAAAAATTCTCGCTCAAGCCCGTCGCCGCTGAGCTCGAGATCATTCTCGGCAAGCCCGTGAAGTTCCTCAGCGATTGCGTCGGCCCCCAGGTCGAGGCTGCCTGCGCCGCCCTCAAGCCCGGCGAAGTCGTTCTCCTTGAGAATCTCCGCTTCCACATCGAGGAAGAAGGCAAGGTTAAGCTGGAAGACGGTACTTCTGTGAAGGCCGATCCGGCCAAGGTCACCGCTTTCCGTGCCTCGCTCTCGAAGCTCGCCGACGTCTACGTCAACGACGCTTTCGGCACCGCGCACCGCGCGCACTCGTCGATGGTCGGCGTCACGCTCAAGGACAAAGCCGCTGGTTTCCTCATGGAAGCCGAACTCGTCGCTTTCGCCAAAGTCATCGACAATCCCCAGCGTCCGCTGCTCGCCATCCTCGGTGGCGCCAAGATCGCAGACAAGATCCCGCTGATCAACAACCTCCTCGACAAAGCCAACGCCATCATCATCGGCGGCGGCATGGCTTTCACCTTCAAGAAGGTCTGCGAGAATGTTGAAATCGGATCCAGCCTCTTCGATCCAGAAGGCGCGAAGATCGTAGCCGAACTCGCCGCCAAGGCTAAAGCCAAGGGCGTGAAGCTCGTGCTCCCCGTTGACTATGTCGCTGCCGACAAGTTCGCGGCCGATGCCAACACCAAAGTGGTCACCGACCAGGAAGGCATTCCTGTTGGTTGGCTCGGGCTCGATGTTGGTCCAAAATCGATTGCGCTCTTCCGCGAGACCATTCTCGCCTCCAAGACCATCATCTGGAACGGACCCGCAGGCGTGTTCGAGTTCGACAAGTTCGCCGCTGGCACCAAGGCCCAGGCTGAAGCCATTGCTGAAGCCACCAAGGGCGGGGCTACCACCGTCATCGGTGGCGGCGACACCGCTACGGCCGCGAAGAAATTCAAGATCGCGAAGATCGTCACTCACTGCTCCACCGGTGGCGGCGCCAGCCTCGAACTGCTCGAAGGCAAGATCCTCCCCGGCGTAGCGTTCTTAGAAAGCTAAGAACCAGGTCATGGGTGATGGGTTATAGGTCACAGGTGGAAATCCTTCGACCCAACAACCTTCACCCATCACCAATCACCTATAACCCATCACCATATTTTTATGATTCGCAAAAAACTCATCGCTGGTAACTGGAAGATGAACAAGACGTCGCCCGACGCTCTGACTCTCTCCAAAGAAATCGTTGCCGCCATTGGCAAGGTCATCGACGTCGAGATCGTCGTGTGCCCGCCCTATACTTCCCTGGAAACGGTCGGCAAAGCCGTCGACGGTTCCAACGTCAAACTCGGTGCGCAGAACATGCACCCCGAAGCGAGCGGCGCCTACACCGGCGAAATTTCCGCTCCGATGCTGCGCGCGATTTTCGCTACGCACGTCATCCTCGGTCACAGCGAACGCCGCGCCTACTTCGGCGAAACCGATGCCTTCATCAACAAGAAGGTCATCGTCGCGCTGAAAAACCAGCTCAAGCCCATCCTCTGCGTTGGCGAAACCCTCGCCGAACGCGAAAGCGGCTCGACGCTCAAGGTCGTGCAGACGCAGCTCGAAGGCGGGCTCGCTGGCGTGAGCAAAGATGACGCCGCAACGGTTGTGGTCGCTTACGAACCCGTCTGGGCCATCGGCACCGGCAAGGTCGCCACGACCGAGCAGGCGCAGGAAGTTCACGCCTTTATCCGCACGCTGCTCACCAAGATCTTTGGCGACGTTATCGCGCAGAAAGTCCGTATTCTCTACGGCGGCTCGATGAAACCTTCCAACGCGCCTGAGCTCCTCGCGCAGAAGGATATCGATGGCGGTCTGATCGGCGGCGCCGCACTTGAAGCACGCAGCTTCGTTGACCTCGTCAACGCGGCGATCGCGGCCAAGTAACCCGCTTCGAGCAAAGCCACTTCGTCCTTACGACGCGGCCTTGAGGTCTTCACGACTTCGAGGCCGCGTTTTTTTGTGCATATCCTTTTCCCGCAATTCAAGCGTAGGGTCGCACCTCGCGTGCGCACCGGGGTCGAGATCGGGCGGGAGTGCATCGGAGTCGAGCGGCGCGCAGGCGAGCTGCGGCCCTACGAGGAAGGGGAACGATACGTATCCTTTTCCGAAACTCGGGTGTAGGGTCGCCCCTCGCGTGCGCACCGGGATATAGTTCGGGCCAACATCAATCGAGTGCCTGAGCGAAGTCGGCGAACGGTCATGACGAACCAATTACGAGGTGGAACCTGAGATCCCGGCGCGTGGGCAACGTCGCGCGTCATCCCGCATCGGGCCTAGTCAGCGCACTCACACTGCGCCCTGTGCGTTTGGGCACGATTGCGGCGGAAGATTCCGACCTGTTCCTGCGATTATTCCTTTATTTCGGTTTGGATAAGACGTTACTTCACTGAAGCATGGCTCGCTTCAAATCCCCGTCGTCTGCTGCCATTGGCGAATGGATCGTCGGGGTCTTGCTTGCGGCCAATTTGCTCTGGACGACGCTCTGCCTCGGTGGTTACCGGCCGGAGACAATGACGTTAAGCTGGTCGCTGACCGGTGCCGCACTCTCGGTGCATCTCGGAATCGCCGCCTGGACCCGCCAGCGTCCCCATCCCGCCGGACTTTGGTTTCTACCCTTTCTCGCCTACGCGGCTTTTAACGTCGCGGCGGTTTCTCCGGTTCGCTGGCTTGGCTGGCGTGACTGGTTGGGCTGGGCGCAGCTGATTGCGGTGTTTTGGCTGATGGTCAACGCACTCACGCGGCGCGGACCGCGCGCAGTCGTGCTGTGCTCCCTGGTTTCGCTGGGAGCCATCGCCGTGCTGCTTGCCGCTTATCAACGGTTCGTTATGCCGGACTGGCTGTCGATGGGCCGGACGCAGGCCGCTCAATTTCTCGGCCGGTCCAGCGGACCTTTTGGCATTCCCAACAGCCTGGCCGCTTTTCTGCTGCTTCTGATTCCGCCGATGCTGGCCCTGGCCTGGCAGCGTGGCGCCGGCGCGGTGGAAAGGGTCTTTTGGGGCTATTTCGCGGTGGTCTTTTTGTTGGGCTTGGGGCTCACCATCAGCCGTGGTGCCTGGCTTGCGCTGGCCGTGGCGCTGATCGCCTGGCCGCTTTGTGCGCGCAGTTTGAGCTGGTCGATCCGTTTCACGCTGGCCGCCACGGCGCTGGCGGCGGCGTTGCTGATCGGTCTTGTCCTGTACTCTTCGGTGCCGCGGGTGAAGCAGCGGCTCGACGCCATGGTTGCCGATGTAGGCGAACGCAGCCGCCCGATTTTATGGGGAGCGGGTTGGAAATTATATTCCGAAGCGCCGGTGCTCGGGACGGGGGGTGGCAGTTATAACACGCTTTTTGAGCGCCATCGGCCGGAAGGTTTTCGCGACGAGCCACAGTGGGCCCATAATGACTATTTGAATACACTGAGCGATTACGGGACGTTGGGGTTTCTACTGTTTTTTGGCGCAGCCGGCACGGTGATGGTCCTCGCGGCGGGACAACGTGCGCGGCAGCCTGCGATTATTGCGAAGGCCCTGACCGGTTGGGAAGCGACGGCGGTTACCAACGCGCTCGGGGTGGGGCTGGGCGCCTTCGCATTGTCGCTCTTTGTAGATTTTCATTTCAAGATTCCGGCTCTGGCGATGGCCGTGGCGGTGGTGGCAGGTGAGTTAGTGCAACGCAGTTGGTCGGCACCCGTTGGGCCTCCCGCTAGCAACAGACTTCAGGTCGGCCTGCTCGCCGCGAGTCTCGCGGTGGCGTTGTTCACGCTGGGCATGGCCGTGCCCATCTACCGGGCGGAGGCCGAACGCTACGCCGGGCGACAAGCGATCGACCGGCTGGCGATGAATCCAAACCCAACCATGAACGAGCGGCGTGAAACCCTGGCCGCGGCAGCCGCGGCTTTTTCGGATGCAGTCGTGCTCGATGCCGGCAACGCCCAGGCATGGGCCGACCGTGCTTATGTCACCGAACTTTGGGCGCATCTGGCGCCGGCGCGGATGAACGAACTCGGCAAGGACGCCGAGGCGGCGGCGGGCGAGGCACTCGATCGATCGCAGGACGTACCGGAATTTTGGATACGACGCGGCGTGGCCCTTGATATGCAAGGCCGCTGGAATGATGCGGGTGGGGCATTTGTAAAAGCCTTGGAACTAGCTCCCGTTAACAGTACCGTCTGGTATTACCACGCCTACCACCTCAGCCTTAATGATATAGCCAAGCCCCTGGCGCAAGCATCTATTGACAATAGTTTGCGTCTTGACCCCTCCAACCGTTCTGCCATAGCCTTACGCAGCCGAATAAACTCAACCCGTTAACCCCACCATTCGAATGCACCAGATTTTACATTTCCGCTTTTGGCTGGTTGCGCTGCTGCTTTGGGCCCCGGGTTGGTTGAGTGCGCAAACCGCGCCGGTGAGCAAAGTTGTTGGCCGGATTATTGCGGTGAAAGTGGTCGGCACGGTGACGGTGACCGATGTGCGTGATCCGATGCGTCCCCGCAAGCTCGTGGAAAACGGAGAAGTCACCGAGGGCCAGATCATCATCACGGGCGATGATTCCCGGGTGCTGCTGGTATTTTCCAATGGTGCGACGGTCAATCTCGCTGCTAGGTCCACGCTCTCGATCGATGAATTTTTGCAGGATCCTTTTGCTCAGCCGGTCAAGGTTAGCGAACTGGTCGAAGAGCCCACGACCTCCATCACCAAGCTCAACCTCATCCGCGGCGAGCTGATGTCCAATGTGAAACACCTACGCCGTGAAAAAGGTTCAGTCTTTAGTGTGCAGACCCCGGTTGGTGCCGCCGGCATCCGTGGCACGACCTTCCAGGTTTTATATCGTCCGCTGGGTAGCGTTGCCTCGTATGCTTTGCGCATGGTCGAGGGCAAAATCGCCTTGGATTTTGGCGGACGGTCCCGTGGGGTGGAGGTGCAAAAGGACCAGCAGGTCGTGCTCGACGCCATCCCGCTCGATGCTGCGGGCCGGATTATTTCGCTGCCGACCAACATCGTGCCGTCCGATATACCGGCCTCGATCAAAGCTTCGCTCGCCGCCGCGCAGCAGCAATTGCTCGATGCAGCCGCAGCGATGAAGTTTCCGGCCATGACTCAGACCGCTGAGCCACAGCAGGCCTATCCTCAGTCGGGCGGAACTGCCGACGGCTCAAATTCCGGATCCACGGCCAGCGGTTCGACCGGTGGCACGGATACGTCCTCGCTTTCACCTGTGCCGCCTGCGGTTCCTCCCGCTACGCGCACGACGCCAGGCGACGGAAATCCCTGAGTTCTTAACCGGCTCGTAGGAGATAGCTTAAACTCCGGGCTGGAAGTGTAACCCCATGTTCCCTACGGTCTCGCGCCGTGGCGAAACCCAAGAAGCCCCTCCTTCTCCGTTGGCTGTTTTTGCTGCCGATCCCCGTGCTCTGGTGCGTGGCGAGCCATTATGGCTGGGTGGGTTTCCTTGAAAATAAGCTAATCGACTGGCGGTTTCGCGCGCGCGGCGAACTCGATGCGCCGGTGAAAGTCGCTTATATCGACGTCGACGCGAAATCCATTGCCGACCTCGGTAACATGCCGTGGGACCGCAGCTACTATGTGCAGGTGTGCGAGGCTTTGCTAAAGGCCGGCGGCGCGCGGGCGATTGGCGTAGACCTGGTGTTTTCCGAAAAAGGTCAGCCGCAACTGGCTGACGCGGCGCGGCTGATGGAAGGTAACCGGCGTTTTGCGAGTTTCCTCTTTAGTGGGCCTCCGGTGGTTTTGGGCGCGGGTTATGCCGCCAGCACGGACCGCGATATCAACGGTAAACTTTACGAGCGCGAGTTGCCGCGGGTCCTCAAGCCACCGGTCGAAGCGCAGCCGCCGGAGCTGCCGGAATTTCGTTACGGCAAAGGCGTTATCTGGAATCCCCCTTTGGTGGGGCTGATCGATACGATCGATGGTGCCAGCCGGTTTGTGCCGGCATTTGCCCGGGTCGGACAGCGGACCTATTACCACATGGCGATCGAGCTGGCGCGCTTGTACTGGAAGCTGCCGCCCGAGGCAGTCACCGTCCGTTCTTCCTGGCTGGAGTTTACCGCTGGTGATGGGTTGTTGTTGGCGCGCATTCCACTCGTTGACCGGCAAGACCTGGAGGTGAACTGGTTTTCTGCCTGGAATTCACCTGGACGTAATTGGCACGCCAGTTTCTCCGACGCGCTGACGTATGCCTCGATGTTGACCTCGGAGAATGCTGACGAAAAAAAGGCGGCGGAGACATTTTTTGCGGAGTTCAAGGACGCGATCATCCTCGTCGGCCCGGTGGACCCGCTGTTGCAGGATCTGGCGGCCACGCCCTTTGACTCGATCCCGGTCCCACGCGTTGGCGTGCATGGCAATCTGCTGAAGACCATCATCACGGGTCACCGGCTGTCGCATCTGCCGAATCAGTCCGACGACGCCATCACGATGCTGCTGGCACTGGTGATCTGCGCGCTGGCGACGGCGGGTGGCGCCCGGAGCGCACGCTTCAAAATTTTTGCCCTCTTGCTCATGGTTGTGTTTATCGGATCGGCTTTTTTCCTGTTTTCGCAATATCACCTCATCCTGCCGCTGGCCGCTCCGATCGGGGCGGCGTTCACGACCAGTTTCACCGCGATCGCCTGGCAGCTCATCTACGAGGAAAAACAAAAAAGTCGCATCAAGCTCATGTTTGGCGCGTATCTGTCGCCCGAGCTGGTTAACCGCATGGTCGAGTCGGGTGACGATCCGAAACTTGGCGGTGCCGAGTTAGAAATCACGTCCTTTTTCAGCGACATTCAAGATTTCTCGGCCTTTGCCGAACTACTCTCGCCACAACAACTCGTCGAGTTGATGAACGAGTATCTGACCGCCTGCACCGACACGATCACCGAGCAGGGCGGCACGCTTGACAAGTACGTGGGCGATGCGGTGGTGGCGATGTTCGGAGCACCGGTGGCGCTGCCGGACCACGCCTACCGGGCTTGTGTCGCCTCGCAATTGATCCAGTTGCGCCTCGCTGAACTCCGAGGCAAGTGGTCCGACGAAGGAACAAAATGGCCTTCACTCGTCACCGAGATGCATACCCGTATTGGCATGAGCAGCGGCCTGGCGGTGGTGGGCAACATGGGATCGCTCACGCGTTTTAATTACACGATGATGGGCGACAACGTAAACCTCGCCGCCCGACTTGAAGGTGCTGCCAAAAACTACGGTGTCGGCACGCTTGTGACCGAGATGACAAAAAATTCCGCCGAAAAATTTGGCGATCGCTGTGTCTTCCGTTTTCTCGACAAGCTTGTGGTCAAAGGCCGCTCGCGTCCGGTGTCGATCTTCGAACTGGCCGGCCTAAAGGATAAGCTTTCGAGTTCAGCGCTCGATTGTATCGAGATTTTCAATGCAGGCATCGAGTATTACCTGCGCCAGGACTGGACCTCGGCGGCGGATTGTTTCGCCCGCTCTGCCACGCTTGAACCGGCCCGCCCCTCGGCGGCGGTCGGCCTCGATGCATCAACCGTCTTCCTTAAACGTTGTGCGGCGATGAAAACCAATCCGCCGGGAAAAGACTGGAACGGCGTCTTCGTGCTGAAGACAAAGTGAGGCGGAGTCGGAAGTTTTAACACAAAGAACACAAAGGACGCGAAGAGTCGGTGGTGACACCGCGTCATAGGGTTTTATGTCCTATCTGAAGGTTCGGTCTTTGTGGTCTTTGCGGTCTTCGTGTTAAGAAGTTCCTGAGATGTTATTCCAACGTTTGTTGAATATTGGACTATGGAATTAACGAACGGAGGTAGGGCGCGCCTAGCGGTCGCGCCCTACCTCAAACGGCTACAGTTTAGTTGGAAACGTCCTGGGCAGATTGCGGGCACAAAATCCGACAACGACCATCCGCCAGCTGCACAAAAAGGCCCGCGCTTTGTGGGCGCGGGCCGGGGGAGAAAGAGAACGAGTAAAGACGAAAGAGAAAGAGAGCGCGGCGCTTACTTCAGGATCATGTCCTTGACCGATTTTCCGGCGGGGATCATGGGCAGGACGTGTTCGTCGTAGGGCACCACCACGTCGAGCAGGAACGGGCCGTCGTAATCGAGCATTTCCTGGATGGCATCCCGGAGTTCGCTCTTGTTTATGACGCGTCGGCCTTTCACGCCAAAACCTTCGGCAATCTTCACGAAATCAGGATAAAGCCCGCCTGTGTTCGTGGGCCCGCCGATGTTGTTTTTGTCGCCGAGAATGGTGTTGCCGCGGACACTCCCGTAGAAGCGGTCTTCCCATTGCACGACCATGCCGAGGTGCTGGTTGTTCAGAATCATGGCCTTGGCGGCGATCTTCTCGATGTGCGCGGTGGCCAGTTCCTGGATGTTCATCATGAACGAGCCGTCGCCATCGATGTCGATGACTTCGCGGTCGGGGCAGGCGACCTTGGCGCCGAGCGCGGCAGGATAACCAAAGCCCATCGCCCCAAGACCGAGCGAGCTGATGAAGCTGCGGGGCTGGTCGAACGCGTAGAATTGCGCGGCCCACATCTGGTGCTGGCCCACGCCGGTCACCACGATGGCGTCACCCTTGGTCAGCTCGTACAAAGTCTGCACGGCTTCCTGGGGGAGAATATGCGGGCTTTGATCGAAGCTGAACGGGAATTCGCGCTTCCAGTCGGCGATCTGTTTGTGCCATGCAGAAAGGTTCGGTGCCTTGTATTTTGCCTTGGCGAGCAGGGCGTTCAGGCGCGTCAGCGCATGCTTGAGATCTGAGCAAATCGGCAGGAGGACGCGCTTGTTTTTGTTGTGCTCTGAAGCGTCGATGTCGAGGTGGACGATCTTGGCGTGAGCGGCAAATTTGTTGGTGTCGCCGGTGATGCGGTCGTCGAAACGTGCGCCGAAGGCCAGCAGCAAGTCGCTTTGGTCAACGGCCCAGTTGCCCGCGGCCGAGCCGTGCATACCGAACCAGCGCATGGAGAGAGGATGGCTTTCGGGGAACGCGCCCACGCCCATGAGCGTAGTGGCAACGGGGATACCGGTTTTTTCGGCGAAGGCTTTGAGCTCCTTGGTGGCGTCTGCGGAGATGATGCCGCCGCCGACATACAGCACGGGCTGCCGGGCTTCGGCGATGAGGTTGACGACCTGTTGCAGCACGTCGTCGCTGGCGCGCTCGACCGTGGTGGCATTGGCGTAGGCGCTGCGGAACTCCACGCTATCGGGAAAGACCGGGGTGAAGCGGGTCTGCTGGACGTCCTTGGGGATGTCGATCACGACGGGACCGGGGCGACCGCTGCGCGCCAGTTGAAACGCCTCTTTGAAAACGCGCGGCAGGTCGTGGACGTTGAGCACGAGATAGGAGTGCTTCACGATCGGCAGGGTCATGCCAAAAAAGTCAGTTTCCTGAAACGCGCTTTTCCCGATATATTTTGAAAAGACCTGGCCGGTGATCGCCACCAAGGGCACCGAATCCATGTATGCGTCGGCGATGCCGGAGACGAGGTTGGTGGCACCGGGGCCGCTGGTCGCCATGCACACGCCGACTTTGCCCGTCGCGCGCGCGTAACCACCTGCGGCGAACGCTCCACCCTGCTCATGTCGGGGCAAAACGACGCGGATTTTGTCGCAAGCGGCGAAGGACTGGTGCAGTTCGAGCGAGGCACCGCCGGGATATGCAAAAATGACGTCAACTCCCTCGCGGATGAGGCACTCGACGACCGCGTCGGCACCCTTCATCTCTTTGTCAGCAGCGGTTTTTTTCACGGAGGGAGAGGAAGATTTTTTCATGATTTTAGCTCTGAAAACGGAGCGGCAAACAAAGCTGCCGCTTCCTGGAGAGGCAAGCGCGGAAACGGTATTGTGGGCTTGCTGCGGTTTGGCAGGCGAGGGCATCACTCTCCAGTTAGAATCGTTCTTCGAGGCCTGGGCCTCCCTCGGTGCACAGGGTTTCCGATTGCACTCCCCGCGCAGGTTGAGACTCTGGTGGAATGCTGAAATTCCTGTTTATCGGTGACATCGTTGGTCGGCCTGGCCGCGAACTCGTGGTCGAGCGTCTGCCGCGATTACGCGCCGAAAAGGGGATCGATTTTGTCATCGCCAATGCCGAAAACTCCGCTGCCGGCTCGGGCATCACCGGTTCGATTGCCAAGGAACTGCTGTCCTCGGGTGTCGATGCGATCACGCTGGGCGATCACGTGTGGGACCAAAAAGGCTGGGAGAGCGAAATCAACAGCTTCGAGCGCGTCTGCCGCCCGGCCAATCTTCCCTCGGTGTGCCCCGGTCGTGACCATTTGATTATCGAGGCAAAAGGCTACCGGTTGGCTATTTTCACGGTGCTGGGACGCCAGTACTTGAATTTGAAATCAGATTGTCCGTTCCTCACGTCTGACCGGCTTCTCGGGCAACTCGACGGACGGGCTGACGGCGTGATGGTCGAAATCCACGCCGAAGCGACTTCCGAGAAACAAGCGCTGGGCTGGCACCTGGATGGCCGCGCGCTTGCCGTGCTTGGCACGCACACGCACGTGCCGACAGCAGACGCCTCGGTGTTGCCCAACGGCACGGCTTTCATGTGCGACGTCGGCATGACTGGACCTTACGCCAGTGTATTGGGTCGTGAGCCGAAAGTGGTCATCGGACGGTTTTTGGACGGCATGCCCCGCCGTTTCGACATCGCCGAAAAGGACGTACGCATGTCCGGCGCGCTGGTTGAATTTGATCCCGCGGGCAAAGGTGCGAGCAAATGCGAGTTGCTGGTGTTTAAGCGGAATAATTAAACGCCAGGCCCAAGCGGCCGATCCTTTGCACAGAAGGAAACGAAGGAGCTGCACGAAAAATGCCCGGTGGAGTCGTTTACACTACGCTTCACCTCGGGCACGGCGTAGGACAGGGACACTTTGCCCGCATCGGCAGCAAACAAAAGTCCGGCTACGTCGGTTCCAAAATCCTCGTCATCTTGCATCGGTCGCCTGCAATTCCGGGTTTGAGAGAAATCCGCGCAACGATTAGGAATCATACGAAAGGAAGGGGAATGGCTTTCCCCCGCGTTCGAGTCGGCGTCTCGCCCTCTATCGCAGACAGGCCTGCAACAGGCGTTCATGCACCTCGGTGGCTTCGATGGGCGCCGACTCTTCGCCTGCACCTATCAGGACCGGCCAATCGCGCGTATCCACCGGACAAGTACCGTGCGATCCTTTCACAAGCGAGGGATCGAGCGGAATCAGATCCATCAGCATGCGGAAGCCTAGTTTCTTGCACAAAAGTTTTCCTGCGACGCGCAATCGAGGCAGGTGTAGCGTTGGGTCAACAAAAAGCTCCACCGGATCGTAGCCGTATTTGCGGTGAATATCGACGCAGCGCGCAAAGTCCGGCGCCTTTCGATCATCATTCCAATAATAATAAGTGAACCACGCGTCCTCCGCCGCGAATGCCACGAGGTCACCCGACCGCGCGTGGTTGAGCCCCGCCGTGTGCTGGCCTTCCGCATCGAGCACGCTCGCCACTCCGTCGGTCGCCTCGACCACCGCACGCACCTCGGAAAGCAGTGCGCTATCATTCACGTAAATGTGCGCGACTTGGTGGTCGGCGATGGCAAAGGCCTGGCTCGCGCCGCAGTCGAGTAATTCCAGCCCCATTTCGTCCTTCACCGTAATCCATCCTCGGGCGCGAAAGATCCGGTTCAGCGCGATCGAGCGCCGCACGGCCGTGATGCCATATTCCGATAACACGATGATTCGCACACCGCGCTGTGCGTAGAAATCGATCAGGCTTCCCACTATCCGGTCGATCGCCTGGCAGTCCTTTGCCAGGTGTGGGGCGTCCGGCCCGAGGCGTTGCAGATTGTAGTCGAGGTGCGGCAGATAAACGAGTGACAGATCCGGGTGGTGCCGTTCCTCGATCCACTCCGCCGAGCGCGCGATCCATTCCGAAGAGCCAATTCCTGCCATCGGACCCCAAAAGGAGTGAAAGGGGAACGGGCCCAAATCGCGCTTGATCTCGTCTCTCAATTCAAAGGGGTGCGCGTAGATGTCGAAAACTTTGCGCCCGTCCGCCGGATACATCGGGCGCGGTGTGATCGACCAGTCCGCGCTGGAATACATATTGTACCACCAGAAAAGCTTCGCGCAGGTAAAACCAGGACGAGCATTTCGGCATTTTTCCCAAAGTTTTTCCCCGTGAACAAGGTGGTTCGACTGCTTCCAAAATTGGTGCTCGGCAAGCTCACGATCATACCAGCCATTGGCTACGGCGCCATGTTTGGCTGGCGGTAATCCGGTCAAATAGGTGCTCTGCGCTGTGCAGGTGACGGCCGGCAGCACTGGCCGGACGCTAATCAATCCTCCCGCCAGCGCCGCCTGCTGGAGCCGTGGCATCTCTGGCCCAATCAATCGCGGCGTCAAACCGACGACATTGAGAATCGCCGTGCGCTCAGCCATAACGCGCCTGCAGTTCATCATACGCGGCTTTAACGACCGGTCCATCGATCTCGTGGAGATCGACCCGGCAGCCCGGTGCACTAATCATCGGGATCGTGAGACGCCCGCCAAGGTGTTCGCGAAACTCCTCCAGTCCATCCATCAGATCCTGACGACCGCTCGGCCGGCGAATTTCCCTAACCGGCGCATACAGCTCAAAGCCGAGTTGTTGGATGACACCGAGGATGCGTTCAGCGATCGGCTCAGGGAGCAACCCTGTGCGGCGTGCATAAATCAGATCGATGGCCATCCCCACCGCCACCGCTTCGCCGTGGCTCACCCGGAAATTCGACAACTGCTCCAGCTTATGCGCCGCCCAATGGCCGAAATCCAGCGGCCGAACCGATCCAGCTTCGAATGGATCGTCAGCCGTCGCGATGTGCTCCATGTGCTGGCGCGCGCTCTCGCGAATGACGGCTTCAAAGGGCTCCGGCGCAAAAAGCGCCAGCCCTTCAACCCGCGCGGCGATGAACTCAAAAAAAACGGCATCACGGATCAGCCCGACCTTGACCGCCTCAATAAGCCCCGCACGCCGGTCGCGTGGTGGCAGAGCGTGCAGGAAAGTGGAGTCATTTACGATGGCATGTGGAACGACAAACGCGCCGAGCCAATTTTTCTTCCCAAAGTAATTAACACTGTTCTTCACCCCAACCCCGCCGTCGGCCTGGCTGAGGCTCGTGGTCGGCACGCGCACGAGCGGGATGCCGCGATGCGCCGTCGCCGCCGCCAATCCGACCATGTCGAGCATCGCTCCACCGCCGACCGCCACAATGTAGGAATGGCGGCATAATCCAGCGGCGTTAATCGCCGACCAGATTTTTTCAAGCTGGCCAAAATCGTTTTTTGCCGGTTCTCCGCCTGCCACCATGATTGGAGGTGCCGCAAGCCGCACCTGCTCACAGTGATTGGCAAACCAGTGAGTGATTTTTTCGGCGAGCTCGGGAAATGCCGCCGCCAGCCCCGCATCCCAAAACACCAGCGCACGCACGTTTTCACCCGATTCACGCGGTGTGAGCAACCCGGCGAGTACGAGGTTTTCAACGGCAAAAACGTCGCGGGTGAAGAGCAGTCGGTGCTCGTGCCGTAGTGTGATCGGAAAAGAAACGGTAGTAGCTGGTTCTGGCATGAGCTGAATTCAGGTCGAGGCGGCGAGGCGCTGGGCCCACTTTCCCAGTGGAACCGCTGCAGCGCAAGCCAGAGCCGGCGCCCAAGCCCCCGTCAGCAGCAGTGCTATCGCGTCGATCAAAGGAATGAATGCCAGAAGCCGACCGACCATCCGGCCAAGGCTGGCGGCACGATTAGACTGCGCGCGATATTCCCAGCGTGCGATCAGGCTAAGGGTAATAATATAGACGAACAACGGCCCCGCCCACCACAGAAATGCGCTCCGCGCGCCATGGCCCGGCAACGAAGCAAGCGCCACCGCCAAAAGCACGCGGCACCCCGCCATCAATACCACCGCGCCGATCCAGCGCTTATGAATCCAATCGTAGACGAGAATGGTTGCCACGAGGGCAATCGACAAAACCACCGAAGCGCCACTGAAGACCAATACGCCCAGTCCTACAACCAACTCGACAGCGGCAATCCAACTCGCTCCAGTGCGCGTCACCGCGCCCCGTGGAATCGCGCGCTCGGGACGGTGCTGCGCGTCAAAATGCGCATCGGCCACGTCGTTGAGCGTTGCCCCGCCAGCGTAGACGAAGCATCCCGAAACTATCGTCATCGCCAGCACACCGGCGGTTGGCCAAACCGGTCCAGCAACCGATGACAACACAAGTGCCGCGAGAACATTGCTGGCGACCGAGGGGAAGTTTCCTGCCCGCGCGAGATCGAACCACGCGCGTACGCCAGACTGCGTTGGCTTTGCGGTCGCGATCATTATTCCACATCCTCCCGACTGCCGAGCGCTGCATCGGCCATTCCCCGGTCCGCCAGCGCCCGAAGCGTCCATGCATATTCAGCGACGAGTTGATCCTCGATCGGCCGGCGAAGTGCCTGCGGCAAGACTTCCCAGGTGTAGGTTTCCATCTCAAGATGTGTGCATGCGCCTCGATGGGCGGCGAGCCAATCAAGCGTTTCAACCAGATGGTCGCGCGTGTCGGAAAACGGCGCCCCGGGCGACGTGTGAAGAGGAACATGAAAATGAACCCGCCATTCATCGTCCTGTAGCGACGGATCAGGATCAGCCAGCGCGACAGGTAAATCCAGGTAACGCCGACGCACGTCATGACTCCCGACGCGTCCAACAACCACCTGATGGAGGTAAACCGGCTCGACAAAAGCGGCGAGCGCCGCGCGGCCAGCGGCGTCGGGCCGCACGCGCAGTGCCGAGCTGAGATGCAGTTTGCTCAGCCGCAGCCCCGCGGCCACGATCCGATCGAGTGCGGTCGCGGCCGACTCGAATTCAACCGCGAGATGGCAGCAGTCGTAGTTTATTCCAACGAAGCGAAGCAGCTTCTCGCGCTCCACGGTGGAATCACTCGCGCGCCAGTCGTTGAAAAACGAAACAATCTCGTCGCTTGTCTCCATCAGACAGCACGGCTCGGGCTCCAGCCCGAGGTGCAGATCGCGGCCAGCCTTTTCGGCGAGCGCGGCGATGTGCCGGGCGCACGCGGTGAGATTTTTAAAAATAGCCGTGCGCCGCGCCGGCTCGGCTGCTACGAAGCCTTTGAATGATGCAGGCACGGTGCTCACGCTGCAGGCCGCGCCGGGTGGCGCGAGTTGCACGAGCAACTCGAAAAGCTGATTCGTGTAGGCAACACGCTCGGCGGTGGCCCAATCGGGCGCATAAACCTGCTCTTTCACCCGCGTGCCATGAAAGTTTCCGTAGGGAAATCCGTTGACGGTAAAAACGTAGCAATCGTGTTTCGCGAGCCAGCGTTGAAACGCACGCAATGCTGCGGGCTGCGCTAGCTCCGCAGCGGCTCGTTGGCCCAGGCGCAGGCCGATTGCGTAGGCTTGACCTGGCGCAACACGCCGACGTACCGGTAGCGTGTGGTTCTCGAGCGCGGCGAACGTTTCCGCCCAAGTCTCCCCGCGATGGACATTCGTGCAATAGGCGAGGTGAATGCCGTCGCGCAGTTTCATCCGACGGGTGAATCACCAAGGCGAAACTTTGGGCACTGCGACAGGAAACGAAGCGGATTCGAGTAGAGCACAGCATCAACCACCTCGGCACTATGTCCGCGCCGGCGCATTTCGAATGCAGTCTTAGGTACGGCGAGTGGATCGCTCACCCCCCAGTCGCAGGCAGAGTTCAACCAGATGCGTTCGCGACCACAGGTTTCCAGCATGTCGACCGCGCGCGGCGGCGATGATTTCGAGTCAGGGTAAAGCGTAATGCCCGCCCAAAAACCGCGATCCAACACGCGCCGAATGGTGTGTTCCTCGACGTGGTCGATAATCACTCGCTCCGGCTTCACGCCACGGTGCGAACTCAGCAGATCGAGAATGAGATTGGTGCCCTTGAGTTTGTCCTCGAGGTGCGGTGTATGCACCAGAATCAGCTGATCGTGTTTCACGGCGAGTTCCACGTGCTGTTCGAGCACCGTCATTTCGTTGCGCGTGTTGCGGTTCAGGCCGATCTCGCCAATGCCAAGGACATTCGGCCGATCTAGAAACTCTGGGATGATCGCGAGCACGTCACGCGCCAGCGCGAGGTCTTCGGATTCCTTAGGGTTGAGGCACAGCCAGGAAAAATGCGGTAAAAGAAATTTAGCGGCTCGGGCTGGTTCGTACTCAGTGAGCTGGCGATAATAGTCGCGGAAACCAGAGACCGAACCCCGGTCGAAACCAGCCCAAAACGCCGGTTCACACACCGCCACGCAACCGGCCGCGACCATCGCTTGGTAGTCATCGGTGGTTCGGCTCACCATGTGGCCGTGGGGTTCGATGTAGCGCATCGGGTATTATTTCTCCTTTGCCGGTGGCAGCCACGCGCCAAGCGCAGCCTGACCAGAGGATTTCGCCGCAGGATGGGTGGTCGGATCGCTCAGTTGCTCGAGGATACGGCGGGCACGCTCGGGTTTGCCGTCGATCAGCAGCGCGGCGGCTTCGCGCAGGGCTGCACAGCGAAAATCATCGTCCACACCGAATCGCTCCACACGGTCAAGAAATGCCGCTACCTCGATCAGTTTGGCTCGGGTCGCAATGAATGCACCGTCCACCACCGCCTTTCGTGCAAGAGACGACCCAAGAGTATATGTTTGTGGGTTGGGAGTGCTCGTCATGGGCCATGCAAAAAGAGGCAGGATTTGAAATCTGCCGGGCAGGTTAAGTCAACCGCACGCGTCATCTAGTCCGATCCGGCTATTAGCGTAAGCCCCGGTGATGATACGACGCCAAATCCCGGATGATTGAGCGGGTGCAGGTGCTGGACTAGGTATCGAGCCAGAAGGATTCGCTTCGGGTGTTTTCGCGCCCAACATTTCCAACACAAGCAGAGAGTAGGCGGTGACGAGGTTGGTGTCTGACTCCCACCGGCGCTTTTCTTTGTTTACCCTATTGGCCTCTGGTTTTTGCAGCGAGAGGAGTTTACCTGTGACTTGGTCGCGCCACTGCACTCTGGTGCCGTCAGTGCTGCGCGACGCCGGCTTCTTCGTACACGCCGAGGTGGCGGTAGCGTTCGTAGCGGGTGTCGAGCAGTTGCTCGACGGAGAGGGCGCGCAGGTCGTTGAGGTGCTTGAGCAGCGCGTAGCGCAATGCGTCGGCGGATTGCTTCAGGTCGTTGTGGGCTCCGCCGAATGGTTCTGGAATCACTTCGTCCACGATACCCAGTTTTTCGAGGTGATCGGCGTTGATTTTCAGAGCTTCGGCGGCCTGAGGCGCAGCGGCGCGGTCTTTCCAGAGGATGGCTGCGCAGCCTTCGGGGGAGATAACCGAATAATAACTGTTTTCGAAAATGAGCACGCGGTCGGTTACGCCGATACCGAGGGCGCCGCCTGAGCCGCCTTCGCCGACCACGATGGCGATCGAGGGGACTTTAAGCATGGCCATTTCGCGGAGGTTGACCGCGATGGCTTCGGAGACGTGACGTTCCTCCGACTCGATGCCGGGGAAAGCTCCGGGAGTGTCGATAAAGGTGATGACGGGCAGGCCAAATTTTTCGGCGAGACGCATCAGGCGGAGCGCCTTGCGGTAGCCTTCCGGCTGGGCCATGCCGAAATTGCGCACGATGTTTTCCTTGGTGTCGCGGCCTTTTTGTTGCGCGACAATCATGACTGCCCGGCCTTGGAAAAACGCGGTGCCGCCGATGAGTGCGCGGTCGTCGTTGTACTGGCGGTCACCGTGGAGCTCCTGAAAGTTTTCGAAGAGCGCTTCGACGTAGTCGAGGGCGTAGGGACGCTTCGGGTGTCGGGCGATCTGCACTTTTTGCCAAGGCGTCAGGCTGGAGTAAATCTCGCGCTGAGTGGCGGAAATCTTGTTTTCGATAGCGTCGATCTCATGGCCGAGATCGAGTTTGTTTTCCTCGGAACGCTGGCGGAGTTGGTCGAGCTGGGCGCTGAGTTCGCGAAGCGGTCTCTCGAATTCGAGCGTGTAGATAGGCTTTTCCATCGCGATCACGCTAGGGAGGCCCGGCAGTCTGTCAACGGGAGCGGCATGATCGGAATTCGCAACGAATCGAATGGGAGCGCGAACAACAACTGCCCTACATACGAAGCACCGCGCCTTAATGGGCGCGGCTACGATGCCTGAACAGCAGCCGCCAGAATGCTAGCCCGCGAAATAACGTAGCCGCGGCATTAAGGTGCGGTGCACCTGTCAAAATCCACCATCGCGGCCACGTGCTTAAGAAGGAATCCGTGGGTATAAAAAAAGGGTGCCATTTGCATGGCACCCCAGGGAAAACTCTGCCGGTTAGGCTTGGCTGGCTCGCTGCTTAAGCCGCCGGAACGATGCGGATGCTTTCGACCGCGATGCGCTCGATCGGCGTGCTCTTTTCGCCGCCGCCGCCGTTCTTTGTCGGGACCGTGGCGAGGCGTTCGAGGACGTCGTCGCCGGCGATCAGCTGGCCAAACGCAGTGTATTGTTTGTCGAGGAAGCGGGCGTCGCCGTGGCAGATGAAGAACTGGCTGCCGGCTGAGTCGGGGTTGGCCGAGCGGGCCATCGAAATGACGCCGCGCACGTGGGCCTTGGCGTTGAACTCAGCCTTGATCTGGTAGCCGGGACCGCCGGTGCCGGGCATGCCGCCGACGCCTACCTTGGTGTTGGGGCAACCGCCCTGGACCATGAAACCTTTAATGATGCGATGAAACGCCGTGCCGTCGTAAAAACCTTCGCGCGCGAGTTTCTTGAAGTTCTCAACCGTTTTTGGCGCAACCTCGGGCCAGAAGCCGATGGTGATTTCGCCGTAGGAGGTTTTAATGATGGCAGTTTCGTTAGCCGGGGCGGGTGTACTCATAAAGGAGCGAACAAGGCCGGGGAAACGTTTTGCCGCAAGCAGATTTCCACCATTGCTCCGCGGCCCGTGGGATGCCACTAGTGAAGCTCTTTCTGTTTCCCCCATGGTTTTTTTCCTGATCGGCCTCGCCTCCGGCATGTTGGCGATATTCATCCTTTACTACCGCGCGCAGCGGGAGCTGGAGCGTATCGGTGAGGAAAAACAGGTCGTGACCCAGGAGATCCGGATCGTCGTCGACTTCATGCGCCACATGGCGGAAGCGCTGGCGGAGAACCCGCGCCGCGAGGAACTTTATCAACGCATCGTGCATGCCTCGATTCTTTGTACGGGAGCGATGAGCGCCTGTATTTTCGAACGCACGCCGGAGAATTTGATGAGGGGTGCCGCACTGGAGGGGCTTTTCCCGCCGCACCGCCCGTTGCCCGAGGCGGTGAAAGGTAAACTTACCTCCCGCGCAAAATTCATCGAGCAGGTGCTCAAGTATGAAACGTTTCCGGTGGGCGAGGGCGTCGTCGGCCGCGTGGCTTCGACTCGCAAGGCCGAGCTGATCGCAGACACTTCGACCGATCCACGCATCGTGAAACACGATGATCCATCGCTCGCGGTGAAGTCGGTCATCGCCGTGCCCCTAACCTTTCGCGACCGCTTTTTCGGTGTGCTGGCGGTGGCGAACCCCGCCGACGGCCAGGCGTTCACCGAAACGGATTTTGCCCTCGTGCAATCGCTCGCCGAGCAGGCCGCGCTGGCGCTGCACAACGCGGAATTTATCAATTTCCAGATCGATAAAAAGCAGCTCGACCTCGATCTCTCGCTTGCCAGCGGCATCCAGCAAATGCTGCTCCCTCGTGGCGCTCCGAAGATCGCGGGCTTCGATGTCGATGCGCGCTACATCCCGGCGCAGAAGGTCGGTGGCGATTTCTACGATCTCTTCGCGCTCTCCGACACGCTGCTTGGCGTGGCGGTGGCTGACGTATCGGGTAAAGGGATACCGGCGTCGCTCCTCATGGCGATCTGCCGCACGAACCTCCGCCAGATCGCGCCTCGTTTTGGCTCGCCGGCGCGGGTGTTGTCCGAACTCAACCGCGTGCTCAGCGGCGAACTGCGGCAGGAGCTGTACATAACCATTGTCTATGCGGTGATCGACACGGTGGAGAACGAAGTGGTTTTTGCACGCGCCGGCCATGAGCTGCCGTTGTTCTCGCGTTATGATGCGCTGAGCGGACAACTCGTGAGCGAATTTGTCGGCGCCGAAGGCATGCCGCTCGGCATGGTTGATCCGGACCTTTTCGAGTCGGTGATCGTGGACCGTCGCGAACCATTGCGGCGCGGGGAAACCTTCGTGCTCTACACCGACGGCATCACCGAAGCGCCGAACGAAGAAGGTCGCGAGTTTTCCGGCACCCGCCTGGCTGACACCGTGCGCAGCCTGCACTCGAGCAACGCGCATCAGCTCAACGACGGTATTCTTGATGCCGTGCAACGGTTTTCCGGCGGCGTGACGCAGCGTGACGATCTCACGCTCGTGACGGTGAAGCGCGTGTAACGGACAATCTAGAAGAACCCGGCTTTTGAAAGGGAGGACGCAGGGCCGTCAGCGCCGAGATCGAGAGCAGCCGAGACGTTTCAGAGGGATCGCGGAAGCGCGGAAGAAGCTTGGGGGGGGCTGATGGTTTGTAACGTAATACGTTACAAACGGGTTTTTGTCGGCAGCGCGACTGCGTGGAGGTTTTTGCGGGAAACCGGCGGTATGCGCGAAAGAATAAAGATTTGTATGGGTCCGTTCCGCGGCTTCCGCCCCTCCGCGGTTCCGCGATGAGGTTTTCTTCTGAATAAAACGACTTTCTTTGCGGCTTAGCGCCTTTGCGTGAGCCCAAGGTTTGTTGCCCGACAGCGCTCAGCGTCGAGAGGGCCGCCACCGCGCAGACGAACTGTACTGCGCCGCCCGACGCGCCGCTGTCGACGTACACGTAAAAGCGATTTGCCTCCGACGGCGCCAGGCCTCCAAGCTCGTCGCACATGTCAACCGCTGCTTCCTCCACGCTCGATCGTTTCTCGCTGCCCGACGCGGGCGGACACTTTGGCCCGTACGGCGGCATCTTCGTGCCGGAGACGCTGATGACCGCGTTGCAGGAACTCGATCAGGCCTACGAAGCCGCGAAGATTGACCCGCAGTTTCAAACCGAGCTGAAGCATCACCTCAAGGAATTCGCCGGTCGGCCGACCGAGCTCTACTTTGCCGAGCGGCTGACGAACCATTGTGGTGGGGCAAAAATCTATCTCAAGCGCGAAGATCTGCTCCACACCGGCGCGCATAAAATCAACAATGCCCTCGCCCAAGTCCTCCTCGCGCGGCGCATGGGCAAGAAACGCATCATCGCCGAGACCGGCGCGGGCCAGCACGGCGTTGCCACGGCGGCGGCTTGCGCGAAATTCGGCCTCGAATGCGTTGTCTACATGGGCGCGGTCGACATGGAACGACAGGCGTTGAATGTTTTTCGCATGCGTCTCATGGGGGCGGAAGTCCGCAGTGTTGAGGCCGGGCAGAAAACGCTCAAGGAAGCCGTCAACGAAGCGATGCGCGACTGGGTGGCTAACGTCCGCAACACGCACTATGTACTCGGCACTGCCTACGGTTCGCACCCGTATCCGAAGATGGTGCGCGATTTCCACCGCGTGATCGGCTTGGAAGCCAAGGAGCAGATTCTCGCCCGCGAGGGCCGGTTGCCCGATGAGCTCATCGCCTGCGTCGGGGGTGGCAGCAACGCGATCGGCCTGTTCTTTGAATTTCTTGAAGATATGAGCGTTCGCATGACGGGCGTTGAGGCCGGCGGGCGTGGCATCCGGCGCGGCGAACATGCGGCGCGTTTTGCCGGTGGCCGTTTGGGTGTGTTGCAAGGTTGCAAGACCTTCCTGCTCCAGGATGCCGACGGACAGATTGAACCGACCCACTCGGTATCGGCCGGACTCGATTACGCCGCCGTTGGCCCGGAGCATGCGTTCTATCACGAACGCGGCCGCATTGATTTCGCCTATGCCTGCGATGATGAAGTGCTCGCGGCCTTCCAGCTGCTCTCTCGACTTGAAGGCATTATTCCCGCGCTCGAATCGACGCATGCCGTGGCCCACGCGCTCAAACGCGCACCCCAGCTGGCGAAAGATAAAATCATCATCGCGAGCCTGAGCGGACGCGGGGACAAGGATGTCAATCAGGTCGCAAAAATGCTCGGTCAAAAGGTCTGAGAAAACACAAACGCCAAAGAGACAAAGGCCAAAGAAAAACCAATGAACGAAAAACCGCGGGATCTGGAGGAAAGAACCGCAGGGTTTGCAGTGGCGATACGCGCATTTGTCCGTGGTCTGCCTCGGACGATTGCAAATATCGAAGATGTGAAACAATTGGTGCGTGCCTCCGGTTCAGTAGCGGCGAACTGCATCGAAGCCAATGAGGCGTTGGGTGAAAAAGATCGGGTGATGAAGTTTCGCACTTGCCGCAAAGAGGCAAAAGAGTGCGAACTCTGGCTTAGGCTTTTGGATACTGGCGAAAATTTGGACCGAGATAAAATCCGCGCGGAACTTCGACAGGAAGCGCATGAGTTGAAACTGATTTGTTCGTCGATCGTAAAGAAACTCGAATAGGTAAAACAAATCCCAAGGGCCAAAGGGCCAAATTCCAAACAGTCAGCGATGTGGTCTGTTGGATGTGAATTTTTTGGCGTTTGGACCTTTGGCTTTTGTTGTTTTTCTCATTTCTTTGGCGTTTGGTATTTTGGAGTTTGTGATTTTTCATGCATGAAATTGCATTTCGTGCATGAAAAGCATGACTGGTTTTGGCCGCGCAACCGCCTCGCTCGGTGCGCAAACGCTCACCGTTCAAGTGAGCTCCGTGAATCGCAAGACGCTCGATCTTACCGTGAAATTGCCGGAGGAGTGGGAGTCGCTCGAGCCGCAGATCAACGATCTCGTGCGCAAATACGCCGTGCGCGGCAAGGTCCATGTCGATCTCGAACTCACTGGGGCTAGCGGCGAAGCGAGCGTGCCGTGGGATGAAACCGCTGCGGGTGAAATCCTGGTGAAACTGGCGGCGTTTGCCGCGAAGCAAGGCGTCGCTTTCAATCCGACCCCTGAGCTGCTCTGGCAGGTCGCCAACTCGCAGCGCAAGTCCAGCACCGTGCCTGCGGCTGAGACCGCGCAGCCCGTTATCCTCGCGACTCTCGAAACGGCGTTGAAAGCCTTTGTTGAGATGCGCGGAAAGGAAGGCTCGGCCCTGCTCGCCGATTTTCTTGCGCGCCTGGCCATTTTGCAGAACCACGCCACAGCGATAACCGAGCACGCTCCGCAAGTGCCGAAAAACTACCGCGAGCAACTTTTGCAGCGCCTGCGTCAGGCCGGACTGGAACTCGATTTGAACGATGACCGCGTGCTCAAGGAAATCGCGCTCTTCGCCGATCGCTGCGACATCGCCGAGGAACTCACCCGGCTGCGCAGCCACTTCGAGCAATTTACCACGCTGCTGAAGAGCAACGGCGAGATCGGCCGCAAATCAGAATTCATCCTGCAAGAGATGGGCCGTGAAGTTCACACCATCGGTAGCAAGGCCAACGACCTCGTCATCTCGCGAAACGTGATCGAACTCAAAAACGAACTCGAACGCGTCCGCGAACAAATCGCGAACGTGGAGTGAGCGGTTCCAGTTCGAACGCTCGATCGGCATTGTTTCCGGTGTAGGTTGCGAGCTTGCCTCGCAACGTGGCGCGACTAGCGCGCCACCTACTAAACCGGTTCGTTCCCGTGCTCCTGAGTGTTAGGCTGTCGGTTCGCTTGATACCCTGTTCAATATCATCTCCGGCTCGAAATCCGCTACGGCTCAAGTTGAACCGAACTAAGCGGATGGTTCTGTGATCAATTTTTCCAGCTTCCGACGGTCAACCTTGCCGCGGGCGTTGCGGGGGAGTTCAGGCAGCACGAGCAGGCGTTCCGGGATTTTCCAGAGGGCGGTGCGGGCGCGCAGTGACTGACGCAGACTGGCGGCATCGCTGTCACCGGCCACGACAGCGGCGATGGCGTCGGGCCGGGTTGGGTGAATCATTGCGTAAACTTCACGCACGCCGGGCGTGCCGCGGATGAGACTCTCAATTTCGCCGAGGTCGATGCGTCGTCCGCCGATTTTGGCGGTACGGCCGATTCGGCCGAGCAACACGAGTTCGCCAAATTCGTTCAACTTGGCGCGGTCTGGGGGCGAATGATGGCCGGCTCCCAGTACGGCGGCGCTCTCGACCTGGAATCGACCGCTGCGGAGAAAACTCAGGCGCACGCCAGTCACCGGCGTGCCGACGCTTCGACCGGTGAAGGTGGCCTCGCCAGTGACGTCGAAGCTGATGCCGCCCGTCTCGCTCGATCCGTAGAAGGAGTGGATGCGCCGGTCAAAATGCTGCGCGAAAGCCGCAGCGATCTCGGGCGCGAGCGGTGCGCCGGCGGAAATCACAAGGCGCAGGCTGGCCAGCGCGGCAGGATCGATGTCGGCTTGCGCCAGGGCGCGCAAAAGCATCGGCACGGCGGGAAACACGGTGGGTTTCCAGCGTGCGCAGTCGGCCGCCAGCGCGTTGGGCAAGGGGCTCGCAGCGGTGATGATCGGCGTGCCCTGCACGAGGAGTGGCACGATGAGGTTGCCCAGTCCGTATGAATGTCCGAACGGGATGATGCCGAGATTTAGATCATTGGGGTGGATGCCCATCGACGCGCAAACCTGCCGCCCATCCGCGATCATCTGCGCGTGGGTAAAGACCAGTGCCCGCGGCGTGCCCGTGCTGCCGCTGGTCAATTTCACCAGGCAAAAATCGGTGCGGCGCGCGGATGGGCGCGAGGCGAGGGGACGCAGCCGACCTTCTTCCCAGATCCAAGCGGCGCCGGCGGCGAGTGCGGTGGCGGCGCGGCTTTCGGCTGGTTCGGCCGGGTCGAGCGGCACCACGATGGCACCCGCTTGGAGCAGGCCGATGACTGCAGCCAGCCAGCCGGGGCCATTCGGCTCAGCCAGGGCGACGCGGCGTCGGGCAAGCGTGACACCCGCGGGAACTGCACCAAGCCAGCGTTCGGCTGCTGTTTGCAGACTGGCGCGTGACCACACGCGGCCGCCTTCGCCCTCAATCACAGCGGTGGCGTTGGGAGCGTGGAGGACATTTTCCAGCCAGAGGTTGGCGAGCGTTTCCGGCATTTTGGATCAGAGGTTTTTGCGCGATCGAACAGGGTGCGAGAAAAATCTCTGCCCTCTGGTACGTTGCAGGCCGTTAAATTTGCCCTCAGCGCAGGCTTGAGCCCGGCCGCAGGTTCCCTTTGCTCGTGCCAGATGTCTCTAGCTAACCTCCCCGCTTCTCCCTCCCAATTGGCCCGTTACCCTGTCGAGGCCCGGGACGCTTATGAACGCTTTCGCATGACCGGCGATGGTGACGCACTGGGTATTGTGATTCTCGCGGCGGTCCGCGACTTCATGCCAAAGCGGAATCTCGGTAACAGTGGCGTTGAACTTCGGCCCGACATGAAACTGATGGAAGATCTCGGTTACGACTCCCTGGCGGTGGCGGAAACCGTTTTCTTCTTCGAAGACCTGTTCAAGGTCCGTATTCAAAATACCGAGTTGATGTCGGTGCGCACGATCGGCGAGCTGCAAAAATTTGTCGTTCAGAAGCTTGCTGAGAACGCCAGCAAGCCCACCGCCTGATGTCCTCATTTCCCGGTGGCCGCCAAGTCCTGGTAACTGGTTTGGGTTTCATCACGCCGATCGGCAACGATCGCGCGACGGTGAGCGCCAGCCTCCGCGCAGGAAAACACGGCCTCGCGCCGGTGGAGTTCCTCGGTAATCCGCAGATCCCGGTCAAGGTGGCGGGCACGGTGAAAGACTTTTCCGTCGACAGCACCAGCTGTCGTGACTGGACCTGGCCGGCGCGCTACGATCTGCCGCGCGAAACGTTGCGCGGCATGGCACCGCATGGCGTCTACGCGTTCTGCGCGCTGCAACAGGCGCTCGCGGATGCAGGACTCAAGCCCGGGGATGTCGCGAACGACGACGAGACAGGACTGTTTTGCGCCTCCGCTGGTTCGGCTATGTTGATGCACAACAACCTTGCCTTGATGCACGCGGTGCGTGGTGAGCGAGGCAACCCGATGGGTGTGGTCAGCTCGATCGCCGGCACATTGAATTTTAACCTGGCGGCACATTTTCACATTACGGGTGCGGTCTGCGGGTTCGTGTCGGCCTGCGCCTCGGCGAGTCACGCGATCGGTTATGCCTGCGACGAGATCCGATTGGGCCGGTTGAAACGCGTACTGGTGGTCGGTGCGGAGGAGTTGAACGCGGAGACGCTGCTGCCCTTCGCGGCGATGCGCGCCCTGTCGCAGCAGAGCGATCCAACGCGGGCGTCACGACCTTTTGATGCCGGGCGCGACGGATTTGTCGGTGCGGGTGGTTCGGTCGTGCTGGTTTTGGAAGAAGCGTCGTTCGCCAAATCTCGTGGTGCCTCCGTCTACGCTGAAGTCGCCGGTTGGGGTCAGGCGGCCGATGGTTACAGCGTCGCGATGTCGCATCCGACGGGGGCAGGGCTGCAGCGCGCGATCGGGCGTGCTCTGAAGGATGCGGAAGTCGGCGCGAAAGACATCGATTACATAAACGCGCACGGCACCTCGACGCCGGTGGGCGACCGCGCCGAGGCGATTGCGCTGAAAGCAGTTTTTAACGCCGCGGGCGCTCGTCCCAATATCAGCAGCACGAAAGGCCTGACCGGGCATCCCCTCTCGCTCGCCGGAGCTATGGAGGCGGCCTTCTGCGTTTTGGCGATGAAAGAAGGTTTTACCCCGGGCAATCCGCATCTCGTGACGCCGGACGAAGCCTGTGCCGACTTGTTGCTGCCGCGCGAGACGCTCGCCACGGGGCCGGCGACGGTGCTGAACAACAGCAGCGGTTTTGGCGGCAGCAACGTCTGCCACGTGTTCAAACACTGGCCATCACCGTAAGCTCGGTGGGGCGAACACGCCTCCAAGGTTTTTCTCAATTTTACTTTCATCGTGCTTCACCTCACCGATGTTTGTTTTCGTTATCGCGCCGGTGCTCTGCTGGCGGTTGATCACGTGTCGCTTGATCTGAAGGCGGGCGAAATTTTTGGGCTGCTGGGTCCAAACGGCGCGGGCAAATCGACGCTCATGGCGTTGATCAGCGGTCTGCGACGGCCGCAACAAGGCACCCTCCAGCGCGCGCCGGAAGTGGCGGCCCGCGGCGGCTTCGCGCTCGTGCCGCAGGAACATGCGTTTTATCCGATGCTCACCTGCCGTGAAAACCTGGATTTTTTCGGCGGTGTACTTGGACTCAAGGGAGCGGTTCGTCAGGCGCGCATTGATGCGGCGATTGCAGCGACGGGGCTTGAACAGGTCACGGGCAAACGCGCCTCTGAGTGTTCGGGCGGATTGAAGCGCAGACTAAACCTTGCGATCGGCCTGGTCGGTGATCCCCGGTTGTTGTTGCTCGACGAACCGACGGTGGGCGTCGATCCGCAGTCGCGGGCCTTCCTGCTCGACGTGGTGCGAGCGTTGCGGAAGCAGGGCAAAACCATCGTTTACGCTACGCACTACATGGAGGAGGTGCAGCAGGTCGGCGACCGCGTGGCGATTATCGATCACGGAAGGTTGTTGTGCTGTGGCACGCTGAACGAACTCCTTATGCAGACAGAGGTGCGGCTGGCGGTGCGCGTCGCTTGTCCGGTTGCGCCGGAGTTGCACGCGCAGTTGGTGGCGGAGTGCGGTCTGGAGACTGGCGCGGATGGCGAGGGCTGGCTCAGCTTCGCGGTGCAGCCGAACCAGGCGGTTGAGGAAATGTTGCGGAAGCTCAGACAACTTGGCCTGCAAATCACGAGTTTCCAATATGGCTGTCGCCACCTAGAAGATGTATTCCTGAAACTGACGCATCGTTCTCTCCGCGATTGATATGAGCATTCTATTTGCTGTCATCAAAAAGGAACTACGTGCGATGACCCGCGACATCCACGGGTTGTTGGTGTTGTTCGCCATGCCGGCGGCGTTCATCCTGATCATGTCGATGGCGCTGCGAGACACGTTTAAACTGAACGTGGCCGAAAAAGTCCGTTGGCAATATTGGGACGAGGACCGCAGCGAGGCGTCGTCAGCGCTCTTGAAGCATTTGCCCGCGCCCGAGAGAAAAGTGGTTTTGCGCGAACGGGGAGACCTCGACGGTGAACTCGCATCCGGGCACATTCAGATGGGGCTGGAGGTGGAAAAAGGTTACGCAAAAGCGCTGGCCGATGCCGACAACCACCATGCTTTCGTAACGATCTGGACGGAGCCGGGAACGCCGCCCGCGTTGATCGGCGCTTTTCGTGCCGAGGTCGCGAGGGCCTTGTCGCTGGAGCGGATGGCTGCACTCGTGAACGCGACCGCGGAAACCCCGGAGGAGAATTTGTCGGTCAAGAAGCTGTCCGACGAGACACTCTTCGAACTGAAATTCCGCCGCGACCGCGCAGGATTGGGTGAACTCACTTCGGTGCAACAAAGCGTCCCAGCGTGGCTGGTTTTTGCGATGTTCTTTGTGGTCATCCCGCTTTCCACGATCTTCATCGCGGAAAAGCAACAAGGCACCCTGGCGCGGTTGCGCAGCTTGCAGGTGAGCACGGCTCTCTTGCTGGTGGGGAAAGTGGTGCCGTTCTACCTCGTGAATATGGTCCAGACCGGGCTCATGCTGCTGGTGGGACGGTATGTCGTGCCGCGGTTGGGTGGCGACGCGCTGCAGTTGGACGTCGATTGGCTGGCGCTCTGGGCCGTCGCGAGCGCGGTAAGTCTGGCGGCGATCGGGTTTGCGCTGGCCGTGGCGGCGATTGCCAAAACCACGGAACAGGCGACAACGGTGGGCGGCGTGGCAAACATCTTATTCGGCGCGCTGGGCGGCGTGATGGTGCCAAAGCTCGTCATGCCCGCTGTGATGCAATCAGCGACCATGCTTTCGCCGATGGCCTGGGGGCTGACTGGTTTTCTCGACGTGTTTGTCCGTGGCGCGCATCTTGGCGGCCTGCTGATGCCGGTTGGTTTGTTACTTGCGTTTGCCGCGCTCTGCCTCGCTGTCGCCGGTTGGCGGATACGCCAGCCGGAGTGAACAGCGGTCGACGGCGATCGATCCGGTGGGGTGGGTGGGGGCCACTGATGGAATTCCTCAACGAGGAATTCTTTGAAGTGTCCTCCGGCTGATTGCCTGCGGGTGCGCATTTTGGGGTCTGCTAATCGCAGACCTTGGCCTGTTAATTCCGGTGTAGCCAGGGGCGCTGACCCCGGAACCCTCTGAACTCCGGCCTCAGCGAGGCCGGCTACATCAATCCCTTTCTATCAAGGTCAAAAGCTACGGTGAAAAACATGAGTGCAATCAGGAAGCCGAACTAAACGGTTGGTATAATACCGCTCAGCTGGCATGCGTCAGACGGCGCGGCGGAGCTTCTTGTAAAGCGTGGTCTCTTTGTCGGCCAGATCCATGAGCAGGCCGTGCAGGAGCGGGAGATCGAGTTCGGCGCGGCCTTTGTTCATGCGCGCGGCGTGCAGGGCGAATTCACGCCACTCGTCACCGATGGCGGTGAGTTCGAGCGAGAGTTCCTGGAGGCGCGGATTTTGCAGGAGCACAGCGGCCTCTTGCAGAAACGCCGCGTAGAGAAAACGGAAGCCGGCACCGCCAGTGCCGATTTCCTCTTGCATGCGGACGATGTGGCCGACGAAGCGTTGGGTGAACTCTAGATCTTTCTTCGCCGGTAACTTGAGCACGCGGCGGGCGAGCAGGCGGATGCCGCTGCAACCGACGTAGGGCAGCGGCACGTGGAGCATGAGAAAACAGTTTTTGCGGATCGCGCCGCGCAGCAACGGCACGTGGTCGACCTTCGGCAATGGCCCGTCGAAATAGTAGAGCAGGCCTTTCGGCGCGAGTGCCCCGCGTACGAAGCGGGCCCTTTGCAAATCGGCCAGCGCACAACGCGTGGGCGCGTTGAAGACCGGATCGCTGATGAGGTATTCATTTCCCTCGCGGCCGTAGGCGATGAGGTTGTGCGCGTTGAAATGAAAGCGCATGTTCACCGGGAAGTACGGCAGAAAAAACACCGAGGACTGAAGCCCCACGGGCCGGCCTTGATCGAGCAATTCGTCGAGACGGCGGCGCCCGTCGGCCGACGAGCGAAACGTTTCAAAGCGCAGGGGCAGGCGCAGCTGACGTTTCATGCCTTTGAGGATGAAGCGTGGAACCATCCGGTAGGCGATAAGCGGAAGTTGGTTAATCTTGACCAACGGAATGTAGGCAAATGAGAGCGACGCGCTTAACCCGAAAACCATGGCCTCGGAAACCGGAATGCCTTCGTGGTGTAACAAGGACGAAATCACTCCGCTTTCACAATGCGCCGACTGCCGGTGCCGGAAGGCGCTGAGCGTTGGTTCAGGACTTGAAGGCGAAGAAGGCATCGGGAAGCGCGACGATATTATTCGAGTGACTGGAGTTGAGCGCTGCTGAGGCCCAGGGCATCGGCGTAACGCTCCCGCAATTTCGGACTCAGCCGGGCAAACCCTTTTGCCGTGAGGTGACGGCGCACGCGCCAGCGCCACAACCCGGTGGCTTGGGCCAAAGTCGGCACGTCCATGCGCAGGCGGAACATGTGGTATTCGAGTGGACTGGTCTCCCCGCGTCGCGCCCGTTGGCGGGCGTCCTCGGCGAGTTTGGCGAACCACGCCACGGCTTCCTCCGTCACGGTGACCTCAGCCTCGGTGCCGCCGGATTGTGCGATGAGGTAGTGGCCGTCTTTGTCGACAACGTAGACGGCTTTGCGCTGACCTTCGAGGAGCGGGGCGCTTTGCTCTGGAACTTCGTCGGGGCGCATCAGACGACGGTGAGGTGAATGTAGGCGCTGCTGAAACGGCCGGACTCCGGGACAAAGCCGAGAATGCGCTGGCCAGCCCGCAACCGGCCGCTGCGCAGGAGATCGTCGATCATGACGAAGAACGACGCTGAGCCGCTGTTGCCACGTGAGGCGAGGTTGACGAACCAGCGCTCTTGCGGAATTTCGAGACCAATTTGTTTGAGACCTTCCGCCATCGGTTGACGAAAATACTCAGACGACATGTGCGGAACGAACCAGTCAATATCGGCGACGCGCAGGCTGCGTTGCGCGGCGATCTTCGAAAGCGGTCTTGTGAGGCAATATTCGACGACGTTGGCGTTGAGCAGTTTTACGTCCTGCTTGATGGCGAGAACGGATTGACGGCCCATTTCATCGTGGGTGAAGCGGGCCCAGCCGGAGAGCGAGCCGTCAGTATTTTTATCCGCGCCGGCATACATGCAGACCGGCATCTCGTTGGCGTAGGAGGCGATGTCGATCCAGTCGATGCGCAGGCTGAGTCCGCTGGTGTTGGGGCGGTTTTGCAGCAGCATCGCGCCAGCGGCATCGGAGAGCATCCAACGCAGGAAATCTTTTTCGAAGGCCAGTTCGGGTCGGGCTTCCAGCTCGGCCACTTGTTGCTCGGTCTCGGCCGCGTAGCGCGTCGCCTTCAATACGACGGAGGCGGTCTCCGAACCAGTCGCCACCGCGTTGGTGAACTCACCCGAGCGCACGGCGAGCCAGGCGTATTTCAATGCGGTGACGCCGGCGGCGCATACGCCAGAAGTTGTCACCACTTCGCAGGGCGGGTTGCCCAATTCGCCGTGAACCATGACGCCGTGGTTCGGCATGATCTGATCGGCGATGGAGGTGCCGGTGGCGAGGCAGGCAATGTCCTTCAACCCAAACGTTTCATCGGTCAGGCCGCGGATCGCCTCG
>Ga0302294_10000042_pt1 | contig 38109 bp, 28 predicted proteins | sample III_Fen_N2_3_FD_194550 | JGI IMG/M metagenome (GOLD analysis project Ga0302294, IMG submission 194550) | Peat permafrost microbial communities from Stordalen Mire near Abisko, Sweden - III_Fen_N2_3 | ecosystem: Environmental > Terrestrial > Soil > Wetlands > Permafrost | place: Sweden: Abisko...
AGATCGTGTCGAGGATACCCGGCGCGTCTTGGTTACACGCAAGTCAATCGAGCGAAGAGTCAACCGGCGGTGACGCGCCGGGTTTGGTCGCTGAAATCGACTTTCCCCGCCGCTTTTTGGGAAGCGTCCTTCAACAAATGGCCATAGGTTTTCATCGCCAGTGCGCCACCGTCCGCATGACCAAGCCAACGTGAAACCGTGGGAATATCTACTCCGGAGGCGATGCAAACAGACGCGAAATAATGCCGGAGCGCGTGATTTGTTAGCGTCGGCAGGTTCAGTCTTTTACATGCACGACGCATAGCAGTTCGCGGCTCGCAAAACTGGGTCAATTTCGCCCGCGCGCCTACGCGGTGCGATTGATACCAGTCCAGAACAGTTCGAAGCGCCGGATTGACTGGGATTGTCCGGTCTGAGCTTTCCGATTTCGTGCCCCAGATTTTAAACTCGGTCCCCATGTCATCCGCGAGTGTGGATTGGGTTGCTTCCTCTTTTCGCATACCCGAATACGCCAGCAACTCGGCGTGAGTGGACATCTCTTCAGCATTCAAAGCGAGCCACCGCCGTTGTTCGTCGTTCGGCTTGAAACGATCCGAAGTTTCAGGAAGCCGACGCATTTCAGCAAATATCCTGAGCATAACTGCGCGGTCCGGGATTTCTTTGCGGCTACCTTCCTTTCGATTTGAGGCCCTGAGCGTCCCTCTCAGTACCGTCGAAACTGAAAAGGGATTCTCTACCAAAACCATTTTTTCGACTGCGACATCGAGCATCACCCGAAGCACCCAAAGAGCCATATTTACCGATTGCACTTTGAAGCCACGATGGGGCTTCGACTTTTGAAGCTTCCACTTCCACGCCGCGTCCTTGAGCAGGTGTTCACGTAACTCAACGATCACCTCAGCAGTGACATTACGCGCCAGAAATGTGCTAAAGCTTCCGCGAATCCAATGTTTTCGAAGCCGTTCGATATTGTTGGCCCTGCCAACCACAGTACTTTTCGCAACCGGAGTCGCTTGGAGTCTGCGCTTAACTTCGGCCAGGAGTGGGCCAAGTGTTTTGAAATCACCTTTGTCGATTCTGCCCGCACCCCGTTGCCGGTCTTTTTCCACGTCAACATTACGTTTTGCATGCTTCAGTTTTGCGACGGTGAGGACATCGGTTTTGAGGCTCCGAAATGTGCGCTTCCCATTGAGGGAGTATCGCGAGTAAAAGACTTCGGAATGCGTGTTTCTATAAAGTCCTTCGACCGTCGTCCGCTGCCAGATAGGAGTCTTCATGTTTTTTGGGGTGGTATAAAGGAGTGGTATAAAAACCTATGACCCCGATGATGCAACAATATCACGAAGTGAAACGCGGCCTGCCACCGGGCACCCTCCTGCTTTTCCGGCTGGGCGATTTCTATGAGCTGTTCTTCGAAGATGCCGTGATCGCGTCCCGGCTGCTCGGCCTCACCCTCACGAAACGGCAGGAACATCCGATGGCCGGCCTGCCCTATCACGCGGCGGACAATTACGTCACAAAACTGCTCGCCGCCGGCAAGAAGGTCGCCATCTGCGACCAACAGGAAGCCGCTCAACCCGGGAAGCTGGTGCGCCGCCAGCTCACCCGTATCCTAAGTCCGGGTACAACGATCGCGGCCAACCAGCTCGACGCCGCGCGCAACCACTACCTGTGCGCCGTCACCTGCGACAAAGCCGGACTGCATGCCGCGTGGCTCGACCTCACCACCGGCGAGTTTAAAATCGCGAGCGATGCACGCCCCGAGAATCTGTTGCCCGTGCTGACTTCGCTCGATCCGGCTGAAATTATCACCGTCGAAGGCGCGGTCGAGTCGTGGCGCCAGGCACCGCACGACCAGGCCGCGCTGCACGCCTTGCAGCAATTTTGTGCCAATCGTCTGGTCACAGAACTTCCCGCCTACCATTTCGAAACCGAGGGCGGCGCCCGAGCTGTCATGACTGCCATCGGCGTGCTCAACCTCCAGGGTTTTGGCCTCGCCCATTCGCACGCAGGACTCGGGCCCGCCGGTGCGCTGGTTTACTATGCGACCGAAAATCTCTGCGCCAAACCTGAAAACCTGCGCGGCCTGCAGGAATACCGCAGCGCGAGCACCCTGCTGCTTGACCCCGCGACGTTGCGCAATCTGGAGATTTTTGAGTCCACCCGCGGCCAGCGCGAGGGCTCGTTGATCGCGGCGATCAACCGCACGGTGACCGCTGCCGGTGCCCGCCTGCTCGAACGCTGGCTCGCTGCGCCAACCCTCAATCTTCCAGAAATCACGCGCCGCCAGACCATCGTCGGAGATTTCCTAAACCACTCGCCAGCGCTCACTGAGCTTCGTGAGCAATTGCAGCAGGTTCGCGACATCCCGCGCATCCTCGGCCGCCTGCAAAACCGTCTGCGCAATCCGCGCGAACTCGGAGGTATCCGTGATACGCTGGCCCAGCTCCCTGCCATTCTCGCCCAACTCAGCGCGATCAACGGAACCGCTGTCAGCGGGCTGGCCGCGCGCATCACCGATTTGCCGGCTTTGCGCGAACTGCTCCAACGCGCGCTGGCCGACGAGCTGCCGACCGATCTGAAGGACGGGAATTTCATCCGAGCCGGACACGACACAGAACTCGACCGGATGCGCTCGCTGACCAGCGACAACAAGACCTGGCTGTCCGCACTTGAGCGGCAGGAACAGGAACGAACCGGCATCAAGAGCCTAAAAATTCGCTTCACGAACAATTTTGGCTATTACATCGAAGTCACCAAGGCCAACCTGCACCTCGTGCCCGCCGACTACATCCGTCGCCAGACCACGGTCGGCGGCGAACGTTACGTCACCGAAGAGTTAAAGAAGAAGGAAAAGGAAATTTTCCACGCCGAGGAAAACGCCCTGGCGCGTGAGCTGGAACTCTTCGGCCAGCTCGTCGCAGCAGCACTCGACGAATCGATCTCACTCGCGCAGAGCGCCGACGCACTGGCCGAGATCGACGTGCTCAGTGGCTGGGCCCTGCTCGCCCGCGAATGGGATTACTGCCGCCCGACGCTCGATGAAGGTGACGATCTGGAAATCTGCGAAGGCCGCCACCCGGTGGTGGAGCAGATGCTGAAAAATGCCGTACCTGCCACCACCGGTAATCAAGCCTTCGTGCCCAACGACACCGCGCTCGCCATCGACGACGTGCAGCTCGCACTCATCACCGGCCCGAACATGGCGGGCAAATCCACCTACATCCGGCAGGTCGCACTCATCACGTTGATGGCGCAGATTGGCTGTTGGACCCCGGCAAGAACCTGCCGCGTGGGTTTGGTCGACCGGATTTTCTCCCGCGTCGGCGCCAGCGATGACCTCGCCCGCGGGAATTCCACGTTCATGGTCGAGATGAACGAAACCGCCAACATCCTTAACAACGCCACTGAACGCAGCCTGATCATTCTCGACGAAATCGGCCGCGGCACGTCGACCTACGACGGGCTGAGCATCGCTTGGGCTGTAATCGAACATCTGCATCGCGGCGCAACGCGCGGACCGCGCACGCTCTTCGCCACGCATTACCAGGAACTCACGCAACTCGAAAAACACCTGGTACGCCTGCGCAATTTCTCCGTCGCGGTCAAAGAGTGGAACGACGACATCGTTTTCGTGCGGCGCGTCGTTCCGGGGGCCGCCGACCGCAGCTACGGCATCCAAGTTGCGCGCCTGGCCGGGCTGCCGCTCAGTGTGATCGACCGTGCCAAAACAATTCTGGCCAAACTCGAATCCGACGACACCTCGGTCGAACTGCCCGCGCCCACAGCCCGTCCGAAGAAAAAGATTTCCGTCAAACCCACCGACGACGCTCAACTAAACCTGTTATAAAGGAGGGTTGGTCTTCGCTCTTAGGTTTCACCGCCCAAGATGCGGCTGGTTGGCGAATGAGAAGTCCCGCAAGGGTAATCCTGCTGCCTTTTCCTTTCCTATCAGCTTGCACCAAGGGCAGTCGTGGATTTTGTTATCGCCGACACAGCCTGCCGCTGTGCCGAGTTCGTGTCCGAGCCTCAACCCAGTGAAGTTTATGGCCGATTTGTGCGTACTAGTGGTGGATGATGAGGACTTGATTCTACAGGTGATGAAGTCGTTTTTTCTTCGTCGCCAGGATCGATGTGACGTGGCCACGAGCGGAGAAGAGGCGCTGCGGTTTGTTGAAAAACAAAACTACGACTTAATCCTGTCCGACATCTCGATGCCGAAGATGGACGGCTTGGAACTGATCCGGCGGGTGAAGATCATTCAGCCGAGGGTAATCTGCATTTTGATGTCGGGTCTCGGCACCCGCGGCAACATCATCGCCGCGCTCAAAATAGGTGTGTTCGACTTTATCGACAAACCCATCCCCGATCTCGCGGCATTGACCATGGTCGTTGATCGGGCGGCGGAGAGTGGCCGCTTGGTCCGAGAGCGCGATGAACTTCTGGAAAACCTGCGTGATCAGAATACGAAACTTGAATACAGCCTACTGCGCCTGCACGAGGCCTTCGGCCAGCTCCTCCTGCAGGAAGAAGCGCTCGAATCGGACCTGCAAAAAGCTCAACGCGTACAGCGCAAATTCCTCCCCGCCGGATTTCCCTGCGTACCGGGTTATGATTTTTTTGGCTATTACGCACCCTGCGAGCAGTTAGGCGGTGACTTTTTTGGCACGATCCCGCTCTCCGACGGGCGTCTGGCCCTCTATCTCGTTGACGTCGCCGGGCACGGCGTGAGTGCGGCGATGATTACGGTGACTTTTCGCGAACTTATGCGCGCCCGCCGCCGCTCGTCCCAAGGTGACGAGCTGTTTGCCGAACCAGAGGAAATGCTGTATTACATGAACGATGCGCTGCTGGAAGAAGCCTTTGAGCCGCCGATTTTCGTTTCGATGCTGTATTGCGTGATCGATCCGCGCGCCAATGAAGTTCGCGTCGCCTGTGCCGGCCACCCCGCGCCCATCCTCGTGTCGGGGAAAAACCAAGTGCAGGGAATTCCCGCGGGCGGCCCGGTGCTCGGAACGCAAGCCATCGCCAGTTACACCACCACCCGGTTTCAAATTAATCCCGGCGACGCGCTGCTTCTTTACTCCGACGGCCTGTCCGAAGTCCGCAGCCAACAAGGCAGCGAGTTCACCGCCGCACGACTCCAGGAAATCATGGGCACGCTGCACGCCCAGTCTGCCCGGGCCATCGCTGGCAAACTGGAAAAACAATTGTTCGGCCATCTCGAAGGCGCAACGCCGTCGGACGACATCACGTTTCTCGTCGTCACCCACGATAATCTTGGTGCGGTGCAAAAACCAGTTACCACCGGCAATATCATTCCTGATTCAGTCAAGATCGTCATGCGGGATAAACCGTCCGACGGGCATGCCGATGTGCGCGGTCATATTCACGCGGGCTACCGTGGCGACACCTGCGTCATCCAGCTCGGCGGACTCATGACCTGGCAACTGGCACCCGCGATGCGAGACATGCTGCAAAAAGCGAGAGTTCGCGCCACCCCGCCCTTTCTTGTCGACCTTTCTGCCTGCGAAGCGATGGATTCCACTATGCTCGGCTTGCTGTTGCAAAATACGGGCGAGATAAGATTGCACCAGCCCGGTCAGCGCGTCATCGGCCAATTGCACGAGATGGGCGTGCTACAACTCTTTGCCATCAGTCAGACTCCATGCCCGCAACCGGAAGTCTCGATGGACATCACGCCCGTCGACCCCCACCAAGCATGCTCGGATCTGATTATCTCCGCCCACGAAGCGCTGATCGAAGCCTCCGCCAGCAACCGCGAGCGCTTCAAAGACGTGGTGGAAAACCTGCGTCACGAAAAAGCGGATACGTGAGTGCATTAAGCGTCGAATCGAACCGGGCTGTCCGCGCCTTCGTTTCATTTACGTTGGGGCCACCCCCAATTTTTGAGGCGTGCTCCGGCCGCCAAAACCACTGCACCGAAGTACCATAAGTCCTGAGCTCCCCCGCCACCATTGCCGCTGCCGGATGAGGACGAACTGCTGGAACTTGACGAGGAACTCGAGCTGCTGGATGTCTCGGATGTCATCGCGACGACCCCCGTTTGTCTTGTGCCATTTACGAACGCATTTGCACCTGAGAGAAGCAGCCGCCCCGTGCGGGTGAGAGCTACTCCAAAACCAAGGCTCGTAATATCTCGGGTGGAAAAAGCAGTATCAAGGGTACCGTTAGCATTCAGTCTCACGAGGGCTGTTCCGACTACGACAAAGATACGTCCATCATCTTCTAGGACCACCGCAGAGACGTAGCCGTCAATTACCCTGCCGGCGTTGAAGGTTGCATCCAAAGTGCCGTCCGGATTCAGCCGCGCGATGTTGTTACACGACGTGCCATTATAGCTTGAAAAAGCCCCTCCCACCACGATACGCCCATCCGGCTGCAGAACGGCCGAGCTGAGGTGACCGTTGGCAGAGTCATCCGCAAAGCCCGTGCCCGGATCAAAAGACCCGTCCAAAGAGCCATCGCTGTTTAGCCGCGCGATTCCTCGCCGCGGGATGCCATTGAAGGTCGTGAAGGCGCCTCCGACCACAATTCGGCCATCGCCTTGGAGCGCGATTGCCTCAACCGGTGCAGGCCAAACACCCGAAGGCTCTGCCGAAAAACCCGAACTAAGATTAAACCTCGTATCCATCTTTCCGTCCGTATTCAGTCGTACAATACCGTTGCACGGCACTCCGTTGAAGGTCGTGAAAACCCCGCCCATCAGGATGCGCCCGTCGGGCTGAACCACCAACGAGTACACACTGGGAAGGAGTGCGCTCGGGGCTCCGATTCCCGACCCCGGATCAAACGTTGCGTCCAGTGTTCCATCGGAGTTCAACCGCGCCACGCCCCCGCGCGCCATTCCGTCAAACTCGGTAAAAGATCCGCCGGCAACCATACGTCCATCAGTTTGAGCCACCAGCGAACCAAGCCCGTAGCTGCTGAAACCCGTGCCGGGATCGAAAGTTCTGTCCAGCGTGCCATCCAAATTCAGCCGGGCTATATGCGGACGGGGCGAACCATTAACCAAATCAAAGCTGCCTGCGACGATGCATTTCCCTGTTCCCAGCGGAACAATAAAATCCGCCGCCCCAGGAGATCTCGGCTCACCCGCCGACACGGTATTATCAAGTGAACCGGTAGCGGTCAGACGGGCCAGCCGAGGAGCGGCCAATCCGCTGGGCAACCAGACGACGCTGCCTGAGACACCTGCAATGATCCGTCCGTTGGTCTGCACCGCAACGCAGCGAATCCAATTACTAAGCCCGTCACCCGGATCGAAGGTCGCGTCGAGCGAGCCATCCGTATTCAAACGCGCAATACCGAGGCGCGGCGTGCCATTAAAGCTCGCGAACGTTCCGACAACAACGATCCGTCCGTCCGGCTGCGGAGCAAACGACGAAACCTCCCCCATACTAGAGTAGAGATAAAAACCCGCGCCGGCATCGAAAGCCCTATCCAATGTTCCGTCTCCGTTCAATCGGGCGACTCCGTTGCGCGTAATACCATCGAACCTCGTAAACGCCCCTGCCGCGACGACCCGCCCGTCAGTGCGCACCGATAGAGCGTAGACGGAAGCGTCATTCGAATCATTGGAAAATCCCATGCCGGGATTAAATGTCGTGTCGAGCGTGCCATCGGTATTCAACCGGGCAATCCCGTTGCGCGGCGTTCCGTTGAAACTCGTGAAGGTTCCGCCGGCTACAACGCGTCCATCAGGCTGAATCGCCAGCGCATCTACCTCGACGTTATCTGAACCCATGGCAAAACCCGTGCCGGGATTGAAAGAGGTATCCAGCGTACCGTCTGCGTTCAGCCGTGCGATGCTGGAGCGGGGCACACCGTTGAAACTCGTGAAATGTCCGCCCACCACGACCAGCCCGTCTGTCTGCACGGCAATCGACTTCACAAGAAAACCGCCGATGCTCGCAGCAACTGTCCAAACCCGGGTATCTGAGTCCCCTCTGGACCATGAGAAGCCGGCGCCTGGGTCAAAGGAAGCGTCAAGCGAGCCATCCGCATTCAATCGCGCAATATAGTTTCGCGCGACGCCGTTATACATCGTAAACAGCCCACCAACGATAATGCGTCCATCACTCTGCACAGCGATTGAGTCGACCTCTCTGTTAAATCCGCCGTCCCGATTAAATGTAGGGTCGACCGTGCCATCGGCCTTGAACTTGGCCAGATAGTAATGTTGCTGCCCGCCAATTGTCGAAAAATTTCCACCGACATAAAACCCGCCATCGGATGCCACGGCGACAACATTGATCCCGTCGAAAGCTGATTCGAGAACGGTCGAAAATCCGGAATCCATACGGTAGACGTCGCCATATACGGCGATCGCCGCTCGCGCCACGAGGGGGCTAACAACATCACCCAACGCCGTGAGAGACGAACTGAGGCTAATCGCCTTTAGCACTTCTCGGGTAGAAGGCACCGTCCGATCTTCTCCATCGAACGCATGCTGTATGACCGTGTGCTTCTGTCCGGAGATCATCAGACACGTGCTGCGATCCGCTCCGGTCGTATTGGGCGACACACTTACGAGCAGTTCGGCTGTGGACGTGCCAGTTTTCGTCGAAACATTGACCCATGGTGCGGCGCTGGAAACGGCCCAGCGGGAGTCACTCTCCACCGTCAACTGATAGCTAAGTCCATCGCGACCGACCTCCTGCCTCTCCGGTGAAATCGAGGTGCGCGCATTGGTCACAATTACCCCAAGGGACAAAATAGCCGCGACAATTACAAACCTGGCAACCCCCCAAAACGTTAGGTGCTTCATGATGATTTAAGACCAATACCAAACCTGATCAAACAGACAAGCAAAGGGACTTATTAAAAGCAGGATTATCTCAACCACCAAACCGTAGTAAACCGGCCACAAGCCAGCGAAATACTGGCAATTAGCGCGCTCGACAGCCCAAATTTCCCAACCGTGCAAACTATTCCTGTGGATAGATCAGCACGCGGTCGTGGACGAGGAGAATCAGATCCTTTTTCCCGTCACCCGTGACGTCGGCGATAATCGTTTCGCGCGGCTCAAGCACACTGCCCTTGCGGCCCTGATAATGCTGGTCGGTTTCGAATACTTTGAAATGCATCAGACTTTTCCACCTGTCATTCGAACCAGTCCCAAGAATCTCAACCAAGTTTTTATTGGGGTCGACGCAGACAAGCTCGGGCTTTCCGTCGTTGTTAAGATCACCCGCGATCACATCGGAATAGCTCACATCCGGGAGATCCGTGGCGTGCGTGGCCTGGGTGGTGGGCGTAAAATCTTCGCGCGTCAGAGGCAGCCACCAGAAACGATCGCGGCCAAAAACAAAAACCTCTGAGCCCGTCTTGTTCTTGCGCACCTCGACACCCACAACTTCGATTTTGCCAGCGATGGTCGAGTCGGTGACGTGGTAGAGCAATTTTTCGTCGGCAGTTAGCGATTGGAACTGGTCTGTCTTTTTGTCGTAAAGCACAATTACCGGTTTTCTCCCGGGCGCGGCAGGTGGAAGAACAAAAGCGGTGGCGATCTCGGAGTTGGGATCGCGGGCGTTGAACTGGTCAGCCACGGTGAGCTCGCCCGAAGCACTCAACTTTAGCGCGCGGGTGAAACCTCCCGTGCTCACCAGCATCTCGGCTTTTCCGTCGCCATCGAGATCACCCGTCGAAAAGGCCGAAGCTTCGAGGTTGTCGACCAAGCCACGGCGGAAGCCCGGTGCGGCGGAGACCTCGGTGAACTCGCCCTTGTCGCCCTGCACAAAAAGGCGCATCGCGTCGAGCGGCGTGAAGACGGCGATGTCGAGTTTGCCGTCCTGGTTGGCATCAACCAGGCGGACTGCGCGCGGATCAGTTTTGAGGCCGGTCAACTCGATCGACTTGACGAGTTCGGCGCTGTTGCCCTTGCGGGCGTAAATGTCGATCGCGCGTTTGCCCTTTTCCTCACGCAACACCACGAGGCGGCACTGGCCGTCTCCCGCCAGATCACCAGCGACGATGGCAAGCGGTCTGCCGGTTGTCGGCAGCGGCTGCGGATAACCGAGGCGGCCATCCTTGTTGAACGTCGCAACACCCACCGCCTGCTCCTTCGGACTGGCCACGAAAAGCGCGGCGTGGTTGTCGTCGCCCCATTTGCCAGAAGCAATGCTGCGGGCGTCGGAGAAAATCGGATACTTCTGTGAGTTCGAGAAACCGCCGTCGCGCTGACGCAGATAAATAAAAACCTGCGCGCCTTCCGGATCACTCACCGCGATATCATCGAGGCCGTCGCCATCGAAATCGGCAATGGTGTAACTGGAAGCCGTTTTACTGCCGGGCCGCGGGCTAAAAACGCGGGGCCGCAGGGATGGCGCGGCCTGCGCGGTGGTGGCGCGCTCGAGCGAAAACAGCTCGAGCTGGCCCGTCTGATCCTGGGCATCGGCGAAAGTCGCGCCGTGCTTGGTCGTGGCCCCACTGAGCACCTGCAACGTGCAACGGGTGGGTTTGATGGTATAGGCTAGTTCGGGTCCGAATTGATGTTCGCTGGTTTGCAGCCGCACCCGCAGGGCGTCGCGGGCGTTGGCGCAAAGGTAAACCAAGTCAGGTTTCCCATCGCCATCGATATCGCAGATTTCCAGACCATAGCAGCCATCGTCGGGCAAGGCGTAACGCTCGGGCGCGGCCAGATCGCCACTCTTATCCTGATAGTAGATTGCGAGCTCTTTTTGACCGAGAACGACGAGATCGTTGCGACCGTCGCCATTAAGGTCGGCGATCTTCATTGAACCTACGAACTGGATCGGCGCGGGCGCCTCAGCGATTTTCTTTTCGGTCCAGCTGCCGTCAGCTTGCTGGTAACGGAGAGTCAAGGCTTGCGGCTCTCCGGTGTAGGCAAAATCGGGCCGGCCATCGCCGTTGAGATCGCCCACCACCAGATCGTAAATCGTCACCCCGGTCGTGACGCTAACCTTGCGGAAACGTGCATCCTCGACCACGGGTTCCCAGCGGTTGACGTTGAGCTCCTTCGGCACGGTTTCATTCGCGGCACCGGGCTTCAGTTGATAAAGGATATCGATCGTTGAACGGTCGTTGTTCGCCACGACCAGGTCGCTGAGGCCGTCGTGATTCAGATCGCACGCCTGAATGGCGCGTGTGTTCCAGTCGAGCTTCATCACCTCGGGACCACGCAACACAACCTCGCGGGCCGGCTGGTCGGCGGCGAGCGCCGCAGCCAAACCAGTGGCTAGATAGAACGCGGAGAAAACGAGGCGCCGGGACATGTTACTTGGCGTGGTTTAGTTTTGAGTGAAAATAAAGTCCCTGGCTGTTCTTCCAGGCATAACCAGCGGCGTTGCTCCAATATTTTGCCAGGGCCGCGGAATTGGGTTTCGCGGAGAGGTCGAAGGGAGATTTGTCGCTGTCGGGTTTCTCGCTGGTTTCGCCCTCTTCTTCACTTTCGGGGGCTTTCGCTTTCGAGGCAAACATGGGCGCGAACTGAGCCACCGTCTCGATCACGCTGCCGATCATGGCGCGGGTGTCTTGATATTGAACGGAACAGGCCTTGGCCGGGACATCGGCAAGCGCCTCCTTGACCTCCGGCAGCTGCCAGAGCGTGGGTTGCTTGCCGTCAAGCCCTTGCAGTGCGGTTTCGATGACCGCCGGTGTGCCCGCTGCGATGAAAAGAAATTTAGGTGTGATCGAATAACTGAACCCCTTCTGACCAGCCCCCGCCTTGGACCCGGCGTAGGTGTAGATCGTCTGGTCAAGGTATTCGCGTTTTTCAAAAAGCTTGTCGGCCTGCGGCCCCATCATGCGCTTGAGTGCTTCGACTGCGTTGGTGAACGCAGCCGCGTTCTGGAGCGACAATGCATAGAACTGGTCGAACTCGGTCAGCGGCACCGGCGCGTCGGCCGAGGCACCGGGACGTGGCGCGCTCGCCACGATTACGTCATCACCCAGGCTGCCCAAAAGATCGCGCTCCAGATCAACGCCGAGCTGTTTGTTGAGGCCCTTGATCTGTCCCTGGACCATGCCGCCAACTGCGGGATTCATGGCGTCCAGCAATTCACGAATCGCGGTATAGGTGTCGAGCAGGCTAAACTTCATCGAGGTCACCGTAATCCATTTTGCGGATACAAAGGCCGGCTGCGCGGCCGGGCCATCGTGATAGGCGAGAAGTTTGAGGATGCCGCGCTGTTCGGAATAGGTCAGCCCGCCATTAAACTCGGTGGCACCTTCGCCCACATTTACCCCGACGTAGAAATCCTTGATCGCATCGAGCCCGAGCGAGGCAAGGATCACCCCCGGAGGCATGCCCATGGGCTGGGCACCCGACTTTTCCGCCTTGGCGTCAACCGCCTTCTTGATGGCGGGATAAATCGACTGCATGTTAACGAGCAGCGTGAGGCTGGAGTCGCCGCATTGTTTTTTGATTTGGAGGAAGCGTTCGGACTCGCCCAAAGATGCTGCAGCTTTCCCCTTCTGGAGCGCGTCGATGCTCTTCTGCAAGGTGGTCTTGGAAGGACTGAGCAACCAGACACCATCGGCCATTGCCCAGACAAACTCTTCACCGCCGCCTTTTTCGTCCGCCTTGACGTAGATATGAAGCTTCACGCCGGCGAACTCCTCAATGCGCACCGAGGCATGCTCTTTTTCGTCGTTGGCGGCGACGATCTTGCCGATCTTGGCGGCATTGTCGCCGATTTCGATCGCGGCAAGAAGCGGCATATCCGCGGGGCTGGGTTCACTTTCACCCATCGGAAAATCCATGCTGGTCAGAGCAAGCAAGGCGTCGCCTTTGGCCATGGTGAGCAGTTCGGTCACGGTGTAGCCGCACTCCGCTTTGCACTGCTCGTCCCACTCATCGATCTTCATTCGGGCGCGGAGTGGCGCGAGAAACTTTTTCATCTGCTCGTCGTTCCAGGTTTGGGCCCAGGGACTTTTCTCCCAGTTTTTCAACAGCGTGGGCACATCGTGAACCGAAAGAACGAACGGGGCGTTCTCGTCCACAAGGTTAATGAGCGGCGTCGCCGCATGAATGCGGGCGATGCAGACGATAAAAAAGCCGGCGAAGGCGAGGCGAAGAGAGGCTCTCATAAAAAGATTTTAACCGACAGCCAACCTGTTCACCCGGCCGGTCGAGCCAGAGCAAAGCAAAGCTGGCGCCCGCGGTCAGGGTTTGATGATTTTGGGTGTTGTATCTGGCGTTTTGACCGGGTGCGGAGGCTCAAGATAACGGTAGCCAGCGTTGGCGTTGCGCGGATCAAAGGCGAAAGCATCGCGGTTGCGCAGGAAATTCTTCACGACCACGGTGGGGATGGCAAAATTCAGCCCTTCGACGCCCGCCATCATCGCCTTCATATTGTTCACGCCTACGACCTCGCCGCGCAAGTTGAAGAGCGGCCCGCCCGAGTTGCCAGGATTGATCTGGGTCGTGGTCTGAATGTAGAGCTGGCCCTCCATCGGGCGGTTGCGCGAACTGATGATGCCCTGGGACACGGTGCGATCGAGGCCGAGCGGACTGCCGATCGCAAATACCGTCTGGCCTTCGGTTAGGGAATTGGAATCACCCAGCGGCACAGTCGGAAAAACGGTGCCATGGGTGTCTTCGATTTTCAGCAGGGCGAGGTCGAGCCGCGCATCAAGGGCCACGATGCGAACCTTGTTGAAGGTCACCCGCTCAAGGTCGGAGGTGCCGCGCCGAAATTGCGTGACCGTGATGGCGTACTCGCCCGCGACAACGTGTTCGTTGGTGAGGATGTAGCCAGACGGCTCAATGATAAAACCAGAACCAAGTCCTATCGGCGTACGCACTTGAACGACCGCCTCGCTGACGCGGCCAACGTTTTCATTAACCGTCAGCGCGCTTTGATTCGGCGCGCCGTGATAAAGATCGCCGGTGGCATCGGCGGTGGCGGCAGCCGGGGCGTTTTCCGTCGCGATGCGTTCAACTTCGTCGCGCGGCACCGTCAGCACCGTAAAACCCAGGTCCACGACGACCCGGTCAGCGCGCTCGGCCAGAATTTCACCTTGCAACGAGGAACCGTTTTTCAGCTTCACGGTGCTCAACGCAAAAGCCGGCACCACCGTCGCCAGCCCCAAGGTGATCGCCATTACAGTCGCTTTACGCGCCGGTGAAAACCAATCCGCCCCGCCACGAGCCGAAGCCGAACGCACAGGTGCTGATTCACTGCAAGACTGGGTGGGACGAACGAGATGCCTCATGAATTTAGATACACTACGACACTTTTACTAAATGCCTCAATGCTCAGATTTGCGAATTCGCCGAGCAGGCTGCCCGGCCGGCCACCGCCACGGCAATGCTTTAGCGCAGCCGGGCGGGTAAAAATTTGTCTATTCGTAATCGTAGAGCTTCGGATCGCGACGGAGCGGCGCGCGCCGGGCCTTGAAACGCTGCTTCATTTCCTTCGGATCAGGTTTGTCCGCGCCGCCGGGCATCGGTCCATCGCCGCCATAAGGATCGCCCTCGTCATCGGGGGAACCTCCGCCGAACTGGTCTTCCAGGCTCTCAGGATCAGCGCCTTCCTCCAGCTTGCGCACCACCTCCTCCATTTCGCCGTCGATCTTCTCGCCCGTCACCTCGGCCATGCGACGCATCATGCGGCCCATCGCTCGCGGATCGTTTTCGTCGACGTTGGCAAACTCGCCCTCCATCGCGCTCATCGCCGCTTCCATCCGTGCGTCCTCGGCAGGATCGCCACCGGCTTCAGGCCCACCCGCTGCATCTCCTTTGGCCTCGCCGTCGCCCGATTTTTTACCGCCCGTCTTCACCGCAAAAGCCGAGATTGCTTTTTGCATGTGAAACTTCGGGTTGTCCGGGCACGTGGGGATGATTTTCCCCTGCGCGAGGGTCTTCGCGTAGAACTGGTAAACCGTGTGATTGTCGGGACAGTAATACTCGTAGATCGGCATGCTCGTTTCGTTTAATCAGAGTGCCGATCTTCGCAAGCCCAAGACCGTTTGGCAGCGATTGTTTTTCCGGTAGGATTACCACTGATGGAATTCCTCAATGAGGAATCTTTTGACGTGTCCTTCGGCTGATCGCCTGCGGGTATCCATTTCGGGGTCTGCTAATCGCAGACCTTGCGCCCTACACATAACCGGTTCGTTCCCGTGTTCCTGAGTGTCAGACGGTCGCTTCGCCTGGCACCACTTTCAACCGCCAGCTTACCATCGGATACGGTGTAACTTAAATTCCTCAGACAAATAACCACTAATTACAGGTAATGAATGGAATGTGTCTCCTTTTGCTCGCGAATTCACCTGGCAAGTAAGGGGGACGTATTTTTCAGAACTCCGTATTTATCCAATTACTATAAATTAGCGTCTATTAGTGGTGAATCCGACTGCGCTTTTTAGGGCAATTTGAACTGCGCAAAGATCCACTTCTCATTTAATCTGCGCGCCGCGCACCACGGCACAACTGCCGCGGCGGGCCTTGAGAGCGTCGAGCGTGCTCGCCAACCGCTTCCGCTTTTCGTCGGTCTCGGAGAACATTTCCAACTGCTGCGGTTGCTCGTCGACTCCGGAGAGGCGCACGCTCACCAACCGCAACGGTCGGCGCTGCGTCCAAGCCTTTTTCAGCAACGGCGCAACCCACGGATAAAACGGCGTCTCCAGATCGCTCGCGTCATCGATACTGTGCCCGGCCGACATCTGCTCGAAATTCGCGTAACGGATTTTCACCGTGATCGTGCGAACCCGTTTCCCGTCAGCGCGGATTTTCGGCATAAGCTCGTCGATCATGCCTTTGGCGACACGCTCGATCTCAGCAAAGTCCTTTATGTCGCTGGCGAATGTTTCCTGCTGGGAATACGACTTCGCCTCCCCGTCCTCGGTCTCAACCTCGCTCTCGTCGTGGCCGCACGCCGCTGCAAAGACTTCACGCCAACCCGTGCCAAATGCCGCCTGCAATGCCGCCTCATCCAGGCTTTGAATATCGGAGACGAGCCTGATGCCGAGGGCGTTGAGCGCCGCCTCGGTTTTTGCACCGATGCCGGGGAGTTTCCCGATGGAAAGCGGCGCGAGGAAAGCGCGCTCACCGCCCGGCTGCACAATGGTGAAACCACGCGGCTTGTTGAGTTTGCTGGCGATCGCCGACACGAGCTTGTTTGCCGCCAGCCCGAAGGAAATCGTGATCTGGAGTTCGTCCCAGATGCGCGCCTGCAACCGGCGGACTGCCGTTTCGACCTCCGTGGCGGTTTTGAAACCACAGGGACCGACGTCGAGAAATCCCTCGTCGACCGACCGGCGTTCGACCAGCGGCGTGAGCGTCTCGCACAGGTCAAACAAGCGGTGTGAGAATTCGCCGTATCGACCTGACGAGTGATCAACCAGGATGAGATCGGGACAAACCTTGAGCGCCCGCGCGGTCGGCATCGGAGTGAACACACCGCATGCCCGCGCCTCGTAGCTGGCCGATGAAATAATTCCCCGCTCCCGCCCGCCAACCGCGACTTTCTTTCCCCGCAATGTTGGGTTTAACGCCTGCTCGACCGACACAAAAAACGCGTCGGCGTCGAGATGAACGAAGGTGGGCAATGCGCGGCTCATGAAAATACGGTGGGAGAGCCCACCTACGCAGGACCCAACTTCGTTCACAGTCAATTCGTGGCCCAATCACCGGTGTAGAATCCCTCATTTACCCCGTATATCGAGGCCTTTGCCCCATTTTCAGGTTCGCCAACTGAGCTCCGCAGCCAAGGAGCCGATAACAGGGGCAACACCCTATTCATCCATGAAGGTTTCTTCCGTTTCCTCAGTCAGCTATTCCGGTGCTACGACGAGTACCAGCAGCACCTCCAGCACTGCCTCGATCAAAAAGCAGATCAAGGCGCTCGAAAAGCAAATCCAGGCTGAAGCCGCCAGTAAAGACGACGACCAGACCAAACTGCAAAAAACGCAGCAGTACACCGTTCAATTGCAAGCCTTGGAGATACAACTCGCGACGCTGCAATCGTCCCAATCTTAACTTTGTCAGTGCTCTGACCCACGCACCGCGCCAACCCTGCAGGCACGGCACGTGCAGTCACACAAAAAGGAACAGCCGGGGTTGATATAGGCCCCGGCTGTTTCGTTGTTCAAAATCGTCCGTGCAAAATCAATATCTGTAGTGCTCCGGCTTATACGGGCCGCCGACCGGGACGCCGAGATATTTTGCCTGTTTCTCGGAAAGGACGGTCAGCTTTACGCCGATCTTTTCAAGGTGCATGCGGGCGACTTCTTCGTCGAGGTGCTTCGGCAACCGGGTAACGCCGACCTTGTAGGTGTCTTTGTTCACCCAGAGATCGATTTGGGCGAGCATCTGGTTGGTGAAGCTATTCGACATCACAAACGACGGATGGCCGGTGGCGCAACCGAGATTCACGAGGCGACCTTCGGCGAGCATGTAGATGCTGTTGCCCTTGGGGAACGTGAACATGTCGTACTGCGGTTTGATCGTGACGCGTTTTACTCCTGGCGCCTGGTAAAGGCGGTCGACCTGGATCTCGTTGTCGAAGTGGCCGATGTTACAAACGATGGCCTGATCCTTCATCTGCTGCATGTGCTCCAGCGTGATGATGTCGCAATTGCCGGTCGTCGTGACGTAGATGTCGGCCGTGCCGAGCGTGCTTTCGATCGTGTTGACCTCGAAGCCTTCCATCGCGGCCTGCAGGGCGTTGATCGGATCGACCTCGGTAACCACCACGCGTGCACCGAAACCACGGAGTGAGTGAGCCGAACCTTTGCCTACGTCACCATAGCCGCAAACACAGGCGACCTTGCCGGCGATCATGACGTCGGTGGCGCGCTTGAGACCGTCGGCGAGTGACTCGCGGCAGCCGTAGAGATTGTCGAACTTCGACTTGGTGACCGAGTCGTTGACGTTGATTGCCGGGGCGAGAAGTTTGCCCGCTTCGTGCAACTGGTAGAGGCGGTGAACACCGGTGGTGGTTTCCTCGGAAACGCCGCGCCATTCCTTCACCATCGCGGCGAAGATCGAGGGCTGTTCCTTGTGGATGCGCTTGAGCAAGTTTTTGATGACCTGTTCTTCGTGCGAACCTGATGCCGTATTGACCCAGTCACTTCCCTTTTCGAGTTCGAAGCCTTTGTGCAGAAGCAAGGTCACGTCGCCGCCGTCATCGACGACGAGCTGCGGGCCGGTGCCGCCACGATGGCTGAGCGCCTTCCAGGTAAGATCCCAATATTCTTCGAGCGTCTCGCCCTTCCAGGCGAAGACCGGCACGCCGGCGGCGGCGATGGCCGAGGCGGCGTGATCCTGAGTCGAGAAGATGTTGCACGAGGCCCAGCGCACGTCGGCACCGAGCGCTGTCAGCGTCTCGATTAGGACAGCGGTCTGGATCGTCATATGGAGCGAACCGGTGACGCGCACGCCCTTGAGGGGCTTGGACGGGCCAAACTTTTTGCGCACAGCCATCAGGCCGGGCATTTCGTGTTCGGCGACGGAAATCTCTTTCCGGCCCCATTCTGCGAGGGAAATGTCTTTAACGTGGAAATCGGCGTTGGCCATGGTGTGAATTCGCTTTTATCGCGTGTTAAATGGTTATTTGATGGCTGCTTTGAGCGCGGCGACCTTGTCGGTCTGTTCCCACGGCAGGTCGGCTTTGCCGAAATGGCCGTAGTTTGTCGTCTCGCGGTAGATCGGACGGAGCAGGTTGAGCTGCTTGATGATGTCGGCGGGTTTGAAGCCGAAGACCTTGGTGACAGCCTTGGCGATCTTGTCATCGTCAACTTTGCCCGTACCCATCGTGTCAACGTAAACGCTGACCGGGTCGGGATAGCCGATGGCGTAGGCGACCTGAAGTTCGGCGAGATCGGCCAGGCCGGCGGCGACGATATTCTTGGCCACCCAGCGGCACATGTAGGCGGCGGAGCGATCGACCTTCGACGGATCCTTGCCGGAGAAGGCGCCACCACCGTGACGACCCCAGCCACCGTACGTATCCACAATGATCTTACGGCCGGTCAGGCCGGAATCACCCTGCGGGCCACCGACCACGAAACGGCCGGTCGGGTTGATGAGAAACTGGGTTTTGCTCGTGAGCATGCGGGCCGGAATGACCTTCTTCACCACGTTCTCGATCAAGTAATCTTCGATCGTGCCATGTGCGACGTCGGCGGTGTGCTGCGTGGAGATGACGACGTTTTCCACGGAAACAGGGCGGTCGTTCTCGTAGCGGACCGAAACCTGCGACTTCGCATCGGGGCGGAGCCAGTCCACCTTGCCGCTCTTGCGGATCTTGGTCAGCTCGCGGCCGAGACGATGCGCAAACATCACCGGCGTGGGCATCAGCTCGGGCGTCTCGTTACAGGCGTAACCAAACATCAGGCCTTGGTCTCCGGCGCCTTGTTCGGCTGTTTTTTTGCCCTTGGCTTTTTTCGCATCGACGCCCTGGGAAATATCTGGCGACTGTTTCGTCAGGTAATTGTTGATAAAGACGGAATCGGCGTGGAAGACGTCGTCGTTGTTGACATAACCGATGTCGCGGATGGCAGCGCGGACGATCGCCTCATAGTTGAGTGTCGCCTTCGTGGTGATCTCGCCGGCGAGGATGACCAGGTTGGATTTGACCATGGTTTCGCAAGCGACGCGGCTGAACTTATCCTGCGCAAGGCAGGCATCGAGAACGCTGTCGGAAATGAGATCGGCGACTTTGTCGGGATGACCTTCGCCGACGGATTCGGAGGAAAAAACAAAGGATTTAGCCATAGGATAGTGGAAGGTTAAAGCTATCGGCCCAATCGCGAGCAAGTTTAATATCAACATATCCGCATCTCATGATATGAAGTGTGGCTAAAGTTTCATTAATGTGTGCCGAGCAACATTGAGAACACTTCTGCCCATCGTCATGCAGTTAACCGCCAGTACCCTACCTGTTAGTCAGGGCACTCCCCCTGTCCAGCGCACGGTCATGGAGCAAAGGGCCGCGGCCAAACTCAAAGGGCGCAAGATTCTCATTATCGACGACGATCGGTTGAATATCCGCATCCTGTCCAGCATCCTGCAAAACGAAGGCTTCGCGATCACCGAGGGCGATTCCGGCGAACGGGCGCTCGAACTCTACGAAGAAATCAAGCCAGACCTGGTGCTCTTGGACGTGGTGTTGCCCGGCATCGACGGTTTCGCGGCCTGCCGGGAATTGCGAGCGCGACATGGTGACGACACGGCACCGATCATCTTTATCACGGCCAAACAGGAGTCTGATGACATCGTCGAAGGCCTGGCAGCCGGCGGTGTGGATTATCTACCCAAACCGTTTCGCCGGAAAGAATCACTCGCGCGTATCCGCACGCACCTGCAAAACCGGATACTAGGCGAACAGCAGAAGGCGCTCGTCGATCAGCTCAAGGCCGCCAACCAGGCAAAAAATAGATTGCTCGGCATGGCCGCCCACGACCTTCGCAACCCCCTCGCTTCGATTCGCGGCCTCGCGGAATTTTTGTGCGACGGCACGGTCGGCCAGCTCACCGCCGATCAACTCGACCTCGCCAACACCATTTTTGAAACGAGCCAGTCGATGCTCACGTTGCTCAACGAGTTGCTGGACGTCGCCACCATCGAGGCGGGTGAACTCAAGATCCACAAGGAGCCCCACAACCTCACCGAGCTCGTGGAAAAAGCGGTCTATCTCAACAACATCAACGCGAACAAGAAAAACACCAAGATCGTCTTCAGTCCGCCCGAAGAAGCGCCGATAGTTCGGCTAGACCAAGCCAAGATAAAGCAGGTCATGGACAATCTCTTAAGCAATGCAGTGAAATATTCCCCTCCAGGCTCAATCGTGAATGTAAGGATTTCTGGATACCATCCTGCCTTTACGGTCGCGGTGCAGGACCAAGGAACAGGCATCCCGGAGAACGAACGTCATCAGCTTTTCAAAGACTTCACCACGCTCTCGTCGAAGCCTACCGGCGGCGAAAAAGCCACCGGCCTCGGTCTGGCAATTTGCCGAAAGATCATCGAGGCCCACCGCGGAGCCATCACGGCGACCAATCTCCCCCACGGCGGCTGCGAATTCTCCATTATGCTTCCCGCCTGATAAAAATGAAATACGAAGGTAAAATCCTCCTCGTCGATGACGAAACTCATGTCCGAAAGTTCATCGGCCTGATCCTGAAACAACTCGGTGCCACTACCCTGTTTGAAGCCGGCAATGGTCGGGACGCGATCGAGGTTTTCAAACGCGAATCGCCAAATCTCGTATTGCTCGACGTAAACATGCCCATTCAGGACGGCATCCAAACGCTGCGCGAAATCCGGGAAATCTCCGCCGACTGCGTCGTGGTGATGCTCACCTCCCTCGCCAACCGTCAGACTGTTGAAGAAGCGCTCTCGCTTGGAGCCGACAACTACATTCGCAAAGACACCCCAAAGGATGAAATCCTTGCGGCACTCCGGCAAACCATCGCCGAGTGCTTCAGCGTCGACTAACGCCAACCGGACATGAGTACTCTTCCACCAGACCCAGCTTCGGCGACGCCCGCAGTCAACGAACCAATAAAGACAGTCAAATATTCACTGCCTGAGCTGCTGGCCGAGCTCAAACTCGAGCGTGCGTCCGGCGTCATGGCCATGGAAAAACTACAACAGACCGACATCGGTAATCTTTTCAAATCAAAGCAAAGGCGTGCCCGTGGCAAATCCGAGTAACAGTACCTTCCTCGACCAGATCAAGCAGCTGCCTCGGTTCGACTATCAAGACGAGGTTGACGCACTGGCCAACCAGCACGGGATCACCACCACCTTGCTGCAGGCCATCATCGAACGGAAATTTGCCAGCAAGGAAGATGCCTGCCGGATTTGGGCGGACGCCCTGGGTGTAGCTCACGTGGATCCCTTTGCTTCGGTCATCACCGACGAAGCCATAGCAAAGATACCGGTTGAAATCGCAAAAAAAGCCCGGGCCATCGGCCTGTATGTTTTCAACGGGGTGCTCACCACCGCCATGGCGACCCCGGACGACAAGGAGATGCTGAAACGTCTCGCGCAGATCGCGCAGATGCCGATCAGTCCGGTGTTCGCGCTGCCCCATGACGTGGATGACGCAATCGTCATCAGCTATTCTTCCGACAAAAGCCTCGAAGAGAGCCTTGGCGAACTTGAACGCTCCCGCCTTTTCACCGATCCGGATCTGGCCGCCGACAAGATCGCCCAGCTGGCCGGCGCCGATTCGTTGATCCAGATCGTCGACGAAATCATCCACTTCGCGCTGCGCGAACGCGCCACCGACATCCACATCGAGCCGCAGGAAAATATTTCGCGCGTCCGCTTTCGCGTGGACGGCATGCTGCGCGAAGTTCTCACCTACTCGCGCAAACTGCACCGGGCGATTATCTCGAGGCTCAAAATTCAATGCAGCCTCAACATCTCTGAGTCACGTTTCCCTCAAGACGGACGTTTCTCCATGCCGGTCGGCAGCCTGACCGCCAACTTCCGGTTTTCCTGCATCCCCTCGGCCTACGGCGAAAAAGCCGTGGTGCGCGTGCTGGCCATGTCCGGGCGCAAGACCATGCTAACACTGGAGAAGATGATGGTGTCGAAGACCATCCTCGAGCCCTTCCAACAGCTCATCAAAAATCCGAACGGGATTATCTTTGTCACGGGGCCAACCGGCTCGGGCAAAACCACGACGCTTTACGCCGCCCTCCACGAGATCAACAAGCCGGACATCAATATCTCGACCATCGAAGATCCGATCGAGATCCAGCTGGATGGCGTCACCCAGACCCAGGTCAACGCTCACATCGACCTGAAGTTTGCCACCATTCTACGTTCGTTGCTGCGTCAGGACCCAGATGCAATTCTCGTCGGTGAAATCCGCGATCTTGAAACCGCCAAAATCGCTACGGAAGCCGCCCTGACCGGTCACATCGTTTTCGCTACGCTCCACACGAACACCGCGGCTCAGGCAATCATCCGCTTGATGGAAATCGGCGTTGAATCGTACATGGTCGCGCCCTCGGTCATCGGCGTGCTCGCTCAACGCCTCGTTGCCCGCATCTGTGAAAGCTGCAAGGAATCCTACCAGCCATCACGTGACACGCTGCGAAAATATTTCAAGGAAGAGGGGCTGACCGATGTGCCATTCTACCGCGGTCGTGGCTGTCCTGCCTGCCGCGGCACTGGCTACAAAGGCCGCATCGCCTTTCACGAACTAGTCCTAATCACCGAGGAGATCAGGACTCTGATCTCCGAAGGCCGCAGTGCTCAGGAAATCACCCGCGCCGCCGCCAAGGTCGGTTTCAAACCGCTTCGTTATGACGGCCTAAAAAAAGTACTGCTCGGCCTGACCACCATCGACGAAATCGAGCAAAACACCTCGTTTGAATGGGCTTCGTAGCCTCGCTTACTCTCGACAAAACAACAACGACTTCCCTATCCTCCAACTACCCCCATGGCGACCGAAATTCCCATCGACCCCGAGGCAATTGAGAACCTGAGAGCTCTGAATCCCGACGACGACAACGCGTTTTTGAAGGAGATTATCGGTATTTTCCTGGAGGATACGCCCCAGCGCATCGCAGAGTTGAAAGAATGCCTGACCGCCTTCGACCAGCCACGATTCACTCGGGCCGCTCACAGTATCAAAGGCAGCGCCAGCAACCTGGGTGCAACCCAAGTGCGCACAGTCGCCGAGAAACTTGAGCATCAATCCCGCAACAGCGGCTTGAACGGCCTTGAAGAGCTTCTCGGCTCGTTGGAAAATGTATTTGCGGTGGCTAGGGCCGAATTGGAGAGAATCGCCACAACCTGAACCGAACAGGTTACCACCGGCCAGGGCGTCGACGGGCGGTCGACCGGGTCTTCAGCGATAGAGTGCGGTTATGGGTGCCGCGGTGAGGACGTTGTATTGGCGGACAGCCAGACGCCACCATTCCGCCAGCGCACTGGAAGGCAGCCGCCAAAGTTCCCGATGCAGCCACATCATCGACTCGGCATCGAGCAGCAGCGCCATTTTTTCCTTCGTCGTAAACTCCGCCGGTCCTTCGCGCAGCAACCTTGAGCGAATCTGCGAAAAATAATCCCGCGATTCGTCGCTCGGCTTGCGCTGACGCAGAAGAGAAACGTGAACCGCGTTGATATACGGATCGAGCACGGCCTGCAAAAGCCCGTAATCGTCGCGCAAAGTCTCGATCGGCCGCATGTGTTTGTAGCACTCCGTCAGGTTCGTACGCAGGCGGTGCAACTCAAACGGCGGGCACGTTTCTTCCGGCGTCATCAACAGGTTCAAGCGCAGCGCCTGACGTCCGAGGCTCATTTTGCTGAGCATGATCGAAACCGGTATTGAAAACACCAGCCCCGCCAGAACCGGGCTCAACCACCAAAAAAACGACGGCAACAACACATAGGATGACGCACCCCAGACAATCCCAAACGCCATGTGCGGTGAATGGGTAAGAATGGCTTCACGCCAGTCGGTATCGTCATCAGTCCCGCGATTTTGCGTGACCCACGTCACGCCCTGGCCAAGCAAAATGAACAGCACGAATTTGCTATTGAAAAGCATGTTGACGGGCGCAAGCAGAGAGGAAAACACCATCTCCACCAGTGCTGAGAATACCACCGCCCACCGGCCGCCAAACGATTTGGCCGCCTCTTTGTTCTGCACGGTCAGGATTACGCTGATGATTTTCGGAAGGAAGAGCATCAACATGGTCAGCGTAAACAAGGTCAGCGCCTCTGGCACCTCCAGCATGTAACCAAAAACCGACGTATAGGCCTCGAAGCGGACGTGCCCAACATGCGGATACAACACCAGATTAAAGACGTGGACCGTGCTAAGAATCAGGAAGAGCAGCCAGAGTGGTGACGAAACGTAGGCCATCACACCCATGAACAAGTGGAACCGGTTGACCGGCCGAAAACCTTTTGCCGAAAGCAACCAGCTGTGTTGCATGTTACCCTGACACCAGCGGCGATCACGCTTGGCGCTGTCGATTAGAGTTGGAGGACCTTCCTCGTAAGTACCCTCGATATCGGGTGCGAGCCAGACGCCCCACCCGGCCTTGCGCATGAGCGCGGCCTCGACAAAATCGTGACTGAGGATGCGTCCGCCAAAGGGTTCGCTCCCAGGCAGGCTGGGAAGCGCACAGTGTTCAATGAACGGCTGCACACGGATGATCGCGTTATGCCCCCAATAATTGCCGTCGTACTGCTGCCAGTAGTTCAGACCCGCGAGAAAGAGCGGGCTGTAAAGCCGGTTGGCGAACTGCTGCATCCGGGCATATAAGGTCTCGCCGTTCACCAAGCGCGGCGCGGTCTGGATTATGCCCACCGTGGGGTTTTGCTGCATCGTAGCCACGAGTTGCACGAGCGCTTTTCCCGACATGACGCTGTCGGCGTCGAGCACAACCATGTAGCGATAGTTTTTGCCCCAGCGACGGAGAAAATCGGCAACATTGCCGGCCTTTTTATTAATCTGCTGGCGCCGTTTCCGATAAAAAATGCGCCCAAAACCTCCCACTTGTTTGCACAGCTCCACCCAAGCAATTTCTTCCTGTATCCATTGGTTCGGCTTGGTAGAATCGCTCAGGATAAAAAAGTCGAAGTGCTCGAGTTTTTTCGTGTCTTCCACCGAACGGTAGATCACACGCAAGGCCTCAAACACCCGGCTCACGTCTTCGTTGAACACCGGCATGACAATGGCCGTGCTGGCCAGCGGCACATCCTCATCGGGCTTGACTGTGCGCGTGATCAACCGGCTGTCGCCACCACGATTGATCACATAAAAACCGAGTAGAGCAGTGACGAAGCCGATGGCGATCTGGGAAAACAAAATCACGAACAGCCCCAACAGCAACCACTCAACGCCTCTAATACCACTGTCGTTCCACAGCAGGTCAGCCATGAACCAGGTCGCCAGGCTCGTCAGGACAAACACTGACGTAAAAAACAGGCGGCGGCGGCGCTTGAGACGACTAGGGTCAATGAAATCTGCACTGATGGTGCGCATCTTGAGGCGAAGGGGGTTTTCCGGTCAGCGGGTCGTGTAGAATATGGCTGCCAGGGCGGCGATAAAGAAAGCCCAGAGCAACAGAGTGCCCAGCACGGGCGTTTTCTCGATTTGCTCAAGTGTTTCCCCGGCCACTTCGCTAAATGCGCCCAGATCGATCGGACGGGGCACCATGTTGGAAACCGACATGTCAGGTCCGGCTTCCATCGAACTCGTCCGCATGGCCTGGCTGAAATCTTCGGGGACTTTTTCGCGCTGCAAAAAAGCATAGGGCCATTTTTCAGGTCCTTCCGAAAGCAGCAAAGCCACCCGGCCGGTAACTGCTACCCGATCATCCGGCAGGTCTTTGTTGCCCAAAACTTCCCTGAACCAGGCAGCCATCAGAATTTCGCACTCTTCTGCTGCCAGCGTCGTCGGGTCAAGCGCCGGATTTTGCGCGTGCCGTCGGGCGGCACGTTCAAGCACGCTTTGAATCAGCCGACTTTGGTGCAGGCGATTGTGGATGCGGTGGGCGCGAAGGTAATCCTCCACCCGGACATATGCCGCATTCCACGCCTCCATCGTCCCGGTGTGGGGACGAAAACTGGCCAGCGGCGCGTCTACGGATTCCAGAGGTAACTCCATGTCTCGGTGAGGATATGGGGTTCGCGTTTCAGGAAGCAACGGAGTTCCACCGGGCGGCCAGTGCCATCGGGTTTGATCGCAAAAGCGACGCGCCAGCTCCCGGTAAACGTGTTTTTCTGAATGCTCTGATGTACGAGCTTGGCTCCCTCACTCACGGAGACGATGGCTTCAATCGCCGGGTCAGCAGAGTGATTGTGCAGTGCCGGGCCATCGAAATCGACCCAGAAACGCTCCAACTCAGGTTCGTGGGTTTTCGAGTGTCCAATCCGCGTGGCGACGGTGAAGGCCGCCGGGGGTCTTTTCCCACCCGCGCCTTCGATGAACCAATGCAGTTTATATTCAAATTCGATCGCCTCTCCGATGGCCGGAAGTTTTTCCGGCACCCAAAAGGCCACAATATTATCATTGGTCTCGTCCGGTGTCGGAATCTCGACCAACCGAACCGATCCTCTTCCCCAAGATCCGACCGGCTCCACCCAGGTGCTCGGGCGCAGATGATAGGCCGCCTCCAAATCCTCATAGCTCTCAAAACGCCGGTCGCGCTGAACAAGGCCAAAACCGCGGGGATTTTCGTCGTTAAACGTTGTTACGCGCACCGCGTTTGGATTAACTAACGGACGCCAGAGCCATTCGCCGCTGCCGCGCTCCTGCATCAAGCCATCGGAATCATGAACTTCCGGTCGCAAATCGCCCTCTTTGCCATCGGTGTTTTCGCCATGCCAGTACATGCTCGTCAGCGGCGCTACGCCGAATGTCTTGATGGTCGAGCCCGCCCGCTGGTAGACCGCCAGCTTCACCTGCATGACGGTCGCCGGGCCCGGTGTGATGATAAACCGATAAGCGCCGGTCACACTTGGGCTGTCGAGCAGGGCATAAATGGTCAGGTCTTTCGAATCGGCTTGCGGCTTCACCACCCAAAACTCTTCGAAAACCGGGAATTCCTCAGGCTGGGCGTCGGCTGTATTGAGCGCCAGCCCGCGCGCCGACATGCCATAACGCATTGCCTGGCCCAAGGCCCGGAAATAGCTCGCACCTTGAAATACCGCTAGTTCATCGAGGTAGTTGGGGTTGTTCAGTGCATAATGCACCCGGAAACCCGTAAAGCCCATGTCAAAGGGAATCCGACCCAATGAACGCAGTTTGTTATAATCAAAAAATCTCTGGTTGAACTCGATCGGTTTCACGTTCCCTCGATCCACCTCGGCCACTTGCACCGTTTTTTTATATATAAAACCAGGATGGAAAAACTGCAGCTGAAAGGGTAGTTGCTCACGCAGCCACCAGGCACGATTCGGGTCAAAACGAATGTCCCGATACTGATCGTAGGTCAGATCCTGCAGCGACTTTGGCACCTTGCTCGGCCGTTGCACGTAAGGCTTCGTCGCGAGCGTTTTCGCACGAAATTGCAGCACTTCGAAATCGAAGGGGATGTCGGCGCGCAAAATTGCGGCGGCGTTGAGGGTGATTAATACAACCAGGAGCAGGCGTCTCATTTTTCTAGGAAAAAATTCTGTTGTTTGTCGGTAATAGGAAGTGAGGCACGTTCCATAACTTTAAGCAAATCTTCCCAAATGGCGCGTTTCGAGCGATTTGTTGGATTACGCAAAATGTAAGAGGGGTGATAGGTCACCATGACCGGCTTTTCGGCAAACAGTTTCCACTGGCTGCGGATTTCGCCCAAGGTCTTGAACGAGCCTGCACCGAACAGTCCCTGCACGGCGGTTGAGCCGAGCGCCACAATAATCTCGGGATTAACCACCTCGATTTGCGCCTTCAAGTAAGGCAGGCAATAAGCCATCTCCTCGGTCGTGGGCGGGCGATTCCCGTGTTGCACCCCACCTGGCGGGACGGGCATTTCGGGCCGCCAGTTCATGATGTTGCCTATATAAATATCACTGCGCTTCAAGCCCATGCCCTGAATCATCCGGGTCAACAACTGACCCGCAGGGCCAACAAACGGTTCGCCCTGCTCCTCCTCTTCCGCGCCCGGCGCTTCGCCACAAAAAAAGATGCGCGCATCGAGATTGCCCACGCCCAATACGATCTTCTTTCCCGGGCGTACGTGCGCCTTGCACACCGGATCGTTGAGCACGAGCTGCAACAACGCATCCCAGCGCGTCTGTTTGTCGCCAGTGGGCAACGTCACTTTAGGTGGCGGCGGAAAATCGCCGCTGCCGGCTGGTACGAGCGGTTTGACCGTGAACTTGGCCGGTGGCGCCTGGTAGGTGGAAGCTGGTTCGTTCTTCGCCGGAAGTTTTGGCGGCAGGGGCGCGGATTTTGTCGCGACCGGTTCCGGCGTTACGCCCGCGCCGACAACCTTTGCTTGCGCCCGCGCGCTCACGATCTTGTGCAACCGCGCCAGCCCCTCGTCCGACACCACTACAGACTTCACGCCAGACGCCTTGAGGCGTTTAAGTTCGTCGGTAAGGGCGTTGAGCGATGCGCGCATGGTCAAACAGGACGTGAGTAATGAGCGGTCAGCTTTTCCACGTACTTCCCCAGCAAGTCGAATTCCAAATTCACCAGACCGCCCACGTTTTTCTGATGCAAATTAGTGACTTGGATCGTGTGCGGGATGAGCCAGACCGCCAGCTTGTCGCCTTCCGTTTCCGCAACCGTCAACGAGATGCCATCGATCGCAATACTGCCTTTTTGAACCAGATATCGCCCGCAACCCACCGGCCCGCGCACTCGCAGGTAGTAATCGTTACCGCGTTGTTCAAACACCTCGATCGTCCCCAAACCGTCGATGTGCCCGCTGACAAAATGTCCGCCGACCTTGCCGTCAAATCGCAGGCTGCGTTCCAGATTCACCGCCGCACCGGTCGCGAGCGTGGAGAAATTCGTCAACCGTCGCGTCTCCTCCAGAACGTCGAACTCAAGCCGACCCGCATCGAACTTCGTCACCGTCAGGCAGCACCCGTTGACCGCGATGCTGTCGCCCAACGCCAGATCTTGCGCGACGATTTTAGCCGCGATGCACAACCGCCATGACGCCGGACCTTGGGCAAAGCTCTCAACGTGGCCTGTCTCTTCGATAATTCCGGTAAACATGGCTCCAAGCATTAATGAATTACGCAACCGCCGGAAACCAATAAATCACGGAGCCGCGCTTTTCCTTGCGCCAGGCCCCTGCGGTCAGCCTTTCGCGCCTCAAAAACACGACAGCCTGCGTCGGTAAAGCGCAGGCCGCCGTTTCAAACGAAGAGAGTATTATGTTACGGGAAAAGTTCGTCCGGCTTAAAGAAACGAGCCAGTTCGATTTTCGCGTTTTCGATGCTGTCGGAGGCGTGCACAACATTGGACATCGAGTCAGTGCCGAAATCGCCGCGAATGGTGCCCTTCGGTGCCTTGCGGGAATCGGTCGGGCCCATGAGCTCACGGATTTTGCCGATGGCACCTTTGCCGTAAAGAGCCATCACGATGACCGGACTGGACAGCATAAACGCTTCCAACGGCGGGTAAAATGGCTTGTCCGCAATATGGGCATAATGCTCACGAACCAGCGCCGGGTTGAGGCGCGTCATTTTGCAACCCACGATTTTGAAGCCAACACCTTCGAAACGTTCGAGCACGTTGCCCACGTGCTTCTTCTCAAGACAATCGGGCTTATAGATGATCAATGTCGTCTGCATAAGCCGTCCGACGTTAACCACGGCCGGTCATTTTGGAAGCATCATTTTCAAAACAGACCGTTACAAATTTGTGCCAACGGTTTGACTTTTAGCTCTAGCGAGCAGGTGCAGCAAGAGCAGCCGGGATGGACTTGACGAGGCCGGCCAGATCGACCGAATCCAGCAGTCCGCTCGAGTGAAACGTGGCGTAAACCACGCCCTGCAGGTTCGAGCCGTTTACCACGGTGCTGTCGGCTGTCTCGTTATTGTAACCCTGCGCGGTCCAGCCGCCTTCCGTGGTGGCGACGAGACGGTGAGCCACCGTCTCGCCGAACCGATTCGTATAAACAACCACCATGCCAGCGCGGAGCTTTGCCGGATCAATTTTCTTAACCACTACGACAGAGCCCTCGCCGAAAAAGGGAAGCATCGACCGGCCTTCGATCCGCATCACCTGCGCGCCCGGGCGGGCGTCGGCCAGTTTCTGCGCGTCAGCCAGCACCGTGTTCAAGGAAATCCCCGACAACGGCCGGTTGATGAATTCCGCCCGCACCACTCCCGCGCCAAAAACCGCGGTCAAAACCAAGAGTGCTCGGAACATCAATCGCATGGCCAGACCGTACCAGCTCCTCCTGTTTCTGGGTATTGAGTGAGCCCCTCATTCCCCCTGTAGGTTTAGCTCAACTGCGCTCAGTCAACACCCGGGATGACGTGAGCGTTTCACCCTAATCCCTGAGGAAATCACCTACGAGCAACCGGGAAACTGCCCGACCGGATCGCTCATCGCGGACCCGTTTATCGGACTGTCCCGGCTAATCTGTAACCAATTTACACCGTCACTTCCTGACGCGCCTTTTCGGCCAGCGGCGTGCTCAGGTAGCGTTCACCAAAACTGCAGGCTACCGTGACGATCATCTTTCCGGCAAACTCGGGCCGTTGGGCCACCTGCATCGCCGCCCAGACATTCGCTCCGGTAGAAATTCCCGCGAGAATCCCCTCTTGCAACGCCAGCTGACGCGCGGTTTCAAACGCATCGTCATCCGTCACGGCCAGGACTTCGTCGATCACCGCCATGTTGCAGTTTTTAGGAATGAAACCCGCGCCGATGCCCTGAATCCGATGGCGCCCCGGCTTGCCGCCCGAGAGCACCGGACTCGAGGCCGGTTCCACCGCGAACGTCTTGATGCTCTTGCGCGACTTGATCACCTCGGAAACGCCGGTGATCGTGCCGCCCGTGCCGACACCCGCGACGAACGCGTCGATTTTGCCTTCCGTCGCCGACCAGATTTCTTCCGCCGTCGTACGGCGATGAACTTCGGGGTTGGCCGGATTTTCAAATTGTTGCGGCATGAAACCGCGCTCGCCGTATTGCGCGATGAGTTCGCTCGCCCGGCGGATGGCACCCGGCATGCCTTCTGCCCCCGGTGTCAACACGATCTCGGCCCCGAGCATGCGCAACAGCACGCGCCGCTCGATCGACATCGTCTCAGGCATCGTGAGCATGAGTTTGTATCCACGTTGTGCACACACGAAGGCCAGCGCGATGCCGGTGTTGCCGGAGGTCGGCTCGACGATGACGGTGTCCGGCTTGATCCGGCCTTCGCGCTCGGCCGCTTCGATCATGGCCTGGCCAATGCGATCTTTGACGCTGGCGAGTGGGTTAAAAAATTCCGCCTTCACGTAGATCGAGGCCGGCAAGCCCGCCGTGATCCGGTTGAGTTTAACCAGGGGCGTGTTTCCGATCGTGGCGACAATGTTGGGAAAAGTGAGTGCGGACATGATAGGGCGAAATTCTCCGTGTCTGCCTGCGAGTCAAGCGCGCCGCGGTACCCGTTGTTGCCCGAGCACGTGTCGCAACGCCTGTTCAAGCCGTTCGTGCCTAAACCAAAACTGTGCCGCCAAAAGCCGCGCTGGCTTCACCCGGGCGCTCGCCAAAAGCGTCTCATCGGCCATCGCGCCAAAAGCCAGTTTGAGCGCAGTTTTCGGCACCGGCAAAATCGCCGGACGTCGCAGCACGCGAGCCAGTGTCGCCGCAAACTCCGCGTTGGTCACCGGTTCGGGCGCCACGGCGTTGACCGGGCCGCTGCAACGCTGGTCGAGCACCGCGTGATAGAAAGCGCCAACCAGATCGTCGATGCTGATCCAGCTCATCCACTGGCGGCCGTTGCCCAACCGACCACCAAGGCCAGCCCGAAACATCGGCAGCAGCTTCGCCAGCGCACCACCGGCCGGCGTGAGTACAACCCCGGTGCGCAGTTTCACCACGCGAATGCCAAAACCACGCGCCGCCGCCGCTTCGCGCTCCCAGGCTTCGCAGACTTCCGCCAGAAACCCGGTTCCACGCTTGTCGTCTTCGCTCAAAATTCGGTCAGCGCCATCGCCGTAAAACCCAGTAGCCGAGGCGGTGACAAAAACAAACGGCCTGTGCCGCAACCGATCGACGGCCGTGACCAACGTGCGCGTTCCCAGCACGCGACTCGCGCGAATCGCCTCGCGCCGCGTCGCAGTCCAACTGCCACCCGCAACATTTTCACCCGCCAGATGAATCACGGCGTCGAGCACTTTCACCGGCGCGAGATCAAGCACCCCCTTGACCGGGTCCCAAAAAACCTCATCCGCGTTGCGGGGTTCGTGCCGAACCAGTCGTATGACTTCATGCCCCTGACTGAGCAAAAACGGCACCAGCGCACGGCCAATGAGACCCGAAGCGCCCGACACGAGGAAACGCATGGAACGCACCGCTCCATACCTCGTCGCCAACTCCAAATCGTCCCGCATCACGGCATGCCGGTAGTCGAAAAGTCGATCCAGTTTTCCTCGGACAAACGCCCCGCCCAACCGTCCAAGCGGACCAAAAGGAAGTTTGTAACGAATCTCATCCGTCAGCGTGCAGTCCGCCGTGCCATCTGCCTCAAACCGGTGAACATGCTCCCAGGCCGCAAACGGTCCCCGCACTTGAAAATCGCAAAATTGTTTACGCTCTTTGTAGTCACGATGCTCAACGTCCCACCGACTCCAGAAGGGACCCATTTTGGTCCTCAAGGCAACGCGCCCACCGTTCTTAATGCCGCCGGAACGTTCCAAAATCTCAACTTGCTCCCACGGCGGCGTCAGCCGCTCCAATGCACACGGTTGTTCATGCCAGGCGAAAACTGCGTCCGCCGGATGGCGTACGCTGATGCTCTTGCTAAATGTTTCGAAACTCATGGGTCAGTTCGCTTGCGGCGAACGATCAGGTTCGCACCGGCCCATGCCGGGCGCAACTCAACATCACCGCCAGATTCAGTCCGCGCGCAGTGACTTGAAAGCTGCCAGCGCCGCCGCGCGCGCCTCAGCGTGATCGACCACCGGCCGCGGATAGTTTTCACCCAGGCTCACCCCGGCACGGGCGAGCACTGCCGCCGGAGCCTCCCAGGGTCGGTGGATAAATTTATCGGGCATGGCCGCCAGTTCCGGCAACCAGCGCCGCACGTATCCACCTTTTGGATCGAATTTTTCGCCCTGCGTGACCGGGGCAAAGATCCGAAAATACGGAGCCGCGTCCGCGCCACAGCCTGCGCTCCATTGCCAGCCAAGCGTGTTGCTCGCGAGGTCGGCGTCGACCAACGTTTCCCAAAACCAGGCCGCGCCGTGCGTCCACGACAACCGCAGGTGTTTCACCAAAAACGATGCCACCACCATGCGGACACGATTGTGCATCCAGCCCGTTTTCCAAAGCTGCCGCATGCCCGCATCCACGAGCGGGTAACCCGTCTGACCGCGCTGCCAGGCTCGCAACTTCACGTCGCCTGGATCGCTCGCCCAGGGGAATCTTTCAAACTTGTCGCGCAAGGGCTTTTCCGGCGTCTCCGGAAAATGGCTCAGCAGATGATAGGCAAACTCACGCCAACCAACCTCCGTAAGGAAACGCTGCACGCCACCGTTGGCCGGAAACACACCCGAGTCTTTGGACAGCGCCTTCGCCGCCGCCCAAATCTGGCGCGGGCCAATCTCGCCAAAATGCAGGTGAGGCGAGAGCGATGACGTTGCGTCCTCGTCGGGCCGGTCACGCCCGCGTTCGTAGTCGGCCGCTTTTCGCGCCAGAAATTGCTTCAGCCGTTTGCGCGCGCCCGCTTCGCCGGGCTCCCACGTTTCCGCAAAACCACCCGCCCAGTCCAGCGTCGGCAGCAACGCCAGTTCATCAAGTCCGAGCGACTTCGGCCACTTAGCGGGTGCGGGCAGGGATTGGGTCGTAATCGAAATCTCATCGGGAATCGGCTGCGCGAGGCAGTGCCGCCAGTACGGCGTGAACACCTGAAATGGCCGTCCCTGCTTGTTCGCGATGGTACGTGGTTCGAACAGCAGCAGGCTGTTCGAGGTTTTGGCATCGATGCCGGTGCCGGTTAGTTCGGCTTCGATCCTCCGGTCGCGCTCAATTATCGCCGGCTCGTAACGACGATTCCAATACACGGCAGCGACACTGGCGGCAGCGATCAATTCACGCAAAATAGTGAGCGAGTCGCCTCGTGCCAGCACGAGCCGTGATCCGCGGTCGCGCAGCGACGCATCAAGAGACACGAGCGAATGGTGCATCCACCACCGCGAAGCCGCACCCGGTTGCCAGCGTCCCTCGCCTTCGTCATCGAGAATATAGACCGGAATGATCGGGCCGCCCGCATTCAGCGCCGCCTGCAGCGCCGCATTGTCGCGCAACCGCAGATCCTGCCGAAACCATAGAATGCTGGGCATCGCGGACACGGTTACCAAGGAGTGCAAGCTGACGGCCAGCGCAAGCCGCGAGCGAAATCAGCGCAGGCCAAACACCAGTTGCAGCACTTCCTTCAGATCGTGCCCAAGCGCCCAGTGGCCGTGGCGTGTAAAGACGAGCGATTTGCAGCGGTGGTGCTTCATGAGGGTTTCATCGGCCTCCAGCACGCGCACCTCCTCCGGAGCCAGGTCCATCGCCTCCATCGGCGACAGCGGCGTGAGCGAAAAGGGCAGCCCCATCTCGTTGACGCGCACTTCCCACCCGCCGATCAGACCGTCGGCTGGCAACGGTTTGGTGAGCAGCGAGGGATAACGCGACATATAGTCCGGGATTCGCCGCGTCGCGACACGAAGCCGCACCGCCGTCTGCATGTGGGCAAAGTAATCGCGGATGGTGTCCACGCGGCGGGCACGAAACTCATTGAAAAAATCGAGCGAATCAAAACCGAGCAGGTTCATTCCATTGTAGATGCCCTGCTGGTTATGGCTGCCGAATTTCTTCCAGTCAAACCAGCTGTCAAAATCGCGCGTCAACAGCACGCCCATTTCAAAATGCAAATGCGCCCGTTCGCGCGGAATCGCCTGCGTGCTGGAGCTGCGGCCCATCGCGCCGATTGTCTGTCCACAAGCGACGGTGTCTCCGGTGGCGAGTCCAGGCGCAATATCGGCGAGGTGCGCGTAGAGTGTATAAACCGCGGGCTCCATGTCGGGATGCTCCAGCACGATATAACGCCCGTAATTGCTGTTGCCCGGGATACGCCCGATGTAGCGAACCACGCCTTTCATCGCGGCAAAAACAGGATCAGCCGGTTCGCCGTGCCGGTCGCGTTTGAGCGGCTTCAGGTCGATTCCTTCGTGAAACTGCGCACCTCCACTCCGTCGGCATCCAAAGAGCCCGGACTCAGATTCGCCCGAACCAGTCGGTTGGATAAAATCCGTGATTGGCTTGCCTTCAAAATAGGCAGGATTCGGCGTGGGCCAGCCGATTTCGATGCGTTGGGCCCGGGCCGAAAGCGCAAGCAGACAGGCAAGGGCTGGTAGAAATCGGCGCATAATACTGAAAAACATGGGAAATTTTACCGCAGAGAACACAGAGGGCGCAGAGAAAGCAATTTCGGTGAAAAAGGTATTCCCCAGGCCATTTGATTTGGGACAAGGAACCCTGGGGCCCTCCGCGTTCTCTGCGGTTCAATAGCTGTATGGAGGATCATAAAGAAACCTTCTCCTCCATCGCCGACATCACCTCGGTGCCAATCGCGTCGGCGATCAACCGGCCGCGCAAGGTCAACACCAGCCGGTCGTCACGCAACGTCGCCAGTCCCTCCGCAGCGAGGCGTTCCGCCAGTTGGTTAACCGCCGCCCAGGGCGCACGCGGATGGCCCAGCCGCAGCGCGGCGAGATCGACGCCCTCATTCATCCGCAGGCCAAACACCAGAGAATCTTCGAGCAACAATTCCGGGGTGAGCGCGGTGCGGTCCTCGGTGGCGCGTTCACCACGGCCCAGTTTTTTATCCCACGCCACCAGATCGGCAATATTCGTGCCGCGCCAGCCCGCGTACTGCGACGCTGCCGACGGCCCCAGACCGATCCACTCCTGCATACGCCAGGTATTCAAGTTATGGACACAGGCGTGGCCAGGCCGGGCGAAGTTGGAAATCTCGTATTGCGCGTAGCCAGCCGCGTCGAGCTGCTCCCAGGTTTTCTCGTAGAGCTGCGCCTCGCGCTCAGGATCAAGTTTCACCTTGCCCTCGGAAAGTTTCACCCAGAGCGCCGTGTCTTCCTCGAACGTCAGGCAGTAGGTCGAAATGTGGTCAGGGGCGAGCGCCACGGCTTCGCGCACGTCGCCCAACCACGCCGCTTCGTCCTGCCCGGGTAGAGCGAACATCAGGTCGATGTTCACGTTCGCGAAACCCGCCGCCCGGATCCGCTCGTAGGCACGAAGGATTTGTTCGCGCGTGTGCGGACGCCCCAGCGCAGCCAGCAAGTCCGGTTGAAAACTCTGTGCGCCCGTCGAAATCCGGTTCACGCCCAACTCACGCAATACCGCCAGCCGCGCTTCCGTGACCGAAGCCGGAGCCAGCTCGACCGTCCATTCGGCTGGCACACCGCCAAAACGCGCCTTCACCGTTTCACCCAGTTTCCGCAGATCGGCCGGTGCCAGCAGCCCCGGCGTCCCACCGCCCCAAAAAACTGTATCCACGGGCCGGATCCACTCGATCAAAGCCGTCTCGCGCGCCACGCCATCGAGGTACTGACGCACCATCGGAGCGGTGGGCGAAACCTGATAAAAGGCGCAATAATCGCACGTCTTCGCGCAAAAAGGCACGTGCACATACACGCCCAGTGCCTCTGGCCCGAGGGCGGAGTTCTGCACCTTTTTAATTTCACTCATTGCAAACGGGAATGGTTTCTGTTGCCTTTCAGGTGATTTTTTAATCGGAAAATCCCAATGCAAAACAACCGCTTCTCTCACGCGAGACGAATCTTCCTCGGGCTGGGTGCTGCTCTCAGCCTTATCCTTGTCGGCTGCCAGACTCCGGCAATCGTAAATCTGACGCCGCTGTCGCTGCCGGAAAATCCGTCGCAAATCTACACGATTTCGGCCCGCATCACACCGAGAGATAGCGGTTATGTAGAAGGCACGCTGATCCCCACCCTCGTGATCGATGGCCAGAGCATCGTGCTGAAAAAGAGCCCGCTCGTTCAAAATGCTTACGAGGTCGACTATCAGGTGCCCGCCGGCCACAGCGAGATCGCGTACTATTTCCAAATCAATTACCAGGTCCAAAACTCCAACGGGCTGGTGAACTCACGCGAAGATTACACGCCGCTGCAAAAGGCGCAGATCCTCAGCCGTTATGTGGTCGCGATCGAAGCCAACCGCGGCCCGGTCGGAGCACTCGTCGGCATCAGCGGACGCGGCTTCACGCCGAACGACATCATCTATTTCAACGAGACACCTGTTCGCACCGTTTTTGAGTCAGCGCGCTCCATCGGCTTCTACGTTCCCGGCCTCGATGCCAACCGCAACTACCGCGTGTCCATCGGCAGCGGCGGCGGCCAGACTCCCGTCGGCACGTTCCACATCGACGGCCCGGTCGGCAGCGAGCCCTCCAGCACCGGTTTCTCCGCGCCCAACGCCGGATCACTTCTCGTGTCGCCCAGCGTGGTCA
>Ga0302294_10000045_pt1 | contig 37598 bp, 32 predicted proteins | sample III_Fen_N2_3_FD_194550 | JGI IMG/M metagenome (GOLD analysis project Ga0302294, IMG submission 194550) | Peat permafrost microbial communities from Stordalen Mire near Abisko, Sweden - III_Fen_N2_3 | ecosystem: Environmental > Terrestrial > Soil > Wetlands > Permafrost | place: Sweden: Abisko...
ACGAAGCACTGAAAGTATTGATCCAGACCCACCGCCTCCAGCGTTAGCTTCAGAGAAGGAAACGTATCGCTGATCACACCCATGCGGTAGCCTTGCGCAGTGAACCAATCCAATACGGCTCTTGTTTCGGGGTAGACTACGCCACCCTTGAGCCAGTCAGCGTCAAAGAGCGCGTCCGCGCGGGCGTTGATTTGTTCCGTAATGCCTTGCGAGCGCAGAAGCTCGGTATAATAGGTACGAAAGAACGCAATTTCGTTCTCGACCGTCAAAAGCTGACGATCTCCCAGCAGACGAAAAAAAAGTCCATCCGGCACAACGAGTGGTTTTCCCGACCAACGCTCGATCATGTCCGTACGAGCCTGCCTCAATGCGGGGTCGCCATGGATCAGCGTATGGTCGCGATCAAAGAAAGCTGCCTTGTAAACTTTATTCTTATCTCTCATAATCTTCATTTCACAACACCAAAAATCGCCAAAGTTAATTTGCTTCCTTATATTAAGAAAAAAATCAGCGTATCCTCAAACCCTTGGGGATATGGTTTTTCAATACCCCGTCCACCGCCTTGCCCCAGCCGATGGGGTAGCCAAGCACCGTTGCGGGGCACCAACCAGTGCGATCGGGATAGCAAGCGACGGTTTCCCCCGCGAGAAAGCGGGTCAGCGCGCCGCACTCCAGCCCCATTGTTGCGCGAAACGCGGTAGATGGGTATGCCATCGCCAGCGCATGATCGGGCGTGAACCGCCCGTTTTTGAGTTCTCCGGCGAGCACGCCCGCGCGGACGATGTGCAACCCCTTTAAATCACGGGGCAACAGCCGAGGCGGAAGAAGCACCCGACCGTCCGGCAGGAGCATCGCATCCGGCTGCTCCAGCGTAAACGTCTCCCGCCAGAACGCCTCAAACGCCGGAATACGTTCGCCCACAGGCGCGGCTAAAAAGCCGGAGTCGTCGTGCATGCCTTGCGCACGGATCAATACCGCCATAAACTGCCCCTCGCCCACGGATGAATGCGGATACATCCGCCGCGTTTCGAGCAGCGAAAAATCCGGGTGCGCGGACAAAAACGATTCCATCGCGCCCTCGTTCTCCTCCCGCGCAAACGTACAGGTGGAGTAAACGAGCCGCCCGCCGCTCTTGAGCAGCAACGCCGCGCTCTCCAGAATCTGCCATTGCCGCGCGGCGCAGGATAGCACATGCTCGGGCGACCAGGCGCGAATTGCGGTTTCATCCTTACGAAACATCCCTTCGCCGGAGCAGGGTGCGTCAACAAGCACCACGTCGAAACATGCACCGAGTGCGCTGGCCAGCGCGTCCGGTCGCATGCAGGTGACCAGCGTGTTGGTGACCCCCAGCCGCTCAAGATTGCCCGCGAGAATTTCCGCGCGGTTGCGCACGGGTTCGTTGGCAACAAGCAGCCCTGTGTTTTTCATCATGGCGGCGAGTTGGGTCGTCTTTCCTCCGGGAGCGGCGCAAAGGTCAAGCACCGCCATACCCGCGCCAGCGAGTGTCAGCGTCGCGGGCACCTGCGCGGCGGGTTCCTGCACATAGCAAAGCCCCGCGGCGTGCAGCGGATGGCGTCCGATGGCGACATCTTCCTCAAAATAGAAACTCTCTGGCGAAACGCCGGTGGGCGTGAGCGGAAAATCCGTCTGCGCGAGAAATGCTTCCGGTGTTGTTTTGAGCGTATTGACGCGAAGCGCGCGCTTCGGAGGCTCTTCTATTGCGCGCAGATACGCGGCAAACTCCGCCTCGCCGAGTTGCGCGCGCATGCGGTCGCTATAAGCCTCCGGCAGTTTTGGCATTCGTTGACTCCTTACTTAATAGTATTCAAACCGCGGCGCGCCATCACGGCAGTGGGCTAGCCTCCGGCAATGTGAATTGTTCGCCTAACATGATATCCGCCTCGGGCGGGTTCCAGTTGCAGGCGCCGCTCGCTGACGTAAACGTGATTTCTCCAAACTTGATCTCCCCGTTGTTGAGCAGGTAGAGATCCACCCGCGCATGCGGAAATCCTTTTGCGATTCGCTCCGACAGCGCAATCATCTGCTCAAGTTGCGCCGGCCTTTGAATCTGTTTCTCATGGCGCGGATAATCATAGGATAGATCCATCCGCTCCCACTGCGGATTGAAGAAGCTCATCTTCAGCCCGCCTGTGTTGCGCTCGGAGAGAAACAAAATCGAATGCACTTTCCCCTCAAAGCACCAGAACTTATAGTCGTATAGGTCGGCATCCGTATTCTCCAGATATTCCTCGGCGATGATCCGCGCAGGAATGTGTTTATAGTGCAGCTCCAACCCCGTCACAAACGCAAAATTTGTATTGAGCCATTGACGCATCTTCTTTTTCGCCGTTTTCCAGTCAATCTTTGTCTTATCCTTCACAACGATCACCCAGTTGCTGCCGTGCGTTGCTTTCAGCACAAATCGATCAGGCAGGTTGGAAAGATCGATATCGTCAACCGCGTCCCAAACGCCCAGCAACTTCACCAGATATTGACTGCCGATGCGCGCTGCGATCCAGTCGCGCACGCTGTATTTATCCGTGAGCATCGCTTTCAGCGGTGTGGAATCGTATAACTTCATCCACTGCAATTTTTCATTATATGTCTTCGGGTGGTCGAGATCCAGACGTTTTTGCATGATCGCCTGATACCAGAGGGTAATCTCGGCGCGATAGAGCGAACTGTCCAGATTCTTAAAATAGTTGTAGTCCTTCTGTTCTTGCGGAATCGACAGCGCCACCTCGAAAAGCGCCATTTCGCTCTGCTCATTTTGAATGCGAGCTTGTATCTCCGGATAGGCCGCAAAGACACCGCTCAAATCAAAAACGTGCATTGATTGGCTTTGCTCATCTGTATGCGCCGTGTCCGTTTTGTTCTGCAATATGTAAAAATCATGCGCATGATCGTACGGAGGGTCTATGACATTGACCTTAACATCGTTTATCGCTGCCAGCAACCAGGATCGCATGTCGTCCGCTTCGGCGGCGAACGAAGCAAAACAAGCTTGATCCAGTTCGAGCACGGACAGTGCAGCTGGCGGAAAGAGGCAGCCTGTGCCGATAAGGGGCATATTTAAGTAGGAAGGGATTTGGTAGCCGTTATGATCACCGACTTGCTGCAAGTCGGCCTTTTCGGCAAGGTATCGCAGCTTCGACGCCCGCAAGCAGTGGATCAGATCCGGGTTCTTTTGATACGTCGCAAATAAGGTTGCGATCATGTCCGCGTGGTAAAGATATGCGTCGCTCGCCGTCAGAATGATGTCGTTTGGAAATTCACTAAGCGCGGAAATCAGCACCTGATCGGCTGAATTGGCGCTATGCCAGCGGATTTCCAGACCGTATTGCCCAAGCACAGTCAACCGGGTCGGAAGCGATAATTCTCCCCCGGGAAATGCCTCTTTTGCTAGCCAGAGAATGCAGCGATCCGCTCTTACCGACTGGCGCAACAGGCTTTGGATGGTGCGGTCTGTGTAACGAATCCGTGCGGGAGACGAAGTCACGCAGACGATCAATCGCGGGTGCCTCGGTGTTTTGTTTAGCCCGCTCTTGACCGGACGCAACCACGCGATTTTATAGTGGATTTGGGCACTAATTTTTTGAAACGCATGCTTGAGCGTGTAGCGCCAGCCGTTCTCGTTTAGGCAACGAATGCCGCCTCGAATTTTTCTGGTTATCGATGACATGGCTCTGCCTAGGCGGTGAAACTTCCGCTGCCCCTCGGCATCCTTGTTTTGCAGGAGAGGATGAGCGGGTCGTTCACTCGAATAAAGAGGTTCTGCTATGGTGTTTTTCGTGTCATTTGCGCGCGGCTTGGATGGCTGAAATCCGCCCATAGCTCCCCCCCCCGGCTCTCAGTTTTAAATGATATTCGTATACCCGTACCACAAATTTTAGTTTACCGTGTTTGATTCGCAATGTCCATGTGGTTCTCTCGTTCGACAGGAGACGCCGGAATAAAAACAACGGCCCCCGTGCAGGAGCCGTGTTTGGCTTTGGTTATTCCGCATGTTGCGCGGGAATTTTGTTGAGGTCGTAAGGCGTTTCCTGATAAACATAATAGTTCAGCCAGTTGGAGAACAGCAGCGAACCATGCGCGCGCCAGGTGATCATGGGTTGCAGGGTGTCGTCGTCGTTGGGATAATAATTTTTCGGTATCTCGATGGGCTTGCCTGCCGCCTTGTCGCGGCGATACTCCAGCTCCAGCGTCTTCGCGTCATATTCGCTATGCCCGGTCACAAACACGCGCCGCCCGTCGTGGGAGGCCGCGAGGTAAAGCCCCGCCTCCTGCGAGGTCGCAAGGATATCCAGATCGCGAATCTTCGCTGCGTCGGAAACGTAGATGGTTGTGTGGCGCGAGTGCGGCGCCATGAACTGCTCGTCAAACCCGCTCAGGAGTCTGTGGGAGCGATTCAACACCACATGCGAGAAGATGCCAAACATCTTTTTTTGCAGCGGATGCTTCTCCACGCCGTAAAAATGATACAGTGCCGCCTGCGCCGCCCAGCAGATGTAGAGCGTGGAAAACACGTTGTGATCCGCCCAGTCCATGAGGCGCACCAGTTCGTCCCAATAGTGCACATCCTGAAAATCGAGGTTCTCCACCGGCGCGCCCGTGATGACGAGCCCGTCGTAGTGCTCCTCTTTTACTTCGTCAAACGTGCGGTAAAATGAGTCCAGATAATCCTGCGAGGTATTCTGGCTCTGATAGCTGCCGGTGCGGAGGAGTGTTACCTCCACCTGCAGCGGCGTGTTGGCCAATAAGCGCAAAATTTGCGTCTCGGTCGTCTGTTTGGTGGGCATGAGGTTGAGAATCGCGATGCGCAGCGGGCGGATGTCCTGCATTGCCGCGCGATGCTGCGACATAACAAAAATATTTTCCTGCGCGAGTAAGTCGCCCGCGGGGAGTCCATCTGGAATTTTAATCGGCATATCGTAAACCTGCTTTCATACTGTTTCTTTCTGATGCTATGGCTCTTTGGTGTCTTTCTGGTTTACCCCATCTATTTGAAATGAGGTATAAAAAAACACCTCTCGGCTTTTCCGCCTGCACAGTTGGTGCAGTCAATCGGTTCAGCCTCCGGCGCCCTCATCTAAATTGAGTTTTCGCACGCTGCAAACGCAGAATTTTCCCGGCAGGTGGGCGCAATCGCCCTGCTCGGCTGCGGAAACAGCCGATTCCCCCCGCTCTAGAGGGTAGCTGCCGCCGCATCTGCTTGCTCCGCGTGCTGTCGCATTCGCATGGCAGGCGAGGATTCGGCGCAGGCAAACGCAACGCGCGCAACAAAAGAGCCTGCGAATCGATTGCGCAGATTGCTCGTATTGCGGTTTTGACGTAGTGCGTTTGCTGTTTGCATGGCGTGTTTGTTCTCCGTTATCGGGTTTTGTTCGCTTTTTTGCGATGTTTTAACCATCCTATCAGAACAATTGCCTTTTTTCAAGCCTGAATCACAGTATTTGCGCGCGTATCGCGTGGATTTTGCGCCGATTCCATCATATAATAAACGCAAAGCGCAATTCGGCTCACTACTTCATTTTCACCATGCCTTTCGCCGGAGTTTGCAATTGTGTTGCATTCTCCCCCTGCGGAAGCGTTGACAGGTCATGATGTGTAGCGTATGATATATGCGTATTAGTACGAGTAATACACTTGCCATGCCGTGAATGACTGTTGACAGATAGACGCGGCTGGTGCGGGTATTGCTCATCAGCAATCTGGGAGGAACGATGCAGGAAAACACGCTGATTGACATGCGTAATGTCAAAAAGGTTTATCACGTGGGCTCAGTCGATGTGCACGCACTGCGCGGGGTCGATCTGCAGATTGCTTCCGGCGACATCTGCTCCATCATCGGGCGCAGCGGCTCCGGCAAATCTACCATGCTCAACGTGCTCGCGGGGCTGGAGAAAGTCAGCGCGGGCGAGATCGTTATCGCCGGCAAACATCTTGAGCGCATGTCGCAGGGCGAGCTGATCCTATTCCGTCAAAAGCGGGTGGGCTTCATCTTTCAATCCTTTAACCTCATGCCGTATTATACGGCGCTGGAAAACGTAGCGCTCCCGCTGTCGTTTAGCGGTGTTCCACTTGAGGCGCGGCTCAAGCGAGCCAAGCGCATACTCGATATCGTTGGCTTAAAGACGCACATGAACCACAAGCCAAGCGAATTGAGCGGCGGACAGCAGCAGCGCGTCGGCATCGCGCGCGCACTGGTGACCGACCCGCAGATTGTATTTGCGGATGAGCCGACGGGAAACCTCGACTCCAACACATCCGACGAGGTCATGCGCGTGATCATAGACATTCTGCGCGAGCAGAAAAAGACGCTGATCATGGTCACACACGATCCGCACATTGCCGAGTTTGGCGACAAAGTCATCCATCTGCTCGACGGCAGAATTACGGATATCACAATCAATGCACAAAGCAGCACTACACAAAACGAACCGAGTGTTCGGGAAACTGAGGATATTTTGGATGCGTAACTCGAAGAAAATCCGGCTTTTTGCGATCATACTTGCGCTTGCGCTCGCACTCACGGCGATTCCGCTGTATTCCGCTCTGGCGGATGATCCGACCCCGGATGGAGGAGCAGCGACCCCAACGGATACGGCAACGGCGACGCCGACTCCAACGCCAACAGCGACGCCAACAGCTGCACCAACACCTGAACCTGGAGATAATCACATCTTCCTTCTTCAGGAAGTGTCTGACGAGGAGAAAGGTTATCTGCAAACGGAATCTGCGTATGCTGGCGAAAGCATCACATTTTATGTTCCGATCATCAATAAGAACTTGGATAGCGCAACCGGTTTGACGTGTGACCTATTCTCGGCATCTCCTCAAAATCCATTTTCCACAACCGACTGCAAACCATTTAAAACTTGGGATTCTGTCAACAACAAGTTGATTGATTGGACCACAGGAGTATTGGCAATCGGTGATCGTGCGTATTTCAAAGTAACTGGCACACTTCTTGCGAGCGCAACACCCGGCGATTATAAGCTGAACTTTGTGGTGACGTACAACGGTACTCTAAAGGATAACATCTCGGTAACCATCAATGTCCGAGAAAAATCCTCAAGTGGCGGTGGTGGCGGCGGCAGCGGCTATAAGAGCAAGCCGAAAGTCATCATTGAATCCTATAACTTCGACGAAGATACCATCTACGCAGGCGACATCGTCACCCTGCGCCTCGTGGTTGCCAACACTTCCACGCGGGAAGCCATCACCAACCTGACGCTCGACCTCTCCAACGAAGCGGGCGCCATTCTACCCGCGCCGGGCGGCAGCAGCAGCGTGTTCATCGGCACCATCGACAAGGATAGCGCATACGTGCTCTCCGTGAAGTTGCAAATAGCGCCAGACGCAGATGCGAAAGCCCAGCTTTTGACCATCAAGCTCGCCTACGAAGGCACCAAGAACCGCAGTGATTTTGACGAAACTGCTAGCGTGAGCGTACCGGTGCAGCAAAAAGCCCGTGTGCGCATCAACGATCCGATCGTATACGACGAGCCATGGATCAACAGCAATGTCGCTGTCGGTGTCACGCTCTATAACCTCGGTAAATCAGTGCTGTATAACTGCATGGTGGACGTGGTTGGCGACGGGCTCACGCTGGAAGAAACCTACTTTGGCGGCAACGTTGCCGCTGGCGGCACGATGCGTGCGGATCTGAACATAACCCCGACCGTTGGCGGACAGATCGACGCACAGGTACGCGTTACGTATGAAGACGTGAACGGCAACCCGACCGAGACGCTTCTGCCCCTGAGCATGTTCGTCAACGATGACGCTGGCGGCAATGTTGCCTCCCCCGGTAATGGCACCACGGAGAAACCCGGCGACACCCCCGCGAGCGCGAACATCGGTTGGGTTTTCTGGACGCTCGGCGGAATCGCGGTCGTTTCCGGTCTAGTCTTCCTCGGTGTGAAGGCGAAGAAAAAGCGCGAACGCGCACTCGAAGAAGAATAACCATCCGGCGCGGCATCGCGCAACTGGAGGAAGAATGAGCATCAAAGATCTGCTGTCCACAGCGTTTTTAAACCTATGGCGGCGAAAAATGCGAGCATTTCTGACCGTTCTGGGCATGATCATCGGCGTCGCTTCCATCGTGGTCATGGTATCTCTCGGTATCGGCATCAGGCAGGCAACCATCGAAAGCTATGCCGGAACAGGCAGCCTGACCACCATCCGTGTCAGCTCGTATTCCTATGTTACCAGCGGAAACGGTGGCGGGTCCTCCCGCCAAAAAGAGCTGAACAAGAAGGCGATTTCGGGGTTTAAGAAAATCGCTGGTGTTGAGGCAGTTATGCCGCTCGTGGAAACCTATGGCATGCTAAAAAGCGGCAAGTACGCGGTGGACGCATCGATTCTCGGCGTCACCAAGGAGCAGGCTGATCAGTTTGGCATCACACTTTCCGAAGGTGAATTCCCCGGCACAAGCGGCTCTAACACCTATGAAATCGCGCTCGGCGCCTGGACGCTGCAGAGTTTTTACGACGCCGACACCTATCGCCAGGCAGTCGATGCGAACGGCAATCCCAAGGTAACATCTGATTCGCGTATGCAGTTGACATTCGACTCGCGCAATATTTTCACGCAAGATGTTGTGGTTGCGTCAAGCGAGAGTACCGATGCGGAAATAATACCGCCCGGTGCATACTATAAGCTCAAGGTCACCGGTACAATGGACGAAGGCAACAACGACTTTTCCTACTATTGCATCATGGACGCAACACAGCTGGAAAAACTCGCAAAGGCGAACAAGGCCTTCACGAATTATAACGCCAGCAGTTATCAAACCGTTCTTGTCAAGTGTGCTGATCTTGAGGATGTTAAGCCCGTGAAAAATGCGATTGCCGAGATGGGCTTTGGCACTTACAGCTTGCAAGACGCAGTGGAGGCGGCCGAAAAGAGCACGCAAAACGTGCAATACCTACTCGGCGCTATCGGCGGTGTTGCCTTGCTTGTCGCCGCCATCGGCATCATGAACACGATGATGATGAGCATCTTCGAACGCACCAAGGAAATCGGCATCATCAAGGTGCTGGGCTGCAGCATCAACAACATCGCGGGGCTGTTCCTTGCGGAGGCAGCGTATATCGGCCTCTTCGGCGGCGCGCTGGGCATGGGGCTAAGCTTTGGCATCTCGGCGCTGCTCAATGTGCTATTAGCAAGTTCGGGGCTGCGCAGTATTATCCCCGCGTATCTCGTGTTTGGGGCTGTTGGCTTCTCAATCATCGTCGCGATTGCGGCGGGCATGTATCCGGCGGTACGCGCCATGAAGCTCTCTCCGCTGGCTGCCATTCGAAACGAATAGCCAACAATAAATGCTTTCCAGCTTGCTCCCGCTTCGGCGGGAGCTTGTTTTTTACCCGCAAGAGCGCATAAAATTACGCTTTGCGTTTTGCTTCGATGCAACGTATAATGAATCTTGCCGCAAAAACGCGGCCAGAGTAAGCGAGAAAGCTTACCGATAAAGGACTGAATCAACTATGAAAATATACGATATTTCGCGCGATCTGATCAAGGCGCTGCCCTATCCCGGAGACGAGCCACCGCGCCTCAAGGCCGTACACCGCATGAAGGACGGCGAGAGCTATAACCTCAGCCGCCTGGAAACCAGCATGCACGCGGGCACGCACGTAGACGCACCGTTACATTTCATTGCAGACGGTAAGGACATCACCGCGCTTTCGCTGGAGCAGTTCGTTGGCGAATGTGTGGTGCTTACGGTACCAAAGACGCCGCTGGACGCGATGTATTTTATGAAACGCCCGTTTGCCCCGCGCATTCTGCTGCAAGGGCCGGGGGAGCTCACCGAGAGCGCCATCGGATATCTGTATAATCAAGGCTGTGTGTTGATCGGCACCGATCGGCAGTCCATCGGCTCCTATTCAGACGAGCTATCCGTACACGTTGCGCTGCTTGGCTACGGCGTCGCCGTACTGGAAAATCTCGACCTGCGCGCAGTTGCGGACGGGCGTTATACGCTCTATGCCGCCCCGCTGAAGATTTCAGGTGCGGAGGGTGCGCCCTGCCGGGCGATTCTGATTTCGCCGGAAGAGTAATCCTTTCCCTATAAACACTGACAGTTGAATCTTTATCATTCTTATAAAACCTAGAAAAAATCCGAATCATGACATGCAAACGGCGCCCATTCGGGGCGCCGCATTTGTTTCTCCACGATTTGAGCAGAGCGAAATCTAAACTGTTTTGGATCGGTCAAACGTCGCAAAAAACGCGCCCGCGCCCATGAACAACAGCGCAACAAAAAACAACCCGTTTGCGCGCTCACCAAGCAGCAAAAACGACAGCACCGCCCCGATAAACGGAGCCGCCGCATAATACGCGCTGGTCTTCGCCGCGCCGAGCCAGCGCTGCGCGCGGATATAGCAGGCAATGCTGATGCCATACGTGAAAAACCCTGCAAGCATCGCCAGAAGCACGACCCAAATTCCAGCGAGCCGCTCACCCACCGCAAATCCGATTGCCAGCGAAACCAAGCCGGAGCCGATTCCCTTGACCGCGACAATCAAAAGCGGGTTGTTTTGCGAGAGTTTTCGTGTGCAATTGTTCTCGAGCCCCCAGCAGACCGTCGCTAGCAGCACCAGAATCGACCCGCCGGAAAACGTGAATGCTTCGTTTGCATCAAACGTCAGCAGGCAACTGCCCACCGTAATCAAAGCCACGGCAATCCACAGCCGGGTAGAGATCGATTCTCGAAACGCAAACAGCGCAAAGAGCGCGGTCGCGACAATTTCAAAATTATTGAGTAGAGACGTGCTCGCAGCCGAAGCACTGCGAAGCCCAAAGAGCAGCAAAACAGGGGCAAGCACATCCAGCAGTACCATCGCAACGGCAAACGGCATCTCCTGACGCGAAAATGCGGATACACCGCTGCTTATCTTCGCGCGTTTTCCGCCGATGAGCAGCAGGGCGGCCGCCCCAATACCCGCGCCAAAATAAAGCAGTCCCGCAAGTAACACGGGCGGCAGACTCTCGAGCAATCGTTTGGACAACGGAGTGGAAAACGCATACATGACTGCCGCGACAAGCGCAAGCAAAACAGCCTTGCCGGATTCGCCGCTGAGCCGCTTCTCCATCCTATGCTTCCTCCCCCGTTTTGTATCTGTTTTATTCGTTTGCGTCGATGCAGCTCCAGAAATAATCTCGATATGCCTTTTGCAGCCGCCGCAGCAGCGCCGCGTCCCGCCCGCAAACCGGTTTGTCGTCAACGAATCCGACGGGGAGTCCATGCGCGCTGGTGCTGGTGATCATGAGTTCATCCGCGTCCTGCATCTCCTCCAGCGTAAAGGTCGATTCGTCCACGGTAACGCCAATCTCCCGCGCGATCATGAGGAAGTGCGCGCGCGTCACGCCCGGCAGAATCCGCTCATCCGAAGGCGCGGTGCGCAGGATGCCATCCTTGAGTAAAAGCAAATTGGAGCTGGAGCACTCGCTGACGATGCCGTCCTTGTGAAACACCGCCTCACTGCAACCGCGCTCTTTTGCGGTTTGAGCCGCGAGCACGCTGGGAATCAGGTTGAGCGACTTGATGTTGCAGTGCCCCCAACGCGTATCCGGCAGCACGACGACGCGGCGATACTCCTGCAAGTCCGCCAGCGGAACCCCGCGCGAGAAGATCATCAGGTTTGCCTGCACCTCTTCTGGAAACGCGTGTGTGCGGATGGCGGTGCCGCGCGTCACCTGAAAATAGAGCTGCTGGGAGTCGCTGTCCACGCGATCCGCCGCTTCCTGCAAAATTGCGGTCAACGCCTCGTCCGTCATTGGAAACGCGATGTGCATAAAAGTCAAACTATCGCGAAAGCGCGTGAGATGCTCTTTCAGCGCAAAGAAGCGGTGCCGCTCGACGCGCAGCGCCTCGTACACCCCGTCCCCGAAGTAAACCCCGCGGTCGAGAGCGGGAATCTTGAGTTGCTCAATGGGCGCGAATGTTCCGTTATAATACCCGATGTTCTCCATGTTTTTTGCCATCCTATCCTGTGCGCGGCGCGTTGCCAAACGTTGGACGTGCGCCGTTCGTATTTTACGAGACTGACTTTCGATTGCAAGCGCTGCGCGGCGCTAACGATTCGATATACGCCGTTCGTTTTTGCGAGACTGACTTTCCAGTTCAAGCACGGGCGTCACCAAAGGTTTGCGAAAACGCCGTTTTTTCCCGCAGGAAATCACCTGCTTTTGCGCGATTCCACCCGCTTGCGGCGGCTTGCAAAATTGACTTCCCCTGAATTTTGCTGTACCATATATAATACAGTTTTTCCCGAAAGGGTGCAATCAATGAAACGTACGTTTTTGTTCCTAACGGCTCTTTTACTCGCCGTAATGCTGGCCTCGCCGGCGCGCTCACTCGCTGAGGAAGAGAGCGTTTTGATTCAGGTTGGCACCGTGACTGGCGAGTCCGATGGAGAGATCGACCTGCCTGTGCTGCTTGACAATTGCGCGGGCGTAGACTCCGTTCAGTTTGACCTGAACTACGACAGCGCCGCGCTTGTGTATGTCTCTATGACGCCCGGCGATCTCTTTTCCGCGGAATACACCGTCGCAAACGCAGACGTGCCGGGACGAATCCGCATCGCCTGCGCCAGCGCGCTTGGGCTTGAAGGCAAAGGGACGCTGCTGACGTTGCGTTTTCAACTGCTTTCAGACGCGGGCAGCGCTGTCACGATCACCAGCGGAATCGTCACACGCGTAGACGCCGACTATAACCAAAGCGCGGCTTATGTGTCTATTTCGGATGGCGGTGTCTCGGTTGGCAGCGCACCTGTGCCGCAGTCGGCAGTCACCCCATGGATTCCCGTATCGCCGACCCCTTCACCTTCCCCAACGCCGGAAGTGACCGCAACGCCGGAAGCGAGCGCATCTACCACTATCGCCTCTCCAGAAATCGTCTCTCCACCAGCAACCAGACTGACTGCCACCATCTATTATGTCGGCGGCGGGCTGCTGCTTGCCGTTGTCGCACTCATCATCCTTCTGATCCTGCGCAAAAATAAAGATCGCGCCTGACACGCAGCCGTAAGTAAGCGTGATTCGGATGCGCACCTCCATTTTTTGCGATGAAAGGACGTCATCAGTATGATTCAATTTTGGTCAAACCGATTGCTGCGCGGCAGCCGATTCACCACCGCTTTTGCGGGTGTGATCGCGTTAGCGCTTCTGTTCGGTGGCTGTTCTACTAATACAACGCCCGCCGCAAGCGCAACGCCCAGCGCGTCTGCCGCGCCGATTGTGACGCTTGCTCCCACGCCTACGCCGGAACCGTCGCCAACGCCTACGCCGGAGCCTAAAAATCGATCGCTGACTTCCGGCCGCGTAATTCCGGAAGGAACCCCGCTACGCCCGTTTATCCTGTCCATCGACAACGCAAGCGGCGCAAAACCGCAAACATCATTGATGGAAGCGGACATCGTCTACGAATTTCTAGCCGAAGCGGCGATCACCCGCCTTCAGGCGCTGTTTAACGACACCTATCCGCTCTATGCAGGTCCAGTGCGCTCCACGCGATACTATATCATAGACATGGTGCAAGAGTGGGACTGCATGTATCTGCACGAAGGATATGTCGTGCTCAAAAAGCCTTATCGACGCTTTCCAAAAGACCTCATCACGCTCTACCTCCCAAAGGGAGGCTTCAATGGATTCAATAAAACATTCTATCGCAAGCAAGGTGCGTATGACGATTTTGTAACCGTCAACGGCTATAGATTCCGCGCGGAGGAAACGGGGCGCGGCACCGTACACGCACTTTATTACCGCATAGCCGCGCTGGTGAACCGCTATTACGGCGATCACGAAGCGAAACAAAGCCAACGCTTCAATTTTTTGGAAGGTGTGACCTATGAAAACGGTACGCCGTTTACCAAGGTGACCCTGCCCTATGACAACAACAAGGATCCAAACTGGATTCAGTTTACCTATGACGCGGAAAAGAACCGTCTCTTCCGTTTTGAAAGCGGAGAGCCGTTCATGACCCGTACGCTCACCGACCACGGAGACTCCTACATCACCGAACAGATGAATGTGCAAAATCTCATTGTGCAGTATGTCGAATACGGCTCGATCGAGGGGGATCACAAAGACCGCCGTACCTGCGACATGATCGGCAGCGGCAAATGCGACTATTTCATCAACGGGCAGCACGTGACCGGCACTTGGTCGCGCCCGACCGCGGAAGACTACACCTCTTATTTGCTGGACGACGGCTCGCTCGTTACGCTCGAACCGGGTAACACCTGGATCGCCGTACACCCGTCCTCCACTCCGGTGACCATTGATTAGCGCGGCACACAACAAAGCCCACCGCCTTACCCGTTGGCTTTTGCCAATGTTCGCGGGGCTATTGCTGCTGCTCTCAGGCTGCTCGGTTGTTCAAACCATCACCGGCACATCCGCCGCGCCGGATAGCGAAAACAGCGTCTCGGAGATCGTCGTGGTGACAGACGCGGCTAGCGGCTCCGACTCCGCGACGGAAACGACGGCTACGCCGAACGCAGCGCTCGCGCAGGAAAAAGCCGACGATGCGCAGGCGGCATCACCCTCGCCAACGCCGATCAACGAAGGCATTTCCCCAACGACGGGCCGCCCACTGCCGGAAGGCGCGGTTTACCGCCCGGTTCTGGTTGCAGTCGATAATGCAGCGCAGGCACGCCCGCAAACATCGCTGATGCTTGCAGATATCGTGTATGAGTTCCCGCTCGACCGCGTCGACCACAGCACGCGTTATCTCGCGCTGTTTTCGGATGTACTGCCGGAGCGTGTCGGCCCCGTTCGCACCTCGCGGGCATATCTTGCCCAAACCGCGCAGGAGTGGGGCGGACTTTATGTTTCACTTGGCGATCCGGAGCTGGCAGCAGATGGGTATCCGTTACTCAAAGTCAGCGACGATCTCGTCCATGTGGAAGATTCTGGCAACGCCGCATCTTTCTTTTATCACGATAAGACAATATCCGACGTTGAGGAACACACAAACTTCTTTCAGCTTTTGCCGTATGTGGAAGACAACTATCACTCTTCCACCGCGTACAGCGAGACACGCTTTACTTTTGAACACGGCGTCACCTATGAAAAAGGCAAAGAGTTTCGGAGCATAGGCATCCCGTTTACCAGTTCCGACTCTGAGCGGGTGCTTTTCACCTATGATAAAACAAAAAACGTGCTGATCCGCAGCGATAAAAACTCCAAAAAAGTGCTCGGCGTCAGCAAGTCTTTAACACCGACGGACTCTGAACTTGGCTATGTCAACGAGGCGATCACGGTGCAAAACCTCATCGTGCAATATGTGCACGTTTCCGCGTACGACACCAACTATCGTAGCATCGAGCTGACCGGCAAGGGAGATTGCATGTATTTTGTCAACGGTCGCGCGGTCTTCGGCAGTTGGAGCCGGCCTACGCTGAGTGACCCCACATCGTATACGCTCTATGACGGCACCATTCTCCGCCTGGAACCCGGCAATACCTGGATTATGATGATGCCGAGCACACGCGATATTAAAGTCCGCTACGTAGGATAACAAGTAATCCAAGCATAAAACGACGGGATGCAAATCTGCACCCCGTCGTTTTTTTTGCAAAAGAATTTCGTTATTCCGCGGGTTGATAATCCCGCAGTTCGGTTGGTTTGAGCACGCCGATATCCGTCGCCACCCCTGTGACCAGTTCCGGTGGGGTGATATCAAACGCAGGATAAAATCCCTTGACGCCGCTCTTGCAGGTCAGCACGCCCATCGCGTGGCGCACCTCGTCCCCGTTTCGCTCTTCGATGTGGACGGAATCGATGTCCGGGTGTGTCCGGTCGGGAAATCCGGCTACATAATATGGCACGCCGTAATAGTTTGCGCAGAGCGCAATCTGGAACGTACCAACTTTGTTGACCACATGCCCGTCGAGCGTGATCACGTCCGCCGAGGTGGTGAATAAATCGACATGCTTGTGCCCCAGCACATAGCCGGGCATGTTATCTGTAATCAGCGTAACGTCAAACCCCATGTCGCAGATGACGCTCGCGGTCAGCCGCGCGCCCTGTAGATAGGGGCGCGTCTCCGGCGTGAAAAACTTTGCGTCATCTCCGCGCGCACGCAACGCGCGCAGCAGCATGCCTACATCCGCGTCTCCATAACACTGCGTCATGATGGTTGGATTCTTCGGTATCTTCTCTATAAAAAAGCGCGCCTCGCGGTCGATGCGATCGTATCTGCGGGAAAATTTTTCCGTCGCTCCCGCCATGATCGCGTCGCAGGCATCGTTGCCCGCATCGATCGCGGCAACCGCGTCGCGCTCGCAGTCGTCCGTCCATGTGCGCATTTTCCGCGCGGTGGTCGGGCGCGCATTGGCGATGACAGTCGCAGCAGATTTTAGATACGTCTTTTGCTCCGCGGCTGTTTTTCCGCGGCACTCGTAGGCCGCCAGCGCCATGCCCATTGCAGCCGCATGAAACGGGCCGTAACTTTGGGTGACCATGTCGGTGATGGCTTTCGCAACTTCCTGATGGGTATGGCAGGTGACATACTCTTCCCGCGCGGGATAAATTCTGCGGTCGAGAATGCGCACTGCCCCGTTTTCATACCAGGCAATATTTTCAAATTGGAATAGAAAAGCAAGGTCGTGGTCGGCTCGTAGCATGGTTTCGCTCCTTATTATTGGTGATACTGCGCAGGCGCAATGTGGCGCCGCGAGTGATAAGCACTCTAAATGCTCTTTCGGTATACACTTTTTCATCCCGCTAAAGCATTCTAAATGCTCTTTCAGTATACACTTTTTCATACAGCTATGGTATAGTCTAGCGGAGGTGATAAGGTTTATGAAATACGCAATCATCGGTGGCACGAACCTCGAATCGTTGCCCATCCCCTTTCATGAAGAAGCAATCGGCACGCCATATGGCGACGTTGTCATCTACCGCGGGAAGCTCGAATGCGGGCAGGAAGTCATCTTTCGCTTCCGACACGGCGTACTCTTTCACCATGACGCGGGGGATATCAACTACCGCGCAAATATCTATGCCATGCATATGCTAGGCGTCACGCACATCATCGGCCTTTCGTCGGTCGGCGCCTGCGACTACGGATTCAAGGTCGGCACCGTCTGCCTGATCAACGACTTTATCGATATGACAAAGAAACGCCCGGCATCCTTTGAGCAGGAGCACCGTCTCGCGCTGCACACCGGCATGGAAGACGTATTCAGCCCCGAACTCAACGACGAGCTGGAGCACCTCATCCTCGCGAAAAAGCTGCCGTATTCGGGGCGCGCCATCTATTGCTGCACCGAAGGCCCGCGTTTTGAAACCGCCGCGGAAGTCAGGATGTTTCGTATGTTCGGCGCGCAGATCGTGGGTCAAACGCTGGTACCGGAGGCGCCGCTTGCGCGCGACCTCGGCATCAACTATGCGGCAATCGGCATCATCTCCAACTACGCCACGGGCATGATGTCCTATGTGACCGACGATAGCATCGGCAGCGTGATGCACGAAATGCGTGACAGTGTTTTCAACCTCTGCTTTGAGCTGATTCAGGGTAAAGCCTGTTAAAAAAAGCAGTTCCTTCTCGGAAACGGCCTTGACACAACCAAATGTTTTTTACAAAGCCCGCGCAAGCGGGTCTTTTGTTATTCTTCCGCAAACAAGGGCGATTCCAACTTCATCCCCGGCTTTCCGCCCTTCTTTGCTTCGATCATAACCCTGAGCGCGCAAGCATCTTTTCCCGCTTTACTGTAGACGAGTTTCATGCGCTTTGGTGTAAGCCTTGCGCGGCTCAGCGCGGCAAACAACTCCGCCAACGCATCCGCGGGATAGATTACAAACAGCTTTCCGCCGTTCTTGAGCAGCGTAAACGCCGAGGAAAGAAACACCGCGAGGGTATCCCCCGCATCATGCCGCGCGAGACTGCGCGAAAGCGATTCGCTCTTTTCCCCGTTAGTAAAATACGGCGGGTTCATCACGGCGGTGGAAAACGAGCCGTGACCCAGCAAGGCGGGCGCCTCCGCCACATCCGCGCAGAGAAAGCAAATCTCCTGATGATTGTACGCCGAGCTCTTTTGCGCGAGTTCGACGAGTCTTTCCTGCCGTTCTACTCCTGTAAAGCGCGCCTTGGTGTTATCCGCACCGAGCACGCAGACCACGCCGCTGCCGGAGCCAAGCTCGACCACGGTATCCTTTGCACCGAGGCGCAGAAATGAAGAGAGCCAGAGCGCGTCCGCATTGAAGCGCTCGTACTCCGTATCCTGGTAGAGCATCAGCCCGTTGTGTTGCAGATCGTCCAGCCGTTCCATGACGAAAATTATACCACTTTTTATGCCGCAGCGTACCCTCCCAGCGAATCTGACGCGCATTTCAGCGGGCTTGTATTTTCTTTTTCCACGTGCCATGATAGAATGATAGTTGTGTTTAACGCGGCTAACGAAACCGGGTATGTATGACGAAGGGTAAGGACGCATGATCTCGAATGACCTGCAAAACCGCATTCATTTCGGCGACCGAGAGGTGTTTCTCGCGGTCTATCAAGAATATGGTCCCGGCGTCTATTCCGCGGCACGCAAGGCGCTGTCTTCCGATACCCTCGCCAAAAGCGCGGTCAAGCAGACGTTTCTCACGCTTTATGAAGAAATCCTCGCGAAAACGGAAGACTTTGACATACCGGTGCGCATCCGCGAGCTCACCGAGCAGGAAATTTTTCTGCTCCGCTTGATCAATAAAGAAACGGACATACCCGAAGGCGTCGAGCACTTGCCCGATGAATCAAACCTGAACCCGGAGCAGTTTTCCGCGCGAGGCGCGTTTGTCGAGGACGCGGATCTTTTGCCCAACCTGCCTTCGCTGGAGCGTGATCGTTCCTTCCGCAGGCCGCGCAAGGCCCTCTTTATCAAAAAACGGAAGGGTAAAAGCGCGAGTCAACAAACCGGTATATTCTGGAAAATTTTGCTTGTGCTAATCGATCTTTTCCTGCTCTGGATGCTCGCCGGTATCCTGATGGGGCTTGGCTATCTGCCCCCGGTCGATCTCGGCTACACCTGGTTTAGCCACATACTCTCATCCATCTCGCTGCGCTTGGCGTAAGCGCATAGGTGCTTTTTTCGCACCGGAAAGACTCCAATCCATATGATCGTACGCTTTTCCATCGACACGGCGCGCAGAAACTTTACGCCCGTGGACAACCGCTTTATCCTTGATTATTTACCGCACGCAAGCGAGCTTTGCGTGCGTGTGTATCTCTATGGCTTAATGCTGTGTTACGCGGGCGCGGGCGCGGAAAGCCCGCTGGGCGACGCGCTCGGCCTCTCCGACGCGTCGGTGACGGAGGCCTACGTCTACTGGCAGCAGCAGGGATTGGTTCGCATTCGCGGCGATGCGCCTTTGATTGTGGAGTATCTCGACATCGAGCCTTCCGAAGCGGGCGGCGTTGTGCCGGGCAAGTATGCCAAGCTCGTCTCCGCGCTGGGTTCGCTGATTGCCCCGCGTCAATTTGACTTTCGCGAACTCAAGCATGTTTATGACTGGATCGAGGTCTACGGGCTGGACGAGGAAACCGTGCTGGAGCTTGTCTCCCACTGTATGGATCAAAAGGGGCGCCGCGTTTCGGTCAACTATATCGACGCGGTTGCGCGCTCCTGGTCGGAATCCGGCGTTTGGACGCGGGACGCCGCACGCGAGTACCTGGCCAAATACGAACTCAAGAAACACGGCGCCAGCGAGATTTTGCGCCAGTGGAACAAGCAGCGCAAACCAACCAAAGCCGAAACCGCTTATTATGACAAATGGGTTGCGGAATGGGGTTTTTCGCCGGAGGCGATTCTTTCAGCGCTCCCCAAGCTCGCCATCAGCGGCACGCCAAACTTTGTCTATCTCGACGAATTGCTTGACGGCCTTCGCAAAGAAGGGCAAACCAGCCAGCCGGAGATGGAAAAAGCGGACGCAAAAACGGCGGAAGAGCAGACGTTTGCGCGCCTCATCTTCGAGCGCGCAGGCAAGCTTGAGCCTGCCTCGCGCACGCAGCGTGCGCAGATTAGCATGTACCTGAAAGATTACGCAATGCCGCGCGAGCTGCTGCTCTTTGGCGCGGAAGAGTGCCGCGGCGCGAACGAGCCGTTTGGCATGATGAAAAAGCTCTGGAATGATTGGCACGACACGGGCATCACCACCATCGAAGCCGCGCGCGCAAAGTTGGAATCCCGCACGCAGACCTTCAGCACAAAACCGCAGAAGCTGAAAACACCGCAAAACAACCTGACAGACGAACAACTCGAGCACCTGCTCGTCGATCTGGATCAGGACATTGAATAAATAAAGTAACCCAATATTGCGATCCGAGCCGGATCAGAAGGCACACATGATCAACGACCAACTCGACAACCTATATGCACGCATCCGCGCCGAAGAGCGCGAAGCGCGGGAAGCCCGCCTTCGCGAGGCGTATGCGCGCGCGCCAAAGATTCAAAAGTTGGACGAAGAACGCGCGCGTTTGTTCATCGATCTTGGTCGTCGGAAAATCTCGTCCGAAGAGAGCAAGCAGCGACTCGCGGACATCTTTGCCGAGGAACGATCGCTACTCGCGTCCATCGGTTTATCACAGGACGCGCTGGAGTTGCACGTTCGCTGTAAGCGTTGCGGTGACACCGGTTATATAGGAGTGGGTAACAAACCCTGCTCCTGCCGCCTGCTGCATCGAGAATCGTTGCGCGGAGCGGACGGTGTGAACGCGCGGGAGACTTTTGCCAATTTTTCTACAGGTCTATTCCCCTCACCTGAGCAGAAAAAACGCACGATTAACGCAAAGCTTATTTGCGAGCAGTTTGCCGCCTCACTACCAAATCCCGAACGCCCCAGCATCCTGCTCTTTGGCATGCCGGGTCTTGGTAAGTCGTATCTTGGCAACGCAATCGCCTACGACGCACTCTCCCGCGGAATTGACGCAGAGCGAGTGACCGCTTATGCGTTTATTCAAACGGTGTTGCAGGACATTCGCGAACAGACGCAAAAGGCCGTACGTTACCAAATCGTGCCGCTTTTAGTGCTGGACGATCTCGGAAGTGAACCGGTGATTCCCAACGTATCGTTTGAATGGTTGTTCGCGGTGATCAACGAGCGTACGCTGGCGGGACTTGCGACCGTATGTAGTACGAACTTGACGCTCTCGCAGCTACAGACGCGCTATGACGACCGTTTTATGAGCAGGCTTTGCGACAAAAACACCACGCAGGTGTTGCACCTCACGGGCGAAAATCTGCGGACGGTGAAATAATGCCTATGTTATTACTCTGCGCCACCCCAATTGGAAACCTGGGCGACCTCACCCCGCGCGTGCGCGAGGCGCTGACCACTTGCGATGCGGTCTATTGCGAAGACACGCGCAGGACGCTGACGCTCTTAAACCACATCGGCATCAAGAAACAGCTTGTCTCCTGCTATCGTGAAAATGAACGCCAACGCGCGCAGGAAGTCGTTTCCCGCATACAGGCGGGCGAGACCATCGTTTACGTTTCCGACGCGGGCATGCCGGGCGTTTCCGACCCCGGCGAAGTGCTGATTGCCGCTTGCATTGAGCACAACCTGCCCTATAGCGTGCTTCCGGGCGCATCCGCGGTCTTGATGGCGGCGGTGATGAGCGGGTTGTCCGCTATGCCGTTCTCGTTTTTCGGCTTTTTCCCGCGCGAAAAAAAGGCGCAAAAGCCGCTTCTTGAGCAGCTCAAGCGCCTTGACCACACCGTCATCTTTTACGAAAGCCCGAACCGCGTCCACGCGACGCTGACGGCGCTGCTGGAAGGCTTGGGCGACCTCGACGCGGCATTATTGCGCGAACTAACCAAGATGCATGAGGAGACCGTACGCGGAAAACTCAGCGAACTCGCCGCGCGGTATGCGGAGAACGACCCGCGCGGGGAATGCGTGATCTGCGTTTATTGCCGCGCAACCGCGCAGGCAGAAAACACACCCGACCTCGAATCTCTGCTCAAAAACCTGCTCTCCTCCGGTCTCTCCGTGCGCGACGCCGCCGCAGAAGCGGCAACCATCTGCGGTGTGCCGAAAAAGGAAGCATACGCAAAAGCTTTGGAAATCCAATCTTCTCTTTCATAAAGCAACGAAAATCGAAAAGAGTTTTTTCAATACAAAGAGCTTCCCGTACAAAAAACGAGAAGCTCTTTTGTTTCTTTTCTTTCGAGAAAAGAAAATAGTTATCCCCCTAGCCCACGGGCAAGATTATAGGTTAGCATCACCGTGCTCCAATCGATGCAGATGAACAACGCGTACCAATACACCAGCGCGAACGCACCGATGCGCAGAAACGGCGTTTGCTCGCGATAGACCCGCACAACACCGACCACCGCCAGGAACACGAAGTAGAGCATCAGCCACAGCGGCAGCACGCGCCGGATGGTGAGGCCGTATGCGCCAACATACAGCAGCATGCGCCAGGCCGCGGAGACGAGCACGATGAGACTCGCGGCGATGAGCAGCGTTTGCAATACTTTGATCGCTTTCTTCGGCTCGCTCTTAGTCAAGCTGAGTCCAAGCAGCGTAAAGTTGATCAGCGTCACCGCGAGAAACTGGCCAAAGCCATCCCGCGCATATTCGCTGTAGGTCAGGTCGATTGGCAGCGTTTTGCCGAAGAGATAAGTAAACTGCACATAGGTAAACAGCGCATAGGCCGCCAGCAGCAACCCGATGACCACGCCGGGGCCTGCAAACTTCCAGTCCTGCCGCACGGGGGCTAAATCTGCGTCCGGTTTGCCCCAGGTAAGGTTGTAAAACAGCGAATAGAATAGCAAGCTAGTGACGAATACTACAATGATGCGCCAGAACCATTCCCAAACATTGATGTCGCGAAACCATTGCCCAAGCAGGTTTTCCATGCCTGCATCCGCACTGGAGAGCAGCGCGAGCACGACGATCATCAGCGGCAGTCCGATGGCGAACCCGATCCAACCGTGCCGCGTCGAAGCGTCTTTTTTTCTGCCGAGTACGCCCGCATAGGCGCGGAAATAGGTGCCAATTGCGGTAAAGGGTTTCACAAACACCGCGCGCAGCACGCCAAGCGCCGCCTTGCCCTCGCGCTTATAGGTGATCTCCTGCGTGGTGAACACGCCGATGGTCAGCAGCAGCGCGGGGATGGCGAGCGAGGTAAAGCCGACGATATCGGAATCCATATAATCGAGCATGTTCAAAACGCAAAGCAGAAGCGTCGGCAAAATGAGCGCAAGCACGGTTTTGTTTGTGATGACACGCTTCCAGTTGAAGGCGACAAAGACCGCGAGCACAACGAGCCAGAACGCGGAGTAAAGCACAATGCTCCCCTGATCCGTAAATCGTTCGAACATGATGCCGATGAGGATCGCCCCGCCCAGCAGCCAGAGCTGTGGCTTGGTGAGCGAAGTGCGCTTCTGCGCCTCCTGCTGATTAGTCAAGATCGGATTCTGTTCCACTTGGTTCTTCTCCTTTCACATACACGAGGATATCCCCCGCTTCGCACTCTAGAATTTCGCAGAGGCTGCTCAGCGTATGAAAGCGAATCGCCCTGCATTTGTTGTTTTTTAGGATGGAAAGATTTGCCAGTGAGATGTCCATACGCTTTGCCAGCTCGTTGAGGCTGATCTTCCGCTTCGCCATCATCACGTCCAGATTGACCTGAATCATATCATCACCCCGCTAAACCGTGAGGTCGTTTTCTAATTTGTACGCAACCGCCTGCGCAAACACGCGGCTGAGCACCAGAGAAAACAACCCGCACATGGCGACCGGGAGCGCCGCGATCACCGCAAGCGGCACCGGATGCAGCAGCAACGTACTCAGCCCCATCAATGCGATGATGATCGCCGTAAAGCCCATACGCTTGAGCGCGTCTACGTTTTTCTGCACAAACGGGTCTGCCTCCAGCGTTCGCATCATGCAAAGCAACGTAAATGCGATGAATTCTCCGCCGAGAATGCAAAGCGACGCGATGACGCCGGCGATCACCGCAAAAGAATGCGGTTTGCCTTCGAGTCGAAAGAAATCGGTTACAATCGGCATTTCGACGACATAGATCAACACGATCAACGCGATGCCAGCAAGCATTCCCAAAACGATACAAACCTGTACCAACCGATTGAGAAACGTTTTCATCCGTTCGTCTCCTCCGTGTTATGGTCAGCAACTCTCCGTAAAAAAACAGACTGCCGCTGGAATTAGCGTCAGTCTATCATTTTGTTTATTGTTTGTCAATAAATATTTATTGTTTTACGGTTATCTGGTGCGAAATACCGTGCAGCGTCCCGTGCCGTTGAGCAGATCGGCGATCCGCTGCTGCGCGTTTGCGATGTACACCGTCGTGCCCTCGCGGATGGGTTGCTTGATGAAGTCCAGCTTCGCGCGCGCGCCGTTGGAGCCCGCGCGGCTCGTGCCGACGCAGCTATCGGTCAGAATCTCAATCTGTTGCAAAACCTCGTCGGCGTCTTTTCCCTCGACCACGGGCACCAGCGTGCTCGGGTCATCCGCGTCGCGGTAGATGCCGTCCGCACTCGTGAAGATGACAAGATACTTCGCGTGCACGAGCGAGCAGATAACCGAGGCTGTCTCGTCGTTATCGATGCACTCGACGACCGTCTCCCCTTGTTTGCGGAGGTTGGCGAGCTCCATCTTGCGGATTTCCTCGATGCTCACGGGATCGTTGTAGTTCACAATCGGAATTGCGTTTTGCTTTGCCGCGCGCAGTAAAAACGAGCGGATGTGCTTACGCTTTTCCTCGTCGTTAAAGTGCGTGTGCTCCACCAGAAGTTGGCGGACGCTGTATTGATCCGGAATGTAGCGGCGGTATTCCATCATGAGGATGGTTTGCCCTTGCGCGGCGTAGTCCGCCTTGATCTCCTCGCGATCGCCCGTGAGTTCTTTGCCGTTGCGGCGGATGTAGTCGAGGCGGCCGATTTCGGTCGCGCCGCTGCTGACCCAGATCATGCCGGGTTTGAGCTCCGCGCCGAGGCGGGAGAAAATATTGTAGTCGATGTCGTTGTCGGCCTTGCGGATGAGCGCCATAGAGCCGATCTTACCGACGAGTTCATAATCGAATTTCATACAGGTTTTCTTCTACTTTTCTAAAGAAAAGTAGCAAAAGATAAATGCGAGTGCTCCCTTTCTTTTTCTTAATAGAAAAAGAAACAAAAAGACTTTTAAGACTGCACGAGGTACGCGTGGATAAAGGGCTCCAATTCGCCATCCATAACAGCCTGAATGTTTCCGTTTTCCGCGCCGGTGCGGTGGTCTTTTACCAGCGTATACGGCTGGAAAACATAGCTGCGGATCTGGCTGCCCCACTCGATCTTCTTCATCTCGCCCTTGATCTGGTTCATCTGCTCCTCACGCTCACGCTCCTGCAATTCCAGGAGTTTGCCGCGTAACATGCGCATTGCCGTCTCTTTGTTTTGCAGCTGACTGCGCTCGTTTTGGCACTGCACAACCGTATTGGTTGGTATGTGTGTAATGCGGATAGCGGAGCTCGTCTTATTGATGTGCTGGCCGCCCGCGCCGCTGGCACGGAAGGTGTCGATGCGAATATCGTCCGGATCAATCTTCAGGTCGCCCACGTCATCGTCGAAGATCGGCGTGACATCCAGCGAGGAAAACGACGTATGCCGCCGCCCGCTGCTGTCGAAGGGGGAAATGCGAACGAGCCTGTGCACGCCCTTCTCCGCCTTGAGATAACCATAGGCATTTTCGCCGTCCACTTCAAAGGTGACGGACTTTACGCCCGCTTCGTCGCCATCCAGCATGTCCAGCTCGCGCACGGTCCAGCCACGGCCTTCGCAATAGCGCGTATACATGCGGTAGAGCATCTCTGTCCAGTCCTGCGCCTCTGTGCCGCCCGCGCCCGCGTGCAGCGAGAGAACGGCGTTGACGCTATCGTATGGGCCCTTGAGCATTTGCTCCATGCGCATGGTTTCGATGGCATCGCCAACGGCGGCGCTCTCTGCCTTGATCTCGTCGACCAGACTGTCGTCCAGCTCTTCTTCTGCCATCTCGATGAGCGCACCCAGATCGTCAAAGCGTGCCTTGAGCTTGTTGTAGCGCTCCAGCTTGTTTTGCAGTTGACGCGAACGCTGGCTGAGCTTATTGGCGTTGTCGACATCGTTCCAGAAATCGGGTGCTGCCATTTGATCGTCCAGCGCCTGAATTTCTTCTTGTATGCTCTCGGGGCTTAATGCTTTGCGGCATTCTTCCAGCTGCTGGCTGAAACCCCCGAGGTTCATTTTATATTCATCCAACGGGATCATCGTTTTGTATTGACTCCTCTCGATCGTACTGTAATGGATTCTTGCTGCAGTGCGGTCATGTTACGCTATCCGTCGGGTTTTCCGGCGGAGCGCGTCGTGTCGAGTCATTCGTTCTTGCCGTGGCAGTTTTTATACTTCTTACCGCTGCCGCAGGGGCAAAGGTCGTTTCTGCCGACCTTTTTCTCGCTGCGCGAGTATGAGGTGTTCGCGCTCTCGCCCTTGGGTTCGATGGGCTTTGCGAGCTGTACGCGGCGGAGCGGGCCTCCGGTGACCTGCATCGTGTACAGGCGGCGTACGGTCTGCTCGCGGATTTCGTCTACCATCGCGTCGAACATTTCAAATCCTTCGCTCGTATAGGCATAGACGGGATCTTTCTGCCCGTAGGAGCGCAGGCCGATGCCCTGCTTGAGTTGATCCATGGAGTCGATATGCTCCATCCAATGTTCGTCCACGGTGCGCAGCAGGAGTACGCGCTCGTTTTCGCGCATATCAATCTGAGCTTGCTTGAGGTGTTCTTCGGTCATGGTGTAGGCCGCGTCCGCAAAGGCATAAAGCTTCTGCAGCATCTCCTCAAACGTGAGCTTCTTGCGCTCGTCTTCCGAAAACAGCGGCTTGACGGGCTGAAGCGTGAGTTTGCAGATTTCCTGCGAAAGCGCGGTGAGATCCCAGCTTTCCTTTGGCGAATGCGGGTTGCACTTAGCCTGCGCAATGCTGTCGATGGTGCCGTAGATCATGGTCTTGATGCTGTCAGATACATCCTCGCCCATGAGCACGCGGCGGCGTTGACCATAGATGATCTCGCGCTGCTTATTCATGACGTCGTCAAACTTGAGCACGTTTTTACGCGTCTCGAAGTTCATTGCTTCTACGCGCTTCTGCGCGGCTTCGATCTGCTTGGTCAGCATCCGCATTTCAAGGCGAATCTCACCCTGCTCCTCGGTGGAAGTAAAGCGGTTGAGCATGTTGGTGACGCGCTCCCCGCCAAAGCGGCGCATGAGCTCGTCCTCAAACGAAACGAAGAACTGCGTGGAACCCCGGTCTCCCTGACGTCCCGCACGGCCGCGCAGCTGGTTATCGATGCGTCGGCTTTCGTGCCGCTCGGTACCGAGGATGAAGAGGCCGCCGAGGGCTTCGACTTCGTCGTGTTCTTTTGTGGTGACGGCTTTATGCATGCTAAAGAGCGCCTGATAACGCTTGCGCGCGGCGAGGACTTCCTCGTCGTCGGTTTCCGCGTGTCCGACCGCCTCCTCGATGAGCCAGTCTTCCATGCCTTCGTTTCGCATATCGCGGCGGGCGAGGAAGTCCGGGTTGCCGCCGAGCAGAATATCCGTACCGCGGCCTGCCATGTTGGTTGCGATCGTGACCTGGCCTTTTTTACCTGCCTGAGCGACGATTTCCGCTTCCTTGGCGTGCTGCTTCGCGTTGAGTACCTCATGGTTGATGCCGATTCTCGTGAGTTTGCTGCTGAGGTATTCGCTGCGTTCCACGCTGATGGTACCGACAAGCACCGGCTGACCGGTTGCGTGAATCTCCTTGATGCTCTCAACGATGGCGTTAAACTTGCCCTTTTCCGTGGGGAAAATCGCGTCGTCCAAATCGGTTCGACGCAAGGTTTTGTTGGTCGGAATTTCCAGGACGTCGAGGTCGTAGATGCTCATAAACTCGCTCTCTTCGGTCTTGGCGGTACCCGTCATGCCGGCGAGTTTTTTATACATACGGAAATAATTCTGAAGCGTGATGGTGGCGAGCGTTTGGTTCTCTTTTTCCACCTTGACGCCTTCTTTGGCTTCCAGCGCCTGATGCAGGCCTTCGCTGTAGCGGCGACCGATCATGAGACGGCCCGTGAACTCATCGACGATGAGCACCTCGCCATCCTGCACGACATAATCTTTGTCAAGCGTAAAGAGTGCGTTGGCGCGCAGCGCCTGCACGATGTGGTGGTTGATCTCCATATTTGCGGGATCGCCAAGGTTTTCGAGGCTAAAGCGCGCTTCCGCTTTGCGGATGCCTTCCGCGGTGAGCTGCACGGTGCGCTTTTTGATATCGCACTGATAGTCTCCGTCCTCCGGAACTTGCTCGCCAAGGATGCGATCCGAGCTGGACTGCGCCGTGAGATCGGTGCCACGCGAAAGCCCGCGCACGAAGCGGTTTGCCTCGATATACAGCTCGCTGGATTCTTCTCCCTCGCCGCTGATGATCAGCGGGGTACGCGCCTCGTCGATGAGGATGGAGTCGACCTCGTCGATAATGGCATAGCTCATCTCGCGCTGTACCATGTGTTCACGAAAAACCACCATGTTGTCGCGCAAGTAGTCAAAGCCAAACTCATTGTTTGTGCCGTAGGTGATGTCGCTGTTATAAGCCACCTGCTTGTCCGCGCGCTCCATGCCGTTGATCACGCAGCCGACGCTCATGCCGAGGAAGCTGTAAATCTTTCCCATCCACTGCGCGTCGCGCTTGGCGAGGTAATCGTTGACCGTAACCACATGCACGCCGCTGCCGGAAAGCGCATTTAGATACGCCGGAAGCGTGGCGACCAGCGTTTTGCCTTCGCCCGTTTTCATCTCGGAGATACGACCCTGATGCAGCACCATGCCACCGAGCAGCTGCACATCAAAATGCCGCATGTCCACGGTGCGCACCGCTGCTTCGCGCACGGTTGCAAACGCCTCGACCATGATGTCGTCGAGCGTTTCTCCGTTTTTCAGCCGTTCGCGGAAAAGATTGGTTTGCGCGCGGAGCTGTTCGTCCGTCATCGCCTTCATCTGCGGTTCAATTTCGTTGATCCGCCGAATATACGGTTTCAATTTTTTCAGCCGGCTTGTGCTCGTATTACCAAGCAGTGTATCCAATAGTCCCATTCGGAAAACTCCTTTGTGTTTTATCCGTGGGCGATTGCATTTTTCTTGAATGATTCCCCAAAATAGAACCGTTGTGCTGCTGTTTTGGTGTTCAAAAAGGCATTCGTCCGCATAATATCCTAAGTTTGAAGTATATCAGAAAACCGTTTCCCTCGCAACAAAAAGCCCCCGATTCCACGGGAGCTTCACAATGCAAGGCAAGTCGTGGCAAGCGTGTGGCATTTCAACGCATTGCGCACAAAACCGCGCATCGTTTCATGCTTGCAGATGCGCTTTTCGTGTGCGTTGCACCATGCCGATGGTATACAGCACCAATGCTACCGCGATAAACGCAAACGCGATGATGCGATCCTGCGTGAGCACTTCGCGAAACACCAATACGCCGATGAGCAACTGTATCGTCGGGCTGAGGTACTGCAGAAACCCGACCGTAGTGAGCGGCAGGCGGTTCACGCCAAAGGTAAACAAGATCAGCGGAGTTGCGGTGACAACGCCGGTGAACACCAATAATACCGTCGTCAGCGGGGTTAGTTGCAAGAGGGATGTATGGCTCGCCGGCGCAAAGGCGAGAAACGCCAGCGCAAACGGCGCGAGTAACAGCGTCTCCACGGCGATGCTGGTGAGCCCGCCAACACCCGCGAGTTTTTTGAGCGTACCATATATGCCGAAACTCAGCGCGAGCACGATGGCAACCCACGGAAACGCGCCGTAAGCGATGGTAGCGATCAGTACGCCGACCGTCGCGAGCCCGAGCGAGATCCAATCCATCACGCTGCTGGTTTCATGGAACAGCACGATGCCGATGGCGAATACCACGAGCGGATTCATATAATAACCGATGCTGGAGTCGAGCAGGTGTCCCGAATTGACCGCCCAAATATACACACCCCAATTGATGGTGATGGAGATCGCGGCTGGAATCATGAAGCACATCTTCTTTTTGTCGCGCAATACGGCTTTGACATCACCGAATTTCTTTGTGATCAAGAGCAGCCCAACGGTAAACACCGCAGACCAGATGATCCGGTTTGCGAGGATGAAGACTGAATTCAGGTTCTCCAACGCATGCCAGTATAAGGGTAAGAACCCCCAAAGAATGTAGCACGTGAGTGTACTGAATAGCCCGATGTTGCGATCTTTCATGTTTTTACGCTCCGTTCCGACTATTCTAACACAGCAATCCCAAGCGCAAGCGATTTTTTGCAGAAACTCACAATTCACTTTCGCACAATTGTATTTTTTATATGCGACGCTTTTGTTTTCTAATCCCAAGAATCAAAATAACACGTAAAAAAGAAAAAAATCCCCCGAATCTCTTCGGGGGAAATGAAAACTCCATGCCTTCGCGCCGGATGTTTCTCCGGCGGAAAGCAAGGATTTTTTAAACGGTTTAGCGGTGCTTAGCAGCTAGCCTTCGCAACCGGGTGACGAAACTTCATCTTGAACAGGTATGCTACGATGTATAGACGGTCCAACATTTCTCTCACGCTCACTTTCATACATCTTGTTTCTTCGAAAATCTTATCTCTTGCAGTAACTTGTATTTTTCATACATCTAGTTTCTTCTATGCTCGTATCATACAACATATATGTGAACAGATTTTTATTTGAAAATGAAGATTCTACTTTTTTCTGTAAACAGTCTGTTTCGGACATATGGCGGGTTTGTAAAAAAGTACAATTTTTCATGATTTTACCGTTGCTGACGCAACCGAAATTCATTCGAAAATCCCTTTGCATATTGGCTTTTTTCGCGTTTTCATGCGTTACCAATGCCGTATGAAGATTATTCGGTCTGTTTTTATCAGAACATTGTTTCTGTTCACAAACGAGGAAAATCTTTTGCTATTTTTGCAAAGCGCGCTTGACATTTTGCCGGAGACATGTTAGTTTATGTGCAAAGCTGGCTTTGCATTATTGGGGAAGGTGGTACGCGTGAATACCAGAATTAGAGAGTTAAGAAAAGAGCGGAAGATATCGCAAGAGCAATTGGCGTTTGCGGTTGGCACAACCCGCCAGACCATCACCTCCATCGAGGTGGGTAAGTATACGGCGTCGCTCGCGTTGGCGTACAAACTTGCGCGATACTTCGGGCTGACCATTGAGGAAGTATTTGATTTTTCGCAAATCGATACAGAACAAGAATGATAGAGATTTTTAAGAGTTGTGTTTTAGGACTTAGTCTTAAAAACCAATTTCTAATGATTTTAAGAGAGTGTTTTAGGACTTAGACTAGAAATCAATTTTAATGATTAAAAAAGTTCTGATTTCAGAAACAGGTTCAGAAGGGATATCATTTATGGAACAATATAAGAAAAAACTCAAAGGTAGAATTCTCGCGTTCAGCATCCTATTGCTGATCTTTGTAAGCCTTTTGCTTTACAACCAGTTTGGTGCATCCTCCGCGATCAAAGACAGCCTGTCTTTCTCGTTTCAATGTGGGTTATCCGCAGCCGGGTCTCTTGTGCTCGTGTTCTTACTCTTTCAATACAGAAACGCCTTATCGGACGACCTGAAATTGCGCGCGCTGTATCACAAGGAAAATGATGAACGCATGAAAGCAATCCGGACAAAAGCCGGAGTCCCCATGACCATTATTCTCTCCATGATTCTGGTTCTTGCCGGTATCATCATCGGGTACCTCAATGAGACCGTGTTTTTCGTGCTCATCTGCGTTGCGATCTTTCAACTGTTTGCCAGCGCAGCCGTGAAGTTTTACTACATGAAGAAAATGTAGTTGGGCTAACAACGAGAGTTATCTTCGAGGAGATGTAAAAGATAATTTAATTGAGCTAACGAATAAGTTCATCAATAGGTTAGAGGGCATAAGCTCTCCCCCGAATCACAAAACGCCGCGCTTTTGCGCGGCGTTTTGTGAAACTGCTTTCTTGTGTTAAACGTTAATCCGGAACAAAGTTACGTCGCCATCCTGCATGACGTATTCCTTACCCTCGCTGCGAATGAGACCCTTTTCTTTGCAGGCGGCCATTGAGCCAAGCTCCACGAGCGTGGTAAACGGCACGATCTCCGCGCGGATGAAGCCGCGCTCAAAGTCGGTGTGAATCTTGCCCGCCGCCTGCGGTGCCTTCGTGCCGCGGGTGATGGTCCACGCGCGGACTTCTTTCGGCCCCGCGGTGAGATAGCTGATCAGCCCCAGCAGGCGATAGCACGCCTTGACGAGCTGGTCGAGACCCGATTCCTTGATGCCAAGTTCCGCTAAGAACGCGCCCTTTTCGGCGGGGTCGAGCTCCGCGATCTCTTCCTCAAGCTTGCAGCAGATGGTCAGCGCCTCCGCTTTTTCGGCTTTGGCGATTTCATACAGCGAACGCACATGCGCGTTTGGTTCCGCGCCGACCTCGTCCTCGCTGACGTTGGCAACATAGATGATGGGTTTGCTGGTGAGCAGGAAGAAGCCGCGCATGAGCTCCGCTTCTTCGTCCGTGATGTCGAGGCTGCGCGCGGGTTTGCCGCTCTCGAGCGCTTTTTGAATGCGCTCCAACAGCTCCGTCTCCGCGAGGGTCTTCTTGTCCCCTGCCTTTTGCTGCTTGCGCGTGCGGTCGAGGCGTTTTTCCACCGTCTCCATGTCCGCAAAGATCAGCTCAAGCGAGATGGTCTCTACGTCCCGCGCGGGGTTGACGCTGCCGTCTACGTGCACGATGTTTTCATCCTCAAAGCAGCGCACCACGTGCACCACCGAGTCCACCTCGCGGATATGCGAGAGGAACTTGTTGCCGAGGCCTTCACCCCGGCTCGCGCCGCGCACGAGACCCGCGATATCGACAAACTCAATCGTCGTGGGCGTGTATTTTTCCGGGCTATACATCCTGGCCAGCACGTCCAACCGCTCGTCCGGCACCGCCACAACGCCGACATTCGGCTCGATGGTGCAAAACGGATAGTTCGCGGCCTGTGCGCCCGCCTGTGTGATTGCGTTAAAGAGCGTGCTCTTGCCGACATTCGGCAGGCCGATCACTCCAAGTTTCATAAAAGATTCTCCTTATCTTTTCTCTCACTTTTCTTAAAAGAAAAGTAAGCAAAAGAATTTTTATAGTTTCGCTCTGCCAAAGTTGAGTCTTCTGAGGGATTCTTCTCTGCCGAGAAGAGCCGCGATCTCGATCGCGCCGCCGGGAGTCACCGCCTTGCCCGCGAGGGAAATGCGCACCGGCCAGAGCAGGGTTCCGTTCTTCATGCCGCGCGCTTCTACCATGCCGAGCAGGGTTTCGTGCAGCGCTGTTTCCGTCCACTCCGGCAACGCGGTGAGCGCGGGAATCACGAAGTCCAGCACTTCGGCGGAAACGACAGAATCCGTCTTGCTCTTTTTGTTGGTGAAGAGTTCCGCGTCGTATTCCGGCAGGGCGGAAAGAAAATCCACCACCTCCGAAATCTGCGAAAAAATCTCCGTACGCGGCTGCAAAATGCGACAGAGGATGTCCTTGTCCATATGCGCAACGCCCGCCTGCTCATAATACGGCAGGGCATGGCGCGTGAATTCTTCTGGCGAAAGTTTACGCACATATTCCGCGTTCATCCAAGTAAGCTTGTTCACGTCGAAGATGGCGGGGGATTTTGCCATGCCCGTCACGTCGAACGCTTCCTTGAGTTCATCGAGCGTGAAAAACTCGCGTTCATCGCCGGGGTTCCAGCCAAGGAGCGAAACATAGTTCACGATCGCTTCCTTGAGATAACCTTTTTTCAGATAATCTTCAAAATATGCGTCGCCGTCGCGCTTGCTGAGCTTGTGGCTCGCGTCGCGCATGATCGGCGTCATGTGGATGTAGACGGGCTTCTCCCAGCCGAACGCGTCGTACAAGAGGTTGTATTTTGGCGTGCTGGAGAGGTATTCGTTACCGCGCATGACGTGGGTAATCGCCATGGTGTGGTCGTCGATCACGTTGGCGAAGTTATAGGTCGGCATGCCGTCCGCCTTGATGAGCACCATGTCGTCGAGCTCCGCGCAGTCCACGCTGATGTGCCCGTAGAGCACGTCGTCAAACGATGCTTCGCCCGTGAGCGGCACGTTCTGGCGGATGACGTAGGGTTCGCCCGCAGCGATGCGTTTTTGCACCTCTTCCGGCGAAAGATGGAGGCAGTGCTTGTCATATTTCCAGACTTCGCCCTGTGCGGAAGACTTTTCTCTGCGCGCGTCGAGTTCTTCGTTTGTGCAGAAGCAATAGTACGCCTTGCCGGATTTCACCAGCTGCTCGGCATACGGCAGATACATCGCCTTGCGCTCGCTCTGCACATAGGGGCCGTACGCGCCGCCGACATCAGGGCCTTCGTCCCACTGCATGCCAATGTCTCGAAGCGTGTTGTAGACAACGTCCACCGCGCCCTCGACATAGCGGCTCTGGTCAGTGTCCTCAATGCGGAGGATGAACGTGCCGTTGTGTTTTTTTGCGTAAAGATAGGTATACAGCGCACTGCGCAGATTGCCCAGATGCATATAGCCCGTCGGCGACGGGGCAAATCGGGTTCGAACCATGTTGGGTTACTCCTTCATGTGATTCCCCCGCAGGGGGATCACAAAGTGAAAATTCTTTTGATTCTTTTCTTTTAAGAAAAGAATTATGCTTTATAGCTGTCTTTTAATCCAACCGTGCGGTTGAAGGCGAGGCTTTCGGGGGTACTCGTCAGATCCGCGCAGAAATACCCTTCGCGCAGGAACTGGTAGTGCTCTCCCGCCACGGCGTCTTTCAACGCAGGCTCGACAAAGCCTTTCATCGTCACGAGCGAATCGGGGTTGAGCTTGTCGATGAAGTCCTTCTCGACCGCTTCTTCCTCTTCCTCTGCGTCGTCAGCCGCTGCCACTTCACTCTTCATGAGCGTGTCGTAGAGCCTAAACTCTGCCGCGACCGCGTCGTCCGCATTCACCCAGTGCAGCGTGCCCTTGACCTTGCGCGATTCTTCGCCGCTGTGGCTGGTTGGATCATAGGTGCAGATGATCTTCGTGATGTTGCCAGCCGCGTCCTTTTCCCAGCGCACGCATTTGATGATGTACGCGCTCTTGAGGCGGACTTCGCCCTCCGGCTTGAGGCGGAAAAACTTGTTCGGCGGCACTTCCGCAAAGTCCTCGCGCTCGATATAGACGCGTTTGCCGAGGCGCACAATCCGCGTGCCCATCTCGGGATGATTCGGGTGGTTTTCCAGCTCAATCTCCTCGACCTTGCCTTCGTCCCAATTCTCGATTTCCACAAGCACGGGATTCAGCACCGCCATCCTGCGGGCGGCGTGGTCGTTTAGGTCTTCGCGCACACAGTGCTCCAGCATGGCGGCGTCCACGACACTATCCGCCTTGGAGACGCCGATGCGATCCAGAAAATCGCGGATGGCGGCGGCGGTATAGCCGCGGCGCCGCATGCCGCAGAGCGTTGGCATACGCGGGTCGTCCCAACCGGAGACAAGCCCTTCCTCCACGAGGCGGCGCAGATAGCGCTTGCTCATGATGGTGTCCGTGATGTTCAGGCGCGCAAACTCGATCTGTCGCGGCTTGGGCGAAAATTCGCACTGATCGATGACCCAGTCGTACAGCGGGCGGTGCGCTTCATATTCCAGCGAGCAGAGGGAATGAGTCACACCCTCGATGGCATCCTGAATCGGGTGGGCGAAGTCATACATCGGGTAGATGCACCACTTATCGCCCGTCTGATGATGGCTCACATGCTTGATGCGGTACAGCGCGGGGTCGCGCATGTTGATATTCGGCGACGCCATGTCGATCTTGGCGCGGAGGGTCTTGCTTCCGTCGTCAAACTCGCCCGCGCGCATGCGCTCGAAGAGATCGAGGCTTTCCGCCACGGGACGGTCGCGGTACGGGCTGTTTTTGCCCGCCTGCGTCAGCGTGCCGCGATAGGCGCGCATATCTTCCTTCGTGAGCTCATCCACATAGGCAACGCCTTTCTGGATGAGCTTGACGGCGAGGTCGTAGCACTGGTCAAAGTAAGAGGAGCCGAACAAAATCTCGTTCCAGCGGAAACCCAGCCACTGGATATCCGCCTGAATCGCGTCGACGTATTCCACGTCCTCCTTGGCGGGGTTCGTGTCGTCATAACGCAGGTTGCAGATGCCGCCAAAACGCTCCGCCATACCAAAGTCGATGGCGAGGGCTTTCGCGTGTCCGATGTGCAGGTATCCGTTCGGTTCGGGCGGAAAACGGGTCTGCACGCGCGGCTCTTTTGTGCGCATATCCTCTTCTATGAACTCCTCGATGAAGTTCTTTGGGCGTTTTACCTCTTCCATTGCCGTTTGCCTCCAAATTTACTTCATACATTATCGTGTACCCAACCCGAAATGTCAATTCGGGGGAGGGAGAACTCCTTCTTTTCTGAAAAGAAAAGAAACAAAAGAATGAATGTTGCGATCTTTTTATCCTTGAGTTGTCACAAACCGAGTGCCCGATTGTCTTTATGGCAAAGACCCATCAGAAAGCGGCTTAGGAGAACCAAACGATGACAAAACTCAAAAAAGTATTCTGGCGCATCGCGGGAATCGTTCCACTTGTTGTAAACATGTCTGTTACCGTATTCATTCTGCCCCTGAATTACTACAGCGGCACGCGTGAGCGAATCGGCCTTGCGGCATGGATTGTGCTGTTCGTTCTCTCGCTCCTCATCTTAGTGCCTTTGATTCTTTGGAATGCTTACTGCGTAGGCAGATCAAAAGGCACGACTCCATCCGGCTGGCAGGGATATTTCGATCTTTTTCACACAAAGACGAAAACCATCTTGATCCTTCTGGGCATCGTCGTTCTGGTATGGGTTGTCGCAGTACTCTACTTTATATAGCAACCAATCCGCGCCATGCAGGATGCAACTTGCATGGTGTTTTTTGATAAGCACTGCTCCAACATCACCGTTTTATCGCCAAATGCGTCAGCTTTGCCAAGTTATTATCCTTTGGGTGCTTCACACAGTGCAAAAAGAGCTGCTTTTTCAGTTCGCCGAGTTCTTTGCCTTCGGGCAAACCTGATGCCTCCATCAGTTGCTGCCCCGTGATCGCAAGCTCGCGCTCGCTAAACGGCGTACCGTCCGTGAGCATGGTCTCATAGAGCGCGCGCCAGTCCTCGGCCACATAGTCCACATCATACCCGCAGCCGCGGATATCCGCCTCGCGCAGGAGAGTCTGGTCCCGCGTCCGCTCCCTGCCCCATGTGGCGAATCTTACGCGCAGGGTGTCCGCCTTTGCCATGTGCTGAATGTCGTACATGTGCCCTTCGACGAGCTGGCTCACCTCGGTGATCGTCCGCGTCGGAAACCGCAGGTCGCCCAGCACGCGCTTGCTGATGCGTTCGCCGTATTTGTCGTGCGCATATTGCACGCCGGTCTCGCGCTTGCAATCCGGCTTGCCAACATCGTGCAGAAGTCCCGCAAGACGCATCTTCTCCGTCGGCGGTGCTGCGGCGCAAACCTGAAAGCTGTGCTCCAATACGTCGTAGCGGTGGTGATCCGGCCGCTGCTCCATACCGCGCGCGAGGTTGAATTCCGGCACA
>Ga0302294_10000046_pt1 | contig 37317 bp, 54 predicted proteins | sample III_Fen_N2_3_FD_194550 | JGI IMG/M metagenome (GOLD analysis project Ga0302294, IMG submission 194550) | Peat permafrost microbial communities from Stordalen Mire near Abisko, Sweden - III_Fen_N2_3 | ecosystem: Environmental > Terrestrial > Soil > Wetlands > Permafrost | place: Sweden: Abisko...
CAACCTGCAGCTGCCATTTGTTCTGAGCGGAAACCTAACGAGCGGCCACAAGGGGATGTTCCTCGACTTTAGCGGCCAAGCCAACACCACCCTGGACAACGTCTATGTGAAGGCGCTCGGCTACTCGACGGCGGGGGTTGCCAATCTTCGGGTTGCCGCTCCTGGTGGTGGTGTTGGCGGCGTTAATTTTGGGATGCACTTTGCCAATAACACTTTTGTCGATGGCTACACAAACCCCAATTTAGTTGTGGCAGTGGCGCTTCAAGACGCTGACCTGACAATATTTGATCCCACCTTTTCCGCTCGGGCCAGCCTGGACACTTCGATTGTAAACCGCTGGGGGTTCATGGGCCAGACGTTATACCATGCGCCGAACGGCGTAGGGATTGCGCAGGGCGGTACTTCGAGCACTATTACGCTGGCGTCTACCGCCTCGTCAGTGAACGATTTTTACAAGGGTCTCCCGATTCATGTGTGCTCAGCTCACACCGCAAGCGGGGCATGCGACGGAACTAGGCAGCTGGGGTACATTGACAGCTATACGGGGTCCTCGCGGCAAGCGCATGTCGAAATACCGTGGCTATACTTCACGCCGACCAGCTCTTCGGCCTATTCGATTGGCGCGGTGGGGTCGCAGTATCAGCATCTTGCCGGGCTGTCCTCTGCCAACGGAGCAACCCAGTACATCATCGGCGGCCAAAACCTTACTGGGCAACTCATCTGGACTGGCGGGCTGATGCTTAACTTCACGGCGCCGTATATGGCGGGGTACGGAAGTGTCGCCGACAACATCGTGAAAGATGACGGCATTTTCTGCTCAACTGGTTCTCAGATGATTACCGGCACGGTGAATACGGAAGTGCAGGGCGCGAGCACGGGCGGGTCTTTCATCCGGTTGGTAAGCGGCGCGGTGACGGACGTAAACGTTACTGGGCGGGTCACCAATATCGGGTCGGCGCGGGCGGTATATTCCGCTGACGCAGGTGGCGCGTGCAGTACTTACTTCACCAACATCAACGCCAAAACCGGCAGTATCGGGCCGACCCCGATGTTTTCCATGGCGGCCGGAACTGGGGTTCCGACGCAGTGGGCGGGCTCTGATGTGACGGCAACGGCTTTTGGGTCGATTGGGGACTTGAGCGCCACGGCGAAAATCCCCTACTGCGGTTATATGTCGGAAAACCAGGGCACGCTGCGCGATTCCGATATGCCGAGCTACTGCGAAACTTGGAGGTTCGGAAGCCTCGTAGGTGAAAACAAAACCGCCTTTACGAAAAATGTCTCCGGTCGCGTTACACCATCGTATCAGTACCTAAGCTATTTCGTCACCTGTAGCCAACTGACTGGCGACTCCGCTGCGCATGATGTCTGCACGTTTCCTATCCCAGGCGGCGTACTGCAAGCGTATGCGGGGGGTTCATACACCAACGGCTACAACACGCTTTCCATGCATTGCCACAGTTCATTCACAACTACTGGTGTTGTGGTTACCCTGAGACTGAACCAGGGCGGCTACAGTATGCCATCTGACACGGTCACGCTGACCAGTACTGATATTTCTTGGGACGTCCATGTCTCCTCCTATCAACGGGCGGGCAACAGCGGCTTTATTTCCTGGGATTGGAAGATTTATTCTGGCAAGGACTTGCTCGCATCAGGAAAATCGGGCGTCGCCAATGGTATCGCCGTCGAGAATGCCTCTAGCCTGATACTCAGCGCGGCGTCGTCCACAACCCAGACCCCTGATCCGTGCTACGTGCAGAAGAACGGGAATTAGGCGGGCCGTTGTTGACCTAACCGTCAATTGCTGGTATTGGGCGGCATGTCTCAACCAACGTTCCGCCCGTATCAGACCACCCTATCCGACGACATTGACTTGGCTTGGGCCGCAGGCGCGCGCAACGTGCTTGCCAAGCTCCCGTGCGGCGGCGGCAAAACCGTCATCATGGCCCACAAGGCCCGCACGTACCGCGGCGCCTCTATCTGCATTGCACACCGTCACCACCTTGTCGCCCAAATGTCGCTTGCGCTCGCCCGCAACGGCGTGCGCCACAGACTCATAGGCGCAACGGACCTTGCGCGGCTCATTGTCACGCAGCATGTAGAAAAGCTCGGGCGGTCTTTCTACGACCCGCAGGCATGGGTGGGTGTCGCCAGCGTCGACACGCTTGCCCGACGCGCGCCGGATGACGCCTGGTTTAAGCAAATCACCCTTTGGCAAACTGACGAATGCTTTCCAGCGGGGACGTTGGTTGACGGTCGGCCGATCGAAACCCTGCGAGTCGGTGACGTGGTCGCGTCGTTTGATGAACGATTCGGCGTCTTGCGCTCCCGCCGGATCGTTCGATTATTCAAAAACCCCGCGCCGCGGCACATGGTGCGGCTTTACACCCAAGCCCATCACGTATTAGAATGCACCCCCAATCACCCGATTTTCACGCAACGCGGCTGGGTTGCCGCAGGGGGCCTAAATGCCGACGATAAAGTGCTTTATGTGCCCGAAGCCCGCGGACCTAAGCGGCTTTCGACAGGGGCAATACGAGAGGACCGGGCGGGCGTATTGCAGTCGAGAGTGTTCGACGGCCTACCGAGCGAGGCGGTCATCCGAAACGGCAACCAAAACCAACCTCAAGTATGCGTCGGCGCGCATGAAACTAAACAACCCGATGCGCCACAAAAAATCGCGGGACAAGATGCGCAAAACGCTGTTGCGGATTGGGCACCGACCGAGCGTCCAGGGCGGCAACGGGACGCCGCCACCCCCAGCGGAAGCGGCGCTTTTTGCGATCTTCGGGGGCATGGGCTTCGTGATGCAATTTGCGATTCGGACGGGGAAACGCAAAGGCGACGGGAAGAAAATCCCGCACAGTTACAAAGTGGACTTGGCCAATCCGACGCTGCGGCTGGCGATCGAAGCGGACGGGGGCTCTCACGGAATGCGGGAGCGCAAGGAACAGGACCGGAAGAAAGAGGGGGTCTTAGGTGGATTGGGCTGGACCGTATTGAGGTTTACGAACCTGGAAATTCTCAACGACCCGACGGCGGTTGTGGTGAGGGTTTTGTCTACAATCTCGAAATTGAAGACTTCCACACTTATGTCGCTGGCGGGATCGTAGTCCACAACTGCCATCATCTTTTGCGTAAAAATAAATGGGGTAAAGCCGTCGCACTTTTTCCTAACGCCCACGGGATAGGTTGGACCGCCACACCGGGGCGCGCGGACGGTTATGGCCTCGGGCGCCATGCGGACGGGGTTTTTGATGCGATGGTGTCCGGCCCGGGAATGCGGGAGCTTATCACTGCGGGGTACCTGACCGACTACAAGCTGCTTTGCCCGCCGTCCGACCTAAAGCTTGACGAGTCGGACCTTGGCGAGAGCGGGGAATTTAAGCAGGCCGCGGTATCCGCGGCAGTGCGCGGCTCGCACATTACCGGCGACGTGGTTTCCCACTATCTGCGGTACGCCGCCGGCAAGCTCGGCATGGTCTTTGCGGTCGACGTTGACCACGCGACGCAACTCCTGGCCGGGTTTCAAGCCGCTGGGGTGCCCGCCGAAGTCATCACGCACCTAACGCACCCGACGGCGCGCGCGGCGGTCATGCGGCGATATGAGCGGCGCGAGGTACTTGTCGTTATCAACGTCGATCTATTTGGCGAGGGGACCGACTTCCCGGCCCTGGAGGTTGTGAGCCTCGCGCGGCCAACCGCCAGCTACCCACTTTACGAGCAGCAATTTTGTCGCGCGCTGCGGCTCCTGGAGGGTAAAGCGTATGGGCTTATCCTGGACCACGCGGGCAACACGATGCGCCATGGGGGCCCGCCAGACTGCCCGCGGCATTACAGCCTAGACCGGCGCGAGAGGCGCGGGCCGCACCTGCCGGCCGACGGCGTGCCGATGCGCGCTTGCACGGCCTGCACGGCGCCCTATGCCCGCACGCGGCTGACGTGCCCCTATTGCGGCGCGGAGGCTCCCGAACCTGCCGGCCGCGCCTCGCCCGAGCAAGTCGAGGGGGACTTAGTGTTGCTGGACGGCGCGGCGCTGGCGGCTCTACGTGGCGAGGTCGCGCACATTGACGGCCCGGCGCGCGTGCCCGGGCACCTGGACGGCCCGGCGCGCATATCATGCGAGCGGCGCCACCTAGAGCGGCAGCAAGCCCAAGCGACCTTGCGCGCCACGATCGCGCTTTGGGGCGGCTGGCGGCGGCGTGAGGGCGAGGACGACCGGGAGGCGCAACGGCGCTTTTGGTTCCGGTTTGGCGTCGACGTGGCGACCGCTCAAACGCTGGGTGCGCGTGAGGCTGGGGAGCTTTGCAGTCGGGTCGCGGGGGACTTGTCGACGGCGGGCGTCGTCGCCGCTACTTAGCGCCGCTAATCGGTATCGGGGGGTAAGTCCGTCGGTTGCACGGGCATTTCCGCGTGTTCTTCGCCGGTGCCACCGCATCCGGCGCATAAAGTACGCCGGCCCAACCCTTCGCCCGTGCCGCTGCAATCGGGGCAGGTTTTGCCGGTCCAACCGTAGAGCTTGCCGCCCTTGGTATATTCGCCCGCTTTTAATTGATACATGCCCGTGCTCCTTCTAAGTGTGCGCCACGCGCGCATTGGCCGATCGGTCCCTTGCGGGCGTCGTCGCGGCGTGAGCCTTAAGGTACGACGCGCGATGTATCCAATGGCAAAAATGCAGGTAGGTGTTGCTGCCATCGGCGCGGAAGTGCGTCCACCCGGCGGCGCGCGCCTCGGTCCACGCCTTCGCGGTGTTGTGGGTGGCCGTGGGATGCGTCGCGCGGCAGTCGGCGCAATCGCACGCAAAGACGGTGCCCGAGACGGTGCGGCGCTTAGTCATAACCACACCCAAAGGGCCGCACCCACCGCCAACCAAAAAAGCGCGCAAAGCCCCGTCGCGATGGTAGCTCCATAGTTGCTCATTTTTTGTCCCTCGGTTGGTACGCGCGGGCGGCGTGCGCCTCGCAATATGGATAGTTTTGGTGGGTGGCGTGGCCACAATAGCAGAAGTCCGGTGTAAGCGGGTCGCCGATCGGCCAGCGGCATTGATTGGCCTGGAGGGTCTCAAGGGTGGTGTGTGCGCCCGTAACCGACGACACGGGCGGTTCGGCTTCTTGCTGGCGGAGTATAGCGGGGCGGGGCTTGCGGGAGATACCGCCAGCGACTCGCGGCGCTCGGTTTTGTGAGGATCCCGGCTGTTGCGCGAGAGTGGGCGCCCCGTCGGTCCCTTTGAGGCGGTGAATTTTGCCGATTATGGCGCTACGGGAGGTATCCCCGAGCGCGTGAGCAATTTGCAAGGCGGACAACCCTTCGGCGGCCAGCACTTTAAGCTGCTTTAATTTTTCATCGGTCCAAACGTCAGCCATGGGGCTTCTATAAACGCTATTGACACTCCGGTCAAGACGGGAGATAACCGGGGCATGGACTTTGACGCCTACGCCGCTGCTCTTGCCCGCGCCGATTGGTTTTACCAAATGAGCGACGACCCTGCCGCCTATGCCGCGGGGTGCTGGGAAATAGCGGCGTTGCGAGCGTTATGGGGTGCGTCGGAATTGCACGGGGTGCTATTCGACTGCACGCAGGAATGGGCTAACAGAGTCATGAGGGAACACAATGCGTAAGACAATGTGGGCTATCAAGCGCCAATGTGGGGCCTACCAGCAATGCCCTAGCGGGTCAGGCGCGCCCTGGCTTTTCAGGACTCGGCATCTTGCTAATTGGGAGATTCAATACGGCCGAGCCTCCGCTTTTGGTAAGGCCGTCCCTGTTATTGTCACGATTGAGTTGCGCAAATGAGAGTCTATATCGCCGGGCCGATCAAAGGTAACGACTCAGCGCGAGAGTGTTTCGCGTTGGCGGCCAAAATGCTTAGGGACCTAGGCAAGTATGAAGTCGTCAACCCTTTTGAATTGAACGTCTCGGCTATAGAAGCCGACGCGGGGTATGCGGCGTACATGCGCGCGGACCTTAAGGCTCTTGTGGGTTGCGACGCAATTCACCTTTTGCGCGGGTGGGAAAATAGCGCCGGGGCGCGCCTGGAGTTCCAAGTCGCGCAAATGTGCGGACTTTTGGTTACGTACCAATGCGCTTTGGGCTTGAGCCTACATCCATGACCCGCGAGTCGCCCCTCTATCTCGCATTGCGCGAAGAGGCCGCCCGTAAAGGGATGCGGCTTTGGCGCAATAACTGCGGCGCGTTTCAAGACGCGACGGGCCGGTGGGTGCGCTACGGCCTCGCCAACGACTCCAAGGTTTTGAGTGCGCACATTAAGAGCGGGGACTTGATCGGTATCCGGCCGGTGCTCATTCTGCCCGAGCACGTCGGGACGGTCATTGGCCAATTTATCAGCCGGGAGTGCAAGCCTGCCGAGTGGCACTTTTCACCAAAGGATGATCGCGAGGCGGCACAAGAGCAGTGGAACATGCTTGTGCGGGCCCTTGGTGGCGACGCTCAATTTGCAACACGAGAGGGGACGCTATGACCCCCGCCGCAGCTGCCCACTTTGCGCAACGCCTGGCCGCCCCGCTCGTACTTGAGCCCGGCGCGGTGTGTCGCCTGCGTGGCGGCCGCATAGCGGTTATTGACCGCGGCTTGCGGTATCGCCACGTCGACGCCCCCGGCGGCGCGCAATATGACGGTTGGGGCGGCCGGGCGCTCTTTGAAGACGGCGGCGACGTGCTGGCCTTTTGGTGCGCGGACGGCGCCGCAAGCGTCGACTATAACCCTGACCCCTACGACCTAATGGAGCGGATAGCGTGACGTATCAGGCTAGAGTGTGGCGTTGGGTGGTCCAATGCTTCGGTACGGGCTTCGCGTGCGACCCGATTGAACGCGCGCACCGCTTTCTTGAAGAGTCGCTAGAGCGGGCGCAAGCCGTGGGGTGTACCGAAGAGGACGCCGTAAAGCTCGTAGCATACGTCTACGGGCGCCCGGTCGGCGTGGTCTTCCAAGAAGTTGGCGGCGTCTCGGTCACGTTGGTCGCTCTTTGTGCGGGGCTTGAAGTGGACGGGGACGACGCCGCCGAAACAGAGCTTGCGCGGTGCTGGCAAAAATTTGACCGCATCCGCGAAAAGAATGCCGCGAAAGCGCATGGCATGCCGCTCCCGGGGTCGGTCACATGAGCACCTTTGTCGTCACCCGAGATTACGCCGGCCGTCCGTGTCACGCACTTTGCGCGGAGCCGCCCCGCTTGACCAAAGAGGCGCGGCGCGAGGTCGTTGTCGCGCTGACGTTGAGCCCGATCGGCGAGCGGCTGACGTTCCGCGAGTTGATCGCCTGCTATGAGGCGGATGGCTTCCGCGGAGCATTGACCGCGCGGTGCGTGGTGGAGCGTTTGGTTTAGAGGAGAGACGATATGTCTAAAATCACCGCGCGGTTTGTTGGGGCATGGTTTGGACTTTGGGCGGTATTGGGCCCGGTGTCTTTCGGCTTGCTTCTCTGGGTCTTAACCCGTTAGGGAGCGCGCTGCTATAATTTGCCCAACATGCCTTGGTGCCGGTGCGCAGCTTGCGGGTAACGCCGCGGGCGCGACGTGCGGCAAATGCGGCGGGTCCGGCGCGTTGCCCGACGCGGGGCTTGTCGTGGGCGGCACATACCGTAGCCGGGGTGGCGACGAAGCGGTAGTGCTCGGCGCGCGTGAGGACACTATCCGTAGCGCGCTGTCCGGCCTCGACATACCCTGCCCGACGTACTACGGCGTGCTGGGGACCGGGCGCGTCACAACTTGGGAACCCGACGGTTTTTGCCGTTGGGATAGACAACCCACCCCGCACGACCTACTATTGACCAAACTGTCAGACTCGCAAGAGGTTGCCCGATGACCCCGCCGCCCGACCCGCCTCGCCCCGCACCAAGACGCCCCGTTGCCGCCACACAGTGCGAAATTGCGCTATTACGGCTTAAGGCTTTCGAGCTGCTTAACGGGTATGACCCCCATTCTAGGGCGGGAGCACCCACAACATTTAATCTCGAAGGTCGTAAAGACGCGGCGCTTGCTTTGGCCGAATGGGCTCTTAAGGATAGCGACCGATGACTCGCCCCCGCCTACTCGCCACCGATCGTAAGGCCCAAATCTTGGAGTCAGCCCTGCTTTATGCGGTCGCCAACAATTTCGCGCAAATCACCTTTGCGGCGGTTGGTCGCTTGAGCGGCTGCGGCCGTACGACGGTTATCTATCACTTCCATTCTATCGTGCGACTGCGGTCCGCTGTGATGCGACTCGCCGTCAAACGCGGTGTGTTCAAGGTCGTTGCGGAAGGGCTTGTCGCGCGGCACAGTGCGGCCCTGGCCGCGCCGGACGATCTTAAAGCGCGGGCGTTGGCGTCGCTTCGGTCATAGCATCTTGCGGGGATACCTGGGGTATGTGGCAACTGCCGCCCGCATTGTCTGCGTTCGGGGCTTATAGGCGATTTATTGTCTATCAAGCCGTGCCGAGCACGACGCGCGCCGGCAAAACCGACAAATTCCCAATCGACTACCGCACGGGGCGCAAGGGCGACTCGCAGGACCCCGCAATTTGGCTGACGTGGCAAGAGGCCGCGGCATATGCCGAAGTGTTTGGCCCCGCGTTTGGCGTCGGCTTTGTCTTCACGCGCGAGGTCGGGCTATTTTTCATAGACCTTGACAATTGCCTACGCGACCCGGCGCACCGTGAGCTGGGATGGAATGATACGGCCCTAGCATTGCTTGCGCAGTTTACCGGCGCAGCGGTTGAAGTGTCGCTATCGGGCGAGGGGCTCCATATTTTTGGCCGCGGCCATGCCCCCGAGCCGCGGCGTAAGAAGTCTGCGGACCCTGCTTTCGCTTTTGATCTTTATACGGAGGGCCGCTTTGTTGCACTCACGGGTTGGAATGCTCTAGGCGACGCGGCAACCGACCACACCGCCGCGCTCACTGATATAACCGCACGCTATCTGCATCGTGACGCGGCCGCGATTGTAGAGGGTGACGGCCCATGCGCTGAATGGAACGGCCCGGCCGACGATGTGGAGTTACTGCGACGTGCGCTCAAGTCCCGCGGCGTCGGTGCGGTCTTTGGTGGCAAAGCCTCCTTTGCGGACCTTTGGGATAATAACGTGCCCGCGCTTGCCGCGGCTTTCCCTGACGATCATGGCCGCGCGGACTATGACGAATCGCGCGCCGACGCCGCCCTTGCCCAACACCTAGCTTTTTGGACGGGCAAGGATTGTGAGCGCATTGCCCGGCTTATGCTGCAATCCCAGCTCGTACGTGAAAAATGGGAACGGCCAGACTACCTGCCCCGCACGATCGAAGCCGCCGTAGCGCGGCAGGTCGACGTGCTGCACGACAAGCCCACTGCGTTGCCGGCGGTCGTACCCCCACCCCCGTCGACCCCGGCCGTAGCGCCCCCCAAGGTTGTGAGCGGCGACCGGTACTTGTCCGCCCCGGCGCAAATGAACCTTTTTAAGGGTTGCGTCTATGTGTCGGCACTCCACCGCATCCTTGTGGAAGGCGGCTATCTCCTAAAGCCGGATCAATTCCGCGCCGTCTTTGGCGGCTACTCTTTCCCGATGGACCCCGCCAACGAGCGGGTCGTACGGGATGCATACGAAGCCTTTACTCAGTCACAATGCTTTAGGTTCCCACAAGCCGACTCGGTTTGCTTCCGCCCCGAGCTGCCGGCGGGGGTCATCATCCAAGAGGGCGGCGCGCGCCTCGCAAATGTGTGGTGGCCGATCGACACGCCGCAAGCTGACGGCGACGCCGGGCCGTTCCTGCGGCACATGGAAAAGCTCTTTCCGATTGACAGCGACCGCGCCGCAATTCTCGCTTACATGGCCGCGCTCGTGCAAAACCCCGGGCGCAAATTCCAATGGGCGCCGGTCATCATCGGCGCGGAAGGCAACGGCAAGACGCTACTTGCGACGGCGCTTACGCATGCGGTCGGGGAGCGCTACAGTCACACGCCAAATACAAAAGACCTAGGCGACAACGGCCTTAAATTCACCGGATGGTTGGCAAGCAAGCTCTTGGTGGTGTTTGAAGAGATTTACACCGCGGAGCGTCGCGAGGTCCTGGAGGGCCTTAAGCCCCTCGTGACCAACTTACGGGTGGAAATCCAGGGCAAAGGGCAAGACCAAGTCACGGGCGATAACCGCGCCAACCTCATATTTTTTAGCAACCATAAGGACGCGGTGCCCTCGCACCCCGACGCGCGGCGCTATGCGATTTTTTACACCGCGCAGCAAAACGCGGAGGATATGGACCGCGACGGATTGACCGGGGGCTACTTCCCCGACCTTTGGGACTGGTTCGAAGGGCGCAACGCCTATGCGGGCGGCCCGTCCGGCAAGGCGATCGTCAACGGATACTTGCGGTCCTACGCGATACCCGACGCACTCAACCCCGCTACGCAATGCCAGCGCGCGCCCGCCACGTCTAGCACTGCCGAGGCCGTGCGCCTGTCGCTCGGAACGATCGAACAAGAGGTACTAGAGGCCGTGGCGCAAGAGACGCCCGGATTTGCCGGCGGGTTTATCAGTTCCCTTGCGATGACAAAGCTAGTCGAACGCCTCAAATTTGAGCGCCGCATGCCGCCGCGCCGTCGCCATGAGCTGCTAATCGGGCTTGGATACGAGCCGCACCCGGCATTGCCTGACGGCCGGGTCAACACGGTCGTTATGCCGGATGTGGGCAGGCCGCGGCTTTACGTCAAAAAAGGGTCGTTGCTCTTAAATTTAACGTCAGGGGCCACGGTGCAAGAAGCTTACGAGCGCGCGCAAACCAAGACTGTGACGCGCGGCGCGGCTTTTATTTCCCCGGCCTCTTGACGCTTCGGTCAATAGGGTGCTAAAAATGCTTACGCTCTTAAAAAGGACCGCCGTCGTGCTCCATTTCCGCCCGCTTACAAAAGTTGTTGCCGCGCTGCGTTGGCGCCGCCAGCCGCTTCTGGTTCATGTGGACGACTCGGGGATGATTATCAACGTCGGCCCCGCCGAAGGATATGCAACGCGGCGCGACCTACGCGCCTGGAGGAACAGGTAATGGGACCCTGGGTTACGTACACTTGCGAAGGCGGCCGGTATTGGCGGGTTATCCGGCGAAATCCTATATGGGTTGGCGGCATTGAAGTGCTTCGCACCCACACCGGTCGCGCCCGTTGGTTTATGACATACGAGGCCGCTAGAAAGGCCGCCCGTAAAGCAAACGCAAAGGCCAAACCATGACCCGCACCGACCGCAGTTTGACGCCCGAGCAAGAAGCCGACTTTTTTGCCGGTCGTCCGGTGCCGCCACTACGTCGTCGCAATAGCGGGTACTTTTGGCCCTTGTTCTTTTGGGCGCTGGCGGTCGCGCTATACGCACATGTCCGCGCTTTTTAATTGGTGCCGCCGCACCTGGCGCGCCGCAACCTCGGGAGAATGCAAGCCTATGCCCTCTATCACGATCACACTGCCCCTGGACCCGAGCGGTTCGGACCTACGCAAGGCGCGCGAGTTGCTCGCCTTCTTGCGCTCACTCAGTCAAGACCCGTCGGCGCGCTCGGCCAGTACCGCGGACGTTGACGATGATGACGGCGAGGATGCCCCGGCCGTCGCGGGCTTTGCGCCGCCGGTTGCGTCGGTCAACGCCCACGCCAGCGCGGCGCTGCACGAGGCTCTTGCCGTGTCCGCCTCGCCGGTCGTAATGCCGCCCGCGGCGGACAATGGCGCAGTCATGGGTGCCGTTGACTCCACCGGCCTGCCCTGGGATGCGCGCATTCACGCCAGCAACCGCAGCACCAATGCCGACGGCTCGTGGCGCCGCAAGCGCAACCTGGACGACGCGACGTACGCCGCCGTCGTTGCCGAGCTGCGCGGCGCCAAGACCGTGTCGCCCCCCGCCCCGATGGTCGCGGCTACTCTCGCGCCACCTCCGCCGCCCCCGGTCCCGGTTGCCCCGCCAGCGCCCCCGCCGCCCGCCGCGTCCGGCAAGTCAAAGTTTGTGGTCTTTATGGAGTCGTACGTGCAGCCCGGCCTTGTCGCGGGCAAATTTAAGCGCGAGCAACTCAACGAGGCGGCGGTCGCGGTCGGCCTGCAAAACCTCGTGGGCCTCAGTATCCGGCCCGATCTTGTGCCCGCCGCGACGACCTACCTTGACGCCATTGTTGGCGGTCAAGACGCCGCGACGGCCGCCGTCCTCGCGCAATCCATGATCGGTTAAGCCTATGAGCGCCGCCCAACACGCTCCGTTGCCCCCCAGCGCCGCCGCGCGCTGGGGTGGCCAGTGCGCCGCCTCTGCTGCCCTTGAGGCGCGGTACGCTGACTTTGGCGCCGACACGCACGCCAGCGCCCGGGAATGGGGGGACGCGGCGCATTGGCTGGCGGCCGGGTGCTTACGTGCGGACGGCATACCGTCGCGGGGCGCGATCGGGGAGACTGCCACCCCCAACGGCGTCGTCATTGACGATGAAATGGTCGAAGCCGTCGACCTTTACGTGTCCGACGTGCTGGCCAAGCTCGCCGAAGTCGGCGTGTCGCTGGCCGATTGTCACATTGAAAGCCGCCTGGACCCGACCGGCATAATCCACCCCGACAATTGGGGGACGGCGGACCTTTGGGTTTTTGTGTGGCGCGGGCCGACCGCTGGGCTGTTGCTGCTTTGGGACTTCAAGGGCGGCCATCGCTTTGTCGACGCCTACCTGAATTGGCAGCTTATCAATTACGCCGCGCTAATCCTTGGGCGCAAAGAATTTGCCCACCTGGACCACCGGCAGGTGCAAGTCGTGATGACCGTCGTACAGCCGCGCAATTACGCCCCGGTCGGGCCGGTGCGGCGTTGGGCGACAACGGCCGTTGACCTTGCCGGGTACTGGCAGGACTTGCGCGATGCCGCGGCCGAAGCCCGGGGGCCGTCGCCACGCACGCAAGTCGGGCCGGAATGCGCCGACTGCAAAGGCCGCCACATATGTCCGGCTCTCGCCCGTGCGGCAGACAGTGCCGCCGACGTGGCGGGTGACGCCGCGCCTGTCGAGTTGCCGCCCGACGCGCTCGGGATTGAATTGCGCATCTTGCGCCGCGCCAAAGACCTACTCGACGCGCGAGTCGACGGCCTGGAAACCCAAGCCCTCGCGTTGATTAAAGCGGGCAAATCAATTCCGTTCTTTAAGGCCGAAGCGTCACCGGGCCGGGAGTGGTGGAGCGGCGACACCGCCGAAGTCATCGCGCTCGGGGCCGCGCTTGGGTTACCGATCGCCAAGCCGCCCACGCCGATCACACCGGGGCAAGCGCGCAAAGCGGGCATGGACGCTGCTATCGTCGCCGCCTATTCCGCCCGCACGCCGGGCGCCGTCAAAATTGTACCCGCCGACAGCGCTGTCGCTGCCAAAGTTTTCACCGCAACCCCCGGAGCTTAAAGCACCATGACCCCCGAACAGCGAGAGTCATTCACGCAGGCGGCTCGCCCGCTGATCGAATGGCTTAACCAAAACGGCCACCCGCATTACACCGTAGTGGTGACCCCCACGAATGCCGAGCTTCTTGAAGGGCGAATCTCTACGGGTCCAATCCTCGACTACGTGCGCGACTAAGCGCATTCCCCACCGCAACCCCTGGAGCTTAAAGCACCATGACCTCACTAAACCTTACGCTGCCCGTTGGACGTGTCGTCCAGGGGTCACTTTACACCGCCAACGACAAAGACTTCGACGGCAACCCCCTCGTGGTCAAGCGCGGGCCGAACGCCGGCAAACCGACCGTGCAATACTTCTTTGCCATCGCCATCCCGAAAGGCCCCGAGCGTACGTGGTTCGAAACGGCCTGGGGTCAAGAAATTCTTAAGGTCGGCGCTGCGGCGTTCCCGTCGCAGCACCAGCACCCGGACTTTTCTTGGAAAGTCGCGGACGGCGACTCGGCTGTGCCCAACAAGCGCGGCGGCAAGAATTGCGACAAAGAGGGATTACCAGGCCATTGGATTGTCAAGCTGTCATCCGGCTTCGCGCCCAAGACGTACCGCAGCGTTGACGGCGGCAAGTCGTGGCAATCGATCGTGGAACCCGAGTTTATCAAATGCGGCTATTTCGTGCAGGTCAACGTCACGGTTGACGGCAACGGCCAGTCGGGCAACCCGGGCGTCTATCTCAACCACAACCTCGTGGCGTTCAACAACTTCGGCCCCGAGATTGTGCAGGGGCCGGACCCGGACGCCGTCGGCTTTGCTGCCCCGGTCGCTGCCGCCAACGCCGCGCCGCCCGCAATGCCGATGCCGTCGGCCCCGGTCGTGCCGCCCGTAGCGATGCCCAACGTCGCTACGCCGCCCGCCATCCCCGTCACGCCTAACCCCGGCATTCTCGACGTGCCTGCCGTCCCGGGTGTGCCGGCCGTCGCCCCGCCGCCTCCCGCGGCTCCGGTGCATCGGATGACCGCGGCGGCGGGCGGCGTGTCGTACGAGGCGTACATTACCGCCGGGTGGAATGACGCCTTGCTCGTGCAACACGGAAAGATGGAAGCCTAAAATGTCAGAGGTCAGGCCGCTAGAAGTGCAGGATTTATTTTTGGCCCTAGCGGCCTGCCCGATGACGGCGCAAGTGTGGGTTGGCGTGCCCGACTGCGACGCCCAAAGCCCAGTACTGTCCCTGGACCCCTATGCGGGGCCGGGCGTGCGGTTGGAAATGGGTCCGGTCTATGACCCCGATGACGACCAACCGGCGGCGGTTATCTTAAAAAAAATTCGGGCTGCGGTAAAAGCGTTCAAGCGCGGCAGTCTCTACGTCGACAAAACAACCGGCGCGGTCCATATGGTGACGCAGTCTGAGGTCCGCGACTTTGCCGCGAAACTGGACCACATCCTTGCGATTGATGAAAGCGGCAAGTGATCCCGCCCCCGCCGTCCCTTGAGTCCCTGCCGTACGGAACGCAGCTCGTAGCAGGCTGCGGCGTGTCAACCGTCATTGCCGACATGGATTTTGAGACGTACTGCGAGGCCGGGTTTGTCTGGGACCCGACGGGCGGCAAGCTCGAGCTCGGCTCCTGGGGCCTCTTGCACGGCGCGCGATTTAAGGGCCTGTCGACGGTCGGTGCCGCCGCGTATGCCGAGCACCCAACGTGCGAGGTTCTATGCCTCGCCTACGATCTAAAGGACGGCCGCGGCCGGCGGCATTGGCGCCCAGGTCTGCCGCCGCCCACCGAGCTATTCGAGCACCTGGCCGCCGGCCGCCTCATTGAGGCGCACAACGCCGCGTTTGAGGCGTGGGTGTGGTCGCGGGTTTGCGTGCCGCGCTACGGCTGGCCGCCGCTCCAGCTTGGGCAGGTGCGTGACAGCATGGCAAAGGCCCGCGCCCACGCACTCCCGGGCGCGCTGGGGGACTTGTCATCCGTCTTGGACCTCGAGCACGGTAAGGACCGGGCGGGCTCTGCGTTGCTCGGGGTCTTTAGCGTTCCGCGCAATCCAACCAAGACCGACCCGCGCCGTCGCATCACGCCCGCGGAAGACCCTGACCGCGCCGCGCGGCTCTACGCCTACAATGACCGCGACATTGTGGCCGAAGCCGAAGCGTCGTCACGCTGCCCCGATCTTAGCCCGACCGAGCTGGCCTATTGGCAAGACGATTGGGAAATTAACATGCGCGGCGTTGCGGTCGACCATGAGGGCGTCGCCGCGTGCGTTGCGATTATTGAGCAAGCCTACGAGCGATATAACGCGGAGCTGCGGCAGGTGACCGGCGGCGCCATTGAGCAAGCGTCCCAAGTCGAACGGCTCAAGGGCTGGTTGCACGGTCGCGGCGTCCACACCGACCCACTGGACGAAGAGGGATTGGACGAAGTCCTAAAGCTCCCCGGGCTCCCCGGCGACTGCCGCCGCGCCCTGGAAATACGCCAGCTTATCGGAAGCGCCGCGGTCAAAAAGCTCTACGCGCTCGCCAACCAAATGACGGCCGCGGGCCGCGTTCACGACCTTTTTAGCTACCATTCGGCCCGCACGGGGCGGGCCGCCGGCAACGGCCCCCAGCCGCAAAACCTGCCCAACAGCGGCCCGGCGGTTTACCAGTGCCACGCTTGCGGCCATTGGTTCGGCGCGGGCGACCCGAACGATTGCGAGCCGCATTGCCCATGGTGCGGTCAGCTCGTTCCCCTCGACCGATTAAAGCCTCTGGAATGGAGCGCCGACGCCGCCATGGACGCACTGACGATCATCGCCATGCGGTTGCTGCCGTTGGTTGAAATGTACTTCGGTAACGCAGTCGCGGCCGTCTCGGGGTGCTTACGCGCCCTTTTCGTGGCCGCCCTCGGGCACGACCTAATTTGCAGCGACTACAACGCGATTGAAGCGGTCGTACTGGCCGCGCTGGCCGGTTGCCAATGGCGGCTAGACGTGTTTGCCACGCACGGCAAGATTTACGAGGCCAGCGCGTCGGCAATTTCCGGCATTCCGCTTGCGGATTTTCTAGCCTACCGCAAAGAGCACGGCGCGCACCATCCGCTGCGTAAGAAGCTCGGCAAGGTGGCGGAATTGGCGTCGGGTTATCAGGGTTGGATAGGCGCCTGGAAAAACTTTGGCGCCGATGAGTACTTTACCGATGATGAAATTAAGTCCCATATTTTAGCGTGGCGCGCGGCGTCGCCCGAGATTGTCGAATTTTGGGGCGGCCAGCACCGCGGCAAGCCGTGGCAAGCGGGCTATCGGGCGGAGTACTTCGGTGTGGAAGGCGCGGCAATTCAAGCCGTATTACGCCCGGGCGAGACGTTCGCCTATCGCGATGTTGCCTACTTTATGCGTGGCGACGCGCTCTATTGTCGCCTGCCGTCCGGCCGGCTGCTCACGTACCACCACCCGCGCCTAACCGTCAGCTCGCGCGCGGAGGATGAATACGCGCTGTCCTTTGAGGGTTGGAACACCAACCCCAAAATGGGACCGATCGGCTGGCAAACCATGTGGACCTACGGCGGCAAGCTGACGGAAAATATCGTGCAGGCTGTCGCGCGGGACATTCTGTACGACGCCAAGCTGCGGCTACGCAACGCGGGATACCGAGTCGTCCTGCACGTCCATGACGAGGTCGTGTGCGAGCAACCCGAGGGCTGGGGATCGGTAGAAGAGGTTGAACGGCTTATGATGGTGCGCCCATCGTGGGCGTCGACGTGGCCCATAAAAGCGTCGGGCGGTTGGCGCGGCAAGCGATACCGGAAGGACTAAAAGTAACTATTGACACTTAGGTCAGTAGGCGTAGAGTGCCGTCATCAAACGAGGACGCCACGCTATGAGGTTTACTTCTCGGGAACTGGTAACACTGGAAGAGGCCCTGCGCGACATGGTGCAGACATCCGAAGTGCAGAAACTGCTAGCACGGGTTTTGCGCGAAAAGCCTCGCAAGCTGATGAGCGTAATCCCCAATCGTACCCCACGGGTCGCCACGCCATGACTGACATCGGATTTACCGGAACGCAAAACGGCATGACGTGGGGGCAGCGCTCCCGGCTTGCGGATAAGCTGTCGCACTACGCGATCGGCACGCGGTTCCATCACGGGTGTTGCATCGGTGCGGACGCGGGCGCGCACATTATCGCCCGCGGATACCGCTACTACATCATCCTGCACCCGCCTCTAAACCCCGCAAAGCGTGCGTATTGTAATGGCGCGGACGAAGAGCGGGAGCCCCTGGAATATCTCGCCCGCAACCACGCCATCGTAAACGAGTGCGGCCTACTCATTGCGGCCCCAAAATCCCCGGTCGAAGAGCTGCGGTCGGGAACGTGGGCGACGGTGCGTTACGCTCGGAAGCGGGGCGTTCCCATATGGTTCGTCCTCCCCGACGGGACGGCACGGGCCGGGTAAAAACAAAAGCCCCCAGCGAGCTAGTCACCGGGGGCTTAAGGGTCTTGGGGTGTTCCGGGGGGTGGAACGTAGGTACTTTACCCCCTACCGGGCCGCTCGGCAAGAGGCCCGCAGCGCCCCATAGTCCTTGACCGCGCCGACGATCACCTGCCAGCCCGTGGGCTTGACCCGTGCCAACTCTGTGACCGCCGCCGCAAGGTCGGCCTGTTGTGCCGCGTTATACTCGACATACGCCGCGCACGGGGCTGGGCCGGGCGCCGCAGCTGGCGGCGTCGTGCTGGGGAAAGATACGCAGCCCCCGAGCACGAACGCCGCCAGCACGCACGCGCCGCCCACACGCATTAGAACTGCCCCGCTTTGGCCGCGGTGACGATATCGGCCGCATCGGCAGGCGTCCCCGCTGCGGCGGCCTGCACTGCCGTTGTAAGCGTTTCATGCGAGACGGTGGTCGCCGCGGCATGCTTCTTTTGCCAAACCCCCCAAGCAACCGAGACGACGGCGGCCAGCGCCCCGGCCACGACCCCGAGTTGGTCACCGCTAAGAAGGCCGCCCGCGCCAACCATGGCGAGGATAGACCGAATAAGGCCACCGACAATTGCTTGGTTTTCCGGGCTCATGGCTGGTTATTCCTTGAGAGCATTGCCGGCAATGACCTTGAGGGTATTGACGGCCGCCTCGGTCAAGAGGTTGACGAACGCGCCAAAGCCGTCCGCCATGATATCGTGGCCGACGCCTTCAAGGTGTTGTGTGAGGTCGCCCACGACTTGGCTGCGCTTTTCGGCGCCGCTGAGTAGGTCGGGGTTGTTGGCCGCGGCCTGGACAAAGCCGAGCGCGACGGGGAGATACTTTTTCACGAGCGCGTCGAAATCGACGGCGGCGTGTTCGGCAGCAGCGGTAATGACGATTCCGAGGCCCGACAGAATGCCGGACACCACTTCGTTAAGGTAGGCCAAAATCCGTTTGAACATTGGGCGTAGTCCTTTTAGAGAGCGGCCAGCATACCCCCGTCCGGCGGCTACTTCAAATGCAGAAGAAACGACGCCACGATAGCTCCCGCCCCGCCGACCATGGCCGATAACCCGTTGCGCACCGCGCCGGCCCACCGGTCCTTGCGGGAATCAATGGCTTTTTCAGTCGCTTGGTCGGTCGCAGTTTTTTTTGGAGCAATTCGGTTAACTCTTCAAACCGACGGGAATTTGTAGCCTCGAATGAATCAAAGCGTTTATTGAGATGGTCCAGGCTGGCGACAATCCCCGTCACCCGCCCCTCTATCCGCCCGAGGTCGCGCTGCGTATCTCCCTCAGTGCCCATCGTCGCTCCAGTGTGGCGGGTCGGAGGTTAATTTTACAACACCATACCCGGCGCCAACCGCGACTAAAAGGGGGTGCGCGCCTCGCCCGGGACCGGTAAGCCCAATTGTCGCACCATCGGCTTTCTGCACCCACACCTTGCCGGTCCAAGCCAGAGACATGTCAATCGCCCGCCCCTGAATGTGGCGGCTCGTAAGCGACGGGGGGAACACGATCATGTAGGCGCCGCACATGGCCCGCGCCGCGCGCACCGCGGCCTTGAGGTCACTGCCATGCGTCCAATCAATCCCGAGCGCTGCGGCGCTGGCGTCTTGCATTGTGGCCGGGTCGGCCTGCACCCACGGCCCCACTTTGCTTCGGTATCCAGCAATCACGGCTGCGTGGTGCATGAGGTACGCGCGCTCTATTGGCCGCACGGTCGTTTGGATGGTGACGCAAATTCCGGCAGCGTAGAGCGCGGCAAGAAACCGTTGCACGCTGCCGCGGAACGGCTCGGCAAGGTCCGCCACGTTGCGGCTTGTCGGAAACCGCGCGCACCAATCGGGGCCGGAGGGCGTGAGCATCACCAACCCACCCCGAAAACCCACGCACGAGTCTGCACGGTGTAATCCCCCGCATACCGTTGCCGCTGCACGTACACCCCCGCCGCGGCCTTTCCGTACCATTGGTAGGTTTGGTCAATTTGGGTACTTTGGGCCGCAATCTCGGTTGACACCATGGCGGCAAGGCACGCATTCGGAAAGGCCAACGCCCACGGGATAAAATGATAGGGTTCGGAATTGTCCGCGGGGTCCCAGGGGCCAACGGCCCATTTAACGTAGAAAGTACGCGCGACGCCACCCACAACGACCGGAATCGCAACAGACCCCGCGTCCCCAAAGACCGCAACAAAAGCCGATAGTGGCGCGCGTAAAAGGTCCGCCGCAGCCCGCGCCGCGGCTTCGTCACCAAGCGCCCCGGCTAAGTCCCCCTCCGCGCCTTCCGCCCGTGCAATCTCCGCGGCGAGTGCCGCGCTACTCGCGTTGTTGGATTGAAACACAATCCACTTTGTCGCGTCGGTCCCCGGCGTCGCGGTATTGGCGGGGATGAGAGATTGCCACACCTGCCCGTCGGTGTAGAGCACGAGGGCCTTGGCCGCGTAGGCGAAGGGCGCGCCGCCGTTGTCGGCCGCGCTAATCCATTGCGGTGCAAAAAATTCCTGTAACGCCCGCACCGAGTCGGTCACGGCGTGCAGAATGCCGTTGTGGTCGGGGCGTAGAATATCCTTTGCGCTCGGGTCCGTCGCCGGGTCCAATTGGTAGTCGACGCCGAAGCCGCTTTCGTAGCTTACCGAGCCGTCAACGGGAGCCGCGTTGGGCACCGCGTTTTTGTCGCCTGAGGCCGCAAAGGGGGTCTTAAAGTACTTGGTATCCATGGCCTAAACCTCACTGACGATCGTGACGGACGTTGCGGCGGAATGCGGCAGCAAATCATAGAACGAAAAAATGAGCCGTAGCGCGCTGGGGATGACAAAGCCAAAAACGAAAGTCACTGACATATCGTGATTGTCGATCACGTATGCCGGGCCGTAGTCCTTAAAGAGGTACTTTAAGAATCGGTTGGTCTGTGGCACCGTGCAGCGCGCGAAGAGTTGGAAGTACCGCAGCCGCAGTACGAGGCGTTTTTGCTCTAGAGTCAACGGCAAGAGAGCTTGCGCGCCGATGCCAAAATTGGAACCGTGGAAATTTGCCCGATACGGGGAAAAGCCAAAGGTCACTTTGTCCGGCGCGGGGTCCTGGACGATTGAGATTGGAATGCCGAGGATGATCGCCCACACTGCGCAGCCGAAGTCGTTGGCCGTGCGCAAGTCAAAAACGTCCCGCACCCAATCATTCCAAAAGCCTGTAAAATTGGCGTCATACCACGCCTGCTTAGCCTCAAGCAGCGCCTGCAAATTGGGCGCGCTGTTGTGGCGCCACAAGAGTGCTTGCAGGAGGTTAACCGAAAAATCTATGGGCTGATTTTTCACGTCACCAAATCCACCGTTATGTGCGCCGCGGCGATAGACGCTTGTTCATTGAGTGCAAGGGCGATCTCAACGGCCACCCAAGCAACGTCCGTAACCTTTTTAACCTCTAATTTTTTCACGTAGAGGCCCGAGACTTGACCCGTGATCGCCCCGGAAATTTCAAAGGGCGACACGCTTAGCCCGACCTTAAAGCCATCCATCCCAGAGATGCCGCCCGCGGCGTAAAGCAACACCGCATTTTTAACCGCAAGGGTCGGGTCGGTTGAGGACGTGGAGGACTTGACCGTCGCGCGCACCTGCATAGGAACGTCGTCGGGCCGATCAAAGGACACCGTGTAGCTCTGCCCGCTGGCGGGCTCCACAATCGTCACGTCCGTTGCGCCATTCCAGGCCGCGCCGTCGCTCTTATTTTCAAGCAACGCAGCGGCCACGTCGGCGTCGGTCCCGCCGTCGACGCACGCCCAAACCGACTTAGGCGCGAGGGTTATGCCGTCAATAATTTGCTCGGTCGGCGCTTGGTTGGTGCGGTATTGCAGCGACCGCACGCCCGGCACGGCGCGCACGCCGGACATGACCGCGGCGTCGCTAGACGTGCCCTGTAGCCCGAGCGTTTCAGCCCGCAAGGTGCGCAGCGCTTCGTCGGATAGCTCATCCGTCCCCAGCGTGGCCGCCGTCGGGTTGTCGATCGTTTCCCAGCCTAAGACCGGCGTGACGATCGTGGTCAGTGCGTGCGCTGCGCACGGGACCGCGCCAATTTCAACCGCCTGGAAGTCGACAACCGCAAGGCCGCTATCGTCCAGGGTCACATCGGCAACACTCTGGAAAAGTGCACCCCCGGCGCTGGCCTGCGACCCGGTGGGGATGATACGAGTTGCCACGCCGGCAAGCTGCACGCCGGGCACGACGCTATGGGTGCCCGCCTCGGGCTCAAGGCCCGTCAGCGCGCAAAGTGCCAAAAGGAACACGCCGCCCGATTCGTTCGGGTTGATTTGGTTGGCCACAACGGCGTTGTTTGTCACCATCTTTTCGCGGGCGAGAGTTTCCGAAACCATCTGCGCACCTTGGGGCGTCTCAGGGTTGTCAGAGAGGTCGTCGCCCCCGAGGCCCGGCAAAGCGCGCCATTCAGCCACAACGTCGCTCTTAATCGTGGCCGTGTCCGGCACAATGACGCCCGAGGTCGTGACGTACCCGTAATCAGCCATCGATCGTACCCGTCCCGTAAATCGTCTCAATTTCCGCGGTGTAGTGCATAACGTGCGCCGCCCGGGTAATCGTGAAGCTTTTGACCGATACGACGCCCGCAATCGTCGCCAATAGCGCGCGGGCGGTCGCTTCAAATTGCGCCGGTAACCAGGCGCTCCACACCGTCGCGTCGGTCGGTACCCCGCGCGTGAGGTCAAGCACACACTCCCCGAATTGCGTTTGCATCGATGCCCGGCAAAGCGTGAGCACGGCCATAAGCCCGGTCACTACGGCAAGGTTGCCCGAACGATCCAGGTAGAGATCATTGTTGCGCGTTTCGCCAAGGGTTGTCACGGTCATACGGGTTTACCCGTGTTGGCGCCGCCAGCCGTCACGCCGGAATGCACATGGTCCTTGAGCGACTTGCCGCCGCCCACGCAGTCGGTCGTTCCGGTCACGGTGCCCTGCACCTGGAGGTTCCCCGACATTGTAACCGTTGGGGTAACAATCTCAACCTTAGTCGGATGCACGACCCGGATTTTGCCCGGGGATAGGGCAATTTTTACCGCGCCGTCGTTGGACTGCCAAACCGCCGCGTCCGCATCGTCGCCGGAAAGCACCCACCGCCGGGCCGCGTCGGGGATGAATACCCCATCCGAAAAGCTTTTGAGCCGGTTGGTGTTGGGGCCACTCTCCCCGTCCGTTTGGAGCACGAGCGATATGTCGCGGTCGCCCGCAAAAATCCATCCCAAATCCCCCGCCTTAATTGGGAAACTCATAACGAAGCCGCCGGCCCCGAGGGTAAAAATGGGCACCTTGGCAATTTGTGGCCGACTCGTCAGCGCCCCGTCGGTCGCCTGCACCATCACGAGCGGCTGCACCGTGGCGTATTCGCGCTTGGCGTCGGCCGCTATCACCCGCGCGGGCAGCATGCCGTCGGTCGACTGCATGAGCTTGCGGAAGGCGCCGCGCAACACCCCGGCCAGCGTGCCAAGGTCCGCGGGGTTTTGGGACGGGTTGGCGTGGCCGCTCATTTCTTACCCCGTGTATGCTTCGGTACCGGATTGGGCCGTACGATTGCGCCACCGTCGCTTCGGCGGGAGCATTCTGCAATCCAGTAGAAGGGGGTTGACCGGGTCGACACACTCCACTCGAGTTTGTAAATCGTGTAGTTGCCGTTGAGCGCCGGGTAAAGCGCGCTTTCGATCCGCAGCGCCCCGCCAAGCTTGCTTTGGTTGTCCAGGAGATAAAGCACCTTAACGCCGTGCTCGGTCGGCTCGGGGGTTCCGATCATACCCGACGCCGCGTTAAGGACCCGCATTTGCCCCTTAAGCGGCACGCCGCGGTTTTTGACGACTAGCGCTCCGTCGTCCACATAGGCGTCGTAATTGCCCGCGTCTTCCAACCTGGGCACCTGCCCGAGCGCGCTGCCAGCGTGGCAGTAGTTGGACACACTGCAGTCGTCGCCCTCAAAGTTGAGCGACAGGCTGTTGTCGGATGCCACGCCGCGGGCAATGTCCGAAAGCTTGCTTACGCCCGGCCGGCTCACGCTGACGATTTTGCCCTTTTGGTACGCGCCCGTTTGGCACTTGAGGGTCAGCCCAATGTCCGGCGGCTGCGTTAGGGTGCAGGTCGTTATGTTGCCTTCGTAGAGTTTGGAAAGCCCCGTCGACACGCGGCCCGCTTCCAAAATCAGCTTTTTGGGCGTGCGGTTTTTATTGAACGGGGGGCACTCGGTGAGCAGGTAGTCGCGGTCGGATTTGGAGAGGTTAAAAATTTTAACCTCTGCCTCATTTTGAAGCGGGCTCGCAAATTTGCATCCCGTCGATTCAATTTGAAGCGCCGGGCCGACGCCGTCCGCCTCGGCGTTGTAGACCTTGAGCTGGCCGTTAATTTCCAGGGACAGGCGGACGAGTCGAAGATCAAGCGAGGCCATTGCGGATAGCCCCAATCTCCGCGGTCGTCGCAAAAATCAGTGTTTGCGTCGCCCCGAATTGGTCGTAGTACGGCAGGTCGCCGCCTTGCGTGAGAATAGCAAAGTTGCCGTATTCGCCCTCAAGTGAAACGAACGGCAAGATCGGGCGGCCCGCAACGACGCGTTTGCCCTGCACGACCACGTCGCCCGCGCGAGAGATATCTGCAGCCATGCAACCGCCAACGTCGCGAAGGGTAATATCGTAAAGGATACCATCCAACACGACGGTAAGTTGCTGGTTTGGGATTGCCTGAAGCGCGATTGTCTGCATTACCCACCCCACCCCAGGCCCTTAAAAAGATCGTGCGCAGCTGACGACTGTGGCGGTGTAGCAGGCGCGGGCTGCTTCTGGCCGGTCTTTACGGTCGACGCGTGGCGCTTCGTTTTGACCTTGGCCGCGGGCAGTTGCTGGTATTGCGCCTCGACAAGCGGAATCTCTTTGAGCCGCAGTGAGATTGCCACGGTGTCAAACAGATCGGCCGTCTCTTCGCGCGGCAAAGCCAATATGTACATATCTTTATATGTGTCGACACGCGTGCAAACCGTGAGCGACGACGTACCCGTAAACGCCGCTTTGATTTGCTGGTATGTGCTTTGGTAATCCTCGGGGTCCAGGATGACCGAAAGCTCAATTTCTACCGGCAAGAAAATGCGGTGGTCGCCGATCGTCGCGCCGGACTCTAGCGGGTGCTCGGGGAATTTGGCGCTCGGCTTTACCGCCGCTTTGACCGCGCGGGCATTGGCGAAAAGCTGCGTTTGCGAATCGTTATAGACGCCTACGACATCGGTTGTCATCCGCGCACCCCGTCGTCAAAGTGGTCGGTGGCCTGACGGAGTTGGTCGGCTAGGGTGTTGTTGACCGCGTCGCTCACGCCTTGGGGGTCGGTTGCTTGCGTGTTGACGGTCACACCGCCCACGTCGACGCGGACGCTGCGGCTTTGTGCGCCGGCCGTAAGTGCCCCGGCGAAGGCGGGAGAGGACGCGCTAAACGGCGTCGTGTTGGCTGTCGTAAGCGCAGATTGCCCGGCGCGGACGCCCGCGGTTACGTGTGCGTAGTCCATGCCGCCGCTCAAGTCGAGGCGAGGCATTCCCTTTTCAAGTTGCTTCGCGGTCCAGGAAAACGCATCGGACACCGCGCCGATGATCTTGCCCAGGTGCTCAAAAAGCCAAATCACCGGGCGGAAGACCGTTAGGATTACGTCGGCCGCCAGCTTGAACGCAGGCGCAAGAAGCCGCACGGCCCCCGCCACCATGTTGATAATCGGCACGGCCACAAGCAACCCCACGTCCCAGGCCAGCCGCATGAAATTGCCGATCGCCGGGAACACGACGCCAGCGATGCCCTGCAACCATTCGAAAATACTGCCGATCGTGCGGACTAGGTAATGGATATACTCTCCAATCCACGGCCATTTCGCGGCAAGGTCCCCGATTAGGGACTGGTTTCCCGCAAGGAAATTTTGCACGTCATCATAGAGTAGCGCGAAAGCCGCCCCGAGCGCGGCGACAGGAATCACGACGGCCAGAATTGGCGCGAGCAAAGCCCACGTGGCCGCCGCCGCGGCGACAATCGACGGGGTGTAGAAGACTGCCACGGCGGTACCGACGCCCACAAAGAAGCCGATTGCAAGCCCGCGGTGCTTGTCGAGATACTCAATCCAGCCCTTGACAGACAGAAGCGCGGCGGAGATAGCGGGCAACACGGCGGACCCGATCTTGCGCGCCATGTCCCCGAGGCTGTCCTCTAGCTCAAGGTTGGCGATGCGCCACTCTTCGGCTTTGCGCGCGTCCTCTTCGCTCGCAACCCCGTTCTTTTTAATCTCTTCCAAAAGCTCGCTAACGCCGTCTTTGCCCTTGCGCAAAAGCAATAGCAAGCCGTCGCTGATACCGAGTTTTTCGGCATAGCCCGCGCTCTTTTGGGCGCCGTATTCCTTGAATTTGTTGGCGATCAATCCGAGTAAATCGGGCAACGGCCGCATTCTGCCGTGTACGTCGGTCGCCTTAATTTTCATTTCCTCAAAGAACGGGAGTAACCGGGACTTGCCCGTCGCGTCTACCATTGCAAGGTTTTTATTAAGGAAATCGAGGGATTGCGCAAACTCCCCGCTTTTCCCGCCCGCGATCATCGTTGCGCGGTTCCAAGCGTCGACTTCACCTACAGCCCAGCCGAGACGCTCGGCAGTGCGGCCCAGCTCTGCGTTAAGCTTCGCCTCTTCGGTGACTTTGGACGCAATCTCAAACACGCCGAACGCGGCAAGCGCGGCGACCGCAACGCTCTTGAACGTCTCGACTAGGTGCTCGCCCATCGCCGCGCCCGCGCGGTCGCTGGCATTTAGAGACTCTTCAAGCTTATTGGTGGATTGCTTCGCGTCTTCATTGCCGCGCTTGACCTTGTCCGCGTTGCTCTCGAACATGATAAAAAAGGTTTCGAGCAGCGACGGCATGGTGCGGTTACTTTCTACGCTTTGCGGCCTCTACGGCAAGATACTCATTGACCCGGGGCACCACGATCGACTCCCAAATAAGGAAAGCATCCTCTAGGGTGTATATCGTCCTTAACTCGTGGAGCGAGGCTTTCCCACTTGAGACGATGCAGCCAATGAGTCCGTCAAGATTGACGTAATCAACTGTTTCGCCGTGTCCATGAACCCGCCGAAGAAATCCGAGGTCTTGCCGTTGGAGAAAAAAGAGCAGTTGTACTCCATCATCCCCAATTCAATACGCGCGAGGGTTTCCCAATCGTGCGTATGGTTGTCTACGAGCGCACGCGTGGTCAGCAGCAGCGGCGGCCGGTCGTCCGGTTGGGGAACCCCGACACACGACATGAGCTTAAGCATGGTCGCTTCGCTGACGGCGTAGTCACCAATCTTCGGCAAAATCGAAACGGGATACTTGGCCACAATCTCGCGGCCGAGCACCGCCGGGAATTTGGAAAAGACAAAGGTCCGGGCGACGCCGTCGGGTCCGTCAATTGTCACTTCTTTGGGCTCAAGAAGTGCCATCGGTTGCTATGCCCCCCCGGTGCGGTTGGCGAATTTGAACTTGTAGGACTTGGCTTTCATGCGGCCGGCGCTCGCAACGCTCGGGCCGACCATGCCCGCGGTGATCTTGCCCGGCGTGAGCGTAAGTTGCTTTTCGCTGGGGTAAACCGCGACGACGGTAATCACGTCCTGCGCGCTTTTCTTGCCGGGGCCGACGCGATTAGCCTCAAGCAAAATCGCCATATTTTGATCGTCCTCGCTGCCCGCGATAAGCGCCAACGCAACTTCGATCACTTTGGCCGACGACCACGACACGAGGTCGCCGTTGAGGCCGACCGCAGCGTCCGCAACTTGAATCTCGGGGAGGTCAAAGGGGTCCGCGTCGTCGGCAAATTGCGTCAACGTCACGCCCGCGGGGAACGTGTTGGACGCAAAAACCGTGACGCTTAGGCCGAAGCCGGAAGTGTCAACAACACCGGGGGAAGACATGAGCGGGAGACTCCTTAAATGAGGGCGTGCGTGCCTTCGGCCTTGCGAATAACGTCGTCTTTCGAATATACGAGCGCGTAAACAACTTTCCACTCGGTGCGATTGTCGTCGGTCTGGTACGACTCGAAGCCGATCGTCAGCCAATAGCCAATGGTTTGCACCTGGCGCCAAGCCATATCGTCGCCCGTCAGCTCGCCAACAACGGCAATTTGCAGCGCGGTCAGGTCCTTGCCGACGGACACCGTACCGTTTTTCACGCCGGTTGCGATAACCGGTTGCAACGCGCCGTTGACCAATCCCCGGCCGGTCTTATTGATTGGAATCTCCGGTACGGCGATCATCAAATTCATAAGCGCCGCTGCCGCCGCATCCTTGAACCACATTTCATTCGCATAAATGTTCATGTCGACGGGGGACGTGATGCCGCCCATCATCGTGCCGCGCTGGTAGAACGCGAGAGTGTTGCCCGCCTCTTGCGTCACCCCGAGGTAGTTGACCCGCAACCGGTCATAGGTGTTTGACAACGTCGTGTCCGACACGGTCGGATTTTGACCGGGGAACAACTGGTACATGTAGTTTTGCGTCGCGCCCTTGGCGTTGTAGTCGGTCGCCGCGACAATGCACATGGAGTCCATTTCCGGGAAGTCGCCAGGAAATGCCGTGGCGTCCGCAAGGGTCAAAGCCGTGCCCGGCGTCGCAATAAGGGCCGCGCTCCAGGCCGTCGCGTTGGCCGCGGTAACGGGAACCTCAAACATGAAGCTGACGTTTTGCGCCTCGTTCCAAGCCGCCGCGTCCTCGACATTTTGCAGCGTGAGCGCCGCGGCCCGCGTAAAGCAGAACGACCCGAAATTGTTGGAAGCCGTGACCGACTTGGTAAGCGTGTCGGTGATCGTTTCCGCCGCGATGCCGTCGGACAGCGTAGCGCCCGCGGTCCAACCGAGAGCCGCCGCCGGGCTTTCCGCGCCGTCGTCAACAGCGATCACCGCCGCGCCCGCAAGGCCGCTGACGAACTGGAAGCTGCCGCGCACCGCGTCGAATGTGACGGTTGCGGCTGTCCATCCCGCGCCACTGCCCGCGCCGGCAAGACGGATAGCCGCCTGCACCGTGGCCGCAACGGCGGCTAGGTCGGCGTCCAAGTGTAGGTCGACCGTAACCTCGTGCGTCACCGCGCCCAGCGTGAGGTCAAATTTGCCCGCGGCGATGCCAGTGAAATCCCCCAGCGCGTACGTCCCCTTGAGGCCGTAAATGAGCGGCGCGGTCGCGGCTTGCGCCCAAAACTGAAAGCTGATTCCTTGCGGCCGGCGGTTCTTTTTGGAAATCCAAGAGCCGTAAAATGCCGCGCGCTTGTACTCTTCCGAGGCCGCGCCGAAATAGGCCTTCACGTCCTCAACGAAGGATGCCCCCCGAAACTGCACGACCGTCTCGGTCGGCAGCAACGGGTTGATGCTGAAAACACGGGCGATAAGCTCGCGCGTCGACACGGCCGGGGCGCCTGCTACGGTACTCAGAATGTTCACGTATTTGGAAAAGCTGATTGCCATAGCCGAAAGGCCCCTTTAGGTAGCGCGCCCCAACATACGCCGGGCAGGGTTAGACCGCAACGACTCCGCCGCGCACGTCGTGCGTATGCGGGGTTTCCGTTACTTGAGATTCGCTATAAACAAGCGTAAAGTCAAACGACGGCACCCGCTCGAATTGGTCGCGGTCTAACGCGACGCTGGTCTGCCGTACATCCTGCACCCGAAGGATACCGCAGCCGCCGACGGCCAGCGCCGTCCGGCCCGCGTCGCTCTGCAAAATGTCGGACACCGCGCGCACGAGGTCGCTTGCCGCAGGCGTGGCGGCCAGCCGTATGACGTAATTTGCCACAGTTTCGTTTGCCGCACGCGCCGGGATTGGATAAAGCGCGTTGACTTGAAACGACGCCTCCCATTGCTGCGTTTCGGTGTGGCGCATTACCGCGGGCGGGGCGGCCGGTACCCATTCGTCTTTGCGTGCAAGAAACCCGAAACGCTTAAGCCCCATCGGGGTAAGGATGACCGTAGGCCCCCCGGGCGCGCCCCCGATCCGCGGTTGTTCGCCTTGCTGAGTGCCCACCCCCGCAAAGCCGCGGGCCGTCAGGGCCGGGGCAACGATGCCGGTAAGCAACGCAAAGAGCGCGCGCTCGTTCAAGGCGCCGCCCCCGCCGCGCCAATGTCGACGCAAATCGAGCCCCGCCAGCCGTTGAGCGCGTACCAATCGGTATTTGATTCGACCGAGTAGCGGCGTCCCGCAAAATCCACAACGTCGACGCCGCCGGTCCCGCGCGCCACGTCCTGTAACGGCGTGGAGCAATAGACCATGAGGTAAGACTTTTGGAAGTCGAGGCCAAATTTTTCGTACATCGCGCGCGAGACGGCCTGCACGCTGGCCTTAATTGTGGCCGCGGCGGCGTAGGTCGGAATGAGCACGCCCGCCCCGCCGTCAGTGTTGGACGCCCACGCGTAGCGCACGATGTCAACGGGCGGGATTAAGCGCTGCGCGCGGCTCAAGAGGTTGGATGCGAGCAAGCTCATTTTGCTAGGGGCTCCTGCGGCAAAGTAAACTTCCCCCGCCACGTCGTCCAGGCGCGCGCGACCGCACCGGTTCCGGGGAAAAGGTCCGCCAGGGTATCCTCCGGGCGCGCGGCGACCAATTCAAAGGCCCAATGACAAACCCGCTCCGGTTTCGCCCCTGTCAGGCCCCGCTTAAGGGTGATGCTTTCCTGAATCCAGTCCCGCAAGGGGACCATACGTTTGCTGACGACCGGCTTGCGGGCGGGTTTGATAATGACTGGCTCCCACGCGTACCCGACTGGAACGTTTTTCTTAAAAGCAGCAAACCCCTTAACCCACGTACACCACCGAGCGCCGGTCTTTTCAACAAGGGGCGCAAGCACCGCCATTGACCGCGGGGTTGCCGAAGCGTGAAGCACCCACCCGTCATACTCGGATTGCAACCGATCGATTAGCAAAGCGTGGTCAACTTCACCCGCAAAATCCGCGTGGTCGCGGTAAAGGTGGGCGCATCCGATGTACGGCGGGTCCGCGTATGCGAGCAGGCTCATTTTGCACCCTTCACGTCGACGCGGTTCGACACCGAGCCTAAAAGCTCCCCGGTGTCCACAAGGGGCTTTGCGACGGTCAAGGATACGACGCGGCCTTGCTTCTTACCTACCAAGCGCGCTTTGACCGTGTCGACCTTGAGCGGCGGTTGCGTGACCTTGGAAATATGCTTGCGGATATCGCCCGCCGCCTTAAGCCCGATAGCTTCCATGGCCTGCTTAGCGGTCATCGTGCCCGCAAGCACCGCCTTTGCGCACTGCCGTGCGACAATCTTCCACGCAGGTTCCCGCTCCTTTGCCGTCTCGCGCATGCCGAGCCGCGGCGGAATGTTGCCCTCGGGATATCCAAACTCGTGAATGGACGCCACGTAAGCGACCGGCGTACCGTCAGGGTAGTGCGCCGTGTCGAACCACCCGACCTTGCCGACGACTGAGTCGAGCGCCTTGAGCGCGAGGTCTAGGCGCTTGGCGGCCGGCTCAACCTTGCGGGTTACCTTGGCCACACCCTACCCCCGCCAAAGACGCCGCCCGCCGTACGAAAGCCGCCGCGCCCGGGCGCCGCGCCGCCGCCAGTGTAAAAACCGCCTGCCGTCTTGCCCTGCAAAAGCGCAAGCAACGCGGCGCCGTAAGCCGTGGTCGACAACCACCAACTGAATTGATTTTTGACCGGCGGCGGCGTGACGGTGACGGACACTTTGTCAATCGTGGCCGCCGACTCAACCGCGGGTGTCTCGCCCGCGGCGATAAGCGCGGTCAACTTGGTAATGTGCGCCGTCAGTTGGTTGAGCGCGAGGACGCGCGCCTTACCGTTGAGCATGGCGCAACCGTAATCGCGATCGGAAATGTAGACCGTTGCCGTCGCCCAATTGAGCCCGAGGGTCGCGTCGCTTGGCGGCGTTGCGGCAAACTCGGGGAACATGAGCCGGAAGGCCGCAACGTCAAAAGTGATCTGCCCGGCCATTGGTTACCCCGGGGCGCCAACCGTCGGCAGCGCTTTGAAGTCGGCGGGAGTTTTGGGCGCGGAACCGTCGGCGGCTTCCATGCCCGACGCGACCGCGTCGGGGTCCTCTTTGCGGTTGTCAACCTGCATAAAGCCGTCGTTGACAAAGCGCTGAAACGAATCGAGCACCTGGGGGTGGGTCGTCAGCCACAGGTAATCGTCGTCGCTAATCTGCGTCGCTACGCCGCGGGGCGTAATGAGCTGCTTGGTCGCGCAATTGGCGCCACCGCGAATTACGACCCGGCGCTTGACTTGCGGAATGCTGTTTTCCGGCGCCGGGTGGTACTCTTCGAAAGCAACGTCGGTCGAGACGGTCGAGTAAACGTACATGGGCTATCCCTTGGGCTTGGGGGTCAACAGGGCGGCTTTTTCATCTTCGCTTGCAGCGCCCATCATGGCGTCACGTTCGGCTTCGGGCAAGGGCGCAACGTCAGCCACAAACGCGTCAAGCGCAGCAATGCGCGCGGCGTAGGCTTTGGCCTTTTCGCCCTCGCGCCGGTCCCAGACAGAGACGGTCGGGGCGATAAACCCGGGCAGGTTTGGCGAGTCATCCTCGGTCAAGGCGTCGTCAACTACCACAACGTGGCCGCCCGCCTCGTGACGCTGAAAAAGCGGGTTGCCGCGCAAGCGGTCAAGCTGGCCGGGCGTGACGTTGTTGTCGCCCGGCGCAAGCTCAATCGTCTCAGTCGGGAACGGCGCTTCGTTGCTTGCGGGGTGGGTGTAGGCGACACGAGTCGGCAAGTGGGAATGGACGCGCATGTTAGGCCTCTTAAAATTATGGCGGCCGACCTTGGAAACCGACCGCCTAAAGCACTGCGGCATAGGGTCTAGGCGAACAGTTTACGCACGACGGCATAGGGGCGTTTGAGGTACGCGCCGGCCGAAGCCATCGTGTAGTCCTCTTCTAAGCCCTTGACCATTTGCTGCACTCCGAGCACCCGGAAGCGGGTCGGAACGGCGTGCAGCCACACGCGCTTGTCGTCGGTCGACGCGGTATCGTCCACCGACTCGGCGTACATCACCGCGACACTCGCGCCGCCGACCGCATTGGTCAGCTCGGGGGCGTCGACAACGCGCACCTTGGAGTAGGCCTTACTCAGCCACTCGCTGACGGACTGCCCGCTTCCGTTGGTCGCCGTGGTCGACAGGTAATCGACTTGGTCGGACGGGACGGCCAGCGTAATAGCCGTCTTCTGCGGATCGATCGTTGCGCCGGACTGCGACCGGAGCGTGGAAATCATGAGCCGGATATCGGCGCAAATTTCCTGGAAAGTCTTGAGCGCCCACGCCCTCGAACCGCTCGCGCCCGCGGGGAACTGCCCGGCCGCCGGCAGGTTGGGGTCGTTGAGGAAACCGTACGTCCGATTGAGGCCGCTGTTGTAGCCGTAGAAACCGATCGAATTGCGGTCAATTTCCAGCTGCAACGCCGCGCTGCCGCGCTTCTCTTCGGCGTCGTTAATCTTGATGCGCGAGGCACGGGCGGCGTCCAGAATACCGGAACGCATGCCCTGTTCGATACGGACGATGGTTCGGCGTTCCCACGTCGCATTGTAGCCGGACAGCGGCACGTTGCCCAAATCGCTGTAAAGCTGCGACTTGGCCAGCGGCTCTTTGATGCCCTGCACAATCTCTTCGTCTTCCCAGGCGCCGACCGTCGCCACGCCGATAAGCTCGTCAATTTTGCGGGCTTGCGTGATGACGGAAATAAAGCCGGGAAGCCAATTTTGCAGGAACTGAATCGGCGTCAAGACGCTGGCCGTCGTGAGCGGCGCAACCGGCGTGGCGTCCATGGCGTAGCCTAGGCGGCGGCCGGCGACGGCCCATGCCGCCAGATTGTCGGCGTCGTCAAAGCCCTGAATACCGAGCATGTACAGCCCGGGCAGGACATCCGATAGCGCGGGGAGCTTTTGCGCATCCGCAAGAGCGTCCATCGCGCACATAAACGGCAAAATGCCCTTGCCGTTCGAACCGCGGGGGCCGATGGCGCCGAATTCGGGCGAGGCGTTGGATTGGCGAATCATAGCGGTTTGGTCCTTCTTAATTCGTCAGCTTGACGACGCCGATGCCAGCACCGGTGAGGTTGAAACGCGAAATGGTCGCGTTCGGAATGTTCACGTCGCCACCTGCCGCTGCGCCGCCGGGGGCGTGCGTGGTGATTGCGCCCGTTGCGACTGTGTAGTCCACGAGGTCGCCGACTTGGCAGGCCGCGGGGAGCGACACGAGCAACTCGCCCATCGTCACAAACTCGCCCGGGGTGTACTGCGGCAAGTCCAGTGACGCCGCCAGCGGGCCCCCCGCCGTCGTGCCGCGAAGGGCGTAGACCTTGGGGTTGGCCAAGATGCCATAGAACGGAGTGCCCGCGGTGATCGTACCGCCGACGATGCAATGGCCGTCGGCGCCGGCAACCTGCGTAAAGGCGTAACCAACCGTATTGGGACCGACGGAGTCGATGATGCCGGGTTGCGCCCGCGACGGGCCGTCGAGATAAAGCGTGCCGATGCTGCCGATACCGAGCGCCGCGCGCACTGTGGACTGGACCATAGTAAAAAGCTCCTATTAGACCGCGGACGACGTGAGGTAGGCGGCGACCGGCGATTTGCCCGGCTTACGCTGTGCCGAATCGAGCGCAAAAACATTGCTACGATTGGCGGGGGTGCGGCAGTGCAGGTAGGCGTTAACGGCGGCGACTTCTTGGCCCGCGGCGACGCCCGGGATGCCGAGGGTCTTAACGCCGTATGCGGCGACTTCCGCGGTGGTCATTTGGGCGGCGTCGAAAGCCCCAACGAAACCAGACAGTTTGCCGGCGAGCGCATCGCGCGCGGCAACTTCGGCCAGAAGGGCTTTCGCATCCAGGGCCTTCGGCGCCTTGGAAAAATTGGCAATTGTGGCCTCCGCGGCCTTAAGCCGGGCGTCCATGCCGCTCAGGCACTTGGCGTCGACGGCGGGGGCTGCAGCGGCGGCAGCAGGGACAACGCCCTTCTTTTTCATCTGCGGTTTGCCGAACGCGTCCATGACGGCCTTGCCTTCCGCGTCGAGGACCGGCTCCATATCTTCGTCACCGGCGGGGGGTATGACTTCGTCACCGTCCGGCTCGCCCGACAAGCCCTTGATTGCTTCGGCCAGCTTGGTCAGCACCGGAAGCATGCCCATGAGGTCGGAAACCTTGGGGTCCTTACTGCCCTCGCCTTCCGCTTCGGCCTCTTCGGCGTCCATGGCGGCGGTGACCGCGGCGGGATTGGCCGCAATGGCGGCTTGCAATTTGGCCGGGTCGGTCACACTGAGCGCGTTCATGAGCCGCGCGCGGAGCTTTTTGGGAGTCACCATTGGTCGAACCTCGTTTGAATCGAAGGCGAATGACAGGGAGTCGAGCACCGCGACGCCGGGCCCCATACGGCCGCTGTCAACGTCCGCGATGTGGTTGCCCCGGGGGTTACGTTGGATTGCATCGAACGGTTGCCCTTCAAAAGTCCCGCTCGCTAATTCATACACGCAACGGAAGCCGCAAGAAAGCTCCTTTTTCCCGGCGTCGATTAGGGCGGCCAATTGGCGCCCCCAAATTTTCAAATTGGCGTAAAGCGTCCGCGTTTCGGGGTCGTACTCGACTTGCTCCCCGATCGTGCCTTGCGCGCCCTTCTTTTCGACCGGCATAAGCCCCTCGGTATCACCCAAAAGCACCGGGGGGTGGTCAACCGTAATCGGAATGAGACGGAATGACGCAATCGCCTCCGGCGCGCTAAGCTCTTGCTCGGGCCGATAGACGCGATAAATCCGCCCGGGATCGGCCGGTTGGTCGGTATTGGTAAACCTGCCAATTTGGGCGCCGCTGTATGGGAAGACGCCCACGCGGGAAATTGGATTGCGCGGGACTTCGTACCACCCATTAAAATCAGGAATGCGCACGGTCATTTAGGCTCGCCCCGCTTGGCCGCGGCCTTCGCTTTGGCGGCGTCGAACACGGTATTTATTTCCGTTTCGGAAATTGTCTTGCCGGGATTTACCGCCTCGAAAAGCCACTTAAGCGCCTTTGCACCGTTGTAGGTTTTGCCGTCCGGGTTTAACGCCGCCTCACCTAACGTCGCTGCGTGCGGTTGGTCGCTCATTTAGGCTCGCCCGCTTCAAACTGAATTACCGGGACCATTGTACACCGGCAGTTGATCGCTTGACCAGGGATGCCGCGTTCCCCGTTTTCCTCAATGATCGGCGGCTTGTCGAACCGGTAAATTTTGCCGCTCATGTCTTGGTGCATGCGCCGCGGGTGCAGGCCGCCGCCCGAATGCACCCACTCGTAAGATTTGACGCCGACCGCCTGCATGCGGCCCTTGTTAAAACCGTTGTACGCCTTGTGCGTTTGGTCGATTGCGATGTTCTTGGCACGGCGGGCCGTCATGCCCTCTTGCTGTTCGAAGAACGGCACGAGGTCTTCAAGGCCGTGCCCGCTCGTAATTGAGCGCATGACCTTGCTTTCGATCTTGGCGAAGTACTCCGCGGGGATGGATTTAATCAACGACACGTTTTCGCTGATAGACGCCTTAAGCATCTCGCGCATGCGACCCTTGATAAAATCCGTCTTGAGCGACAGGCCGCCGGAAAGCTCTTTTAGGCTTTCGTACGTGGCCGATGCGCTGGCCCGGTCCGCCTGCCCGAGCATCGTTTGCGCGAGGTCCGACGCGTCGCCGCCAAATATCTGCGACCATTTGTCACGCAACGCGCGGGACAGGATGCGGGTTTGAGACGCCGGGCTGATATCCATCGCCTGCCCGAAATGCGCCGCAACGTCGGGATGCGCGAGCAATCGGGCAAACTGGCGGGACACGTCGGCGCACATGGCGACCACGAGCGCGTCAAGTTTCGCCGCGTATCGCAGCGCCACGCCCGCCGGCAACGCCAGCCGCCTGCCCCGCATCACGCCGTCGTGATTACGAGCCGCGGCCCAAGCCGCGCGACGGTTAGTGAGAAGCTTGCGCGCCATCCGTAGACCTTGCAATTTTCAACAGAAGCTCCCGAAACTCAGGGGGTGTTTTGGCCCGATCCCGCTTCTTATTTTTACCGCCGATCCGACCCGTCATGCCACAACGACGCGCATATTTATACCCGTGAGTCTTAAGCAGAACCGGGTCCAAACGTTGCCCCGACGACCCCCACTTAAGCTCGGGCCGATCCGTGCCGACCGCATACAGCCACGTCATTTTGCGTCCATAGTGGCCGTAGTGCCCTTGCTCGACACAACACGCCCACCCGCCAAAATCATCAACGGGCACCCACCCACCTTTACGTGGCGGCTTTTTCAAACCGAAAGCGGCATAGGCGTGGGTGTCTGCAGGATGCTCTAGAACGCCACCCCAACACCGCACCGCCATAAGCGCCGCAGCAAAACAGCCCCCATCATTACCGAGCCGGTATTTATTTTTGTCGGGCTTTAGGGGCGACCCGAACCACATGCGCCCCCAGCGCTCGCATGGCGGATGCGCGACGACCGGGTACGGGCCGGGGTAGCTCCGTGCATCTCGCGCTTCGTCCCAAGG
>Ga0302294_10000049_pt1 | contig 36421 bp, 22 predicted proteins | sample III_Fen_N2_3_FD_194550 | JGI IMG/M metagenome (GOLD analysis project Ga0302294, IMG submission 194550) | Peat permafrost microbial communities from Stordalen Mire near Abisko, Sweden - III_Fen_N2_3 | ecosystem: Environmental > Terrestrial > Soil > Wetlands > Permafrost | place: Sweden: Abisko...
TGTCGTGCTTGGAGCGGTTAAGCAGTGCCACGCTATAACCGCGTGAAAGGGCCAATTGCGTACAGGCCGTGCTGATGTTTCCGGTGCCGCCGATAAAGAGAACGTTCATATAAATGAGAGGTATTGCTAATATGGAACTCAGGAACTCTGGAAAAGACCAGCCGGACAAAGTGGAACTCAGGAACTCTGGAACAAACCAGTCTGAATTTGGGCAGAATTAACAAAATCAGCTGAATGGTACGCCGAATTCCGAAAAGCCTTTCTGCACGTTCCGAAAGAAACAGCCCCCGTTCCTGAGTTCCAGTGTTCCAGATTAAGTGCATCGTCCTCATGTGCCTTAAAACGCGAAGCTTGCCTCCTGAAATCGCCCAACAAACCTGACGCGTCCATGTCACCGCGCGAACTGCCCATCTACGAACTCGAGAACGCTGTTGTATCCAGCCTTCGGGCACAGGGGCGGTTGATCGTGCAGGCGCCAACGGGGTCGGGCAAGTCGACGCAGATTCCGCAGATGCTGCTGGCGCATGGGTTGCTCGGTGCCCGGGGCGAGGTCGTGGTGTTGCAGCCACGCCGGCTGGCCACGCGCATGCTGGCGAAACGCGTGGCCGAGGAAATGAATTTACCGCTGGGCGATGTCGTGGGTTATCAAATACGGCTCGAATCCCGCTTGAGCGAGCGGACGCGCATCCGGTTCGTGACCGAGGGAATCTTGCTCCGGCAGATGTCGTTTGACGCGTCGCTGAGAGGCGTGAGCGCGATCGTGTTCGACGAGTTTCATGAACGGCACCTTTACGGCGATATCTCGCTCGCGCGGGCGTTGCAGATTCAACAAAGCACGCGGCCTGATCTGAAGATCATCGTTATGTCGGCCACGCTCGATGCGGGTGTCTTGCGCAGCTATCTCGCTCCGTGTGAGGTGCTGGTTTCGCAGGGCCGCAGTTTTCCGGTGCGGATCGAATATTTGCCGAAGGCGGTGGATTTCGAACACGAGCCGGTCTGGGATGTGGCGGCGCGCGAGTGTGCTCGCGTAGCGGGTGCGACGAGCGGAGATTTCCTGGTCTTCATGCCGGGGGCTTACGAGATAAGCCGAACCGTTCAGGCGATCCAAGGCGCACGGGAGTTGCGTGATTTCGTGGTTTTCCCGTTGCATGGCGAATTGCCGCCTGAGCAGCAGGACCGCGCTGTTTCGCGTTATGAGACGCGAAAAATTATCGTGTCGACCAACGTCGCCGAGACCTCGCTCACGATCGACGGCGTCACGACAGTGATTGACGGTGGGCTGGCGCGGGTGGCGCGTTACGATGCCCACCGGGGCATCAACACGCTGTTGATCGAAAAGATTTCCGTGGCGTCCTCGGATCAACGTGCCGGGCGCGCCGGACGCACGGCACCGGGTGTGTGTGTGCGGCTATGGACGGAACGCGAGCACGCGCAGCGTCCGTTGCAAGAGCTGCCGGAGGTGAAGCGGCTCGATCTGTCGGAAGTCGTGCTGACGCTGAAGGCCAGCGGCATCGACGATGTCGCGAATTTTCCGTGGTTGGAAAAGCCGGATCCCAAGGGACTGGAGCGCGCGGAAATGTTGTTGGAGGATTTGGGGGCGGTGGCATTCGCGAAATCCCAAAGTTCCAAAGGTTCAAACGCCAAAGATAATGCGGAGCCGTCGCACATTACCGAAACCGGTCGTAAGATGCTACGCTTTCCGGTGCATCCGCGGTACGCGCGCATGCTGCTCGAGGCTGACGTGCGGGGTTGCGTACGTCCAGTTGCGCTCATGGCCGCGCTGACGCAGGGGCGAAACTTTTTGCTGCGCGGCGTGCCGCGTGAGATCGATGAAGCGCGTGAGAACCTGCTTGGTGAGGAGCACGAGTCGGACTTTTTTCTGCTCATGCGGGCGTGGCGTTATGCGGACCAGAACCGCTATTCGCTCGATGCGTGCCGCCGCCTCGGCATTCACGCTCAGGGTGCGCGGCAGGTCGGCCCGTTGTTCGAACAGTTTTTGGAAATCGCCGCGAAGGAAGGGCTCGACGTGGGCGAGCCTCGCGTGGACGGCGAGGCTGTGAGCAAATGCGTGCTCGCTGGTTTTTCCGATCATCTGGCCAAGCGGCTCGACGCCGGCACGCTGCGCTGTGAACTCGTCCACAAGCGCAAAGGCCTGCTCGCCCGCGAGAGCGCAATTCAAAAAACGCCGCTGCTCGTCGCGGCCGAGGTCAGCGAAATCGAGGGCCGCGGCGGCGAGGTAAATGTATTGCTCAGTCTGGCGACGGCAGTGCAGGAATCTTGGCTCAAGGAGTTGTTTCCTGACGACTATTTTGAGGTGGTTGGAGTGGTTTATGACGAGCAGGCGAAGCGTGTTGTCGCACGGCGCGAGCGGCGTTTTCGTGATCTGGTGCTTGAAGCCAAGGCCAGCGCAGAGGACGTGCCTTTCGACGACGCTGCGCGGCTGCTGACAGCGCAGGTGATGGCGGGCAAACTCAAACTCGAAGCGTGGGACGAAACAGTCGAGCAGTGGATCGTGCGCGTGAACCGGCTCGCGGAATGGTTTCCCGAGCTGGAGGTGAATCCGCTGACCGAGGCCGACCGGGCGACGTTGATTGAGCAGATTTGTTATGGAGAACTTGGATACAAAGACATCCGCGACAAACCAGTGATGCCGATCTTGCGCGACTGGTTGACGGCGGAGCAGCTCGCGGTGATCGACGACTATTTACCCGAACGACTCACCATGGCCAATGGCCGGCGGTCGAAGTTAACTTATAACAAGGAAGGACCGCCGATTCTTTCCGCGCGCATCCAGGAGCTCTACGGCGTCGAAGGTAAATTCACGCTCGGTCACGGCCGTGTGCCGGTGAAAATCGAAGTGCTCGCGCCGAACCAGCGACCGATCCAGGTTACCGACGATCTCACGAATTTCTGGCGCGAGGTGTACCCGACAATCAAGCCAGCGTTGTCGCGCCGTTACCCGCGGCACGAGTGGCGGTGATGGCATTTCTCACGCAAACCTAGCAAAAGAACCAAAGGTAGAGACGCCCCGCCGGGTCGTCCGCGAGCGTTGCCCACTACTAACCCACATCCAACCGAACGGCCCGGCGGTCCGTCCCTACCACCCAAACGTCAAAGTTCATTATGCGTTCAAAAGGGAAAAGGATGAGGCTTATGGCGTAGAAACAGGAGGCGCCATTTGGCGCTGGCGAAATGTTCACGACGCTACCCGCGTCAGCACCACGGCTGCGTGACGCGAGATCGGAGGTGTGGGAACGTGCATGATGCCGCCCGGATGCGAGAGCGTAGTGGGCTGGCTGGCTTTGCCTTCGATGGTGTCCCACCATATGACCTGCCAGATTCCGGGTGGTACATCGTCGATCAATAAAGTGCCTTGGGCCGGGGGAGAGGCCTGAGGTGAAAATATGCCGTTGCGGTGCCAGATCCAGACGGCGAGGAAGTCAGTGCTCCGCTGGCCGGTGGCGCCGAGCACGGGGACGTCGAGACCGAGGTCGATCTGCGAAAGGTCGAACCAGCCGGGAGAGCTAGGGTTCTCTACCACGACGGTATGAACGCCGGCGGAAATCGGGACCTGAATTACGTCGGTATAAGGCTTGGGCTTGACGTCTGGTTTCGGCTCTTGGGCCGACCAGGATTTTTCAACGCTCATGGTGCCGTCGATGGATATGCGGATGGCTCCTGCGGCGGTGTTCGAGTCGGTGATATGGAAGGCAAGGGCGGACGACTTCGGAAAATCGAAATGGAAAGTCGTTCGGCCGGAGTAACCTTCGGCGAGGCTATCCTTCGAGCCGACGTAGATGCGCGGAATGCGCGCGAAATCCAGCGAGTCGCGCCCGTCCAAAGGCACCGTGATTTCCTGGGGTGGCTGTTTTTGCCACAGCTGGCCGCCGATCAACGTTAGGGGAACATGCTCGGGACATTCAACCAGAGCCGAAAAGGGTGTGAGGCCTTCGCGCTGGCCGAGTTTGCTGGCGGCGAGAAAGCGGGCGACCGCGCCGAGTTCGCCGAGTCGGTTGGTTTGCAGAAGCTGGAGTCCTTGCCAGGGCTGAGCTGGAATCTGGCACTGGCCCATGAGACTGGCCCAGACCGGCGGCACGATATCGATGCCGGTGGCTTTGATTTGCGGCGAAAGGGTGAGGTGGTCGTCGCCCACCTCGCCATAAAAGACCGGACGGTTAAGCGTGGTGGTTGTGGAGGAAGATTGGCGGCGGACACCGGTTAGGATATTGGGCACATAGAGGTGCGGTTGCAGGTAATCCATGTCTGCGACCACCGGGCTTTGCAGATTATCCATGCTGGCGGTGATGAGATGTCCGTAGTGATCGATCGAGCGAATGAAGGCAGCCATTTGTGAATGCCATTGGGCGACCGCCGCTTCGTTGTGGGTCTCGCGGACGGCATCGGTCCAATGACTCTCGTTGAAAAGTTCCCACGCCATCACGGCGGGCGAATAACCCCATCGGGCAATAATATAGCGGTATTTCATCCGCGTGAGTTTTATTGCTTCGGGCGAGGTGAAGAAATCCGTGGGTGCGGCGAGAAATCCGCCAGAATTTACCGCGTTCCAAGGGTTCGACTGCCAATTTGAATCAACCTTGCTACTGTATTGGCCGTGATGCTGGAGGACGACTTGCAGGTAAACGCCGCTGGCCTCGGCCGCGTCGATTAACTGGTCCCAGTTTTTTGCGACCTGCAATTCCAGGGTACCACGGGGCGGAGAGGAGCCCATGTCCCCTGGCAGCCATTCCATGTTCAGGCCGCCCCAATGAGCCATCCAGACGCGGACCCAATTTAGGTTGGCCTTGGCAAAAGATTTAAAGGCACCTCGATAAAAACCGACGCGATTTGAGCCGTGCGACCAGGGAAGATTCGCACCAATGGGAACGAACGACTCGCCAGTAGATAAAATGAATCGGGACGGTTGCTTCGGATCGAGGCGAATAGCCGGTAGTTTTTCAATGGTGCGAACCTTCGCCTTGGCCGAGCCCGTTTTTTTTGCAGTGAGCGTGACCGTCTGGCCGTCGACGGTTTCGCTGAGCCTGCCAAGGAGGTACTCGCCTTTCTCGTCTGCGCGCGCCCTCACAGCAAATTGATCCTTGCCCTCAAAAAAAGCGGGCAGCTTCAATGTCTCGTGGGCGGGTGTGATGACTTCCGCCCAAATTTCGCGGGCGAACGGGTTCTGCCCCGAAGGCGCCACTTTGAACTCAAAGGTGACGGGGTCCACCGCGAAGAGCATTCTGCTCGCGCACAAAAAAACAGCGACGAAGCCGGCATATAGCCGACGGTTTCTTGAAGAAAGCATGTTCGGGGTTGGCAACGGGTGGGTCACTGGATTTGGCGCGAGGCCTCATCCCTAGTCTTTTAGGATGGAAATAATGCTATTCAAGCAAGCTGTAAACGTCTGCGGAATGACGAGGTAGCTCAACGTTCGAAGTGCAGGGGCGCATTTGTCAGAGTTCGATTCCGCAAAGGAATAAGGGAGCTTTTAAGGTTGCCGATTCAGTCCAGCCGGGCATTTGCTCGGGCAAACTGATGAGTGTCTCCCAAGGAAAATATGTCAGGCCTGCGCTATGTTTATTGCTGATCTGTGGCGTGGCATTGCTTGTCTCGTGTCGGAAGAGTGAATCGCTGCCTGAAGTGCCTGAGATAAAAATCAAACCGGCCACGGTTGTGGACACTTCCTACCTCGTGCCCACTCCGATTGGTAATCCAGTGAGCGGATACCCCTGGATCGCCAACGTCATTGCGGTGGATCTTGATCGTGATGGTCTGATGGATACGGTCGCTTGTGAGGCCAAGGAAGGTAAGATTTTATGGATCCGGCAGGTTTCGCGCGGTCGTTTCGAAGAAATCGTTTTGGCCGACAAGGTCCCGGCACCGGTCCATGTCGACGCCGTGGATATCAATGGCGATGGACATCTCGATCTCTTGGTCGCCTGCATGGGGGTTGTTTATCCCGATAACGATAAGATCGGTTCTATCATCATCCTTGAAAATGATGGCAAGCAGCATTTCAAACCGCATGTCATTCTGGAAAATGTTGCTCGCGTAACCGATGTGCGTGCCGGCGATTTCAGCGGCGAAGGCCGGCTTGATCTCATCGTGGCGCAATTCGGCTACGATCAGGGCGAGATTCGTTTGATGGAGCGGGTCGGGCTCTGGGAGTTCAAGAGCAAGATTCTGCTCAACCTGTCCGGTTCGATCAACGTGTTGGTCGCCGACTTCTGCGGGCACGGGCGCAAGGATATCGTCGCTCTGGTCTCGCAGCAGTATGAGGAAATTTTCCTCTTCGAAAACAAGGGCGGCGGAAAATTTGAAAAGAAGATAATCTTTGGTTCCACCAATGAGGACTATGCGAGCAGCAACATCAGCCTCTGCGACCTAAACAAGGACGGACGTCCTGACGTGCTTTATTCCAACGGAGATGGTTTTGGTCCAAGCCCTGTCCCTGGGCCCAAGCCGTGGCATGGCGTTCAATGGCTGGAAAACCTGGGCGACGGTAATTTTCGTTTTCACCGGATCGGCGACCAAGGTTGTGCTTACAGTCCGATTGAGGTGGATCTCGATAATGACGGCAATATGGACGTGGTGGCCGTCAGTGCTTTGATGATGTTCGACAAACCTGACGACGTCTCGATGGTGTGGTATCGAAACGATGGGCACATGAACTTCACCCCGCATATCCTGGCCCACGAACCCATCGAGTTGTTGACGGTGGCGGCGGCGGACTTTGATGGCAAAGGTCTGCCCTCCTTGGTGACCGGTGCATTTTTTGGCAACCCTCCCTACGATCGCATGAGTCGGATCACGCTTTGGCGGCGGCCGGAAAAACCATGAACCGGCAAAAAACAATACGGTTGGTTGGCTCCGTGTTACTGGTTTTGGCGCTGGCGATTGCGGGCTATCTCTGGTGGCGCTCGAATGAACGTCACGAAATCGCGGTGGCTTGCATTCCCCACCAGCCCTCTTTTCAGAGCAAGCCAGCGGAGTTTCAGCAACGGGTCCGAGCGTGCGAGCAACGTATAAAGGCGGGATCAGCGGTGACCAATGCTCTGGGCGAGCTCAGCCAGCTCTATCATGCCAACGGTTATTATGCGGAGGCCAGTCAGTGTTACCAGGGATTGATACGCATCGACCCATCAAATCCGCGGTGGCCCCATCGCTTTGCCTCGATCCTGGCTGGTTACGGACAGCTGGAGGAGGCCATGGCACTGTGGCGTCGGACATTGGCTCTGGCGAAAGATTATTTACCCGCGCAAATTCGCCTCGCCGATGCGATGCTTAAATACAACCAGGCAGCAGAGGCAGGGAAGATTTACGCCAATATTCTCAAGCAAGATGCAGAAAACCCGTACGCTCTGGTCGGGCTGGCGCGGATCGATATCGAGGCCGGGCGCTGGACCAGTGCGCGTGACCGCTTGGAAGCTGCCACCGCCCGATCCAATTATAGTATTGGTTCTGACTTACTGGTGACGACGTGCGAGCAGCTGGGGGATAACAGCCGGGCTGAATATATTCGCTCGCGGTTCAAAGCAGGCGGTGGGTTTTTCGATACGCCGGATCCTTGGCTGAGGGAACTTGCCTTCGATTGCTACGACAGTTTCCAGCTTACGCTTACTGGCGGCGTCGCAGTGCGAGAGGGCGATCTGGCGACAGCAATCAGCTTGGTCGAACGCGCGATCTCGTTTGAGCCTAAGAATGGCTATTATCGTATTCAGGCCGCCGGCCTCTACCAACAATCACGTAACAACGCCAAGGCCCTCCAGCATTTGGAAACGGCCACAGAGGTCGCGCCGGACAATACCGACACCTGGCAGCATCTCGCCCGTTTTTTGGCAGAAGCAGGACAACAACGGGAAGCGGAGAATATTGTGGCAGCAGGGCTGACACATTGTCCGGATTCGCCCGGTCTGCATTTTCTTCGGGGGCAGTACCGGGTTAAAGCAGGCCGTCTTGAAGAAGCTCTCGCAGATTACAAAGTCGCGGCGGCTGCTTTGAATGATGATGCCTCTCCCTCCTTGTCGTTGGCCACGGTCTACATTCGCCTCAACCGAATGCCCGAGGCGCTGGCATCACTGCAAAATGCCCTCGCTGCTGAGGCGGAGCATCCGGCAGCGCTTTCCATTCTCGCCATTTTCTATATTGACCAGGCCGACGAGCCCTTGGCTAGAAAATGGATGCAAAGGGTCAGGGCTCAGCCACGTATCCAGCCGCAAGAACGACTCCAGCTTGAAAAAGCTTTTCAGAAAACGTTCGGGCACGAGCCTTATTGATCGCAGCGGGTAGGGGCCAGACCTAGCGACGGCGGGCAGCTTGTGTTTTACTTGACTGTCATGTAAACATCGCCTCGCAAAACGAAACCGTCTGAGGCTACGTCACACTACTTATTGGGGGTTACCCCTAACTTGTAAGCATTACTCTTAAATCTGCTGCAATATAATGCTCCAATTTCTTTGCCTCGCAGTATGCACGCACCGTCCCCAAGTGGTCCGTTATTTCCAGTTATCGGATATTCTCCGTGAAGAGCTAAGTGAGTAGATCTGCACACGTTATTACCACCCCAACAGTCAGGCTCATTGCCCGCCAAAAAATGCGCGGCTCCCCGATTCATAAACTTGACAGCTCCCAGTCCATCCCCGATGAAATCCTAAGACTTTCTACCCATAGTAGGCTGAGACTGCCCCTCTGCCGCTAGAGTTTTACCCAGCCCCTTCGGAGTATCACACGACTTTACCCACTTTTTCTGCAGACTTGAGGTTGCCCCCATATCTGCGGAGGAAACGGACCCTTGGTCCGAGGACCGAAAACCAAAATACACCAACTACATACCCATATGCGAATAATGTGCTCAGCTACTCGTGGCGCGCGCACCCTGCTGGCGATGGCAGGCGTTTCCGTCACGTCTATCCTCTCGGCGCAGCAGCCTCCTGCTACGCCCCCGACTCAACCAGCTCCAGCGGAGCAGCCCGACGACGAACTAGTCGTTCTTAGTCCTTTTGAAGTCAGTGCATCGGCGACAACTGGCTATGCAGCAGCCACAACCCTTGCTGGCAATCGTCTCAATACTGAACTGCGCGATATTGGTAGCTCGGTTTCCGTTGTTACCTCCGAGTTCCTGAGAGACACGGCAGCGACGGATAACAAGACCCTGCTTCAATATACTACCAGTTCTGAAGTTGGCGGCACGTACGGTAACTTCGGCGGTAACGGGGATGGCAGGACTCTCGATGAGTCGTCGAAGTTTGTTAATCCCAATACGAATACCCGCGTCCGCGGCTTGTCTTCGGCGGATAATACTCGCGACTTCTATATGACGAGTGTTCCGTGGGAAGGGTATAATGTGGATGCCGTCGATCTCCAACGTGGACCGAATTCCATCCTCTTCGGCATGGGCAGTCCTTCGGGTATCATCAACGAGCGCACAAAACAGGCAGGCTATAAGAACTCCGGCGAGGTAACCTTCCGTGTCGGCAGCTATGGCGCGAATCGCGCTACGCTCGATGTGAACCGCGTTCTGATCAAAGATCAGCTGGCTATCCGTATCGATGCATTGCGGAACGACGAAGAATATAAGCAGGATCCCGCTTATTCAAAGGATGAGCGTATCTATGGTGCGATCCGCTACGAGCCCGGTTTCCTCAAGCATAACGGCGCGCGTACGATCATAAAAGCAAACTACGAGGCTGGTCGCGTGAAATCGAACAACCCGCGTACGATGCCCCCGATCGACTTGATCACGCCTTGGTTCTATACAGGAACCTATCAGGGCAAGGATAGCCAAGGAAACGCGGTTACCTACAACAACCTGAATCAGTCGACGTTCAATGCTGCACAGCTGACCGACGATAACACGGGTCTCCCGAATCACGGGCAGATTAGGCCGTCGATTAATGGTGGCCCAGACGCTGGAAAGCCGAATCCTGCTTACAACCCTTGGGTGGGTAACTTTGCCCAGCAATTCGGTGGCGCCCTTGTATTTTTCAACGGCGACGCCTCGGCAAGTACTGGCTCACGGGTGCTGGAAGCTGCCGGGTTTAAGGGCGGCATTGCTAAAGATGGAACCATCGACAATACGGTCGGCGGCATGCCTTGGATGAGGCCGGGTGGCGTTGCAACATATGCTACTTATGCAACGAACGCTCGTTTGCCTTACTACAACTTTGGCGTTTATAAGGATAAATTGCTTACGGATTCGTCGGTTTTCGATTATTACAATAAGTTGCTCGATGGTCCGAACAAAAAGGAGTCACAAAACTTCCATGTCTATAATATCAGTTTGGCGGAGACGTTCTTCGACGACCAGATGGGCTTTGAATTCGCGTACAATAACGAGTTCTATAAGAGCAACCATTTGAGTCTCCTCTCGGGCGCAAATCAAGGCATCTACATAGACATCAATAACGTCTATACCGACGGCACGCCCGCCGGTCTCAATGGACAGCCTTTTGCTGATGGTACTAAGAACCCCAATGTTGGCCGTGCGTTCCTCTCCGATAATGGACAGAGCAACAATGGCTCTTCGGTGAACGAACGGGAAGTGAGGCGCTTGACGGTCTTCGCTACTCACGACTTCGAAAAGGACGCAAAGAACCTGATTACTAAGATCATAGGTAAGCATACGGTTACCGGCCTCTTCGCTTCCGAGCTGAATGACACTCAAAATCGTTCGTGGATCCGCTACACGGCAGACGATGCAACACTGGCCAGGAAAGACGTGGCTAACCATGAAATCACCGATAACTGGGCGGTTCCGAACACGGTAATTTATCTCGGCGGATCATTAGCTGGTCGCACTTCGGCTTCCGGAGCTAATCTGCCGAACCCGACTGCCGAACAGGTGGTTAAGCCGAGCATGAATTGGGATTTCAATGCCACTTGGAATAAGTCCACCAATCCGGCGGACGCGAACTACGTCGATCCGAATGCTGTTTGGATCAATCAATATTATCCGGATACACCAGCATTCAATGACCCCAATGCTGCGAACCATGCACGCATCAGCACCCAGTCGGAAAATCCGGCTAACTACGTGGGGTGGCAGCAGCAGCAAATCAACTGGATTGACTCGGAAGCTTCAACGGAGGGCCGCGCGCATAACACGACCTCGATTGCGTTGGGCAGACGCCTCACCAGCTCCAATGCTTTCGTCTGGCAAAGTCACTTCTGGAATAACTCGATCGTCGGCACCTACGGCGCCCGTAAGGACATCACCCGGTATACGTCGGCTTCGATCACCTCGGACACTCTGTATGGTCAGAATCCAGCGGGTCGTGGTGTGATTCCGGCCAGTAAGTACCCCAGTTTGAAGACCGGCGACACGTATGACACCCGCGACCAAATGACGTCGCACAGCTGGATGATTGTCGCCCATTTGAATGATCTCCCTGGCATCGATCAGCTCGTGAAAAAGAGCCCAATCAATGTAAGTCTTTACTATAATTATTCCACGAACTTCCAGCCAGAAGCCTCGCGCAACGACATGTACAATAGTCCGCTGTCTTCTCCGACCGGCAAGACCACTGAACGAGGCGTGCTCTTGGAAACCAAGGATGGAAAGTACTCGTTGAAGGTAACCAAATACGAAACATCCTCGGTCAACGTTACGAACAATACGCTCGGCGGCTCGTGGTTCATCGGTGCATCCCAAACGTGGGGTGGCAACTGGGCTAATCATTTCCAATATGATTGGACCGGTGATACCTATCTCAATGCGGTCGCTGCTCCTGATCCGACCAATAGCCAATACAACTACGGCCTAGCACCTGGCGAGACTCTCGTCCAGGCCCAGGCCCGCGAACAGGCCGCTGTCTCTGCTTGGCGTGCTTGGCAGACTGAGCTCGGGACTACCCCGTTTTATAAAGCGTGGCAGCTCGACCTCACGACACCGTTCCGCCAGGGCAATCCTTCCGGACTGAGCACCACGACGCCTAATAACTTGGCCTTCACCGAGGATACAATCTCGAGGGGGTATGAATTCGAGTTGAATGGCCAGATCACGCAAAATTGGCGCGTGACGGCCAATGCTGCGCGAACCACGGCAGAGCGTAACAACGTGGGTGGTACTGCACTCACCGACTTCGTCACACGTTATGAGAAAGCTCTTAACACCACGGCGGCGGGCGACCTTCGCATCTGGTGGGGTGGCGCTGGCAATGAGACGACGAAGTATCAGTGGAATAATAACATCGGATCGAGCTACCACATGCTCAAATTGTTGGAAGGTACCAACACTCCTGAGCTGCGCAAGTGGCGGTTTAACTTGGTCAACAACTACGACTTCCGTTCAGGCTTCATGAAGGGCGTCAACGTTGGTGGCGGCGTTCGCTACGAGTCCTCGATCATTATCGGCTATCCGGTGGTCGATAATGGTGGCCCTTCGGTGTTCTATGACCTCCAGAGTCCTTACCATGGTAAAGGAGAGACTAACTTCGACTTCTGGGTCGGTTATACCCGCAAGGTATGGAAAAACCTCGAGTGGAACATCCAGATCAACGTTCGCAATGCGTTTGTCGGTGACGAGCTCGTGCCGATCAACACACAGCCGGACGGCAGCGTTGCGGCATACCGCATTCGTCCTCCCCAGACTTGGCAGGTGACGAACTCGATCCGGTTCTAATCGGATCGTAATTCTTCACTCCGAAGTGGTTTTTCCACTTCGTTATACTCACCGAGGCCCGGAATTTTCCGGGCCTCGTTTTTTTGTTTGAGGGGGAGCAATACCCAAGCGGCGCGACCGCTGGGCGCGCCGCGTTGGTTTCGGCGGGCCCAGCGTTACCCATTACCCGGTACAGAACAAGCGTGTCCCGGCCTACATCTGCTCGTTAAATCCATCGTCCAATACTCAACGGATGTTGGTATAAGACGCGGGATTGTGCACTCCTCTGATGACAGCTGCCTAATCGCAGCGGGTACAGTTTTGCTGGATGTGCTTTGGCGGTCAGGCCTTGCGGCTCGAAAAGCGATGCCGTGCGGCAAGCTCTCTGGTCTTTCTGCCTGCTGACAACAGAATCGTGTCTCAAATCTGGTTAGGCAGGGTCGCGATCAGTCTTTAGCCCGGTCTTGATTTGGTTCTTCTTGCGGAAACTGCCGGGCGATTCGCCGATGAGCCGTTTGAAAACGACGCACATATACTCGACGTACTCGAAGCCGCTGAGTTCAGCGATTTTCTTGAGTGGGAAGTTCGTTTCGATGAGCAGCTGGCGGATCTTGGCGATCTGGACGCGGCGGATTTCAGTCTGGGGTGAACGGCCCAGACAGCGCCGGAATTTTTTCTCCAACTGACTGCGAGAGGCAAAAGCGTGCTTGAGTACCTGTTCAACGGTTATGCCGCGGCAGGCGTTTTCGCGGATGAAGCTGAGGGCGGCAGCGACGTTTTTATCGTCGATCGCCAAGATGTCGGTGGAATGTCGCTCTACGACACCGACGGGCTCGATGCGAATATCGAGGCTCTCCGGTTTGCCTCCGCGGATCAGAGTGTCGAGCAACTCGGCGGCGCGGTAGCCTGATTGAAAGGCGTTGGTTGCGATGCTGGAAAGCGGCGGGTAGGCCAGATCACAACGAATGGTGTCGTTGTTGGCTCCGAGCACCGCGACTTCTTCGGGGACGAGCAGACCGGCATTTTGGGCTGCACCGATCACCTGCAGAGCTCGCAGATCACCACAGGCCATGATGGCGACGGGCTTGGGCAGACGGCGCAGCCAGGCACCGATCAAGGCCGTTTGCTTGGCATCCCAAACCGGTGTGACGTCCCCGGGGTATTCAACATCGAATACGTTGCAAGTATGCCCGGTCAGCGTCAGTCCCTCGACGAATCCGTCGCGTCGCTCCCTTGACCAGCCCTCGTTGAGAAAGCCGCAAAAGCCATAATTTCGATAACCACGCTCGATGAAATGTTCGGCCCCGCGATGGCCGAGGCCAACGTTGTCAGGGCGGATCTTCGGCACGCCCGGATAAGGCGAGATATCGTTGAGGTCGACGAGCGGAAGCTTCAGTTCGGCGCAGTCTTTTACCAGCGCGGGTGTGGTGTGCCGGCTGATCACGCCGTGCCATTTCTTTTTGCGCAACCATTGCGGATCGGTTTCGGCGCGCGCCTCATCATCAAGAAAGGCAGCCCACGGCCGATGCGAACGCTCGTAATGCGAGATACCTTTGAGCATGGCGGTGCATTCCTCAAAGCGGGTCATGAATACGAGGAGCACGTGGGGTCGCACGGGCGCACGCTGCGAGAAACTCAAACCTGATGCAAGCGCTGGCGATTGCATCGACGCGAAGCGAATCGCGTCGGGCTAACCTTGAGGGGCGAACGCGAGATTAGCTCGCACCAGGGGCCGCGTTTGCGGCCGCGCGACGGGACTTCAGGTCGGCGGAAATCTGAGCGACCTTGGCTTCGTTGAGAGGATAGAAAAACATCAAGAGCAAGAGGGATAGGACTCCGATCGCGGCCGGGAAGAGGCTCATCAGCTCGACCAAGCCATGAAGCGATTCGGGCGTCTGGACTTGATTCGCAACAAATCCGAGGCTGCTCATTAGGATTAGAGTGAAACCACCCGAGATGCCCCAACCTTGCTTCTGTGCAAAAATTGATGCGGAAAAAATTAGCCCCGTTGCCCTTCGCCCGGTCTTCCATTCCGCGTAGTCCGCCGTATCGGCGTACATGGCCCACAGCAGCGCGCTCAGAGGTCCGCCAGTGATGGAGCCGAGGGCGTTGATTCCGTAAATGAGCAGGAGTTGGTCGGGCTTGAGCACGTAGAACGAAGCAGTGGAAAGGATCGCAATGATGAACAGGATGATGAATGCCATTTTTCGTCCCGTCATCCGGGCAAAAAATGGAACGAGCATGACGCCTACGAGTGATAGGACTTGGTTACTTGTCTGGAATATCGAAACCAGGCCCTCCCATCCCCAGACTTGGGTCCCGACGATCGACTTTGGTAGAAAGGGGAGGTTGGGCAGGGTCATGGACTGCGAGCCCACAAAGTATTTGAAATAATGGGCGGTCGCATTGCCGCGGAGAGCGACAAAAAGAATGAATGTAAGTGTGGTGGCGAGGAGAACGAGCCAAGGGCGATTTGTCACCAGGTCACCCAGGTCTTTGCCCAGTGAAGTCATTTGTGCCTTCGGAGGAAGGACGCGCTCCTTCGTGTTGAAGAACACGATCAGGAAGCAGGCAATCGCCACGATGCCGTAAATCGCAAATGACATCTGCCAACCCCGTTGAACGGTCGTGGCGCCGAGCCACCCACCGACCTTCGCCATGGGCAGGAGCGTCGCGGAGACGATGATGCCCGCAGCATAAGCACCTACGAATTTGATGGAAGAGAGTGCGGTCCGTTCGTTCGGGTTGGGCGAGATAACACCGAGCATGGCGGTGTACGGGATGTTGATGGTCGTGTAGATTAGCATCAGCGCGTTGAAGGTCAGATAGGCCCAGACCAGCTTAGCTTTTGCCCCAAAGTCCGGAACGGTAAAGGTCAGGATGCCCGCGATTGCCAAAGGGACACAACCATACAGCAGGAAAGGACGAAACTTTCCCCACCGAGATTTCGTGCGGTCTGAAATCATTCCGATAACGGGATCAAAAAATCCATCGGTGAAGCGGCTTATGCCAATCATCGCGCCGGCCGCGAGGGCTGTTATGCCAAAAATATCGGTGTAGAAAATCAACAGGTACGCCGATATCGTCTGCCAATAAAGGCATGATGCGAAGTCGCCAAAGCCGTAGGAAAATTTCTCGCGGTAACTCAGTTTTTCTGGGTCAGTCATGGGGGTGGGCTGGCAGTTGGGGCGGGTTAACTCAGGGGAATTGAGCGCTAGACCTTTCCGCGGCGGGCCTCGAGTTGAGCGCGGATCTCGGTCATTTTTTTCTGAGTCAGCGGATAACGCCACAAAAATAGCGCGGCCAGACAAACCCCGGTGATCGGAATACCGGCGAGCAAGGCGCGGATCCAAAAAATCGATTCGGGACTTTGCACGGTTTTATCGGCGGAGAAACCAGTCAGCGCGAGCACCTGACCGGAGAGGAAATACCCGAGCGCGTTGCCCGCTTTGTTCATCCAGGAACCACACGCGGAGAAGGCACCTTCGCGACGCTTGCCGGTGTTGAGTTCGTCGTAGTCCATGATGTCCGCACCGATCGTTTGATCCAACATGTAGTAGCCGGCGGCGGTGAATGCCATCGAGGCGGAGGAGCATACCTGGAGCCAGGGCAACGACGGCGAGTAAAGAAACCAGGTGGCTCCGTAGGCGGCGAAGCCGATCCCGCAAGTCAGCAAAATCGTCGGAAGCTTCCCCAGGCGACGACAGACCCATGCGAGAGCAGGCACGCCCAGGAACCCGCCCACCATCCAACCTGCACCAAGCACGCCATTCCAATTGTTGCCAAGTTTGGTGTCACCGCCGGCGACATAGTAAACGGTGGCGTAGTATCCAAGCGAGCCGACCATGCTGGAGCCGAGAGAGAAACAGAGTCCGGCGATGATCTTAAGCCGGAAGGGCCGGCACTTCATCGTCTCGTAGATCGATTCTTTTAGCGAAACCTTGTCGGTTTGTCGGGCGGCAACATTGGCATAATAACGTTCTTTCACATTGAAGAACACCATCAGGCCGTTGACCAACATCAGCAGGCCGAGGATGCCGCAGAAGACCTGAACGCCGAGGAGGATGTTCTGCTTGCCGGTGGCGGCATCGTAGAAAATCGCGAGGTTGGTGAACGGCAATCCGATGAAGAAAGCGACCTCGAAGACTTTTTGGATCGCTCCCTTGAACGACATCACGCTGGTTCGTTCGTGGTAATCAGGAGTGAGTTCGTTGCCCAAGCTCTGATAGGGCATGTTGAAGCAGCTAACGAAGGGGATGTAGACGAGGCTCGATCCCAGCATCCACCAAAACAGCTGATTGCCGGACCAGCCGGAAGGTACAAAAAACAGCAGCGGCAAACCAATACCGGCAAAAATGGCGCCGACCAAAATGAATGGCCGACGACGACCAAAGCGCGTCCGTGCGTTGTCCGAAAGCCAGCCAAACAGCGGATCGGAAAGTGCGTCGACGAGCCGGACGAGCATCAGCGCCGTGCCGACGAGTCGAGGCGAGAGGCCTAGGAAAATTTGAAAGACCGGATAGGCCAGATTTGGGTAGAGCCAGTGGCCCCACATGTCGATGGACCCGCCGAGTCCGTAGGAGATTTTGGTGCGCGCTGGTACACGATCTTCAGGCGCGGTGAAGGAATTGGCCGGGGTTTGCAGGGGCATGGTGGGGTTGAGGCTTTTGGGGCTGGAGGTGAAAGCTGTACCTGAAAATCCAATATGTGTTGGCGAACGAATACCGCATCAGGTTCTGAAGCAGGGTGGGTCCCAGCCCGTGAGGCACGGGGATACGCAGGGCGGGCGGGGAGTGGCGCTTAATTTCTCGTTCAAGAATGAAAATTCATGGCCCGAGGAAGGGACGGACCGCCGGGCCGTCCAATTGGATGCGGGCTCGCGGTGGGCAACGTTGGCGGACGACCCGGCGGGTCGTCCCTACCTCAAGAACCATTTTCTGCCATCGAATGCAAAAGGGTATTATTTCTTCAAAGGGTTGTCCTTGATGAACTGGATCACTTCCTGAGCCTGGCAGAAGCATACGGCGGAAACCGTATCGGCGGCTCCGTAGTAGATCGCGATGCGGCCAGTGGCCGAGTCGCACAGGCAACCGACTGGGAAACAGACGCCAGGGACAAAGCCGGACAGCTCGTAAGGCGCTTCCGGGCACAGCAGTGCCTGGTTGGCCGACGCGATCACCTTCGACGGGTTTTCCAGATCGAGGAGCATCGCGCTCATCGAGTAGACGAAGCCATTGCAGGTGCCGGTGACGCCGTGATAGAAGAGCAGCCAGCCTTCGTTGGTCTCGATGGGCGATGGGCCGGCGCCGATCTTCGTGCCCTGGAACCAGGGCCATCCGCGGCCCATGATGTGGCGGTGCTTGCCCCAGTACACCATGTCGGGGCTCTCGCTGACAAAGATGTCGCCGAAGGGCGTGTGACCGGTGTCGCTCGGCCGGCTGAGCATGAGAAACTTGCCATTGACCTTGCGGGGGAAGAGCACGCCGTTGCGGTTGTAGGGCAGAAACGCGTTTTCTATCTGCTCGAAATGGACGAAGTCCGTCGTTTTGGCGATGCCGATGGTTGGGCCATGGTAGCCATTGCACCAAGTAATGTAGTAGATGCCGTCGACCAGCGTGACCCGCGGATCGTAGGCGTATTCGTGGCGGACAACCTCTGGGTCATCGTTTTTCAAGATGATGGGTTTTGGCTCGAACGTCCATTTCAAGCCGTCGGGGCTGCGGCCGACGTGCAGGTGCGGAACCCGGTCCATGCCTTCGGTGCGGAACACGCCGATGAATTTGCCTTCGAAGGCAACGACGGCGCTGTTGTAAATGCCGGTGACTTGGGGCAGCGGGCGGCGGCCAATGACAGGGTTGGCGTCGTAGCGCCAGACGACGTCTGGATTGCCGACAGGTTTGGGCTGCCAGGGAATATTCGGTATAGCCGGTGCTTTAATGACCAATTTCATGGCAATAGTGTTTTGGGAAGGGAATTTGGTTGGCGGGACGAACCAGAAAATCGCTCTCAGATTATCGGGTTCAGCCCCGGTTGGGTAGGAGACTGGTTACGCGTGAATTGAGATCAATTTCCGTTTTAACCGGCCAGTGCTTTGTTTGTGCGGATGAGGGCGAGGCGCTGGTCGACGCTCTTGCGCGTGGTCAGGCCGTCCTCCGGGGTGTTGAGGCACCAGTCGACGAGCTGCGCGACGGTGGTGCGGGCGGCATAGCAACGTGTATCCGAACCGCCGTAGTACATAATCACCGTGCGCTGCTTGTCGGGGAACTCGACCCAGCCGTTGGTGAAGGTGACGTTGGACACATCGCCCACGCGCTCGGAGAAATGCGGCGACACGATGTGACCGCCCGGACGGGCGATGACCTTCGAAGGGTCTTCGAGCGAGGTCATGAACATGTACATCACGTAGCGCAGGCCTGCTGCGCAACCGCGCACGCCGTGGGCGAGGTGGAGCCAGCCTTTGTCGGTTTTTATCGGCGCGGGACCCTGACCGTTCTTTACTTCCTTGATCGTGTGGTAGGCGCGGGAATCGATGATCTTCTCCGGTCCGGTCACGCCGATGGTGATGTCCTTGCAAAGCGTCCAGCCGATGCCGCCACCAGAACCGACGTCGATGAAGCCGTCCATTGGGCGGGTGTAGAACGCATACTGGCCGTCGACAAACTCGGGGTGGAGAACGACGTTGCGCTGCTGAGATGCCGGTGTCTTAAGGTTCGGCAGGCGGTCCCATTTCTTGAAATCCTTGGTGCGGACCATGCCGGCCTGGGCGACCGCAGAGGAAAGATCGCCGGGCGCGGCATTGGGATCCTTCGACTCGGAGCAAAACACGCCGTAGATCCAGCCATCCTGGTGGAAGGTGACGCGCATGTCGTAGAGGTTGGTTTCGCCGGGCATCTCCGGGATGTCGCAGGGCTCATCCCAGAAACGGAAGTTGTCCACGCCGGTCTTGGACTCGGCGATGGCGAAAAAGCTCTTGCGGTCGGCGCCCTCGACGCGGGCGACGACGTGGGCTTTGCCCTTCCAGTAAAACGCGCCGGGATTGTAGGCACCGCCGACACCGAGCCGCTCCATAAAGAACGGGTTGGTCTGCGGGTTGAAGTCGTAGCGCCACTCCAGTGGAATGTGGTGAGCGGTCACAACAGGGTATTTGAAGCGTTGATACACGCCATTCTCCCAGGCGGTTTCAACAGGGTTGGGGCGCTTGAGAAATGCCTCGTGAGCGGCGCGGACTTTTTCCACGCGTGCAGCGAAGGCACGGTCCAAAGCAGTGGTGCTGGATTTTTTCTTCGAGGGGGGAGTTTTCTTTTTCATAAGGCGATTAAGGAGGTTTTTATAGGGAACTCAGGAAATCAGGAACGGAGGGGGAAAGGAGAATTGAATCTGGAACACTGGAACTCGGGAACGGAGGAGGTTTGGTTAGGCCCGTCTGGTCTTTTTCCAGAGTTCCTGAGTTCCCCATTAACTAATCACGAGACTGGGTGTGGAACGTTCGCAGTTGCGATCGCTCGCAGGCGGCGGGCGGCTTCCATGCAGGCGCGGCCATTGTGGTATGGGCATTTCCAGAAACTGACCTTCAGCTGTTCCGGCAGGACGTTTCCGGCGCGGTCGACTCCGCGAAACCACTCGCCATCGGTGCGATCAATGAGGCGCGTTTCAATGAAGTCCCAGCAATGTAACGCAGCGCGAAGGAAACGTTCGTCGTGGAAAAGCTGATACGCGTCGAGGAATCCAACCACGGCCTCGGCCTGCGGCCACCATTCCTTGGCGGTGTCGGTGACGCCGGTGTCATCTCCGGCGTTGAACACGGCGCCATCGGTGTCGATGCCTTGGGCCAGCGTTGTATTGGCGATGTCGAGGGCGATTGGATTGAGCCGTTGCAGTAAAGCCGGGTCGCCCAGCACAGTCGCCGCCTGGATCAGCAGCCAGCTCGCCTCGATGTCGTGGCCGTACGACACCGCGTTGGACCGCGGCGTCCAGTCGTTGGCGAAGAAAAGCTGGAGGTGGTGCGTCTTCGCGCAAAGTATCCGGGTTAACATTACGTCGATCAACGCGGCCTGGTTGCGCTTGAGGCCGGGATCGGGCCAGACCCGCAGGAGATTCGTGTAGGCCTCCATGACATGGAGGTGGGTGTTTTGCGATTTGGGCTCGTTCAGGTCGATTTCACTCAGGCGTACATCTTCGATCGGATTCCATTCGCGGGAGAATGCTTCAAGGTAGCCGCCGAATTTTGGTTCTAGCGCGTGTTTCTCAAGCAATTGATAAAGCTCGATCGCCTGCTCGAGCGGTTTGCGCAGACCCGAAGTCCGGTGGTACTCAGTGAGGGCGTAAATAGCGAAGGCCTGCCCGTAAACCTGCTTGCGCGTTTTTAACGGCGCACCCTCGGCCGAGATCGACCAGAAATAACCTCCGTGTTCGCGATCTCGGAAGTTTTCCTCCAGATCAACGTAAGCGCGATGCGCCATTTCAAGATACGCTGGGTTTTTGTATTGGAGGTGAGCAGCGGAATAGGTCCAGAGAATGCGCGCGCTGAGCAACGCTCCGCGTGGCACTGTGCGATCGATGGCGAGATCGTTGGTCAGTGAGCCGTAGAAGCCTCCGCGCTCTTGATCGACCACCTGGATGGGCCAGAATGGCAGGATATTTTGCGTCAGTTCCGTCTCGATGCGCTGCGCGTAGTTGCGGATGGGAATTGGGTCCATGTGCGAAAAAGATTTGCTCAACCCAGGGTCGCGACGACGCGGGAGTCGTCCCGCAGTTTTTCTGCGGGAATGATGGATCCGGAAACCGGTTCGCCATCGACCGTGAGCATTTTCACGTCCCGGCAGACGCCCGATGGATTGCGGATCTCAATGGTTATGTTTTTCCCGCGATAGTGGCGGCGCATGGTGAAGCCCGGCCAGGTCTTCGGAATGCACGGATCGATGCGCAGCCCTTCGGCTTCGGGCCTGATCCCCAACAACCAATGGGTAGCGCTATAATAGGCCCACGACGCGGTGCCGGAAAGCCACGGCACGCGCGCCGCGCCTTCGTTTCGGTTAAATCGGGAATACGTCGTCTGGCAGTGGACGTAGGGTTCGACCTGGCGAATCTCAGCCCGGTCGTTGTAGGCCGCGGGAAGAAACGCGCGGTAGTACTCGTAGGCCTGATCGCCGTCGCCCTGCATGCACTCGGCGATGACGCCCCAGCTCTGCGTGTGCGAAAAGATACCGGCGTTTTCCTTGATGCCTGCGTTGAAGAGCGTGGCTTTCATGATCTCGCGGTCGGCTTTGATAAACGGTGGCGCGCACAACATCACGCCGTACGGCGTCGCGAGCTTTTCCTTCATGGTCGTCAACGCCTGCGTCGCCTGGGCGGGCGTGGCGGCTCCGCTCATCACAGCCCACACCTGCGTGTTCATGTAAACCTGGCCTTCGGCAAAATTCTTGGTGCCAAAGACGGTGCCGTCCTGGCCGATGGCCCAGATGAACCACTCGCCATCCCAGCACACCTTTTGGATCTTTCCGTCGAGCGTGGCGAGCTCGGAGCGCGCCCAATCTGCCTCTTTCGATTGGTTTAGCTTGTCGGCGATCCCGGCATAAACGCTGAGGCCAAGGCGGACCTGAAACGCTACGAAAACGCTTTCGCCCTTGTAACCGAGGCGGATGCAGTCGTTCCAGTCGGCGGCGAGGCCGCAGGGCAGGCCGTTGCGACCGGTGCGGGCGAGGTTGAACTCCAGCGCCTGTCGCAGGTGGCTGAATACAGTGGCCTCGCCGTGATCGGCGTAGGGCAGGACTTTATTATAAAAGCCGGTATCGCCAGTTTCGGCAACGTAGGCCGGGATGGCGTTGAAGAACCACAGGCAATCGTCACTGCGGTATTCCTCGGCGGGCGGTGCTTTTTCCTGCCCGGGCCGGTGGGCGAAGGGCTTGATCACGGGGATTGCGCCGCCATTGGCAACCTGGCCGGTGAGCATGAGTTCGAGCCGGGGCTTCACGCCCTCGCGCAGGAGCGGAATCGCACCGAGCATGTCCTGCACGGTGTCGCGGAAGCCAAGGCCGTCGCGCTCGCCGTTGTAGATGAGCGAAGCGGAGCGCGACCACGCGAAGGTGATGAGCGCGTTGTAGGCGTTCCACACGTTGATCATGTGGTCGAACTCCGGGTCGGGCGTGGAGACTTGCAACGACGCCAGCGGCGCATGCCACGCGGTCTTGAGTTTCACGAGTTCCTGCTCGCAACGGGCAGGGTTGCCAAATTCGGCAACCGTCTTTTTGCCGTGGCTACTGACCGTTCCGAGGCCGAGGAGTACGATGAGCTCACGGGTTTCGCCGGGTGCGAGTGTGAGATCGGCTTGCAGACTGCCGCAGGTGTTGTCGCCTTCCGCGAGGAAGTTGGAACAGCGGCCTTTGACCACGGTTTCAGGTGCAGCATAACCACCGTAAGTTCCTAAGAATTTTTCGCGCACCGTCTCGTAGGCCGCCAGGGGCGCGCCGGTGAGCGCCATCCAGGTGCGGGCACAACCGGTGAGATCCTTGCCGTCGAAATCGTAGTGCGGATTGCAGGTGATGCCGAGGATGCCGTCCTCCATCGACGCACGGGTGATGAACTGCGAATACTGCAGGTTGACCAGATCTTGTGAAGTGTCCCAGAGGTTGGCGAATTCGCAGTAGGTGAAGGCCGAAAGCGTGCGCTGGCGCGCCGACTTGTTGGTGATTTTGAGCCGCCAATATTCGAAGGTCTGGCCGAGCGGGACGAAGTACGTCGATTCGGTTTCAATCTCGGCGTAGCTCGATGTGATGACGGTGTAGGCAGTGCCGTGGCGGCAGGTGCTCTTGTAGGTATCGAGAGGTTTTCCTACCGGCTGCCAGGAGGAACTCCAGAAGTCGCCGCTAGCGTTGTCGCGGAGGTAAAAATACCGGCCGGGCTGGTCGAGCGGCATGCCGTTAAAACGCATGCGCAAAAACCGCCCGGTGGCGCCGCTCTTGTAGAACGAATAGCCACCGGCGTTGTTGGTGATGATCGCGCCATACTCGGTCGAGCCGAGATAATTGCTCCACGGACGGGGGGTGTCCGGGCGCGTGATAACGTATTCTTTGGCGATGTCGTCGAAGTATCCGAAGGAGGCCATGAGCGGTTGGTAGTCGGTGGAGTTTGGTTATGGAGAATTGGTGCGACGAAGGGCGCTGGTGGCGGCAGCCGGCCCGGAGGGAATTATTTCAACCCGAGGAATTTCACGACCCAGTTGTTCACGGCTTCAGCCTGTTCAGGAGTGTAGCTATGACTGAGTTCGAGCGTGAGGCCGAGCTGCTTGGGCGCGGTGATCACATTGTAGGCGGCGTAGGTTGACGTGGGCGGACAGACGTCGTCGTTGTATCCCCACGTATAATACCCGGGCACTTTGAGGCGACGCGCGAAATTGACGGTATCATAATACGTGGCGGTCGCGATTTTTGCCGGTGTCGAATGGATTGACGGCTGGCTAGTCACCGGATCGGGGCGGAACGGGTGAGGGAAACCGCCGGCGCGTCCGTGCAGTTCCGCTGCGACGTCGCAGAAAGCGGGATGCAGCGCGCACAAGCCGGTGACGCGGGAATCGAGTGCCGCAGTGGCGATGGCGAGCTGGCCGCCCTGGCTGGCACCCATCACGAGCAGATTTTTGCCGTCCCACATTTCACGGGTCGCGAGAAAATCGTTGGCCCGGATGCAGCCGAGAAAAACGCGGTGGTAATAATACGTTTCTCGATCGTCGAGATTGTACATCCAGTAGGTGTTGAGCGCGCCGGCATCGAGGGCGTCGTAAACTTCCTTCGGCAGGTTCACGGGGACGCCGCTGATGCCGATTTCCAACGTGATCACGCCACGGGCGGCGAGTTCCTTGTCGCCGAAATAGGGCCGCACGTGCGCGCCGGGGACTTTCAACACGGCGGGGTAATGGCCGGGCGCTTTCGGTTCGCAGAGGATGCCGTAAACCCGCGCGGGATTGGTCGGTTTTTCTGGGCCGCCCAACGTCGGGAAGCTCACATGGTAAACGTTTACTTTGTCTGTGCAGGCATCGGGCAAAAGGGTGAGGCGGGACTCGACCGGGATTTTGGCGAGCTTCGACTTTTCAGCCTGCCAGAACGCATCGAAATCCGCTGGCTCGACTTGATAAGCTGCGATTTTTTCCGGGGCGAATGCTGCTGTTCCGGCACCTTTGTAGACTCGGCCGGCGATATCAGCTGTTACTGTGCAGCGGAGGAAGCCCGGCTCTTTCATCGTACCGCCGTCGATCACCAGACCGTCGAGGGGAACGGTCACCGTTTTCGTCGCTGCGGGCATCGTCTCGGGGCCGACCGAATAGCTGATCGTCACAGCTTCGATGGGCTCGTTGTCGGCGGTGACGCTGACCTTGAAGTGCGTTGGCTCGCCCAGCTGGTAGGTCCAGTCGCGATGATCCGGGGCAACCCGGATTTGAACCGTGGCGACGCGAAGCGTTGCGCCTGCCGGTACCGGCGTGATGGGCTCGGTGGCCCGGACCAGACTGAGGGTTAGGCAACTGGACAATAGAAGTAACTTGAAAAGACGCATGACGAAACAGGGGTTGAGCAGACGTGGCGTTTGTCGCGTTCCGGTGCAAACTGGAAAAGCAGCTGCGTTCTGTGGACTGCGCGCAGACGACGCGGGCAAATATTTCATTAATTACTTTATATGAAATACATAGCATGTATCCAGCCGCTTGATCGATGAGGGCCAAAGGTAAAGATTCACAATACGGCGACGCAGAATCTTCGGCGCAAAAGATCTAATCTGGACCGCTGGAACAGGGGAACAGAGGGGAGTGCTTTCCGACAGAATATACAGAATGGATGGCGTGGTTTTTTGAAACTCTGCCTATCGACCGGCTCGTTCTGTTTAGTGCATTTCAAATAGAACGGTAGCTGAAATTGCAGTATGCGAAACCGGGCCGATCTTGTAGGTGGCGCGCTCGTCGCGCCACGTTGCGAGACAAGCTCGCAACCTACGCGGAGTGGATCAGTCGGCCAAAGCGCAGACTTGTCGCGCCCTTTCCACTGGATCAAGTGGCCATGTAACTTTTTAGAGCGCTCCAAAAAATGACGTAGCCGCGTCATTTAGGACGCGGGATTGTGCGCTCCTCTGAGGACCGCCGCTTAATTGCAGCGGCTACGGCTACAGTTTTGCTAGATATGCTCTAGATCCGACCGGCTCGTTCCTGAGTTCCAGCGTTCCAGATTAACTATTTCATTCAAGTTCCCCTGCTCACACCGACAACTCGCGCAGACGTTTCGAGGCGGAGCGGCTTGCGATGATTTTGGCGCCGTCCTTCATGCGCACGAGCAGCTGGGCATTGTCGTAGGATTCAATCGCCTCGACGAAATCCATGTTCACCAGATGAGAGCGGTGCACGCGGACGAAGCGTAAGGGATCCAGTCGTTGTTCGAAACTACCGAGCGGGAGATTCACCAGATGAGTTTTCCCGCGAACACGCACGCCGACGTAATCGCCTTCGGCTTCCAGACGTTCGATCTCGCGCACCACGACTGGCATGATCCTGCCGCCGTCACGGATGAGCAGGCGTTCCAGCGTCGAGGTGCCGAGTGTTTCGCGCACGTCCCCGAGCGCCGGTTTTTCCTGCCGCCGCTCGAGCACCTCGCGCGCACGAACGAGTGCCTGGTCGAAGCGCTGCCGGCCGAAGGGTTTTAACAGGTAATCCACCGCGGCAAGTTCGAATGCAGCGATGGCGTGCTGGTCGTAGGCGGTGGTGAAAACCACGGCAGGCTCGTGTAACAGCCGCTTCAATACATCGAGTCCGGAAAGCTCCGGCATGTGGATGTCGAGAAAAACGAGATCGGGCTTGTGGGTGTTGATGAGTTCGACCGCGGCCAGGCCGTCGGCGGCTTCTCCGATCATGTCCAACCAGGCCACATTGGCGGTCAGATCCCGCAGGGTTTTCCTGGCGAGCGGTTCATCTTCGACGATGATGGCGGTGAATTTCATGCGACGGAATCGACAATCGCGTTCTGGACCGCAGGAAGCTCAAGCGTAACGCGAAAACCACGTCCAGGCGCTGTCTCGATTTTCATCCCGGCTGCGGTGTCGTGACGTAGTTTCAGTCGCTGGCTGATTGCAGCCAACCCGACGCCAGCCTTCGTGTCAGGCACGGGCGTGGCTGCGCCGGGGCCATTGTCCTCAACAACGATTGTCAACCGTTGTGCTTCGACACGCGCGTGAATTTTGATCGTGCCTCCTTCGCGGCAGGGCGCAACGGCATGCCGAATCGCGTTCTCGACCAGCGGCTGGACAGTGAATGTCGGGATCCAATACACCAAAGCTTCACGCGCATAATCACGTTCAACATTCAGGCGGTCGCCCAGCCGGAGTTTTTCAAGTTCGAGGTATCGGTCGACAAAGGCCAGTTCCTCGCCCAGCGGTAACTCATCGGATCCATCGCGTTTGGTGGCGATGACGTGACGGAGGAGATCACCAAATTGCAGTAGCGCTTCCTCGGCTTTCACCGGATCTTCACGAACCAATGCCGTGATGGAATGAAGCGTATTGAAAAGGAAGTGCGGGTCGAGCTGCCCACGCAAGGCATCCATTTCGGCGCGCACCCGCAGGTTCTCAGCTTTGGCCCCGTTCAGTTCCCGCTCCCGCACCTGCCCAACCAGCCGTTGCACCGATCGCATTCCGCCAACCACGCCGTACACCAGCAGCCCGATCAGCATCATCCACATGATGCGCGCGGACTGGAACTGGTTGAGCACTCCCGTGCCGGCCACCAAGCCCAAAGCACTATAAAATAGAGTGTGCCAGGCGAACGAAAACACGAGTCCTGCCGTCAGGTGAATACCTAGGAACTTGCCCCAGTGAAAACGACGTTCCGAAACCTTGCCAACAAACCACCAAACTCCGATGCCGAGTAAAAAGCCTGGGACAAAATAGAACGAGGTGTATCCAAGCGCCTTCGCCCAAGACCCGTGTTGGTCCGCATGCATCGCCACAGCGTACAGGGCAAAAAACGGCAGCCACCCTAGCGAGTACCTCAGGGTCCACAGGATTTTTTCGGCAACGGTTTTCATTTTGTGGCGCGAGTTCGATCAAGACGTAGGAGCGGTCTGTTGTCCATCTGTTGGTTGTTTGTTCGGAAAGGAACCGTTGCTACCACGTTATCGGTTCACTGAGGCCAACCGCGTCAGCGCTTCTTGCACGGACGTGCGCGCTGGTTCGATGGCGATGGCTTTTTCGTAGTGGGCTTTTGCCTCAGCGGGCTGATGAAGTTTCTCGCTGAGCCGGCCGAGCGCTTCCTGAATCCACGCGGCGTTCGACTGGGCGACAGAGGCTTTGGTGTAGAGCGCGTAAGCTTGTACCGGGTCATTGAAATGCTCCGCAATGTTCGCCAATTCCGTCGTGCCGAGCACGGGATCGCGCTTTTCCAGTTCGTGCGCATAACGCTCCGCCGTCTCGCGGCCGCCCCCGGCAATCGCCGGTGCATAGGTGTAGTATTGCGACAGGCCAACGTAACCCGGGATATGCTCGGGATCGAGGGCGACCGATTTTTTGAAAGCGGCGAGCATCGGATGCGCAAGAAAGGCTCGCTGCATGAAACTCACTTCGCCCGCGCGCTGACCGAGAATGCGGCCGAGGTTTGACTGATATTCTGCCCGATCCGGATCGGCTGTGACGGCGTTCTCCGCAGGTTGTATCGCTTCATTAGTTCGTTTTTGACGCGAACGCAGCTGGCTCAAGTAAAACCACGCGCGGCCATCGGGCTTTTCGATGGCCACGAGCGGCGCGAGCGCAGTCTCCGCTGCTTCGAGTTGGTTCTGATCGAGCGCAGTGCGGATTGCCGCGAATGAATCTTGGTCTGCCCGCAGCACGACTGTAGAGCAGGAAAAAAAGAGGAGGAGGAAAAGTTTCGTCTTCATTTGGGCTTTGGGCGGGTAGGGACAGCCAACCTTGGCCGTCCGAATCGGCCCGAGCGACATGCTGGCGACGTTCGCGGACGACCCGGCGGGTTGTCCCTACCTTTGCCTCTTTTTGTATGTTTGAGTGGGAGTCACGGTTACTTGGCGGATGGTTCGGTGCTCTTTTCGAGCGAGGGCAACAGAACATATTTTACCCAACTATAATTTTGCTCCAACCCCAGCGCTTTCTGCCAGGCGGCGCGGGCGGCACCAATATCGCCGGCTTTTTGTTTGGCGATACCCAGCCAGACCAGTGACTCACCGTGCCCCCAATGCACCATGGCGTTTTTCGCCGGGTGTTCGAAGGACGCCTCGGCCTGCTCCAATAATTTTGTGCCCTGAGCGAGGTCACCGCCCCACTGCTCCGGCGTGGTCACCAGTGAGACTCCACGGAAAAACAGAATGCGCGGATTTTCGGGTGCCATGCCGCCCGCTTGGGCGAGCAACGCGGAGGATTTCGGCCCGTTCTCCATGGCAATTCCCATGCCTTTAACGCCTATGAGCTGGTTTAGTACGTACCCTTGCAGTCCACAGGCTTCCGCTTGCCACGCTGGGTTATTCATCTGCTCCAACAGCTTCACCGCAGCTTCCATATGTTGTGCGGCTCCTGCTTTGTCCTTGTGCGCACGCGCCACGCAGCCTTCGGCAAAATGGGCATAGGCCCGAAAATATATTAACGCGGGATCGCCAGGAGCCGCTGCCAGATCGTGGTCAATTTGCGCGGCCTCTGCGGTCACAATTTCTGCAACGCCAACCTGGGTTGCTTTTTCGATTTTTGCTTCGCTTGCGGCGAAGGCGGCGTTGTCGGCAGCGAAGGCTGACGACGCGAATAATAATACGGATATACAGGATGTGATTATTGGTTTCATAACGGAAAATCAGTTGAAATAGAACATCGCGCCGAAATAGAGCACGCGGCCAAAGTAGCTGCGCACGATCTGGCGCCGGGAGTAATCCTCGGAATACGCGTACGAATAGACGTTCTCCCGATTGAGTACGTTGTTTATGGATACATACACCGTCATGCCGCGGCCGTGTTCGAACAACCATGTGCGGTAGGCAAGAATGTCGATCCGTTCCAGTGGAGGCAGTCGCTCAGAGGCAGGTTCGCCATAGACCGGCTTCCAGCTGCCATCGGCGAGCTGCTGCCCGCCAATGACCGGTGTGATGGGTCGACCTGTTCCATAGCGCCAGCCGAGCGATGCGTGCCAGCCAGAGATCTGGCGTTCGAGAACTAGGGAGATGGTATGGGTGACATCCCACGGCGCGGCGACCATGCGACCGTTGTTCGGATCGGTGCGTTCTGTATCCACAAAACTGTACGTAAATCGTCCCGAGAACAGGGCGGGTAGAGGAGTTTTGAAAAACAAGTCCGCTCCGCGTGCGCGGCCCGTGCCACTCGGTCCAGGCCGGTAGTCGCGGTCGAGTTGCGCCAGCGCACCGTAGTGTTTTTCGTAGGCTTCGATCCGGAGCAAACGCAAGTTATGACGTGATTCTGCTGCAAAAATGATGTCCTGGCTGCGCATCGCGGGCCGAACGAGTTGGGAGCCGTCATCCGCCACGAAATAGAAGGCGTCGGGCACTTGATGGGCCGTGCCGCCGGCTCCAGAAAAGCTCAAGTCGTGCGCTGGTTCCCAGGCGACGGACACGCGCGGATCATAGGTTCGACTTTGGGTTAAGCGCGATGAGTCGGTTCGGCCGCCGACCACCGCGTGGACGTGGCGCATCAATACCGTGTCGGCTTGGAAAAAGGCTCCCGGACGGGTTTCTGCGAGGTCGCGGTGGTAATCCTGATCCACGCCGTCGGTCGTGACGGTCTTCGTCAGCCCGTAGGCTTCGTGGGTGAGATCGATGCCGCCGGTGAGCAGCAGGCGTTCACTCGCATCGTAGCTGAGTTTCGCGTTGAACTGTTGTTGGTCCGTGAGTGTTTCGACTTTGCCGATAGGAATCGTCTCCTCGCGCAAAAGAGAACCGCCACCGGCATTCACCACGGCGGTCCAGGGGCCGAACTGATCATGCCAGCCAAATGTGGCGAGCCGGTTGTGGAGCGTGGCGCGATAGAGGCCGCGAAACTCCGGCTGGTTCACATAAAGCGCGAGCTGGTTGGTCTGATCGATGGCGAAGGCCTTGATTTCACCGTCGGGGCTGTAGTTCCACGCGGCGGTGGCGTTGAAATCATGCCCGCGCGGTTTTTCGACATAATCGTGCGACGAACCGTTGAGGCTGATGATTGGCGTAGTGTCATTGAGCACAGCGGTGGCGCGCAGACCGGCGCTGCGTCCGATGGGCAGATTGCCGGTCGCGCCGATGGCACCGAGTCCCAGATTCATGCTCGCACTGGTGGCCGAAGGTGCACCGCGGGTGACCACATCGACGACGCCGGAGAGAACGTTGCCATACTCCGCGCCGAAACCGCCGTTGAGAAACGTGATCGTCTTGGCCTGAAAAGGATCGAGTGAGCCGGTAAACGAACCAGTCGGTGCGCTCAAACGCGTAGCGGCCGGATAGCGGATACCATTGATCAGGGTGATCGTCTCGGGGCTGTCGCCGCCGCGTACGAAAAGTGCGTTGCCCTCATCCACCAACTGCACGCCGGGGAAGGTTTGCAGCGACCGATTGATGTCAGCCGCCGCGCCGGGCGTGCTCACCACTTCGACGGAATTCAGCATCGCTCCGGGCGAGTTGCCCAGCGGCATGCGGCCGGCGAGCACGACAAAATCGGACAATTTCCGGACTGGTTCTGCTGGTGCGGCCGCGGTCGGTTCCGAATCGGCCGCCTGCAGGCCGCAAGTGGCAAAACAGAAAATGAAGAAGAGGCGGACCGGTGACATGCAGTCTCGGTGTCCGAAATCTCTGCGAGCGACGAGGGCGGTTCTTTGAATCGCCTTGGCGACCGGTCGAACTGCCATTTCCCCTCGTTTAGCAGGGCTCCTCCGCTTTCGTTTTTTTACCTTTTGAGATCGGTTGTTTTAGGAAGGTTTGCGGGATCTCTATGATTCTTGGCCCTCCTTTCTATCAATTTACGCAATTGCGTTTCCACTTCTCCTTCCGGACATCACGATAGTTAGGGTAGCGCCGGCACGAGTGACCAATTGCAGCAGGCGTGCGTGATTCGCTCGTCTTTTGTTGCCTCAAATAAATGGTTTTAGCAGGAGTTAGGGTTTCCCCTTAACTAAATAGGGTAAACCTACTTGAGCACTGCGCGAAGAGGAGACGTAGGGAAGGAGTATGCTAAAATTACCCGGTGCCGTATCGAACAACCTGCGTCGGGCAACCGTTGGCCAAAGAAAAAACGCCATTGTGACAGGTTCGTGACAGGTGTCCGCAGCAATCCCGGTAGAGTGTCCCCATGGAAAAACTATTCGGTGTCCGCGATCCTAACCCCTTAGCGAGCGATCGGTGTCTTCCTTATTCTCAGAACTAAAACCAAACTATGAACCTAAACAATAGTATCAAATCTACCCTCTTGCGTCGGAGCCTGGCCTGCCTTGCCCTTGCAACCTGCAGCGCAACCCTGGCCTCCGCCGCTGTCACCTGGCACGACGTCCAATTCGGCGGCTTCGCCAGTCAGGGCTACATCGTCAACACCGGCAACAACGACTATCTCGGCGAGACGAGCAAAGGTACGTTCGACTTCCGCGAATACGCGGTCAATGCCTCTTACTCCATCGACAAGTTTCGTATCGGCGCGCAGGCCTTCGGTCAAAAGCTCGGCGAGTACGGCGACGACAAGATCAAGCTCGATTGGGCGACGGTCGATTATCAACCTGCGCAGTGGTTCGGTCTCCGTGCTGGCCGGGTTAAACTCCCGCGTGGCCTTTACAACGAGTCGCTCGATCTCGATGCCGTACGCCCGTTCGTGCTGTTGCCTCAGAGCGTGTACGACAACCGCCTGCGCGATTTCAGCGCCGCGTTTAATGGTGCCATGATCTACGGCAACATCTCGCTCAAGGACGCAGGCAGCCTCGACTACCGGCTGTTCTACGGCAAAATGCCCCTGAGCACTAGTTCGGGTGCCAGCGACTACTTCAATATTGATGCGCCGTTCCCCAATCTTTCCATCGGGCTCGATTCGGCCCATGGAGGCTCGCTTTTTTGGAACACTCCCGTGAACGGTCTTCGCGTGGGCTATTCCTACAGTCGGTTCGAAAATTTTGTGACACTCCGTTTCGTTCCAGCTCGTAACGCGAATCTCTACAAAGACACCCCCCACTACGACCGTCATCTCCTGTCGCTGGAATACACCACGGGAGACTGGGTGTTTGCAACCGAGGTGGGCAGGGAAAATAACGATTACAGCGTCTACTATAGCGGTAAGGCTCCCTTTGCATTCCTGTATGCGAAGAGCCTAAACTACTACGTGTCGGCTTCGCGCCGGATCAATAAATGGGTCGAGTTGGGTACCTACTACAGCTATTCCGATTTCCAGCAGCGCGGCGTTGGCACCCCTGTCCAGTATCCGCTGACGAAACAAAAAGACTTGGCTTTGAGCGTCCGCTTCGACGTCAACGATCACCTGCTCTTCAAGCTCGAGGGCCACTATATGGATGGGTCAGGCAAGATTTTTGATCTTCCCTCGAAACCTCAGCCTGCTGCCACCCGCGACAATTCGTGGATGATGCTCGCCGCGAAAATGACCGTGATGTTCTAAACCGCCCAGCAGATCCCTCCCATGAAACATTCTTTCTTCTCCCGTTTTCTGCTCTCTTGCGCCGCCTTCGGTCTTGCTGCTTCGCTGCATGCCGTACCAGCCCTGATCGGCAATGCCGGTTTAAATGGACAGTCTCTCGACGCCGACGGCATCAAAGCCGTCCTACTCGGCAAAAAGATCACCGTGGGTGATGCCCGCGTTGTCATCGTTATAGCAAAAGAGAGTGCGACTCAGGACGCCTTCCTTCAGTCGCACGTCGGCATGACCACGAGCCAGTTTCAAAACCACTGGCGTCGACTCTTCATGACCGGTGGCGGCAGCGCTCCCAAGATCGTCGAGACCGAAGCTGAGGCCTGCAAACTCGTCGCCGAGACCGCCGGCGCGGTCACCGTTGCCGACTCTGCCTCCGCCGGAAGCCTTGTCATCCTTGCCAAATAAACCCGCCTCGCATCCGTCCCTCTTCGTCTGGCGCTCGATCCTTCCCACCCATGAATACCTTATCGTCAACTCGCACCTTTAGTTTCCGAAAAACGATGCTGCTCATCACAAGCTGCTTTATCATGGTAGCGCTGGGAGTGGCACTGGTCGCGGTCATTTCGCGACAATATTCACGCGAAGGCACACGCCAGACGGAGACGGTCACGGGCCAGTTCCTGCCGGGCCTGGTCACCTTGTCCCGGTTGCAGGAGGCAGCCCTAAACTTGAAAAGTATCACCCTGCAATTTGCGCTGGCCAAGGATGAGGCCGCGATGAAGGTGCAGGCGCAGGCATTCACAACCCTGTCCGGGCAGGCCGACCGCAATCTCGCCGAGCTCAAGAAAAATACCACCGAAGAACAATGCCAGAAGCTCATCGCCACCTTCGAAAGCACCTTGAAGGCATATCTCGACGCCTCGGGCAAATTCCAAACCGAACTACGTGGCGGAGACTTTGAGAAGGCCATGGCCACGCTTGATCAGAAAGTCGGCCCCGCCCAGCAGAAAATCGAGACCGAGCTGCGAGCGCTCGGCGAGCGCTACTCCGCCTTATCCGGCTCCGCAGGCGCAAACACGGTCGCGGCACTCACCCAGTCCGAGCGCATCGGGTTACTCGGTTCGCTAATTCTTGCAGGTGTCACGTTGTTGTCGCTCGGCATATGTCTGGTCGCAGCGCGTGGCATCTCCAACCGCCTCAACCAGACCAACGATGCTCTGTCGACATCGACCGATGTCATCAAGTCGAGCGCCGCGCTCGTCGCGAGCTCCAGCCAGTCGCTGGCGGATGGTTCGAGTTCCCAGGCGGCTTCGATCGAGGAAACTTCCGCTTCATTGGAGGAACTATCCTCGATGACCAAACGCAACGCCGACAGCGCCCAGCAGGCAAAGCAGGCGGCGAGTCAGGCCCGCACCTCGGCCGACACCGGCAGCGAACGCATGCGCGCCATGCAGACGGCCATGCAGGCCATTACCACGTCGAGCGCCGACATATCCAAGATCCTCAAGACCATCGACGAGATTTCCTTTCAGACCAATATTCTTGCTCTCAATGCCGCCGTAGAAGCCGCCCGCGCTGGTGAAGCCGGGGCCGGTTTCGCTGTGGTTGCCGACGAGGTCCGCGCCTTGGCGCAACGCTCCGCCGTGGCCGCAAGGGAAACCGCGGCGAAGATAGATGACTCTGTCGCCAAGAGCCAGCAGGGCGCACAGATTAGTACCGAAGTCGCGAAGAGTTTTGAGATCATCCAGCAGCAGGTTCTCCATCTCGACCAGCTCGTGGGCGAAATCGCCACCGCTTCCAACGAACAGAGCCAAGGCATCAGCCAGGTCACGATTGCCGTTTCGCAGATGGACCGGATCACCCAGTCCAATGCCGCCAGCGCCGAGGAAACCTCCGCTGCGTCGCAGGATCTCAATGCGCAGGCCAGCGTGCTCAGTGAGGCGGTCAACAGTCTCCAGCAACTCGTGGGATCAAAAGGGGGAAGCAATTTATCGTCCACGCCCGAACAGGTCGAAGACGCCAGGCCGGCAGCCCATGCGCACACCGTGCCAGGTGCTCGCAACAAAACGATCTCGACGCGCCCCGCCACCATAACCGCCCGCGATCAGGCCGGGCCTGAGGGAGCCAGCGACAAATTTTTCAAGAACACTTGATTTAGCCCCCTGCGGCGGACGTCGAGCGTTTGCCACAGGAGGACACGTTTCCCTTCTCCACGACTGGTTTGCGCCGGCCAATTCTATGAGCTCTTCCCAAACTACCGCTGCCACTACTTCCAGAAACCTCGCAGGAAAATACCTGACGGTGGTCCTCGATAACGAGTCCTACGGCCTCGCCGTATTGAAGGTCCGCGAAATCATTCGCATGCAGAAAATCACGCCCGTTCCGCAGGTGCCGGACTTCGTCAAAGGTGTCATCAACCTGCGTGGCCGCGTGATTCCTGTCATCGACCTGCGCGTCAAGTTTGGCCTCAAAGCTGAGTTTGCCGAACGCACTTGCATCGTTGTCGTTCAGGTCGACGTCGTCGCGGGGAAATCCGTGCAGATGGGCCTGATCGTCGATTCGGTTGACGAGGTGCTCAATGTTGCCACTGACATGATCGAGCCGACCCCTGATTTTGGCACCGTCATCGACACTTCTTACCTCCTCGGAATGGTTAAAGTCAAGGGACAGGTTAAAACCCTGCTCGACATCAACCGTGTGGTTGCGCCCGAAACCGTTCAATCGCTTTCGCAGGTTGCGGCATAGCCGATCATGAACGGTTAAGTGAGTAACTTTTGCGCTGGATAGCAGGGTAGGGGGCGACGCCCTTAGAAAGGGCCGCGGTGCGCTCACACGCGTCGCGGCAGTAGGGCATCTCCAGTAAAACCGTAGCCGTAGCCGCTGCATTTAGGCAGCGGTCATCAGAGGACGGTGCAATCCTGCGTCGTAAATGACGCGGCTACGCCATTTTTCAAACGCTCTGGCGGATGCCGTTGACCCGCGTGATGGCCCTGGGGCGGCCCCGTCCATCCCTCAAAATAAAACGCCCGCGCCGCGAGTGGCGACGTGGGCGATCCTGCGACAGCATACCTGCAAACAGGCGAGACAGCAAAATCAAGGCGCAGGCATGGCAGCCCGACGGCGACGCCAGAGAGCGCCCAGACACAGGCCGATCAGGGCAATACCGCCAAAAATAGTAGAGGGCTCTGGTATGGGCGTGAGGCGGCCGAACAATCCATGCGCCTCGTCGTCGAGACCGGCGGTGAAGTACAGCGCATCCTTGGTGCC